>Ga0302324_100008631_pt1 | contig 21459 bp, 20 predicted proteins | sample Palsa_T0_1_FD_201949 | JGI IMG/M metagenome (GOLD analysis project Ga0302324, IMG submission 201949) | Peat permafrost microbial communities from Stordalen Mire near Abisko, Sweden - Palsa_T0_1 | ecosystem: Environmental > Terrestrial > Soil > Palsa > Peat permafrost | place: Sweden: Abisko...
AGCCAATGGTGTTTCGTATGCTCATGCAAATAAGACCCTGGACATTCGTCGAGGTGTTCATGCTGGGAGCCGTGGTCGCACTGGTCCGGCTGTCCGCATTCGCCAAAGTAGTGCCGGGAATCGCGCTGGTCTGCTGCGGCTTGTTGATGATGAGCCTGGCGGCGCTCACCAGCCGCACTTCGCCGGAACAATTCTGGCATTGGGTAGCACGGAGCCGCGAATGAGCACCGTCATCACCGGACGCGCGCTCGGTCTGCTGGTATGCAGAGAATGCCACTGCCCGGTGCGCGCATTGAATGTGGCTCGTCCACGCTGCCCGCGTTGCTTTGCGCACCTGCATATGCGCAAGCCGCACAGTCTCGCCGTGACGACGGTGCTGCTGATTTTGGCAGCAATACTTTACATCCCCGCCAACTTGCTGCCCGTGATGTACACGCGCACGGTGTTCGATGAGGAGCGCGACACCATCATGAGCGGGGTACTGGTTTTGCTGCATTCGGGCTCCTGGCCCATTGCCCTCCTGGTGTTCGTTGCCAGCATCGTGGTGCCCTTGCTGAAGATCCTGGCGCTGGGGATCGTGTTGTATTCGGCTTGGCGGCCCGCCCCTCAGTATCGCCAGCAACGCAGCGATCTTTACCGCTTGATCGAGTTCGTCGGGCGATGGTCGATGCTGGACATCTATGCGATATCTCTGCTGGTGACCCTCGTGCAGATTCAGTCCTTTGCGACCATCGCCGTCGGGTGGGGAGCCGCTGCATTCGGCGCTGTTGTCGTTTTGACCTTGGCCGCGGCCCGTACTTTCGATGAACGACTCATATGGGATGAAAGAAAGTGAATGAAGCCGTTCGACCTGACTTGAGCGATCTGCCGGGCGCCGTGCCCTCGCGTTCGAAGTGGGGGCACCTGCCCTTGGTGTGGATCCTGCCGCTGATCGTGGTGATAGCCGGTGGATACGTCGTGGTTCACGAAAGACTTGCGCAAGGCATTACAGTGCACATCCGCTTTCACAGTGCCGACGGCTTGGAAGCGAACAAAACCAAAATTCGCTACAAAGATGTCGAGATCGGCGAGGTCAGCGGCATCCGCGTGGCGGATGATCGCAAGGAAGTGATCATCACAGCCGATATCCAGCGCAACGCCAAGGAATACATGGTGACCGATACCCGCTTCTGGGTGGTGCGGCCGCGAATATCCGCGGCCGGCATTACGGGATTGGGCACCTTGGTGTCGGGCGAATACATCAGTGCCGATATTGGCCAATCGAAGATCAAGAGCACGAGTTTCGTCGGTCTTGAAATTCCGCCGGTCGTCACTTCGGACCTGCCGGGCCGCGAGTTCGTCTTACATGCCGAAGACCTGGGATCATTGGATGTGGGTTCATCCGTGTTTTACCGGCGCCTCACCGCGGGCCAGGTGATCGGCTACACGCTGGATCCCGGGGGAACGGGGGTGACCATCCGGGTGTTCGTCAACGCCCCGTTCGATTCATACGTGAACAGCGCTACGCGCTTCTGGCAGGCCAGCGGCGTGGATATGTCGCTCAGTTCCGACGGGATTCAGCTGCACACGGAATCCTTGACGTCCATTCTGGAGGGCGGCGTGGCGTTTCAAACGCTGCCCGGCGCGCAAGTCAGCCCCGTGGCCGTCGATACCTCATTCAATCTTTATTTGGACGAAGACCGCGCCATGCGCCCAACAGAGTCCGAAATCCGCCGATTCGTCATGTACTTCAAGGGGTCGTTGCGCGGACTCTCGCCGGGGGCGCCCGTCGAATTGCATGGCATCAACATCGGAGAGGTCAAGACTTTGGACGTCGAATACGACCGGAATAGACAGTCCCTGCGTTTTCCCGTCGTCGTGGAACTCTACCCGCAAAGAATTCGCGGGAAAGCGTCGAAAAAGGACCGCAGCGTCGCGCAAACCGAGGATACCGAGGCGTCCAGCCGAACCCTGCTCGACACCCTCGTGCGGCAGGGGCTGCGCGCCGAGCTGAAGACGGGCAATCTGTTGACCGGGCAGAAGTTCGTTGCATTGGACCTCTACCAGGATCCGCCGCTCGATCGGGTGGATTGGAACGAACAGCCGTCGATATTCCCGACGCTTTCGAGCGGCTTGGACGACATCCAGGATTCGGTCGGAAGCATCGCCAGGAAGCTCGATAAGATACCCTTCGATCAGCTGTCTCTCAAAATCATGGCCACCATGGGCGCGCTCGAACAAACCCTGAAAAACGCCGATTACCTCCTGCAAAACGTCAATGGCAACCTGGCGCCGCAAGTGAAGGCCACCTTGGTGGAAGCGGAAGCAGCCATGAGAAACGCCAAAGAGATTCTCGCGCAAGATGCGCCGCTGTCCGGCGATCTGGGCTCGACGCTCCTGCAGGTGTCCCGCGCCGCAAAATCCATCACTGCCCTGGTCGATTATCTCGAGCGGCACCCCGAATCGCTGCTGCGCGGCAAACCCGGAGACAGTCCGTGAGGCTCATGAGTCTTTTGATTTGCGCGGCCTTGGCGAGCGGCTGCGCTCTCAATCGGCCCGATCATTTCTATGTTCTCGACACAGGGCATCCCAAGGAACTGGCGGCGCGCGGCGCCTTCGCCATGCAGGTGAACTTGCGCGTTTCCCTGCCGACATTGGTGGACCGAAGTGCGATGGTTTTGGCGAACCCAAGCGGCGTAACGATTCTCGAACATGAACGCTGGGCTGCACCGCTCGCCGAGCAGTTCACGAGCCTTCTGGGCCAGGATATCGAGGCACGCCGCCAGGACGTCATTCTGGCTTCGCGGGGTATCGCCCAACCCGGTGTCCCGACCGTGTTCATAGCAATTGATGTGGTTCAGCTGTCGCTGCAAAAAGGCGCGGAAGCCCGCCTCGAAGTGCGTTGGCGCCTGCAGCGCGGCGAAAATGAAAAAGTAGCGCAAGCGCGCGAGACATTCGTGGCGCCGGCGGCGGACGGCAGCATCGAAGGTTTGGTCCGCTCTCTCGGCGACTGCATCGGCGTGCTCGCCGACCGGCTGGTCGCGCAGTTTCCGGATTGAATGCCGCGGGAGAGTCCTACGCTAAGTCAAAACTCAATCCAAGAAATGGGCCGCACGGGCAGGTGGGATCTGCCGCTGCCCGGAACCGGTCATACGCCGCGGCGATTGTTGATGCTGTCGCAAATCGCCCGACGGGACCTTGCCGCCGGCCGCCTGGCCGAAGCGCACACCGACGCGATTGCAATTTTGGCGGAGGCCGGTGTCGCGCCACGCGATGGGGCCCTGTATGGAGTCTGGACTTGCGACGATCCGGATAGTCCCGTACGAGCCGAGCAAATCGAGGAGGGATGGCGCCTGCGCGGTGTCAAACGTTCTTGCTGCGGGGCGCGCCTCGTGAACGCGGCGCTCATCACCGCCGGTGTCGAGGACGGTGTGATGCTGTTCGACGTGCGGATGGATGAACATGTGCAACCGCAGCCGTCGGACTGGCAGACATCCGCGCTGGCCGAGGCCGGCATTGGCGACGTTTCGCTCGATGCGGTCGTGATGGGCGTACACAGCGCCATAGGCGCGCCCAACTGGTACCTGCGGCGACCGGGATTTTGGAACGGCGCCGTAGGCCCTGCGGCCTGCTGGGCCGGCGGCGCCATGTCGCTCATCGATGCCGCCCGCGAGTTGCGGCCAACGGAGCGTCAGGCACGGTCGCAATTGGGTGCGATGGAGGCAATCGCCTGGGAATTGGGGGCCATCCTGGACCAGTGCGGGCGCGAAATCGACGAGGATCCGGAAGACATTTCGGCCCGGGCGCGCGTACGCGCAGTGATCGTCCGGCATCTGGTCGAGCACGCTTGCACGGAGGTGTTGGAACGTTTTGGCCGTGCGACCGGCGATCATTTTCTGGCGCACGATGCCCTCATCGCCAAACAATTCGCAGGATTGAATCTCTGTATCCGACAGTGTCAGACCGATCGGGATCTCGAAACGATACCGGAATTCAATTGACGGAAGTTCATTCGTAGACGCCCGGCGGATGCCCGCTCAAAAGAAGGGGCGCCCCACTGAGGCGCCCGTATCCGTTTCTGTTGCGTGCCCTGCCCTATGGCTCGACGGCAATATTGTTGTGAACCGAGTTTACGCCCTCGGTGTTCTTGGCGATCATGGCCGCCAGGTCGCTTGCATCCTGAGTCGGCGCCCGGCCGCTCAACCACACCACACCATTCTCATCCGTATCGACCTTGATTCGAGTCAAGGTGGACAGGTGTTTGGCCGCCAACTTTGCTTTTACCTTGGTCGTAATTGCCGAGTCCTTGACGAAGTGATGCGATGAACCATTATCCGTGGCCTCGTCGGCCATCGCGATCGGTCCACACGCAACGCCAAGCGCCAGCATGCTACATAAAATAACGTGTTTCATCGTTTGCTCCTGATATTCGATTCAATGCCCGGGCACAAGCATCGCCGAGGGCACGGAGTTTAGGTGTAGGTGCACGCGAGCGTGGCTTTGTAGGCACGGCAGGCGACCCGCTGACGGTAATGTCCCACGTAGGCCGCTAGGTTGGAACGGACGGGCGCTCGCCGCGTGCCGCAGACCGCTGGACTTGATGCTCGGGCAGGCTCAGCAGCCGCGCAGTGTTCACCAGCGCCATGTGCGTCAATGCCTGCGGAAAGTTGCCCAACATGCGGCGTGCGCGCGGATCGTACTCTTCCGCGAACAATCCTAAATCATTGCCGAGGGCCAACAGATGTTCGAACAGCGCCTCTGCCTCCGCGCGGCGCCCGGTGAGCACGAGTGCATCGGCCATCCAGAACGAACAGGCCAAAAATGTGCCCTCGCCGGGCGGCAACGCATCGACATTTGTTTGCGTCGCATAGCGCAACACCAAGCCGTGCACCATGAGATGTTTCTCGATTGCGGCAATCGTGCCGATTACACGCGGATCATCCGGCGGCAGAAATCCAACCTGTGGTATCAACAAAAGGCTGGCATCGAGATGCGTCGTCTCATATGACTGTACGAAGGAATTGGCTTTGGCGTCGAAACCCCTCCCGCACACCTCGGCGTGAATGGCGTCGCGCTGCTTCTGCCAGGCATCGATCGGTCCTTCGAGTCCGAAGTTTTTTGCATCCTTGATGGCCCGGTCGAACGCGACCCACGCCATCACTTTGGAATGCGTGAAATGCTGGGGGGGGCCGCGCACTTCCCAGAGCCCCTTGTCCGGCAGCATCCAATGGGAGCTGAGAAATTCCAGCAACAGGACCTGCACGCGCCATGCGTGTTCATCGAGTTTCAGGCATGCTGCCCGCGCGAGGTGCAGGGTATCCATGACCTCACCGTAAACGTCGAGTTGAAATTGTCTCGATGCTGCGTTGCCGATGCGCACGGGCACCGATTTCTCGTAGCCGGGCAGCCACGGCAACTCGTACTCGTCCAGCCGTCGAGCGCCTGTCACGCTATAGAGGATTTGCAAATCATCGGGCGATCCGGCGACCGCGCGCAACAGCCACTCGACCCAGGCCCTGGCTTCATCGTGGTAGCCTGTCAAGAGCAATGCATTCAACGTAAAGGTTGCATCGCGCAGCCAGCAGTACCGATAGTCCCAGTTGCGCACTCCGCCGGACTGTTCCGGCAGTGAAGTGGTGGGTGCCGCGACCAAGCCCCCTGTGGGCTTGTAAGTCAGCGCCTTGAGCGTGAGCAGCGAGCGCAGCACGGTGTCGTGCCAGCGGCCCTGGTAGGTGCAGGCCTCCGACCAATCGGTCCAATGGGATTGCGTTTCAGCCAAGGACTGATCGGGATCGATCGGCGCCAGCATCGGCAAGTGGGACGGTCGATAGTGGAGAACAAAGGACTCGCGTTGACCCGCACGGACGGTGAATTCGGCCACGGTCCTCATATCTTCGCCCTTCAACTCGGCTGACGTGCGCAACTCCAGCGTGTCGGGTCCGGCTGTCATCAATAAGACGCCATCGATGCGTCTGGCCCAGGGCACGATCCATCCATAGTCGAAACGCACGACGAGGTCCATGCGCATGTCAACGCTGCCGCTCAGTCCCTCGACGATTCGTATCAGATCCCAGCGGCGATCTGAAATCGGCATCCAGTCGATGAGGCGAACGCTGCCCTGGTCGGTCTCGAAATCCGTCTCCAGAATCATCGACCCCGGACGATAGCGCCGCCTGACCGATCGCAGCTCAAGTGCAGGCGCCAACAGCCAACGGCCCTGTTCCGGCTCCCCCAGCAGCGCCGCGAAGCACGCGCCTGAATCGAACCTGGGAAAACACAGCCAGTCCACGGAGCCGTCGCTGCCGACCAGCGCGGCGGTGTGACAGTCTCCGATCAGTGCGTATTGCTCGATGGGCAGCGCCATGGCGATCCTTGTGCTTGAGTGATAGGCGGCGCGCCTTGCGTCGTGGTGTAGGCTCTACAGCGCGCGTGTCGCGGCTCGTTGGCCGGACGATTTGGATTCTGGAGCGCGGCTATCACCGTTTCGGTATTATCGAGCCAAATCCTACTCAGCGCAATTGGCCGGCAAAACAGATGCATCCCGATTGACATCCTCTTCGCCTAAAGGACGGAGATTCCTTGTGCATGAAGCCCGGCGTCTCCTGCGAGGTAGGATGAAGTACGGCCGCGTTTGGGCGATATTGGCCCTCTCGATCGTGCTCGTCATGGTTATGGGCCTGTTTCTCTCGCGAAGCCTCGCCACTCTCAACGACGGGTCCGCGTGGGTTGCGCACACGGAGAGAGTGCGGTTCCAACTCGCCAAGATCCTGCAGTCGATGAGCGACCTCGGCAACGGCGTGGCAGGCTATCAACGCACGCACGATCCGCGCATCTTCGAGCCGGCCGAGGAAGCTGCCCGGGTCATCGACAGCGAATTGGAGGACCTCGGGGTACTGGTATCCCAGGACGCCGGTCAGCAGCCATTGCTCAAGGAACTCAATGAACTTGCGCAAAAAAGACAGCGGGAAACGCAGGAGCAGCGAGAACGCGCCTTGCGCGGCGACAACGCCGCGATCGAAGCTGAGATCGCCAGCGGCGAGGCCAGACGCAACATGGAAGCGACCCGTGCGGTCATCGGCAAGATGCAGAGCGAGGAGAAGCGGCTGCTCGATTATCACAGCGAGGCCACGCGCGGCGCGTATAACGCCGTGGCAATCGCGATCTGGGGCGCCGCCGGCACCGCGATCTTTCTGTTGGTGGCCCTGACGACGATCACGATACGGGACGCGGAGCGATTGCGCGCGGTACAGGAAGAACTCGCCACCACGCTGCGCAGCGTGGGCGACGCCGTCATCGCCACCGATAGTCAAGGTAGGGTGCGATTCATCAACCTGGTGGCAGAACAGCTTACCGGCTGGTCCAATAGCGAGGCGCGAGGCTTGCCGCTGGAACGCGTGTTTGCGATCTTCAACGAGCAGACGGGCGAACTGGCGGAGAGCCCGGTGTCGCGCGTGGTGCGCGACAGGAAGGTGGTGGGTCTCGCGCATCACACCATCCTGCGCGCACGCGACGGCACGGAGCGGCCCATCGAGGATTCCGGCGCGCCGATTTGGGGCCGCGATGGCGAGATCTCCGGAGTGGTGCTGGCATTCAGAGATGCAACCGACGATCGTGCCGCACGCCGTGAACTCATCGAAAGCCGCGATGCTTTGCGCGAGGCGGATCGCCGCAAGGACGTATTCCTGGCGACTTTGTCGCATGAGCTGCGCAATCCACTGGCGCCGATTCGTTCAGCCACCCGTGTGTTGGAGACGCCCGGCCTGACGCAGGATGATTTGGAACGCAGCCGCTCGATCATTTCGCGCCAAGTCCGCCATATGGCGTCGCTGCTCGATGACTTGCTCGACATCTCCCGCATCACGCGTGGAATGCTGACGCTGCGAATCAGCAGGGTGGAGTTGCGAGGGCTCATGGAGGCGGCGATCGAGACCGCCCAGCCGGTGATAGCCGCCAAGCGGCATACGTTGAGCATCGAATGGCCGCAAGCTCCCGTCCAACTCGATGTCGACCCGGTGCGGCTCACCCAGGTGATTGCCAACCTTCTGACCAATGCCGCCAAGTATACGCCGCCGGGCGGATTGATCGAACTGCATGCGCTGCTGGAGGACGCGCACGTCATCATCCGCGTGCGCGACAACGGCATCGGCATTGCACCGGCGATGCTGTTGAAGGTATTCGAAATGTTCTCGCAGATCGATGCCGGACACGAGCACGCCGACGGCGGAATCGGCATTGGGCTGGCGCTGGTGAAAGGCTTCGTGGAATTGCACGGCGGGTCGGTGGCAGCGCGCAGCGAGGGGCTCAATCGGGGTAGCGAGTTCATCGTCCGTTTGCCGCTCCAAAGCGCGCCTCAACCCTCGCCCGAGCCGGGCGGCTCAGGATCATCGCGCGACGCGCCGGCACCCACGCCTGCGCATGCCCGCCGCGTACTGGTGGCGGATGACAACCGCGACGGCGCGGACATCATGGCGCTGCTTCTGCAGCAGTATGGTTACGACGTGAGCGTCGCGCACAGCGGTCCTGACGCAGTTGCAGCGGCGGCGCGGAACAAACCTGAGATCGTGATTCTTGACATCGGAATGCCCGGAATGAGCGGTTATGAGGTGGCGCAGCGCATCCGGGCCGAACCCTGGGGCAGGCAAATGCTCTTGATTGCGCTCACCGGGTGGGGGCAGGAAGAGGACAAACGCAAGGCGTTCGATGCCGGCTTCGATCATCACCTGATCAAGCCGATCGATCCAGACGCCCTCGAGGCGTTGATGGCGTCCGCTATTCGCACGCCGCCGGCTTAGGACGACGATGCACCGCGAGAGTCTCGATGTTGTCATCGTCGGTGCCGGCGCGGCGGGTTTGGCCGCGGGCAGGCTGCTCGCCGAATCCGGCAAGCGCGTCGGCATCATCGAAGCCCGCGGCCGGATCGGCGGCCGGATTCATACGCTGCAGGCACAACCGGCGGCCGGTGCCGACAGCGTTGCCATCGAACTCGGCGCGGAGTTCGTCCATGGATTGCCGCCCGCTTCATGGTCTCTCATTCTCGAGGCGCAATTGGCAACGTCCGAGCTGCACGGAAGCTTGTTCTGTTTCGACGGCAAGCATTTGGAACCTTGCGATGTCCGGCAGCGCGACTCATTCCGCGTATTGCAGCAGATGGCCGATTGGCTCGACAGGCGCGTGCCCGCCTCGGACCTGACATTCGCAGGCTACTTGCGGAATGCGCGAGTCGAACCAGCCGCCGCGGATCGAGCGGCTGCCTATGTCGAGGGCTTCAACGCCGCAGACCGCAATATCATCAGCGCCACCGCGCTGGTGCGCCAGCAACGTGCCGAGGATCGAGTTGAGGGCGATCGGATCTTTCATATCCGCGCCGGCTACCATGCGCTGCCCTCTTATCTCGCCGCTTGCTTCTCGCGCGCCGGGGGGGCGCTTTTCCTCGATCACCCAGTGCGAAAAATCACCTGGACCCCTCGATCCGTGAGCGTGCAGGGCTCTACGATGAACGGGCAGGAGTTCTGCGTGCGGGCGCCGCAGGCGATCATCACTCTGCCATTGGGCGTGCTGCAGGCGAATTGCGTGACCTTCGATCCCGTCCCCGCCGAAGCGGCCCGGCAATGGCAAACCTTGGCGATGGGACAGGCGACTCGGCTGACGCTGCTCTTCGATCGATGCTTCTGGAGCGAAAGGGCCGAAAACTTAAGTTTCCTGTTGGCCCCAGGCGAGCTGATCCCCACCTGGTGGACAGACCACCTCAACCCGCCGGCGATGACAGGGCCGCCGACGATTACAGGATGGTGCGCGGGGGCCAGGAATCTCGCCCGGCTGCAGGAAGCTTTGCCAACGCCAGGAGGATTGGAGCGGGCCGCTTTGCAATCCTTGGCGAATATCTTCGCGATACCTATTCAGACCCTGCAGCACTGGATGATCAGCGCCCATCATCACGATTGGCAATTCGACGAATATTCACGAGGCGCCTACAGCTACGTTGCAGCTGGGGCGCTGCAGGCGGCGGGTGTCATCAGCACCCCGGTGGCGGACACGCTTTATTTTGCAGGCGAGCACTGCGATATTGAGGACCAATGGGGCACCGTTCACGCCGCCCTGGGGAGCGGATTGCGCGCGGCTCGGCAACTGCTTGAGCCCGCCGTCCCACCGCCCGTAGCGGGCGGCGGGACGGCAAACCGCTAGTGCTTGTCGCCTAGTGCTTCTCGCCTAGTGCTGGTCGCCTAGTGCTGGCCGCCTTGGCTAGTGCTGGCGGCTTGACTAGTGCTTGTCGGCTTTACGATCCGCGTCCTTAAGGTCGCTCTTTACGTCGCCATATTTCGCCTGGGCAGAGCCGGCTGTTTTGTTGACCGCGCCTTTGATTTCCTGCTTGGTATTGCCGACCGCCTTACCCGCCGCTTCTTGCATCTTGCCGGCCGCTTCCTTCACTCGACCTTCGACCTGATCTTTGTTAATGCTCATCGCGATTCCTCGACATGGCGCCGGCGTACGGCCGACTCGTATGAACGCATGCTACCTACGCCCAAATGCGCTCATGTAGGAAACGCCGGTGATGCACTGTGGGAAATCGGCGCATCCACCGTGTCGCACGAGAACACCCTCAGTCGTGCGCCCGATCCGCAATCCAGACACCGTCATCCGGATAATCGGCTTCCGTTCTGCCGCGCGAGAATGCCCGCAGCGCCGCCAGCTGAAAGCCCAGGTATGTCATCGATGGCGGCAAGGCGCCCCGTTCGGTGAATACCGCGTGGTGCAACTCCCGTAGATTGTGAAACGGCACCCCCGGGAATGCATGGTGAGCGGTGTGGTACTGCATCTGCCATGCGAGCCAGCGCATCAGCGCATTGGTGCGGGTGCTGCGCGTATTGTTGAGCACGTCGTCATCATGCGGCAGCCCGAGATGCTCGATCGTGTTTTGCAGTTGATGCACGAACTTCATGACGAGCATCGGCGCCAGCCACAATAGGACCGCCGCCCAGGTTTTCAGCAGAACCGAGACCACCGCAATCGCCGCGTAGCCAGCCAGGTGCCAGCGCGCCTCGCGAACGAGTTCGCCGTGTCGCGCCGCGGCGAGGTAGGGTTCGGTGACGATGCCGCACGAGAAGCGCAGGATGCGCCGCCAGCGCGTGTACCAATATGTGACGCCGGACATCCACAGCAAATAGGACCCGAGGGTGTAGCGAGGGCGAACCAGCTCCCCATCGCGGGTCCAGTCCTGGGTGAAGCGGTGATGGGCAATGTGCTGCAGCTGATCGAATGTTCGCGGATAAAATACGCAAAAGCCGAACAACCGCCCCACCCACTCGTTCAGCCAAGCCGTTTCGAATACCGTCCAGTGACTCAACTCGTGCTGGCCCGCATACAGAAAATTGAGCAGTACCCCGTGCACCATGAAGACGGGTATTGCCCACACACTGTCGCGCAAACGCCAAAGCAGTGCGCCGCTGATCACGATGGCGCCGACATGCGACAGGGTTTGGCACCAGCCGCGAACATCCGAGGGTCGGCACAGCTTTCTGAGCCTGGCCGAGCTCATGACATCGCGCCGAACGAAGACTTCTTGCACGTCTATTGCCTCGATTGCAGTATTCTAGGCGATCACGTTTTGCCCGGGGATGAATCATGAACTCCAGACGCGATTTCCTGCAAGCGACGCTGGCGCTATCGGCGCTCGGCTCGCTGCCCATCGCAGCGGCCGCTCCTAATCTCAAATCCGTGAGCGCAGCCGCCCAGCCGATCTCGAAGGACGAGCGCCATGCGCGCGTCGCCAAAGCGCAAAGTCTCATGGGCGAAGGGAAGATTCGGGCGCTTCTGATCGAACCGGGTTCCAGCCTGGAATACTTTACGGGCATCCAGTGGCACCGCTCGGAGCGGAGTACCGTTGCCATCATTCCAGCGTCGGGCAGCGTCATGGTGGTGACGCCGGCGTTCGAGGAGCCCTCGGTACGCGAGACATTCGAAATCGGCGGTGATATCCGACCTTGGGATGAACACGAGAATCCGTTCGAGAAAGTAGTTCAATGTCTTCGCGATCGGGGCATCGATTCCGGATTATTGGCCGCCGAATCCACCATGCGCTTCTTCATCATCGCCGGCATTCGCCAGGTCTCCTCATCCTATGACATCGAACCGGCCGACGCGTTGGTGAGATCGTGCCGGCTGATCAAGTCACCGGCGGAAATTGCCCTCATGCAATTGGCAAATGACATCACCATCGCCGCGCTGCGGGTGGTGAGGGCGCAAACGTCGAAGGGCATGACGGCTGCGGACCTCGGCGCACTGATGGACAAGACCACCGTGGGATTGGGCGGGGCACCGGAATTCGCTTTATCCCTGCTGAACGAAGCGTCCGCCTTCCCACATGGCTCGGTGAAACCACAGACCGTTCGCGAGGGTTCGATCATATTGATGGACTGCGGTTGCACGGTGCATGGCTATCAGTCCGACATCTCGCGCACCTGGGTATACGGCGAGCCGAATGCCAAGCAGCGAAAGGTTTGGGACACGGTGAAACGGGGCCAGCAGATCGCCCTGCAGACCGCGAAACTGGGCGCGCCGGTCGGCAGCATCGACGATGCGGTGCGCGGGTATTACCAGAGCCAGGGTTGGGGCCCGGGCTACCATTTGCCGGGTCTGTCGCATCGAACCGGCCATGGAATCGGGTTGGACGGCCACGAACCGCCCTACCTTGTCCATGGGGATGCGACGCCTCTGGCGGCCGGCATGTGCTTCTCGGATGAGCCGGGCATCTATATCCCGGGAGAGTTCGGCGTTCGCTTGGAAGATTGCTGGTACATGACTTCGGCGGGTCCGAAGACCTTCACGCCGCTCGCAAAATCGATCGACGACCCGATCTGATGGCGCTCGCCCTTCTCTCCCTTTGCATCTGGGTGTATCTGTTCTCCGCGCACGGCAGATTTTGGGCGTCATCGCCGCAATTGACGCCGGCGGTTCCTGAGGAATATCCCGATCTCGATGTCATCGTGCCCGCGCGCGATGAGGCGCAAACCATCGGCGCGGTCATCGGCTCGCTGCTCGCCCAAGACTATGCGGGCAAGTTTCGAGTGACTTTGGTTGACGACAATTCGAGCGACGATACGGTGCGCTTGGCCGGCTCGAGCGCGAATCTGCAGATTCTGCGACTGACTGCCAAGCCAGAGCGATGGTCAGGCAAGTTGTGGGCTCTGAATCAAGGCGTGGCCGCCACGAGCGCGCCGATGGTTTTGTTCGCCGACGCGGACATCGTGCATGACCCGCGCCATGTTTCGACTCTGGTTGCGAAGATGCTCAACTCGGGGCTCGGCCTGGTCAGCGAAATGGTTCATCTGAATTGCGCCAGCTTCGCGGAGCGTGCGTTGGTGCCGGCGTTCATCTACTTTTTCCAGATGCTTTATCCCTTTGCGAAAGTCAACGACCCGAGATCCAAGGTGGCGGCCGCGGCCGGGGGCACCATATTGATCCGCCGCGAGGTTCTGGCGCGCATCGGCGGCCTCGAGGTGATCAACGCAACCCTCATCGATGATGTAGCGCTCGCCAAGGCCGCGAAAAAGATCGGCCGGATTTTCCTCGGTCACTCAGGCCTGGCCCGCTCGATCCGCCCATATCCCGCCATCGCCGATATTTGGCGCATGATCACCCGTACCGCCTATACGCAGTTGCACTTCTCGCCCGCGCTGCTCTGCGCGACGTTGCTCGGATTGACCGTGGTGTGGTGGGTACCGGTCTGGGAGGCGGTATTCGGCAGCGATATCAGCCGCGCATTCGGTGCTGCGGGATGCGTGTTGGCCGCCGTCAGCTACCAACCCACCCTGATTCGCTACCGGCGTAATCCCGCCTGGGCGTTGGCCCTGCCGCTCATCGCACTATTTTACATGGCCGCTACGCTGGGTTCGGCGATCAACTACTGGCGCGGAACGGGCGCCCGGTGGAAGAGCCGCTCCTATGAGAAAGGCGCGGACTAACCTTTCACGGCGCCGGGGGAAGCCGCCACGGGAACCAAGGCCTCAGCCTTGATCCCAAACCCATCGACAGTGATCTCGTGCGGCACACAGTCCGTTCGATATGAGAACGCGCGCAGCGCGAAGCTGCCGGAGATGAGGCCCTTCATCTGTTCGATGAGTTCGCAATCACCGTCGCCCATGAAATACGGCTGGTGCGGCGTGACTTCTCGCGGTGCCCAGTGTGCCCGGATTGTTTCGGCTGAAGCAGAATCGGCGGGTGCCAAGGTGTAGAAATCGCTCGTGATCCATGCCGTATGACTCGGCACTTCCGGACCCTGCGGACAGCCGCTGGCATCGACCTTCGCATCCTTTCGAGCGCCGAGGTGCAGGAGGATGCTCCGAACGTGTTCCCCGAGCCCATCGCACGAATAAAGAGAAGTTATGCCGAAATAATTGATCGTGACCTTGTGATGCTGCCAGACGCCGGGTACCACATCCGCCGCGGCAACGGGGGCGTCCGCGGCAACCGCAATCCGCAATACCGTCAAACCAAGCGCGCAACCCAAGATCCCGGCACGAATGATCCGGTGCATAGCGACTCCTCGGCAACCCGACGCTGAATGGGCAACCCAACACTGAATGGACCCCTGAATTGTGCCGAAGTTCAGGTAGGCGCCAGGCTACCACCGCCAGGTAGGCGCCAGCCTACCACCGCCAGGTAGGCGCCGGCTTACCACCGCAATCAGCGCGCTTCGCATGGTGGCTGGCGGGGCTGCTGCCACACTCGGCCTTACCTTATGCGCCTTATGCGGAGAGAAGCGAATGAAACTCAACAAGCTCATACCGGCGAGTCTGGCCCTGCTTTCCCTGACCGTAAGTTTGGCTGAGATGAGCCATGCGGACGACGTCATGACGCGCGCGACGCCCACCAAAAAGCAGATGATGCGCGATTGCATCCGCAAACATGAAAGTTCGGATGTGAATCTTTCCAAGTTGGAACTCGATCGCATCTGCAAGGATGAGATCAAGCAGGAGAAGGTCACCGGAAAGCCGCCGCCGCCCGTGGATTCACCGCAGCAATGATCGCAGCTGGTTGGCCTCGACGACGGTGATCGCGGTCATGTTGACGATCCGGCGCACCGTCGCCGCCGGCGTCAATATGTGAGCGGGCGCCCCGCATCCGAGCAAAATCGGTCCGATTGCCACATTGTGGCCCGCGGCGGATTTCAGCAGATTGTAGGCAATGCTGCTGCTGTCCAAGCTTGGACAGACCAGGAGATTCGCGCTGCCGTGCAAGGTGCTGCTTGGTAGGATGGCTTTGCGTGCCGACTCGTCGAGAGCGCAATCCCCATGCATCTCTCCGTCGACCTCGAGATCCGGCCTCGCAGCGCGCACCAGCGCCAACGTGGTGCGCATTTTCAAGGCGGAAGGCGCGGAACTCGAGCCGAAATTCGAGTGCGACAGCAGCGCGACTTTTGGAATCAAGCCAAACGCGCATAGTTGGTCGGCGGCCAGCCCGATGATTTCGGTCAACTGTTCCGGCGTCGGATCGAGATTGACATGGGTATCGACGATGAACACTTGGCGCCCGGGTAGGATCAATCCGGTCATCGTGCCGTAGACATTGACGCCGGCGCGCCTTCCCAGCACTTGGTGGATGTAATGCAGATGGCGCGCCGTCGTGCTGATCGTTCCGCAGATCAGGCCGTCGGCCTCGCCCTTCTTCAGCAGCATTGCCGCGATCAGCGTCGTGCGCCGGCGCATTTCGAGTTTCGCGTAGGGAACCGTGACCCCGTCCCGTTCGGTGAGCGCGTGATAGGAACGCCAATATTCACGGTAGCGTTCATCGAACTCAGGGTTGACCACCGTGACATGTTCGCCGATCCGGATTCGCAGCCCGTGGCGCTTGATCGCGCGTTCGATCACCGACGGGCGTCCCACCAGGATCGGCACAGCCAGCATCTCATCTACCGCCACCTGCGCCGCGCGCAGCACCACTTCGCGTTCGCCTTCGGCATAGACGATGCGGCTTTGGGCCTGTGCGATCTTGCGCGCGGCGGCAAAGATGGGCTGCATGAGCGTGCCGCTGTGATACACGAATTGCTGCAAGCGCTGCGCATATGCATCCAGATCGTCGATGGGTCGGGTCGCGACGCCCGAGTCCATTGCCGCCTTGGCCACGGCCGGGGCAATCTTGACGATGAGGCGCGGATCGAAGGGCTTGGGAATGAGATATTCCGGGCCGAACGCCAGATCCTCCAAACCGCCGTAGGCGGCGGCGACGATGTCGCTTTGTTCCTGACGTGCCAGGGCAGCGATGGCATGCACGGCCGCGATCTCCATCTGCCTGGTGATCGTGGTCGCGGCCACGTCCAGCGCGCCGCGGAAAATGAACGGAAAACACAGCACGTTGTTGACTTGGTTCGGATAATCGCTGCGGCCCGTGGCGATCACGGCGTCGTCGCGCGCCGCCCTGACTTCCTCCGGCAGGATCTCCGGCGTGGGATTGGCCAGAGCCAGAATCAGGGGCCTGCGGGACATGGTTTTAACCATATCTTGGGTCAAGAGACCGCCGGCGCTCAATCCCAAAAAGACATCGGCACCGTGGATGACTTCACGCAACGTGCGTGCGTCGGTGGGCTGTGCAAATCGGGCTTTTTCCGGATCCATCAGGTCCTTTCGACCTTCATAGACGACTCCCGCCAGATCCGTCAGCCACACGTTCTCGCGCGACAGGCCAAGATCCAACAGCAGATCGACACATGCCAGGGCCGCGGCGCCGGCGCCGCTGACCACGAACTTGACCTTCGAGATATCCTTGGCGACCACCTGCAAGCCGTTGATGCAAGCGGCGCCGACGATGATGGCGGTACCGTGTTGATCATCATGGAAAACCGGTATTTTAAGGCGCTTCCGCAGTTCCCTTTCAACGATGAAGCACTCGGGCGCCTTGATGTCCTCGAGATTGATGGCGCCGAAGGTAGGCTCGAGCGCCGCAATGACTTCTATGAGCTTGGCAGGGTCGCGCTGCTCGATCTCGATGTCGAAGACATCGATGCCGGCAAATTTCTTGAACAATACAGCCTTGCCCTCCATGACGGGCTTGGCGGCGAGCGGTCCAATTGCGCCCAGGCCGAGCACAGCGGTCCCGTTGCTGATGACACCAACCAGGTTGCCCCGCGCAGTGAAGCGAAATGCATTGAGCGGGTCTTCGACTATGGCTTCGCAAGCCGCGGCGACCCCGGGGGAATACGCCAATGCCAAGTCAGCCTGATTGCTGAGCTGTTTGGTGGCGGTGATGGCAAGCTTTCCATGAGTCGGAAACTCGTGGTAATCGAGGGCGGCCTTTTTGCGCGCTTCCTTCAGGTCATCATGGTTCATGACCCCGCTACGATATCATGCGGTCGTTCAGCGGCGATCGTTGCGGCGGCGCCGGGATATCATGACCCCGGCCAGAACTCCGAGAATGGCTGCGGCACCGATGAGAGGATACGGAAGTTGACGGACGACGTCGGTGCTGACGCGTTTTGCCAGCGTGGCCGCCATGTAGCCGTTGGCGGAATCCTGCAACAGGGTGGCTAGGTCCATGAGCGCAGTATGCGTCATTGCGGTGCGGACACAAGCTAGCCGGCTCCGAATCGCGTGCGGGAGGCTTCCTACCGAAGCCCGCCGGAGATGTCCGCCGGAGACGTCCCTAGGGGGCCTTGGCCGGTCAGGCGAAGGAATTCAGCGGGTGAATCTCGATGACGTTGTTGCCCAAGCGGCGGGCCTCCGCCACCAGTCCGCCTTCGTTCGCGGCGCGCCGGCTGTTGGTGATATTCAAGTAATATTGCAATTGCGAGTGCGTGCGCACATACAGGAACAAGCAAGCGCGGGCGGAAGACGGGCTAAACAGGGTTGGAAACATGCCGGTGATCCATTGGTGCCAATGGCTTCGGGTTATAACGCGGACGAAGCTCGCGGGTATGTCATCCTCATTACTAAGCGCTTGTAGGAAAGACGGAAGGCGGCGTGCGCGTTCTGCTCGTTGAGGATGACGCCATGATCGCGCAGGGTTTGCAAGCGGGTCTGCGCCAGGCCGGTTTTGCCGTCGATTGGCTCCCGGATGGCGCCGCGGCGAGCGCCGCCTTGAAAGCATCGGCTTTCGACCTGATCTTGCTGGACCTTGGCTTGCCGAAGCGCGACGGCCAAGCCGTGCTTCGCGAGTTGCGCGCTCGCGGCAACGCGACTCCGGTGATCGTGCTCACGGCGCGCGACGAATTGCACCATCGGGTTGCAGGCTTGAACGCGGGTGCCGACGATTACATCGTGAAGCCATTCGATCTGGATGAAGTGATCGCACGCATGCGCTCGGTCTTGCGCCGCAGCGCCGGGCGCGGTGAACCGGCAATTCAACACGGCGATCTGCGCGTGGATCCAACCACCCGCAGCGTTCAACTGAAAGGCGAGCCGATAGCGCTGTCGGCCCATGAATTCGCGGTCCTCGAAGCCCTGCTGCAGAGGCCGGGCGCGGTGCTGTCGCGCGCCCAGCTCGAGGATCGTTTGTACGGGTGGAGCGAGCCGATCGGCAGCAACGCCGTCGAGGTCTATATTCACGGGCTGCGCCGCAAGCTGGGCAGCGGCGCGATTCGAACGCTGCGCGGCGTGGGCTATTTCGTGCCGAAGTGATGAACTCCATCCGCCTACGTCTGTTGATTGCACTGATCATCCTGGTCGCTTTGATCTCGCTGCTTGCCGCCGGTGTGACATACCGGCGGGTGCTCAACGAGACTTCGACCCTGTTCGACTATCAACTTCGCCAGATGGCGCTGTCGTTGCGCGGGCAAATCACCCTGGCGCCCCGCATCGAGGTTCCTCCGGATCAAGGCGATGCGGACTTTGTGGTGCAAATCTGGGACCCATATGGCGCGCGCGTGTACTTGTCCCGGCCGGGCCTGCCCATGATCAACCAGACCATTCTGGGATTTGCCGACTTGTCGCTGCACGGACAAGCGTGGCGCGCCTATGGCCTGCAGACCGCCGACGGCGTCATTCAGATCGCACAACCTTCGCAGGTACGCGAAGGGTTGGCGCGCGCCGCGGCGCTGCGTGTGGTGGTGCCCCTGGCGTTGCTCTTGCCGATCATGATTTTATGCGTGGCTTGGATCGTGCGAAACGGCCTGAATCCTCTGCGCTTCGTCGCGGCCGAAGTGCAGCGCCGCGACGCCCGCAGCCTGGCTCCGCTATCCACCGCAAAGCTTCCACTCGAGATCGAGCCGCTCGTCGGCGAATTGAACCGGCTCCTCTCGCGCCTCAACGCCGCGTTTTCGGCGCAGCGGGACTTCGTCGCGGACGCAGCTCATGAACTGCGTTCTCCGCTGACCTCCCTGCGTCTGCAGCTTCAATTGCTCGACCGGGCTCCCGACGATGAGGCCCGGCGCGAAGCCCGCGATCTGTTGGGTGCCGCGGTGGAGCGGGCGATACACCTCGTGGAACAATTGCTGACGCTGGCGCGCATCGATCCACAGGAGCCTGGACCTGATCTGCAAGCGCAAGAGTTGGAGCCCGTCGCGGCGCAGGCGTTGAGCGACTGTCACGCCCTGGCAGCCGCCCGCGATATCGATTTGAGTCTGCGCGCGGCGCCGGGGCTCAAGGTGCGAGGAGATCGCGAGGCGCTGCGCATCCTGGTGCGCAACCTGGTCGACAATGCGGTGCGCTACACGCCTCGAGGCGGCACGGTGCAGGTAAGCTGTGGCACGGCAAGCGATGGCGGCGTGCTGCTCGAGGTGGCTGATTCCGGTCCCGGCATTCCGCCCTCGGACCGGGATCGGGCGTTCGATAGATTTTACCGGGTCCCCGGCGCGCAGGAGAGCGGCACGGGACTGGGGTTGGCCATCGTCAAAGCCATAGCCCAACGTCACGGTGCCAGCGTAACCCTCGATGCCGGGCCGCCGGGCGCCGCCTTGCCCGGATTGCACGCCCGCGTGCACTTCCCCCTGCCCTCTTAAGATTGGCTTAAGGTTGAGATGGCATGTTGACGGGCAAATCGCTGATGTCAGCTTTTTGCACAGGAGAACATCATGGAACTTCGCGTCACGACCATGGCCTGGTCGGCTCTGGGGCTTATCGCCCTGGGAACTGCCACCGGCCTCACGGCCCCTTCTTTCTTCGATTCCAAGGACCCTTCAGTGGCTCCGGCAGCGACTACGGCTGCTGCGCAGCCGACGGACGGCCCGATCCCGCTCATGACCGCCCCGAACTATCGCGCCATCGTGGCGCGCAATCAGGCTGCCGTCGTCGGCATAACCACGGCCGGCGAGATGAAGACTTCCTCGCCGCAGGAGTTTGGTTTCGGCAATCCCAATGACGACGACAATCCATTGTCGCAGTTTTTTCGCGGCATTCCCGCCCCCGTTCCCCGCGGGCATGCGCTCATGCACGCGCAAGGTTCCGGATTTTTGGTATCCGGTGACGGGCTGATACTGACCAATGCTCATGTCGTCGATGGCGCAAAGGAAGTCACCGTCAAGCTGTCGGATCACCGGGAATTCAAGGCCAAGGTTCTGGGCGCCGACCGCAGCAGCGACATTGCGGTTCTCAAGATCGATGCCCATGCACTACCCTTCGTGCGCATCGGGAATTCCGACAAGCTGGGAGTCGGCGACTATGTGCTGGCGATCGGTGAACCCTTTGGTTTGGAAGAAACCGCCACCGCCGGCATCGTCAGTGCGAAGGGCCGCTCGCTTCCTGGCGACGGCTACGTTCCGTTCATTCAGACCGATGCCGCAGTGAATCCCGGCAACTCCGGCGGCCCCTTGTTCGACGCGGAAGGCAGTGTCGTCGGTATCAACGCGCAGATTTACAGCAACTCCGGGGGCTATCAGGGCGTTTCATTCGCCATCCCCATCAACCTTGCGGTTCAGGTGAAGGACCAGATCGTCAAGACCGGCAAGGTCGCTCATGCGCGCTTGGGGGTGGAGATTCAAACGCTCGATCAATCGCTGGCCGACTCCTTCAAGCTGCCCGGACCTGCCGGCGCGTTGGTCGCCAAGGTCGATCCCGACAGCGCGGCTGCGCGCGCCGGAATCAAGGTCGGCGATGTGATTTTAAAATATAACGGCGAGACGATCGTCGATGCGGGACAGTTGTCCGCTCACGTCGGTCAAGCCATGCCGGGAGACAAGGCCACGCTGGAAGTCTGGCGCGGTGGCAAAACCTCCACGTTAACTGCCACCATCGGATCCGCAGCGCCCGTGACGGTGGCCGACGCCGCCGACCAGGGCTCTGCCGGGCAGCCCCGCTTGGGGCTGGCGCTGCGTCCACTGAATCCGGACGAACGCCGGCAGGCCGGCGTCTCCGGTGGATTGATCGTAGAGCAGTCGCAAGGCCATGCCGCCGATGCGGGCATACAGCCCGGTGATGTGGTGCTTTCCGTGGATGGAACACCGGTGGATTCGGTAGCGCAGCTGCGCAAGATGATCGGCAGCCACGACAAGCAGGTCGCGCTGCTCATCCAGCGGGGCGAAAACCGGCTCTTCGTTCCTGTGAATCTTGGCTAGTGTCA
>Ga0302324_100008632_pt1 | contig 21458 bp, 17 predicted proteins | sample Palsa_T0_1_FD_201949 | JGI IMG/M metagenome (GOLD analysis project Ga0302324, IMG submission 201949) | Peat permafrost microbial communities from Stordalen Mire near Abisko, Sweden - Palsa_T0_1 | ecosystem: Environmental > Terrestrial > Soil > Palsa > Peat permafrost | place: Sweden: Abisko...
CCAAACCGCTTCATCGGAACCCTCACAAGGATTTCCTTCGCGAAACCATCGATGGCTTCCTTCGGCAGCCCGGTCTTTCCAAAAATCGGCGTTTCAATCGGCCCTGGCGCCACCGCATTCACCCGGATGCCTCGTCCCACCAGTTCCGCCGCCGCGGTTCTCGCCAGAGACCGTAGCGCGGCCTTGGTTGCCGAATATGCGCTGGTCCCCGCGTTACCCTTGCTGTCGGCCACGCTGGTATTCAAGATGATCGACGCGCCATCGTTGAGGAACGGCAGCGCCTTCTGGATCGTGAAGTACGCTCCCTTGGTATTGATGTCGAACAGTTCGTCGTAGGTGCTTTCGGTTGTCTCGGCAAATGGCGCGAACTTCGCAACTCCCGCATTCACGAACAACACGTCAATCTTGCCCAATTTTTGCGAGACTTCCGCGTACAGTTTATCCAGGTCCGGGAGTTTGGCCACGTCCGCCTGCACGGCCACCACGCCTTTTCCGATGGTGGTCACTGCCTCATCCAGTGTTTGTCTGCTTCGGCCCGAGATGGCTACTTTCGCGCCCTCTTCCTGGAACCGTTTGGCGGTTGCCAGGCCAATGCCGCTGTTGCCACCGGTGACCACCGCTACTTTTCCTTCGAATCTCTTCATGGCAATCTCCATCTGCTGGATTTCCGCCTGGGCTTTCCCGGCGCATTGCAAGCTGCCGGGCCTTCGCGCTCAGGAAGATTTAGATGGTTAGATGACCATCGAAATGCTAGGATTCAGCGATCATGAAACTATTTCCGCCCGTGAGCATTTATGTAGGCCCGCGGGCATTTATATAGGCAGGATGCGTGGCAACATCTTGGTTGGGTTAGAAAGTGGACCGCTCTCAGGTTGAGAAAATATCGAAGGCTCTGGCCGATGAGACCCGCCTCATGATTTTTGAGGCTATTTCCGCATCCAAGCGCATCAAGTGTGGCGAAATTGTCGCCATGCGCGGCGTGGCGCCCGCGACTGTTTCTCACCATCTTAAGATTCTGAACGATGCCGGGTTAATCGTCTGCCGTCGCGAAGGGCAGTTCGTTTATAGCCAGTCCGTTCCTGAGACTATCGCCGCCTATGCTCGTGCGCTTACGAAAATCGTGCGCCACACAAAAGCGGTCTCAAAACGTCGGGTTCGATTAACCCCGTGAGCGGAGAACACGAAGCCGTCCGGCGGCCATTGTAGCTACCGGCGATGTAAGGAGAGGCCCTCGGCAAACATCAACTGGAGGGACCGGTCGCCGAAGTCGTCGTGCTCCAGTCGATCCACCAACAAGCTTTGTGCGTGTTCTGCGGGTTCCCGCGCGTCCGCATAGATACCGTCGCGGATTTTCTCAAGCGCAGCGATAAACTCGCTAGGGCGCAGAGCGCTTGATCCAAAGCACCGGCGGCCGGACTCCAGCGCCGGCAACCACCAGCAACCATCTTCTACGGCTTGGAAGAAAAATAGCGTGGTGTGCGACCCCTCCAGCAAACTGACGAGGGGAAAGAAACTGTCGTTGCGAACCCGCATGGGGCTGAGCACCAGATCGAAACTCTGTAGGGAGAGGCGCGAACGGGCCTCCTCGTACAGGGCCACAAATGAACATTTATAGCCGTGTTTTTCGAGACGCGCGGTCAAGTGCGCGCAACCTTGGGAACTTTCTCCAATCAACAAAGCCCAAGATTCCGTGGCCTTCATGCGGTCCCCGTGACACTGAGCCTACAGCAAGCACCGCTCTGTTTTTAGCCCCGCGTCAAAGGTTTAGCAATACACGGTTCACCCTAGCCCAAAGGTACTGCGCGCTTCCTTGCTTCGCGCTAAAGCTTCCAGTCCGGTGAAGAGACGTAGTCGCGGTTGATGTCTTTCACCGTTTGCGTGCCGCAATTGCCCATCGCCAATTTCAGCTCGCCCTGCATTAACTATGCGATTGAAGATCGCGACGGATCCAAAATGACATCCCTGACGCTCCGGTTGGGCGCCGCGCGCATACGGCGCCAGTCGATGCGCCAGCGCCCTCCCGGCATGCGCAGCCAAATCAGCGGCTTCATTTCCGTTCCCCGCGCATGGTGATAAAGAGCGGCGGAGCGCTGGTAAAAGCCGCGCGTATGCGGCGACTGGCGGAACTCCAATCGCCGGCAGTCGAGATGGTGGCAGAATTCGTGCGAAAGCGTGCTCAGGAATGTGCCGAAGGAGGTCACTTGTTTGCGAACCGCCGTTCGCGTCCAGATGCGAATCAACCCGGTGGCGGGGGAATAGTCGCCGAAAAGCTCCATGGCCCAGCCGCCTTCGCGGACGCGCAGCGGGCGCGACGCCAGGGCGCGAACATCCGGCTTGGGAAGTCCGTAGAACTCCGCGGCGATCGACAGAAACTCCGCGCATGCGCGTTGCACGGCCGGGCGCCGGCCATCCTTCATGGCCTCCTCGATCCCGCTTGCCGCGAGGCGCAGGCGATCGTCGTTTGGCAATTCCAGGCGCGTAAGCTGATCGCTGGCGATGAACTTGGTCAAGAGCGCTGGCTTGCGCGGCGGCCGGTCGGTAACCACAGACGAATATTCGGGCGGAGGATCGGGTTTGCGCAAGCCCTACTTTCCGCGCCCGCGTCCTTTTGCACGCCGCTGCATTTGTTGATCGCCATGATTCGTCAACGTATGGCAATTCCTCTGAGGTAACATGCACAGGTGATGGCTCCGCCTCCCAAACGTGTCTTGACGATGAATCGCGGGTCCGCGACCCTGAAGTCGGCACTCTATGAAGCTGGAAATCGGGAAAAACTTCTCCTTTCGATGATGGTGGATGAGCACGACGCCTCCGGCGGCCGTCTGAAGATTTCCGATGGGAGCGGAGCGGCCTTGCTGGAATCCCCGGCGGATTGTGGAAAGTCCGACGCCGCGCTGGACAAGATGTTTGCATGGATGCGCGAGCGCGGTTTTCTTTCCGGTCTGGCGGCCGTGGGGCACCGGCTGGTCCACGGGGGGCCGCACTATAGCGACCCGCAACGGATCACCCCGGCCTTTTTGACGGAAATGGAGAAGCTCGTGCCGCTGGACCCCGATCACCTGCCGGCGGCCATCCGGGGAATCCGATATATCGCCGGGAAATTTCCCGAGCTTGCGCAGGTGGCCTGCTTCGACACGGCATTTCACAGTTCTCTTCCCAAGGTTGCGCGCATGTATGCGCTGCCGCGGCGCCTCTACGAGCAGGGCCTCCGGCGGTATGGTTTTCACGGCCTTTCCTACGAATACGTGATGAGCGAATTGCGGGCGCTCGACGGAGAGCTGGCCAACGGGCGCGTGATCATCGCGCATCTGGGCAGCGGCGCTAGCATGGTCGCGGTGAAGGAAGGCAAGAGTATGGACACATCCATGGGTTTCACGCCGCTTGCAGGACTGGTGATGAGCACGCGCTCCGGGGATGTCGATCCCGGCCTGCTCCTGTATCTGCTGGAAATCGAGAAAATGTCCGCAAAAAAGTTGGACGCGCTGTTGAACAAAGAATCCGGATTGCTGGGAGTTTCCGGCGCCACCGGAGATATGCGCGTGCTGCTGGAGAAGATGTCGCTGGATGGCCCGTCCGCGGAAGCCGTGGATCTGTTCTGCTACCGTGCGAAGAAATACATTGGCGCGTACGCCGCGGTTCTTGGCGGCCTGGATATTCTCGCTTTTGCCGGAGGAATCGGAGAGCAAGCGCCTGTGGTGCGCGAAAAAATCTGCGCGGGTCTGGATTTTCTGGGCATTCGTTTGGACGACTCCTCCAACCGGGCCAATGCCGCGTTGCTATCGCCCCCCGAGAGCCGCGTAAAAGTGCGCGTCATAAAAACCAACGAAGATCTGGTGATCGTGCGGCATGTCCGGTCCACTCTCGGCTGGACAGCCTGATCAATTTGCCCGCGCATCTTGCCATCTTGTCCTATATCGCACAGTTTCCGGGGTAACGCGGTGGCATAGTTCATGTCGGGTCTTGACGCGACGGCCCCGCAAACGATGAACAGGAAATGAGGAATTCAAAATGTCCATAAATAATTCAGTGGTTGCGATTTACACCACGCATACCGAAGCCGATCAGGCGGTGAAAGAGCTGCAACGCGGCGGAGTTGACATGCAAAAGTTGTCGATCATTGGGAAGGGCTACCACACCGACGAGCACGCGGTGGGCTACTACAATGCCGGCGACCGCATGAAGTATTGGGGAAAGATGGGCGCATTCTGGGGAGGTTTCTGGGGACTTTTGTTCGGCTCCGCCTTCTTCATGATCCCGGGCCTGGGCCCCATCCTGGTGGCGGGACCGGTCGTTGCATGGATCGTCGGAGCGCTCGAGGGCGCCGTGGTGGTAGGAGGGATAACCGCTTTGGGAGCGGGTCTTTACAGCATGGGAATTCCCAAGGACAGCATTGTGAAGTACGAAGCCGCGCTCAAGACGGATCAGTATTTGCTAATCGCCCATGGAACGGCCGCAGAGGTGGCCAAGGCCAGAGATATCATCGAAACCACACATCCCGCCCAACTCGCGACGCACGCAGGCGAAGCGACCGCGGCAGCGGCATAGTCTTCCTGAGATTGAAATGGGCAAGGCCATCCCCACGGGCCTCGCCCATTTACGTATTTTCACCGGATTCCAACGCCAACTTCATACTCTTCATTAGAGACCTGCGAGCACAAACTTATATAATCGCGTTGGAATTGCTTTGCTGGAGTCTCACCCTCCGGGCCCGGGAGCAAAGATGCTTGCATTTGATGCCGCTCTTTCAACCGTCATAGAAAGTCCCGAAAAACCGGCGCGCGCCGAACCCACCGCCGCCCCGAAGGCGGACGGCCCGCTTTCGCCCGAACTGCTGAGCCGGATGCAGCGCTATTGGACCGCCGCCAATTTTCTCTGCGTCGGCCAGATCTATCTCCTGGACAACCCGCTGCTGCGCGAGCCGCTCACGAAAGAGCACATCAAGCCGCGCCTGTTGGGACACTGGGGCACCTCGGCGGGGCAGAATTTCATCTACGTGCATTTGAACCGGTTGATCCGGCAGACCGACGCCAACGTGATCTATATTGCGGGTCCCGGCCACGGAGGGCCCACGCTCAACGCCTGCGCCTATCTGGAGGGAACCTATACCGAAGTGCATCCCGAGATCACGCAAGACATCCACGGCATGCGCCTCTTGTTCCGCTCCTTTTCCACGCCCGGCGGCATCCCCAGCCATTGCGGCCCGCACACGCCGAACTCCATGCATGAGGGAGGGGAACTGGGCTATTCGCTGTTGCACGCCTTTGGAGCGGCCTTCGACAATCCCGATCTGATCGTGGCTTGCGTGGTGGGCGACGGCGAGGCCGAAACCTGTCCGCTGGAGGGAAGCTGGAAGAGCGTCAAATTTCTGAATCCCGCCAGGGATGGCGCGGTGCTCCCGATTCTCCATTTGAACGGCTACAAGATCTCCGGCCCCACGGTCATGGCGCGCACCGGCGACGAAGAGCTTGTCTCCTGGTTTCAAGGGCACGGCTACACGCCCTATTTCGTCGAGGGCGACGATCCCGCAATCGTGCACCAGCTTTTGGCCGCGGCCCTCGATCGCTGCTACGCGGGCATACGGGAGATTCAGAAGAATGCTCGCGCAAAAGGCGCATCCGCAGGGACAGGTCCCAACGGGCCGCTCCCGCCGTGGCCCATGATCGTTCTGCGCACGCCCAAGGGCTGGACCTGCCCGAAAGAAGTGGACGGCGCGCCCGTCGAGGGCACCTTCCGCGCGCACCAGGTTCCGCTCTCCACTGTGTGCGAGAATCCCGAACATTTGAAGATGCTGGAAGCCTGGATGCGCCAATACCGGCCCGAGGAGCTATTCGACAAGGATGGGCGCCTGATCGCCGAGCTTGCGGCGCTGGCGCCGGACGGCGATCGCCGCATGGGCGCGAATCCGCGCGTCAACGGCGGGCGCCTGCTGAAGTCCCTCGATTTGCCGGATTTTGCGCAGTATGCGCTGGCCATACCGGGTCCGGGCCAGGTGGTGGCGGAAGCGCCGCGCAAACTGGGTGAGTATCTGCGCGACGTCATCAGGCTCAACCCCGCCAATTTCCGCATGTTCTGCCCCGACGAGACCAACTCCAATCGTCTGAACTCCGCCTTTGACGCGACCAACCGCTGCACCATGGAGCCCATCGTTTCCATCGACGACCATCTGGCTCCCGACGGCCGCGTGATGGAAGTGCTCAGCGAACATCTTTGCGAAGGCTGGCTGGAGGGCTACCTGCTGACCGGCAGGCATGGCATGTGGTCTTCCTACGAGGCCTTCGCGCAGGTGGTGGATTCCATGGTCACGCAGCACGCCAAGTGGATGGAGCAATGCCTGGAATATCCCTGGCGCAGGCCCATCGCCTCGCTAAACGTTTTGCTCACCAGCCACGCCTGGCGCAACGACCACAACGGTTTCAGCCACCAGGCCCCTGGTTTTGTGGACAACGCGCTGCAACGGCGCGGCGAGGTGGTGCGCGTCTACTATCCGCCGGATTCCAACTGCCTGCTCAACGTGTTCGATCACTGCCTGCGCAGCCGCAATTACGTCAACGTGGTGACCTGCGGAAAACAGCCGGAGCTGCAATGGCTGACGTGCGACGAAGCGCTGGCGCATTGCTCGCAGGGCGCCTCCATCTGGAAATTCGCTACCAATGACGGCGGATCCGAGCCGGACATCGTGCTGGCCTGCGCCGGCGACGTTCCCACCATCGAGGCGTGCGCCACCTCCTGGCTGTTGCAAAAGCATGTGCCGGGGATTAAGGTGCGCGTCGTGAACGTGGTGGACCTCAATGTGCTGATGAGCCCCGACGATCATCCCCACGGCATGGACAATATTTCCTTCAACGCGCTGTTTACGCGCGATGTCGACGTCGTCTTCGCGTTCCACGGCTATCGCTGGATCATTCACAGCATGGTGCACGGCCGCGCCAACGAGGGCCGCTTTCACGTGCGCGGATTTAACGATGAGGGCACCACCACCACGCCCTTTGATATGGTGGTGCTCAACAAGATGAGCCGTTATCATCTGGCCATCGACGCGCTCAAACACGTGCCGCGCCTGCGTTCCCAGGCCTCCGACGCCATCGATATGTTCAGCCGCAAGTTGTATGAGCACCACGTGTATATCCGGCAACATTTTCAAGATATGCCGGAAATTCGCAACTGGAGCTGGACCGGGGATTTCAGCGACCCCACCGCTCCCGCGCCGCTGGCCAAAGGGCAGCCTCGCGCGCAACTCTTTACAGACTCCTAGGAGGCATGGCCGTCCCGGCATCCATGAACGACGCTCCCGTCCGCCCCGTTGACCTTCAAGCAATGGCCACGCAAGTGATGCTGCAAAGAGGTTTTGAGCCGGAATTTCCTCCCGGCGTTCAGCAGCAACTGGGGGAATTGAAAGCCCACCCGCCGCAAGCCGCGCCGGACGCGAACCTTCGCGACCTGCGCAACCTGCTGTGGTCTTCGATCGACAACGACACCTCGCGGGATCTTGACCAGATCGAAGTGGCCGAGGCGTTGCCCAACGGCGACACCAGAGTCCTGGTGGGCATCGCGGACGTCGACGCCTTCGTTCCCCGCGGCTCGGCCATCGACGCGCATGCCGCGAAGGAAACCACCACGGTGTACACCGGCGTCCGCATTTTTCCCATGCTGCCGGAGGCGCTTTCGACCGACGCCAGTTCTTTGGAGGAGCGCGGAGACCGGCTGAGCCTGGTCGTCGAGTTTGTGGCCGGCAAGGACGGTTCCGTGCTTTCCGGCAACGTCTACCGGGCCATCGTGCGCAACAAGGCGCAGCTCGCCTACAACGCCGTGGGCGCCTGGCTGGAGAATACCGCCGCGCCGCCGGCCAAGGTGGCCGCTTCCGCGGAGCTGCAGGCCCAGCTGAAGCTGCAGGACCAGGTTGCGCAAGCGCTCAAGAACGAACGGTATCGTTGCGGCGCACTGAACATCGAGACCATTGAGACCAGCCCGGTGATGCTCAACGACAAGGTTGTGGACGTGGTGCAGCAGCAGAAAAACCGCGCCACCGAACTGATCGAGGACTTCATGATCGCCGCCAATGGAGTCGTGGCGCGCATGCTGCGGGACCGCAACGTATCTTCCATACGCCGCATTGTAAAGACTCCCGAACGTTGGGAACGGATCGTGGAGCTGGCCGCCAGGTCAGGAGTGAAACTTCCCGCCACGGCGGATTCCAAAGCGCTCAACGACTTTCTGATCCAGCGTAAGGCCGCCGACCCCGATCACTTTGCCGACCTTTCGCTGGCGGTCATCAAGCTGATGGGCCCCGGCGTGTATGTTCTGGAGCGTCCCGGCGACCCCGAGCAGGGCCATTTCGGCCTGGCCGTGCAGGACTACACACACTCCACGGCGCCCAACCGGCGCTTCGCCGATCTGGTGACGCAGCGCCTGCTCAAAGCGGTGCTCGCGGGCCAGCCCGCTCCCTATACCGACAGTGACCTTGCCGCGGTTGCGGCCAACTGCACGTTGAAGGGAGACGCCGCGCGAAAGGTGGAACGGGACATGTCCAAGCGGATCGCCGCCGTGGCCATGGGCCGCAGAATCGGCGAACTATTCGACGCCATCGTTACGGGAGTGACTCCGCGCGGAACCTTTGTGCGCGTGCTGAAGCCCGCGGTCGATGGATTGCTGGCGCAGGGGCAGCAGGGAACGGATGTAGGAGACAAGCTCAAGGTAAAGCTGATCCGCACCGATGTGCAGCACGGGTATATCGATTTCGCGCGCGCCGCAGTTCCACCCAGGTCTTAGGAACAGGCGTGTTAGGAACGGGTGCGCGCGATATCGTCACGGCATCGTGCGCTTCTTATAAGCGCAATCCGCCAACCAGATAGAGCACCAGGACAATGATCAGGACCGTGCCCACGATCCCCATCCCTCCGCCGGTTCCCCATCGTGAATAGCCGTAATAGCCGCCGCCACCGCCGAACAACAGAACCAGAATAATGATAAGAAGTAGCATAGGAATCTCCTTTTATCTTCCGAAGTAATTGCATTACCTGAACTCCAGCCCACAAAAAAAGTGATTAGCCTTCGCCGCCCGATTCTTTCTCTTCATCCGGTTGCACATAGGGCTGTTTCGGCCCCGGCGCGATTTCGCCACACGCCTTGTCAGTTTGGTTGTTTTTCTGCGTCAGAAACGAAACGGCGCGGCCCTGCTTGTCGGCCTTCGCCGGAACGGGGGAGACGGCTTTCTTGCCCGTGTCTATACTGGCGACCTTGCTGGTCTTCTGAATCGGGGAATCGCTTTTGCTCATGACCCATCCTGACCTGATTGCCGGGGAAATGCTGTTCTATTTGGAACAGTAGACCCAACTTCTGTTCCGGTTCGCTGCCTTTGCTTTACGGAGTTACGGCTTTCTGGACGCCCTCGCCCACATCTTTTCCTCCGCGGCCTATCCCCTTGCCCAGATCTTTCCCGGCCTTGATGGGCTCGCCCTTCTTTATTTCATGGCCGAAGCGCTGGCCGCCTTTGCCAACGTTTTGCCCGGCGGAATCGAATTTTCCGTCTGCCGATTCCCGTTCCACTCCGAGGCTCCCCGCGGTCTTGGCGTCAAGATGTTGCGTGACCGGCAGGTCTTCGGCCTTCTGGTATTGGCCAATCGCCCGGCGGGTTTGCGGACCCATCACGCCGTCCACCTGTCCCGGGTCGTATCCTTTGTCGGCGAGAGTTTGCTGCACCTTCTTGACATCGCTGCTGGATCTGGCCGCGGAAGCGTATGGGGCCAGGCTCAGAGCCAGCGTCATGGCCGCCAGAAGGCTGAAGACCGCTGGCCATGCCGTTCTGAATTTAGGAAGCATTGGATTCCTCCACTTTGAATTTGCGGGCTGCGTGCTGGCGAGGGCGAATTGTCCGATTGGATTGCCGCTCCTAATGGACCGTGCTCACGGCCTTCCGTTGAGCTGCCATTCGCTCGCTCGCCGTTCCAACATCCGGAAGAGAACTGTAAGCGACCCCCGCCGGTGTGTCTGTCCGCTTTTGGACATCCTGGTCATGGGCGAACGCAGACGCCGATTGTGAGGCGGCGGCCGAATAACGCCCGCGCCGGATGCGATCGTGTCCACTGGCCGTTGGAACAGGTAGTAATTTCTTATGAAACAGTCCGTTATCGAACAGTATTCGTTTCCGTCGGGCCTGATACTGGCTGTCGTTGTAAATGCAAAGGAGATTTGCTACCCATGAAGATTTCAACAATCGTTCCCACATTCGCAATTCTGGCTTGCGCGATGGCGCTCGCCGCACCCGTTCGGGCTCAGACGCAATCGCCGAGCGATGAATATCCCTCGTTTCGCGTGACCGTAGTCAGCCGTACCACGCCGGCGGTGAAGTACGAGCATCGCAGCGGCTCCACAAAAATCGACTTTCAAGGCACCGAGCTGATGCCCGGCGCAAGCGGCGTAGCCAAGGTGGACAGCCACCGCGGGGCCGTGGAAATCAAGGCTGAATTCAAGGGTTTGGACAAGCCCTCCTCGTTTGGCAACGAATATCTCACCTATGTGATGTGGGTGATCTCCCCCGAAGGCCGCGCGATCAACGTCGGCGAAGTGCTGCTGGGCGGCGACCGCAGCAAACTGGATGTTACGACCGACCTGCAAACCTTCGCGCTGATCGTCACCGCGGAACCTTATTACGCCGTGCGCACTCCCAGCAACGTGGTGGTAATGGAAAACGAAGTGCGCGGGGATACCGCCGGCACCATCGAGGTGGTGGATGCCAAGTATGAGCTGATCGAACGCGGAGGCTACCTGCCCACCGGTTTCACGTTCGATCCCGTGGTCCTGAACGCCAAGCTGCCGCTGGAGTTTTACGAGGCGCGCAACGCCATGCGCATCGCCAAATCCGCCGGGGCGGAACGATTCGCCACGTCCAGTTACGACAACGCCGTGGACGAAATGAAACAAGCCGACGACATGGCCTCCAACAGAAACATCGAAAAAAAGCAGCTCATCGCCACCTCGCGTGAAACCGTGCAGACGGCGGAAGACGCGCGCGAAATCGCCATGAAGGTCATCGAAGCGGACCGCGTGGATCGTGAGCGCAAGGCGGCGGAAGGCCGTGAGGCCGATGCCAATGCCGTGGCCGCTCAGCAATCGCAACTGGCCGCGAACGCGGAAGCCGATGCTGCAAGCGCCACCAACCGTGCCAACAACGCATCGCAACGCGCCGCCAGCGCGGAAGCGGATACCGCGAGCGCCGACCGCCAGCGTGATGCGGCCCAAGCCGAGAGCAGCGCGGCCCAGGCGGGCCAGGCTACGGCCGAACAGGGCCAAGCCGCCGCGCAAGCCGAAGCGGATCAAAATCGAGGCGCGGCAATCTCCTCCGACCTGCAACTGCAGGCAGCCATGCACGATCAAGAGGCGCTTCGTGCACGTCTCCTGCAACAGTTCAACCTGATTCTGGAAACCCGCGACACCGCGCGCGGCCTGGTTGTCAACCTGTCCGACGTTCTATTTGACACCGGCAAGTTCACGTTGCGGCCCGCGGCCCGTGAGAAGCTGGCCAAAATATCCGGCATCGTGCTCGCTTACCCCTCGCTCAAGCTGGCCATTGAGGGCTACACCGACAGCGTTGGCGGTGACGATTACAATCAGCAACTTTCCGAAAACCGCGCGGATTCCGTGCGCAGCTATCTGACGCAGCAGGGCATCCCGCAAAGCATGACCACGGCGACGGGGTTTGGCAAAACCCAGCCGGTCGCATCCAACGACACCGCCGAAGGGCGCATGCAAAACCGCCGCGTGGAGATGGTAGTCTCCGGCGAAGTGATTGGCACAGACGTTGGTGTGGTCAAGGTGCCGATTGCAGAGCTTCCCCCTGCACAGTAATCCGCATAGAACCAGCACCAAGTAAAGTCAGACGTGAAGAAAGCCGGCTGTCCGTCAGCCGGCTTTCTTTTTTTTGCCCGGGGCATTCACCCGGAACATCCGATTGGGAACCCCACAGGAAGATCTTGAAGGCTATTTCTTCTGCATGTCTTTTTGCAGCGTCTCCAGCTCCTTGCTCAGCTGTTCGGCCTGATCGCGAAGCTGCCCCAGACGTTCAGCGAGTGCGGGCGAGCTCTGCCCCGTGGGCGCCGGAGCCGGGGCTGGGGTGGCGGAGGTGACCGCAGGGGCCGGGGCGGCGGTGGGTGCGGGGCCTCCGGTCAGCTCGGCGAGGGCCTCGTCGAAGGTATCCCTGTAAATCAGGCGGTCGCCCATGGCCAGAACGACTTTTTTGAGTTGGGGCATGCGCGCTTCGGTGGCTTGAATGTAGATGGACTCGACGTACAGGAAACCGCCGGTCACCGGGAGCGCGATAATGTTTCCTCGCAGGACGTGCGAGCCCTGCTGGTTCCACAGCGTCAGATCCTTGGAGATGTTCTGGTCCTGATCGATGCGCGACTCGATCTGCATGGGACCATAGACCAGTTGCTGCTTGGAGAGCTGATAAAAGGCCAGCTCTCCCAGATGATCGCCGTCGCAGCGCGCGGCCATCCACCCGATCAAGTTGTCCTTGCCCCGCGGGGTGAAGGGAAGAATCAGCAGAAACTCCGGCTCTTTTTGTCCCGGCAGGGTGGCCACAATATAGGTCGGCGTAACCGGCTCCGGCTGGCCGGACTGGCCGAACAGGTTGCGCGCAACGTCCCAGATGTCTTCCTTGTTGTAGAAGACTTGGGGATCGCGCATATGAAAAACGCGGTAGGCCTCGGCTTGCGCGCTAAAGAGAACTTCGGGATAGCGGGCATGGCGGCGCAGATCGGCGGGCATTTCCGAGGCCGGCCGGAAAAGCTTGGGGAAGAGATTCTGGTAAACCTGGATGATGGGATCGCTGGGATCGAAGACGTACAAGGAAATTTCCCCGGTGTAGGCGTCCACTGTGGCTTTTACGGCATTGCGAATGTAATTGGCGCCGTCATCCAGCCCGTTCACCGGAAGCGTCGCGGAATACGGATGGGATTCCGACGTGGTGTAGGCGTCCACCATCCAGACCAGCCTGCCGTCGTCGGTGATCACCAGATAGGGATCGGGATCCCAAAGCAGGAACCCGGCCAGATGCGCGAGGCGGTCCTGAATATTGCGGTAAATCATCATGCGGCTCTGCCCGGTCAGATAGCCGGTAAAAAGAATGTTGGGCTCGCCCTGGGATATCGCCGCGGCGACTTTCATCGGAAAGGATCCGATGGGGAAGCCTCCCTGTCCCTGATAGGCCGAATATTTGTTGTCGTCGCCCACGGGATAATCGAACTCTTGCCGGGCGGTATGTACGAACACCGGATCTTGGGTCTTCTCGCCGTAGTAGATCTCCGGCCGCTTGATCTGGAAACCGGGTAACTTGCTTTCCGGCGGGGCATTTTCCACCAGCAGGACCGGCAGCCCGTCGGGGGTAATTTTATTCACCTCGGACACCACCGCGCCGAAGCCGTGCGTATAGATGAACCGCGGATTGATCCAGCTTTGACTGGCCTCCGCGGATAATTGGCTGACGTCGATTTCGCGCGGAGACACCAGCACCTGCTTGATGTGGCCGTTGATAAAATAGCGATCCACGTCGGTGTCGGGAAACGTGTAGTAGGGCCGCAGGGCCTGGATCTGCGTGATCGTGGCGCTGTAGGCGCGCAAATCCCACAGCCGGATGTTAGCGAGCAAGGTGGCGTCCTGCACGGCGTCGACACTGCCCCCTTGCGAGGTATCGAAAGGCCGCTCGGTGGCGTTGCGATCCAGGGCGAAGGCCGCCGTCGTGGCCTGGATGTGGCGCTGAATGTAGGGGCGCTCGATGGAGATTTCATTGGGCCGGACGTAGACGGCCTCGACAATCAACGGCACCACCAATTCCAGGGCAAAAAAGGACGCCACCAGAATGAGGGCCTTTTTGTACTGAGAAATCCACGCCAGGGGAAGCGCCGCCAAGGTCGCAAAAATCAGCAGCCAGCGCAAGGGAAGAGTGACTTTCTGGTCCACGTAATCGGCGCCGGTCATGAAGGCATGGGAGTTGAATAAAAGATCGTAGTTGCCGAGAAAAACCCAGGCGGCAAAACCAAGCAGCAAAATGACCGTGATGATGCGCACAAAACCGGCGCGGCTGGCGCCCGGCAGCAGCAGTACACGGGGTCCCACATACATGTTGCGCGACACGCCGCGCAGCCACAACTGCCATCCCCGGGCGGTGGCCCAGAAGAGCAGGGCGCACAATACCGCCAGCGCGAACATGAATCCGATCAGGTCCGAATAAAAAGGCAGATCGAAAAAGTAAAACGGCAGGGGCCGCGAAAAAACCGGATCCCTCCAGGCGCCGGGCGGCACGGCGAGCCCCCGCGAACCGAAGAAGCGCATGACCGTCCAGTAGTCCACCGAGGCCGAGGCGAACAATAGAGCCACAACCACCAGCCCCGCGGTCACCAGCCAGGAGTACAGGATGAAATCCTTCCGGCGGATGCCGGCGAAGTGCAACCCGCGCGCGTGGGCGACCCAGAGCGCAATGAAAACCACCACCGCGCCAACCGCAAAAGGTGCAATGCTGTACCACAGCAAGCTGATCCAGGTGGAGACCTGCCCGACCTCCTTCCACCAGCTGTAATCGATAATGAAATTAGCGCCCGCGGTGACGGCCCAGAGCGCGGCGCCCAAAAACGCAATCAGCAGCAGGAGATTTCGGACTTGTCGAGGATTCATAGGAGATCGTGGGGCCTAGAACAGCGGAGCCGATTCCGAGCAAAGAAAAAGAACAGGTCGCCGGACTTGCAGGACGATGTGATCGTATCACAGGCCCGCGTTAAAGCGTGAAGATGCGTTGCGGAGGCGCGGGTCTTTCGATCATACTCCTTGCTCGCCGTCAAGCCGGGCCGCAGGGCAGATTCAGGAACGGGAGTCCGGAATGGATTCGGAAGGACCGCAAAACGCCGCGGCGCCAAGCGGATTGATGCCCGGCGGGGCCGCGCTGGATCGGCCCGCCGCGGGAGCGGCCCGTGCGCGGGCGTGGGCCGCCAGCGACGCGGGACTGGTCACGCTGATTGCCGCCGGAGCCTGCCTGCTTCATTTTCTGACGGCCAGCCAGTACGGCTACTTCCGGGATGAACTTTACTTCGCCGCGTGCGGCCAGCATCTGGCGTGGGGCTACGTGGATCACCCGCCGCTGATCGCCGCGATTTCGTGGTTTACGCGGCGAATGCTGGGCGACTCCTTATTCTCCTTGCGTTTTTTCCCCGCGCTTTCCTCCGGGGCAAAAATTCTGCTGACCGCCTGGATGGTGGCCGAGTTGGAAGGGGGGCGTTTCGCGCAACTGCTGGCGGCGACGGCCGTGTTTTTCTGCCCAGTTTATCTCTCCATGGACAATTTTCTGTCCATGAATTCCTTCGAGCCGCTGTTCTGGATGGGCTGCGCGGCCATCGCCATGCGCATCGCCAGCGGCGGTTCGTCGCGGCTGTGGCTGGTGTTCGGAGCCGTCGCGGGGGTGGGCCTATTGAACAAGCATTCGATGCTGTTCTTTGGTCTGGCGATATTTCTGGGTCTGCTGGCCTCCTCCGGCGCGCGCCACTTGCGGAATCCGTGGATCTGGCTGGGGGCCGTGCTGGCGCTGGCGATTTCCTCGCCGAATCTGCTGTGGGAGATTCGCAACCATTTTCCGACGCTGGAGATTTTCCGGAATATCGCGCGCACGAAAAACGTGGACCTGCCGTGGTACGACTTTATCGCGCAGCAGGCGCTGCTGGTGCACCCCCTGGCGGCTCCCATCTGCGTGGCCGGCTTGTGGTTCTTCTTCGCGACGGAGCAAGGACGTCCGTACCGTTTTCTCGGCTGGGCCTATGTTTTTCTGTTGTTGGAGATGCTGGTCCTCAAGGGCCGCATTTACTATATGGCGCCGGTCTATCCCATGTTGTTTGCCGCCGGCGCGGTATTGCTGGAACGGGAGATCGCGGCCCGGCAGTGGGAGTGGGCAAAATGGGCCATTGTGGTTCCGCTCGTCGCCGGAGGAATGATCGCCGCTCCGCTGGCGGCGCCCATTTTGCCGGTGAATGCCGCGGTGGCCTACTCGCGGTTCTGGGACGTCGAGAAGGTTCGCGTGGAAACCTCCGACTCCGGCGTGCTCCCGCAGTTTTTCGGCGACATGTTCGGCTGGCGCAACCAGGTGGCTGTCCTCGCGTCCGTGTACCGCAACCTGAGTCCGCGGGACCGGCAGCGTTGCGCGATCCTGGCGGGGAACTACGGGGAAGCGGGCGCCGTCGATTTTTTTGGGGCGGCCTACGGTTTGCCGCGCGCCATCAGCGGGCACAATAATTATTATCTGTGGGGCCCGCGCGGATATTCCGGAGACGTTGTGATTACCGTGGGAATGCGGCGGGAGGATCTGCAGCCCCTTTTTGGATCGGTTGAGCAGGTTGCCACGATCCGCGACCCCTATGCCGTCGCGGATGAAAATAATTTGCCTGTGTTTCTTTGCCGCTTGCCGCGAATGCCGCTATCGCAGGCGTGGCCGAAGCTGAAATTCTTCGGATAGCCTTCGGAAATCCGATTTCATCAGGTACCCCCCCACCCCCGGTATTTTCGCGCAAGAGAGCGTAAGGAATTGAAAGTACAAGCCTTGCGGTAACTCTATTCGCCAAAGAGAGCGCAAGCTATTGATTCTATTGGACGCTCTTAATTGGGAGGGATGCCAGGGAGAGAAAGAGAAAATCAAACGAGGAGCGCACTCCAACCTGAAAATATTATACCACGGCACGCAAGGTCAAATCCTTGGCACGGCAGAGCCACCAAGAGAAAATTTAGGAAATAGACTCCTTTACTGCGTTCGGAACGAAATCTCGATGGAGGATTGAAAATCGCATGGCCAGCGCGGCGTCGCGGAACATTGTGCGCGGAAGATTATGCATCGTTTACAGTTGCGCGGGAGTGGTGTAGCTTGGCGGTCGTCTTTGAGTGTTTGAGGCGAAGATTTTCCCTTTCCTATGGGCCTACCAAAGAGCTGGGGACGCCTGCTGATGATCGGATTGATTGGGAGTTGCGCCTGGTTGGCGGTCGCGGGGATGCCAGTGGCCGGCGACGGCGCGGGCGGCCCGGCTCAGGGTGCCACTTCTCCGGGTTCCCCGGCTCAGGTTGAAAGTACCGATGTTTTTACTCCCGGTCATTCGACGGCATGGTCAGCGGTGCGGGATTTTTTCGATTGGCGATCCCGTGACCCTGTGCAGCCCATCGCCTACACCCACAAGGTCCATCTCGCAAACGGATTGCAATGCGACAGCTGCCACACCGGGGCGGCGCAAGGGCCGATTGCGGTGATTCCCGGAGTCAAGTTCTGCATGAGCTGTCACCTGGTGATCGCCGCGGACAAACCGGAGATCAAGAAGATCGCCGCTTACCAGGCTCGCGGCGAGGAGATTCCCTGGGTGCGCGTGTACGATTACAGCCCGTCGGCGCACGTGCGCTTCAACCACGTGCCGCACATTCGCGCGCAGGTGCCGTGCTCGACGTGCCACGGAGACATGACCAAGCAGACCACCGCGCGGCGCGTGGTGGATATGAACATGGGTTACTGCATCAATTGCCACAACGTAAACCAAGCGTCCATCGATTGCCAGACGTGCCATTTTTGACGGTTGGACGGAAGAGGAGACGGCTAGGCGTGCCGGGACGGATCCATGGAGCGTCGTAACTTTCTGAAGCTTTCGGCTGTTTCGGGGGCCATGGCCACGCTGGACTCCTGCGGCAGCCCGGACCACCAGCTCATCCGGTTCATTCCGGAGGAAGAGTTGACGCCGGGCGTGGCCGCGTGGAAGCCGAGCCTGTGCATGCTCTGTCCGGCGGGCTGCGGGCTGCTGGTGCGCGTGATGGACGGCGACGCCGAAGTCATCCGCAACGGGAAGCAGGGGCTGATCCAGATGGGGTTGGCGAAAAAGCTGGAAGGGAATCCGCGGCACCCGGTGAATCGCGGGAAGCTGTGCGCGCGGGGCCAGGCCGGGCTGCAGGCGCTTTACCATCCCGACCGGCTGCGTAACCCGCTCAAGCGCAGCGGGGCGCGGGGCTCGGGCGAATTTCAAGAGGTGAGCTGGGAGGAGGCCACGCGGGAACTGACGGCGCACCTTTCGGCACTTCTTTCGGCACCTCTTCCGGCACTGCGCTCCTCTGGCGACGCGGCGTCGCTGGCATTTTTGACGCGTCCGCTGCGCGGGCAGCGGCGCGCGCTGGTGGAGGGTTTTCTGAAAACCTTTGGAGCGCCACCGCCGGTGGTTTACGAAGCTTTTGAGGAAGCGGTTTTGCGGCGGGCGAATTTGCTGAGTTTTGGGAGGGCCGCGCTCCCCACGATTGACCTCGCTCGTGCCGACTATTTGATCTCCTTTGGCGCGGATTTTCTGGGCACGTGGAATTCGCCGATCGCGCAGTCGATCGGCTACGGCGAAATGCGCCAGGGGCGCGCCGGGCGGCGCGGCACCTTCGTGCAGGTGGAACCGCACATGTCGCAGACAGGAGCGAACGCCGACGAATGGATTCCTTGCCGGCCGGGCACGGAGGGTTTGCTGGCTCTGGGCATCGCCCACGTTATTTTGCAGGAGAAGCTTCGCGCGGGAGACGCCGGTTCACGCGCGGGCTCGCTGATTTCCGGGTGGAAGGAGGGTCTGCCGGACTATTCGCCGGAGAGCGTTGAAAAGCGCACGGGCGTCGCCGCGGCAACGGTTGCGCGGTTGGCGCATGAACTGGCTGCGCGGGAGCGCGGCGCGGCGATTATCGGAGGCGCGCCGCTGGCGCATACCAACGGGATGTTCAATGCCCTGGCGGTAAACGCGCTGGAGGCGTTTGTGGATACGAGCCAACCCGGCGAGGCGGTGGTCACTTTTACGGCCGAAGGGCCATTGCAGGATTCGGCATTCGCGGGGGAGCAGACGGGTACTGGTGAATCCTTCAATGCCTGGGCGCAGGCGATTCTTTCGGGACAAGCCCATGCGCCGAAGGCGCTGATGATCAACGACGCGAACCCGGTTTTTTCGGCGCCGGCGGAATGGCGAGCGAAAGAAGCGATAGGGAAGATTCCTTACGTAGTGAGTTTCGGAAGTTTTCTGGACGAGACCAGTTCCTTGGCCGATTTGGTGCTGCCCGACCATGCCGCTCTGGAGTCCTGGCTGGACGATGTTCCCGAATCCGGCGCAATGATGCCGGTCGTGAGCCTTGCGGCTCCCGCGGTGCGTCCACTGCATGACACCAAGGCCACGCCGGACATTCTTCTCGACGTGGCGCAGCGGTTGGGCGGGAGCATGGCCGCGGCGCTGCCCTGGAAAAGCTTCGACGCCATGCTGCAGGCGGCATTTGCGCCGCTGCGCACGCATTCGAATATAGGCGGGCCGAAATCGGAAGACGAGGACGACTTCTGGAGCCGCGTGCAAGAGCAAGGTGGCTGGTGGGGCGCAGGGCCAGAGAAGGCTACAACTGTGGCGGCAGCGATCTCGCGCCCTCCGGCTACATGGACGGAGCCCACGTTCGATGGCGCGGCGGACGAGTTTCCTTTTCATTTTCTTCCCTATGCGTCGCAATCGTTTGGCGACGGGTCGCAGGCGCACCTGCCGTGGCTGCAGGAGTTGCCGGATGTCCTGACCACGGCGATGTGGTCGAGCTGGGTGGAAGTGAATCCCCAGACGGCGGAGCGCCTGAAAATCGCACAGGGCGATCTGGTGGAAGTCGCGTCACAGCATGGAAGTTTGCGGGCGCCGGCGATCCTTTCGCCGGGAATTGCTCCGGACGTAGTGGCCATGCCGGTGGGACAAGGCCATGAACGTTACGGACGCTATGCCAGCGGGCGGGGCGCGAACGCGTACTCCATTCTCACGGCGGTTACCGAGCCGGAAACCGGGGCGCTGGCGTGGGCGGCGACGCGCGTGAAGATCGCGCGGGTGGGCGGGGTCGCGGAGAGCAAACTGATTCTTTACGCGGGAGGGATGAGCCGCTTTCCGGAGGAGCCGCAGCCGCGCTAGGGAGTCGAGAGCCGAGGGAGCGCTGCAGGGCGGGCGAAAATCGTATGGCGCACAAATGGGGCATGGTGGTGGATCTGGACCGCTGCACGGGCTGCGAGGCTTGCGTGGTGGCGTGCCACGCGGAGAACAACATCGCCACGGCAGGTGACGATCAGGCGGCGCGCGGCCGGGTGAAACATTGGATTCGCGTGGAGCGCTACTGGGAAGGGGAGTTTCCTAATGCGCGCGTGCGGTTTCAGCCGGTGCTCTGCCAGCAATGCGACGACGCGCCGTGCGAGCCGGTCTGCCCCACGTATGCCAGCTATCACACGGCGGAAGGGCTGAATGCGCAGGTGTATAACCGCTGCATTGGCACGCGGTTTTGCGCCAATGCCTGCCCCTACAACGTGCGATTTTTCAATTTCTACAATCCCGTATGGGATAAGCCCCTGCACCTGCAGTTGAACCCGGACGTTTCCGTGCGCGAAGTGGGGGTGATGGAGAAGTGCACGTTTTGCGTGCAGCGCATTCAGGCGGCGGAGATTCAGGCGGGGGCGGAAAAAAGGGAACTGAAGGACGGGGAATTCAGTCCCGCGTGCGTGCAGACGTGCTCGCCGCGGGCCATGCTCTTCGGGGACTTGAACGATCCCACGAGCGAGGTTTCACGGCTGGCGAGGTCGGGACGCAGCACCAGGCTGCTGGGGGAATTGGGCACGCGACCCAACGTCAACTATCTGCAACGGGGTTCCACGGAAGATGAAAAAGACGGCTGAAGAGATTCAGCGGGACCTGCTGTGGCCACTCTCGCATACCAGCGCGGGCTACTGGATGGCCATCGCGGTGTCCGGAGGGCTGGTCGTTGCGGGCATGGCGGCGCTGAGCTACCAGCTTTACAACGGGATTGGCGTGTGGGGACTCAACTCGCCGGTTTTCTGGGCATTCGACATTACCAACTTCGTGTTTTGGATCGGCATCAGCCACGCGGGAACGCTGATCTCCGCCATTTTGCGCCTGACCAACGCCACGTGGCGGCGCCCGGTTACGCGCTGCGCCGAAGCCATCACCGTTTTCGCGCTTTCCATCGGCGCGATCATTCCGGTTTTCCATATCGGGCGACCATGGCTGGCGTTCTACATGATTCCTTATCCCAGCCAGCGGGGGATCTGGCCCAACTTCCGTTCGCCGCTGGCTTGGGATTTCTTCGCCATATTTACCTATCTAACGGGCAGCATCACATTTCTTTTGCTGCCCATGATTCCCGATTTTGCGGCGGTGCGCGATGGGGCGACCGGGTTGCGAAGAAGAGTTTATGGAGCGCTGTCGCTGGGCTGGGAAGGGACGCCGCGGCAGTGGCATCGCCTGGAGAGCGCCATGCATGCGATGGCCATTATCATCACGCCGGTAGCCATTTCCGTGCATACCATCGTGGCGTGGGATTTCGCGATGACTCTGGTGCCCATGTGGCACAGCGCGCTGTTCGGGCCGTATTTCGTGGTGGGCGCGATCTTCAGCGGAACCGCGGCGCTGATTCTG
>Ga0302324_100008635_pt1 | contig 21456 bp, 14 predicted proteins | sample Palsa_T0_1_FD_201949 | JGI IMG/M metagenome (GOLD analysis project Ga0302324, IMG submission 201949) | Peat permafrost microbial communities from Stordalen Mire near Abisko, Sweden - Palsa_T0_1 | ecosystem: Environmental > Terrestrial > Soil > Palsa > Peat permafrost | place: Sweden: Abisko...
AGCCGGTCAGCTTCGTCAAGTACCAGCGTCGTCACGTCCGCGAGCCGCAACGCGTTGTGATCTACCAGGTCCAGCAGGCGGCCAGGAGTGGCGACGACGATGTCTGCGCCACCGCGCAACGCCATCAGCTGAGGATTGATGGATATGCCGCCGAAGACGATGATTGTCTTGGTCGGCCGCGGCATGTAGCGGGCATAGAGTCGAATCGATTCCCCGACCTGTGCGGCGAGTTCCCGTGTGGGGACGAGTATCAGAGTGCGAGCACGAAGCGGCGGATCGCGGTCGCGGTTCAGCGTCTGCTGCAGAAGCGGCAAAGAGAAGGCAGCTGTCTTGCCCGACCCGGTTTGAGCGCAAGCCCACACGTCCCTGCCCGCGAGGATCGCCGGGATCGCTGCTTGCTGAATCGGAGTCGGCGCGGGATAGTTGCGCTCGCTGATAGCACGCAGGAGATCAGCCGATAATCCTAATGAGGAGAAAGTCACGCCTGGCTTCCAATCGCGCGAATCCGAAAGGTCCGGCCTTTGATCTTACCTGCGCGTAAGCGCCGCAATGCCTTGTCGTGCCATTCGCGAGCGATAGCGACATAGGTGCGCGTAGGAAATACGTCAATTTTTCCGACGGCCATGGCGGGCAGCCCCGCATCGCCAGTGAGCGCTCCGAGCAAATCGCCGGGGCGTAATTTGTCCTGCCGACCGGCGTCGACTGCAATCGTGACGAAAGAAGCCGGCAACGGGGCGCTATCGGAGGGGGAGGGGAGCTTGCCCCACTGCAGCGGCTCACCGAGACGATCTTCGATCAGGTTGGCGCGATTCGATTCGCGCGGCAGGCAGAGGCTGAAGGCTACGCCGCGACGGCCGGCACGACTCGTGCGGCCGATGCGATGCAGATGTGCATTGGCGTCGGCAGCTATATCGAAGTTGACGACCACTGGTAGGCCGGTGATATCGAGCCCGCGCGCCGCGACGTCGGAGGCGACCAGGACGGTGCAGCTGCGATTGGCAAAGCGCACGAGCATTTCCTCGCGGTCGCGTTGATCGAGTTCCCCGTGCAGAGCCAGCACCGCGAAACCGCGAGCATCGAGTGCCTCGGCCACCGCGCGGACGTCCTGTCGAGTGTTGCAGAACACGACCGCGGATTGCGGCCGGTGTTGCAGGAGCAGCGCTTCGAGCGCGGCCAGCTTTTGCTGCTCTTCGACTTCAAAAAAGGTCTGCTCAATGTTGGTCTGGTCGAGCTCGTCGGGTACCGTGATGTCGAGGCGATCACGTTGCAGCTCTCCGCTGAGTTCCCGAATAGACTGCGGGATCGTTGCGGAGAACAGCAAAGTCTGACGTTGGGCGGGCGTGGCCTCGATAATGCTGCGCAGATCGTTCTCAAAGCCCATGTCGAGCATGCGGTCTGCTTCATCCAGCACCAGCACCTTGATGGCCTTGAGCGGCAGTGCTTCCTTCCGGATCAGCTCGAGGATACGGCCCGGCGTGCCAACGACGATATGAGGTTCGTGGGACAGCGAGGCAAGGTGCGGGCGCAGCGGCACCCCGCCGCACAGCGTCAACACTTTTATGTTGGGAATGAACCTCGCGAGCCGGCGAATCTCGCGGCTGACCTGGTCGGCCAATTCACGCGTCGGGCACAATACCAAGCCTTGCAGCTTGACCGACGCGGCGTCGAGAGCCGCCAGCAGTCCCAGGGCGAACGCCGCTGTCTTCCCGCTACCGGTGCGCGCCTGGGCGACAACGTCTCGGCCCGCCAGAATGGCAGGCAAGCTGGACGCCTGCACCGGCGTCATCTCGGCATAGCCGACCTCCTTGAGACCCCGCTGTAGTGGTTCGATCAGCGCCAATGTGGAGAATTCACTCATCCGCGCATCATCGCATCAATCTTCGACCTTTGTGCAGCGCAACGGGCGAGGGCCGCCACGCTCACCTGTTCGCTCCGTACGAGCTTGATACCCGTTAAACAATCCCAGCGTTGCGTACAGCCACTGCGAAGTTCATCGCTTCCAACCATACCCGCGACGATTCCGGGCACGAATCAGTTGGCGTCGACTCCCTGATTGGGCCCGTCCATTATCGGGTTCTGGTCACCGGGCAGCCGGTGACGCGCAGCTTTACGGACACGCTCGTTGAGCACGTGCTCACGCAAAATCGAGATCAGACGGAAGTGAAGTAGGTACTTGTTCTCGGCATACCTATACGGAAGGCGCCGGGATCAACCTCGCAGCGCGTTCAGCGTCCGAGAGTATCGACATCGTATGCGGACCTGGATGGAAACCGCCCGCAGGTTCTCCGGTACCGGCCATTTTCGAAAAAACAAGCCCTTTCCCTCCCGCCTCACCTCGGATGAGCCAACTCACCGCATATTGCACCAGTTTGGCGCCGGTATTGAGGTTCAATTTACGCTTTATTCGTTGGCGGTGCGACTCAATGGTCTTGACGCTCAAGTTGAGCGTGAGCGCGACTTCCCGTGCACTTTTACCGACGCCGATCATGCGCAAAATCTGTAATTCCCGGTTGCTCAACCGATCAATGGGATTGGCCGATATCGTTGAGCCGCGTGTCGTTAGTTGCTGGATCATATTGGCTCCGACCGACTCGGAGACATAGATGCCGCCGTCGAGGACGCGCCGCAGCGATATCAAGAATTGCTCGCTTCCTTCCTGTTTCATGATATATCCATTGGCACCCGCCGCGAGCATACGCTCCGCGTAGGTCGTTTCCTCGTGCATCGACAGCACCAATATCGCCAATCGCGGATGGTGCGCCCGCGCGTCGCGTACGAGGTCGATGCCGTCGCCGTGTTTCAGACTCAAGTCGACGATCATCACGTCCGGATGCAACTCTTTCAGCGCGGCGCAGGCTTCGCGGGCGGTCTCCGCCTCGCCACACACCATGAGATCTTTCTCGCCCTCCATGATGCGGCGCAGACCTAGGCGCACGATCGAGTGATCGTCAACGATCAGAACTCGGCGTACGCGGGGCGTTTCGTTATTCGCGGCAATCATCGCGTGTGCTCTCCTCCGGTAGGGGTCATTCTCAATTACCGATAGCGCGGACCAGGCGCCTTGTCGGTGCTCAACGTAGATCGAAAGCGACAGTAACGATGTAGGGAAACCGTGATGGCGCTATCAAGGGGCGTGAACCCCGCTCTGTGTGAGGACCCTTAGAGTTGGGTGGGGTATCGTACAGACAGATTCGCACGCCTCGAGTGACAATGATAAGGGTCTTATCGGTGTATCGATCTTCATGGGCGGTGAGTCAACATCGAGCCGGGCTGTGGTACTGAACGCCGGTCCTGGATTCCGGGTTATCACAGTTCCCCTACATCATCGCGTTCCAACATTCTCTAGGCTGCGCTACCACTTAATAATTTGGATATGCACATGGTGCAAGGTGCACGATGCAAAAGGATTTAGCGGCGCCCTACCTGCCGGCCGCCCTGCAAGGAGGGCGGCATCTGAGACATCCACTCGAGACCGATCGACGCATCGACACATTGGTGCGTCGCGCTGCATCGGCTACGTCGCCGACGGATGGCAGCTCGTCGGCCTTGCGCGCGGGCGTGCAATCGATTCCGAAAATTGGATCGAGCCCAGGGCGACGGCGTACCGCGCTCGACTTTCTGGTGAGTCTCTCGGCCGATCTCGCTCGCGGGCACGTGAATGTGCCGGGCTTTCCAAATGTCGTCATGAAGATTGGCGTCGCACTTGATCACCCTGAGACCTCGGTCGACGGAACGGTAAGGGTTGTGGGCGAAGAACCCAGATTGGCGGCGAGGCTTCTGCAGGCTGCCAACTCCGCGGCATTCAACCCGACCGGCGCGCGAGTCCGCGAATTACGAACCGCAATCACGCGCTTGGGTCGACCGCTCGTGCAAGGGGTAACGATGGCCTTCGCGATTCAGCAAATGAGAGACGAACCGAGCCTTCGGTCAATTTCGAACGATTCGAAAGCGATATGGGGGAAGAGCATCGTTGTCGCTTCGCTCAGCCGCTTGCTGGCGTGTCGGACAAAGGTGAAGCCGGATGAGGCCTTTCTTGCAGGTCTCCTTCATGGAATCGGGCGTCTGTACATTATGGCGCGCGCCGTCGGTAATTTGAGTGCCTCGGGCCTGGGTGCGGAATGCGCAGACCTGACAGCGACATTGCATCCCTCGATCGGCAAAGCGCTATTGGAGAATTGGCGCGTAGGAGGGGGGATACCGGAATCCGTGGGCGATCAGGCGAATTACGGCCGCGATGAGGGCGAGGCAGATTTGACGGATGTATTGATCGTTGGAATTGTCCTCGCTGAGGCGCTCGGTCGGGCACCCCTTGGGCGGTCTCAAGTGGAGGGCATCTCGTCCTTTCGCAGGATCGATCTCACTCTGCAAGAGTGTCATACCACGCTCACGCACGCCGAATATCACTTAGCCGCACTCCATCAAGCACTGGGATGTTAGTCGTTCGGCGGCCGCTTGATATGCGCGGTTACCGTCGAGATTTGGGTAACAGCCGATCGTACTCTCGCTTGACCGTTAGATAACATTCACAACTGTGCTTCTCGAGCTCCTCGCGGTTGACTACGGTAATGTGCCCCCGGGAGTAATGGATCCATCCGGCATCTTGTAATTTTTGCGCCGCTTGCGCGACGCCTTCACGCCGTACGCCGAGCATTCCTGCGATCAGCCGCTGGGTCATTTCAAGCTTGTTGCCGCGCATACGATCGAGGCTGAGGAGCAACCAACGGCAGAGTTGTTGATCGAGGGAATGGTGACGATTGCAGACAGCGGTCTGAGCCATCTGAGTAATCAATGCTTGGGTATAACGCAAGAATAAATGCAACACCACCGATGATCGATTGAATTCCTTTTTAAATCCCTCGGCGTCCATCCGGTAGCCGGCGCCGGCGCTCTGTACGATCGTTCGGCTCGAGGGCGAATCGCCGCCCATCAAGAGCGAGACACCGACCATGCCTTCGTTTCCGATGATGGCTATTGACGCGGAGGCCCCATCGTCCATCACGTAGAGAAGCGATGCGATGGCGGTGGTAGGGAAATAGACGAAAGGACAATTGTCCCCCCTCTGGCTGAGAACTCGACACAACGGCATGACGACGGGCACCAAGTTCGGCGCCCAACGTTGAAAAATGGCCTCGCTGAGCCCCGCGATCAGCTGGTTCTCGCGCGGATCTGAGGTAGCGGTCATCGCCGATCCATCTCCCTGATGTCGGTATGCGCTATGACGCCAAATCCTTCTGGTCGTTTTACTTGATCTTTGCTGCATCATAACAGGGCTGAGGCGATCGTTGAACGCGCGAACCTTCGGTTGCGCGGTGGCAATGGCGGCACGCGTTGCATTCCAGTGGGTCGCTCGCGAAGCCGAGATGCGGCGATGCAGCATTCCGCATTGTTGTGACCGATTGCCAGTTCTCGAAGGTGATGCCGCGTAGCCTCGATGCACTTCGTGACCTAGGCTGCAAAAACCGTTGAGCTGCTTCGCCGCCCTGCCCCTCGTCCGCATCGTCGTCGTCGACGATCATGCAATCGTACGCGAATGTATACGCGCGCTCTTGGATCGCCACGATGGCTTGGCGGTGGTGGGATTCGCCGCCACTGGAGAGCAAGCAATTCATGTCGCCGAGCGTCTGAGACCGGCGCTGATCATCATGGATCTTGCGCTCCCCGGCGTAAATGGAACCGACGCCATCCGACTCATTCTCGAGCGGCTTCCCAACACCCGCATCGTGGTGCTGTCCTCGTCCCATCTTCCCCAGAGCGTGCAGGGCGCCTTGCGAGCGGGCGCCTCGGGCTATGTGATCAAGGAAGAAGCGGGAGACGAGTTGTTAGGCGCAGTGCGCAAAGTAATGGCAGGCGAGCATTATCTCAGTCCGCAGGTCGGCTCCGCGGATGACAGCGGGTCGACCGATCACGAGTCGATGAGCCCGTGGGACAGTCTCAGCCAACGAGAGCGGCAGGTGCTACGGGGCACCGCAGAGGGCGCCTCCACCGCACAGATCGCGCTGCACCTGTCCCTTTCTCCACGGACCGTCGACACGTACCGGAGCCGCTCAATGCGCAAGCTCGGCCTGCTTAACCGTTCAACCCTGATTCGCTACGCAATGCAGCACCCGTGACCGGCGGTTGAGGTCAGCGGACCTCTGCGTCGCGGGAACTGTCACGATCTCCCTACATCCGCGGCCGGGTCCCGCTCAATACACTGCCTTGAGTTATCCGTAACCTTATGGCACCGACAGGGAGCGACATGGATGAAAAGCTGGACTTCCTCTCGGAGGAGAATCCCCCAAGGATTCTTTGGCTTTCCTGCCGAGAAGCCGAAGATGAGCTCTTCACGGACGCGCACCCATCCGCGTTGCTCCCCACCGTCGCGCACGATCAGCGCACTCTCGAGCAACGGCGGGATCCTCACATTCCCGGACATCTCCCTGCCGTCGGAGACGAAATATCGTGGATGCTGGTCGCGCCGCCGGCGGCGGGCGTGGACCCATGGTGTGGTCTTCACTCCTCGAAGCTTGTTTCCGCGATAATCCAGCGTCAAATCGCTCATTTTGATCGACGCACCAAAGCCGCGGGCCTGGTTTCCTTCGATCTCGGCGGCTTGCAACTACTCTGCGGGCAGTATGGGCTCGCGCTCGAGGAGGAGATTATCAAGTCGGCGGCGGCTATTGTTGCCTCCGTAGCGGGCTGCAATGCCGTCATCATGCGGCACGAGAAAGACGGATTCATGGTCTTCTTGGCCGGATTGTCGAGCGCGGCCGACATCGCAGGCTGCGTTCAGCAAGTGCTGGACGCGATCTCCCTGCCGCGTGAAGTGGGCGGCAATATGACGCGGCTCATCGCGAGTGCCGGGATCGCGATGTTCCCAAAAGATGGCGAGGATCTGGACACTTTGAGTCAAAACGCCCGCGCCGCGATGGCTGAGTCAAAGGCGAAATGTCCTGGCGCCATGCGCTTTTGCTCCGGAAGTGTCGCAGTCATTGCGAAGCAGCGATCGCAGTTGGAGGACGACCTTCGCCAGGCGATAGAGAACAACGAGCTTGCGCTCTATTACCAGCCACAATTCGAGATACCCTACGGCCGCGCGTGCGGCGTCGAAGTGCTGGCACGTTGGTTTCGAGCGGACGGCGTCGTGGAGCCTAGCGTCTTCATACCGCTGGCCGAACAGACTCAACTCATCGAAGCGCTGGGAGCCTGGGTGTTGCGGGAAGCCTGCACCAACATCCAGTCGTCCCGCTCGCCGGGTGCAACATCGATGAGGCTCTGCGTCAATGTCTCGCCATATCAACTTAACGAAGCGTTTCCATCGGTGATCCAGCACGTATTGGAATTCACCGGCTTGCAGCCCGAGCGCCTGGAGCTCGAGATCACTGAAAGCGCCTTGATCGGCGATGCGGCCGGCATCTTCGAATGCTTCCGCGAATTGAAAGCCATCGGTGTGCGCATCGCCATCGATGACTTTGGCACAGGATATTCGAGCCTCGGTTATCTGTCCCGGTTGCCGGTGGATCGCCTCAAATTGGACAAATCACTGATTCACAACCTGACGACTCACTGGAAAGACGTGGCAATTCTGCGTGCTCTAATCGGTTTGGGAAAGGAATTGGGTATCGAGGTCATCGCCGAGGGCGTCGAAACCGAACATCAATTTCAAATACTGAAACAGCTGGGTTGCCCTCAGGCGCAGGGTTATCTGCTCGGTCGAGCGGCGCCCGATCTGGAAGCTCGAGAAATGCTCGCAAGGCGCTGGGGGGCGCGATCGAACCACCCGCGCTCTATCGGAAGAGCAGCGGTCAGGACGCTACATGTCTGTTGAACCCACCCCGAGATCCGAGGATCGAGCGATGGACGCACTTCACGACACCACCATCGTGCAGCAACTGGTACCCGAGTGGCGATGCCGCGTGCTTATTGTCGATGACGATGACATCGTGCGCGCTCAGCTGTCGGGGGTGCTGAAAAACGCCGGTTATGATGTGCAAGTCGCCGCCTCGGGCGAGGAGGCGATCAATTTTCTCGATACCTCGCAGTGCCAAATCATCCTTACGGATTGGCATATGCCCGGCATGGACGGCCTTGCCCTTTGTCGCAAGGTGAGGCTCGAGCATCTTGAGGGCTATGTGTACCTGATGGTGCTGACCGCACGCGGGAGCAAGCAGGACATGCTGACCAGCCTCGCCGCGGGCGCCGACGACTTTCTAGTAAAAGGCTCCTCGGTCGAGGAAATACTTGCGCGAATGGAAGTCGCCAGACGAATTACACATCTCGAGTACTCTTTGCGTCTGAGTAATCGCGAGAATCGTCGTTTATCAGTCACCGATCCGTTGACTGCGACGCACAACCGGCGTTATCTCATGAAGTATCTACCTCGTGAGCTGGCCCGCGCCCGACGCTATAACCGTCCGTTGTCCGTGATGTGTTGTGATATAGACGGATTTAAGCAAGTGAACGATCGGCTCGGACATGCCGCCGGAGACTATGTGCTAAAGGAGTTCGTGCTGAGAGCAACGCAGTGCATCCGGGAAACCAGCGATTGGCTGGCGCGTTCAGGGGGCGACGAATTTGTGATTGTCATGCCGGAAACCGATCTTGACGGGGCGAATTGCGCTGCCCAGAAATTGCGCTGCGTGTTGGCGACGCCGCCTCTGATCGTTCATGATCGGCCGCTCCAAATGAGCGTGAGCATCGGCGTCGCAGCATCGGAGACGCATCGTGAAATGCCTGATACGACGGCGTTGGATTTGCTTCTTGAGGCGGACCGCGGCCTCTACGCAAGTAAGCAATCCGGGAAAGCGGCGATGTTTGCGAGGGTTGGGTACAGGTAGCAGGCAATTGAACACCGGCGGTGCCCGCATTGCACTGCCCACTGCGGCAGCTACAACGGCGAGAGGCACCTGATAAGCCGTCGGGACCCAACCTTTGGATAAAAGCACGGCGTCCTTAGTGCGCCACCCCGCTTAGCATTTCTCATACATCGCGCCGCACGCGGCCGCAGCTGGCGCATAATGTGAGTCATGCGTCGCATCGCAACATCACGCACGCACAGGCGACCGGCCGTTCCGAAGAAAGAACGTCTTGCAGCTTTCGTGACGAGCGACGTCACTGCCACCAGGTGATCGCGTTCTAATCACCCATGTCAAATCGTTTGCGTCTCGCTCAACTTTGTCGATGGCGGCGCCGAATGAATGTCAATAAAGCGACCATCGACGCCGGAGAATCTTCAGCGGCCCGCTCGAGCTCCTCGCCGGGCACCCACTGAAGAACGCTCGGGGACACCCCCCTAAGCTCAACGAGGAAAACATTCTCATGGACGACAAAATCATAGTTGTAGATGATGATCCAGGTACGATCTATCTCATCGGCCGTATATTGTATGGGCTGAGCAATCTGAGTTTTGCCACCAACGGCGAGAGCGCGCTGCGGATGATTCACGATTCGAAGCCGGACCTCATATTGCTGGACGCCGAGCTGCCGGGAATGAGCGGGTTCAAGGTATTTGACGCCCTGAAGGAATCCCCGGATGCACTCAATGTGCCGATTATCTTCATCACCAGCCACAAAGAGGCGGGTTTCGAGGTTTCGGCCCTGCAGATGGGGGCGGCAGATTTTATCGCGAAGCCATTTACGTCTTCGCGCCTGCTCGCCCGTGTGAAGACGCATCTACGCGCTAAGCGCGCGGCCGATGGGCTGAGACGGGTTGGGAGCCTCGATGAGCTGACGGGACTCGGCAGCCGGCACCAGTTTGATGAGTCACTGACCCGCGAGTGGCTACGCGGTCTGCGCGTCGGCGATCCCATCTCATTGCTGCTCATCGACATCGATCACTTCAGCCAGTACAACGAGCGGTACGGGTATGCAAAGGGGGACGGCTGCCTTCGCAAGGTAGCCGCGGCCATCAAGGGGAGTACTCGGCGCCCAGCGGACCTTGTCGCCCGCTGCGCAGGCGAGCAATTCGGGATGTTACTTCCGCAAACGCCTCGAAGGGGGGCCGAGTACATCGCGCATCGCGTTCTCGACGCGGTCGCGGCGCTCAACATACCGCACGAGGGCCCCTTCGCTTCGCGCCACGTCAGCGTGAGCATCGGTGTTTCTTGCTATGACAAGGACAGTGCATGTTGGCTCAGTCCATCTGCGAAGTTTCGCTCGGACGATGCATCGCAGAGAACCCAGGTCGCCAATAATCTGCTGCTGGCGGCAGATAAGGCGCTGCATTCGGCCAAGATCGCAGGTCATTCGCACGCCCGCATCTTGGATATTGCGGAGCTTGAGGCACCTTTTGTCGCGCGAGACATACAGCCGATGGTCCGTGAAGAACAGCGCAAAAAACGGGCCTAGTGCGCGCGTAGGATCATTGCGGATTCCGCTCATCGCGGCGATGGTCGTATTGTCCGGTTGTTTGCTGATCACGGGTATTGAGATTTATCGGCTGGCGATGGATCAGTCCATCGAGGCAGGCCGCCGCCTGGACATCATCGCGGCGCGCACTTCAGCGGACATAACCGCGCGTATGAATGCTTATGAGCAGATGCTGGAGGGCGCACGCGGCATGATCGTCGCGGTCGGCGTGGAAAACATCAATCGACGGCTATTCAGGACTTACAGTGAAGCCCAGCAATACCCCGTGCGGTTCCCGGGTGTTGATGGCGTCGGATTGATCCGAAGCGTTGGCCCTGCGAACGAGGCGGCGTTCTTTGCGGAAATGCAAAGAGACGGATGGCCGAAGGGCTTGGGCCGCGAAGCGGATGCGTCTGGTGTGAACCGCGAGCTCGTGCAGATGATTGAGCCCGAGCACTCGAACGCCGAGCTTCTCGGCTTCGATATCGTGAATGATGCCGGAACCCGGCTGGCGGCGGAGCGATCCGCTCGCAGCGGGGAGGCCACGCTAAGCGGCCCTGTCAACCTTCCCCGGAAAGGAAAAGCCGGTCCGGTCTCGGTCCTGATGCTCTTGCCGGTCTACGGCAGCGGCGCAGAGGGGCGCGCAGCGCGTCGCGCCGACGCGCTGCCGATATTTGGTTGGATCTACGCGTCGGTGCCGATCGAGGGCTTTCGCCGGATGCTCGCTTCGAGCGACGGTGAAGTCTCGGTTTCGCTACGGGATGCGGCCGACCCCGCTCCGCACGCGTTTGGTTCCTCGTCGGTAGGCACACCGGTATCTGCGGCGCCGCTCGAGCGCCGGGTCTTCTTGCCGCTGTACGGGAGAGTGTGGGAGGTCGCCGTTGCCGCACAGCCTGGGTTCTTCGACGCTATCAATCGGCGCGGCACGCGCGACGCAGTACTTATGGGTTTCGTGCTGATAGCGATACTTTCAATTGGGATGCTATTCTGCGTTCGGCGCCATCGGTCAAGAGAAGCGTCAACGCAAAAAGGACTGGAGCCCACGCAGAATGAGCTGCACACGGTTCTCGATGCGGTCCCGGCCATGATTGCGTATTGGGATAAGCAACTCATCAACCGCTTCGCCAATCGCGCCAGCGAGAGCTGGTTTGGTGTCGAGCCCGGTGCGTTACGCGGCAAGCATCTTCGTGAGTTGCTGGGCGATGAGCAATTCGGTCGCGATCGTGGCTACGTCGAGTCGGCTCTTCGCGGCGAGCCGCAGACCTTCGAGCAAGCGTCTGCCAAGCTGGATGGCACGGGCTACCGACACTCGCGGACGCACTATGTTCCCGACGTTCTGGACGGCCGCGTGCTCGGCTTTTATGTGCTGGTATACGACATCAGCGAGGTTACGGATAGTCGGCTTAAACTCGCCGGAGCATTGCGTGAAAACGAGGAGCTGCTGAGAACCTTGGATTTGCATTCCAAGGTCTCGGTCACCGACGATAAGGGACACATCACCTACGTCAACGCTAATTTCTGCCGTATTTTGGGCTTTCGTCGAGACGAAGTGTTGGGTCGTCCGCACAGCATGATCAAGTCCGGCCTGCACAGCCGCGACTTCTGGACTCAAATGTGGGACACCATTGCCACGGGTCAGCCCTGGCGCGGCGAGATTTGTAATCGCGGCAAAGATGGCACGCTGCACTGGGTGGACGCCATTATCGCGCCCTTTCTCGGCAAGGATGGACGAATTCAAAAGTATGTGTCCATCGGCACGAATATTTCCGCCGCCAAGTCGACCGAACGCAAGCTCCGCCATAACGAGGGTTTTCTGGAGCGCATCGGGGCGGTAGCCGGGGTAGGGGGATGGGAATTCGACGTGCTTACTCGTGAAATCACCTGGTCGCCGCAGACCTACCGCATTCACGAGGTGGCGCTCACGTACGTTCCGCATGCCGATGGAGAGATCCTTTTCTACGCACCCGAGGCGCGGCAAATCGTCCAGAATGCTTTGATCTCCTGCGAGCAATACGGGACCTCATGGGACCTCGAGTTGCCCGCCGTCACCGCTAACGGCCGCGCGATTTGGGTGCGCTCGATTGGCGCGGCCGAATGGGAGAATGGTGAGCCCCGCCGCCTCATCGGTGCGCTGCAAGATATCACGGCGCGAAAAGCCACCGAGATGCAATTGCTCAACGCGAGCGAGCGATTCGCCCTGGCAGCGGACTCGGCCGGCATCGGCGTTTGGGATATGGACGTGGCGACCGGCACGCTCACATGCGATGACTGGATGTACCGTATCTACGGCATAGCGAGGACGCTCCAATCACAGGGCGCTGACTTGTGGATCGACGCCCTTCATCCCGAGGATCGGGATAGATGCCGGGCGGAAATTGCCGCGGCCGTCAGCGGGCCGGACGATTTCGATTCGGAATTCCGGATTCTTAGACCCAGCGGGGATATCCGATACGTCAAAGCATCCTCCCGCGCCGCCCGCGGTGCCGACGGCACCAGCTTGCGAACGACGGGAGTGCTCTTCGACATCACGGAATCCCGTCGCCGGGAGATGGTCGCGCGCCGCGAGACTGCGTCCCTGCTTCGCACGGTATTGGACGCCGCATCCGAGATTTCCATCATCGCGACCGATCAGGACCTCACGATCAAGGTCTTCAATGCCGGGGCAGAGCGGATGCTGGGTTTCTCGAGCGCCGACGTCGTCGGCCGGGAGACTCTTTCCCGGATACACGATCAACTGGACTTGGAGACATGTTGCCGGAGCCTGGGCGTCGTCGTCAACGGCGAAACGGATGTACGGCGAATCATGGTAGATCCCGCAATGCTCGGGATGTCGCATGAGCGAGTTTACGTCAGCAAGAACGGTCGCCGAATCACTGTATCGCTGTTCATCACCCAGATGACATCTGACGAAGGCGAGGTTCTGGGATACGTTTGCGTCGCGCACGATATCACTCAACAGAAGCTTGATGAGCGGGAGTTGCGGGATGCGATAGCGAAAGCGGACAACGCCAACAGCGCCAAGAGTCTTTTCCTCGCAAACATGAGCCACGAAATTCGCAGTCCGATGAATGCGGTGATCGGCCTATCCTATCTACTGAGGCGCACGCGACTCAGCGCGGAGCAGTCGAATTTGTTGGGAAAAATACAGTCCTCCAGCAATTCACTTCTCGCCATCATCACAAATATTCTCGATCTGTCGAAAATCGAAGCAAGTGAGCTGTTAGTGGATTCGACCGCCTTCAGTCTCCCCGACCTGCTGCGCGAAGTTGCCGCGATGATCTCGATGCAGGCGGAGGCGAAGGCCATTGAGTTCAGGATGGATGCGTCCGATGATTTGCCGGAAGCGCTGACGGGCGATCCTACGCGGTTGCGGCAGATTCTCATCAATCTTCTCTCGAATGCGGTTCGGTTCACGGACCACGGCGGCGTTCAGTTCAAGATCAGCCGGTGCGCGGGAGCGCCCGAACGGATCGCGTTCGCGGTCGTGGACACCGGAATAGGCATCTCACCGGAGGTCATGGACCGGATATTCGCTCCGTTCGCGCAGGCGGACGCTTCGATTACGCGCCGCTATGGGGGTACCGGCCTCGGCCTTTCCATCGTCAAGCGCCTGAGCGAGCTGTTGGGGGGCACGGTGGAAGTACAAAGCGCGCTGGGCATGGGCAGCACGTTTACCGTCGCACTGCCTTTTCTTCCGGCTGCGCTCACCGAGCTATCCGTTTCCCGGGAAGACAACCGGGCCCATATTCAAGGTGAACTGTCGGGCATCCGGGCGCTCGTGGTCGACGACAGCGACATCAATCTCGAAGTGGCGAAGCGCATTCTGGAGCTCGACGGGGTGGAAGTATCACTGGCGATCGATGGGCAGAAGGCTTTCGACCGGCTGCGTGCCGAGCCGGAAGGATTCGACGTGGTGTTCATGGACATACAGATGCCCATCCTAGACGGCTACGAGACGACGAAGCGCATTCGCGAAGAACTCGGACTGATAGACCTGCCGATCATCGCAGTGACGGCCGGTGCGCTCAGCAGCGAGCGACGGCGAGCCGAGATGGCGGGTATGACCGATTTCATATGCAAGCCGTTCGATGGGCAAAGCCTGGGACGGGTAATTCTTCGACATGTCCTACCACGGACCCGACGGCGAGCGTCGGGGCCGGCGGCTGATGCACCCGCTCCACCGCTCGAGGACCGGTGGCCGCAGATCAACGGTATTGACACGGCCGACGCCAGGGCGCGGTGGTGCGGGGACGTGACGCTCTTTAGCTCGATGTTGGCCAGGTTCTTCGAGGAATACAGCGAAATCAATTATCCGCCGAGCGTCCGCACCCCCTCGGAGGTCGATTTGCATGTCCGTAGAATGCATAAATTACGCGGGGGCGCATGCATGCTGGGAGCCAAAACCGTGTCCGGCCTCGCCGAGGAAGTAGAATCAGCGTGCGTCGCCGGTAATTTGGACCAAGCACTACGACTTACAGAAACCCTCGAAGGCGCCATGCAACTATTGGCGGTGAACGCCGAGCCGGTACTGGCTGCCGCACGTCATCGAGCGTCGGGCTTGCCGTTATCAGTGGAACCTCTTGCCGCTGACGCCCTCGAAGAGCTCGCATTCCTCCTTCGGCAACAGAGCTTGGCCGCCGTCGACCGTTTCAGGTACCTGTCACCGCAACTGAGGAATCTCATGGGCGCGGTGCTCCATGAACAGATGCGGCGGCACGTCGACAATCTTCAGTTCGACGACGCCTCAAACGATCTAAGACTCGGCACGAGGGATCTCGCCGGGATCAACGATTCCAGAGCGTCACGCCCTATGAGCGAGGCAAGCTAAAACAAAACGTGGCGCCGTCACCGACCATGGCGTCCGCCCAGATGGAGCCGCCATGTCGTGTCACGATGCGCTGTGCGGTAGCCAGTCCGATGCCGGAGCCGGCGAACTCGTCCGCGCGATGCATCCGCTGGAATACCCCAAATAACCTCGCGGCATACCGCATGTCGAAGCCCACGCCATTATCGCGCACGCAAACGATCGTCTCGTCGTCCGGCCCGTCGCGGGCGCTAATTTCGATCACCGCCTTGTTGCGCGTTCCCGTGTATTTCACGGCATTGGACAGCAACTGGGCCAGGACCTGACGGAGCAATATCGGATCGCCATGCACCTTGGGCAGGGGCGAGCGCTTCCAGTCTATGATTCGGTGGCCCGTCTCGCTGCCAAGATCCGCAATGGCTTTGTCGACCAGGCTATCAAGCTCTACCTCACAGAAATGCATTTCCGTGCGACTGCCTCGTGCGAACGCGAGCAGCGACTCTATCAACTGGCTCATCTCGACACTGGCCGCTGCAATATGCGTGAGCATCTGTAGATTGTCCACATCGAGCTGGCCGGGAGCCGAGTCCATGAGCAATTGGACGAAGCCGCTCATCCTGCGCAACGGCGCCTGTAGGTCATGCGATACCGAGAAGGAAAACGCTTCAAGCTCCTCATTGACAGCGTCTAGCTGAGCAGTGCGCTGGACGACGCGCGTCTCCAACGTCTGATTCAACTCCACAATCTGCTCGTGAGCCGTCTGCAGTTGCGCTAGCGATGCCTGTGCTTCCACGTTGCGCGTCTCGAGTTTCTGCACGAGAGCGGCATTGTATTGCTCCAGGACATAGGCTTCATCTTCAGCAACAGCGGAGATCTGTCGGACGCTCTCCTTCCGGAGTACTTGCTGAACGGCACCGATCAACTCGTTGACCGGCGCCGGCTTCAAGATGTACCGGTCGGCCCCGACAGCGTCCGCAAGCGCACGATCGGATGCTGAATCATAAGTCGCCGTGTATAGGATCAGCGGGATGTCACGGTAGCTTGCCGCACTTCGGCGAATTTCGCGGCATAGCTGAAAACCGTCCATCGACGGCATGAGAATGTCCGAGATCACCGCATCGACCGACTCATGCTCGAGTATCGCGAGTGCTTCCCGGCCGTTGGCAGCTTCGACAACCTGATGTCCCTCCGATGCCAGCCCGACGCGAAGCATCTTGAGGTTTCCGGGAGAGTCATCGGCAATCAGAATCTTTAGTGCTTTCAAGGCGACTGCACTCGAGCGGCATCGATGAGTCTGCTCACTTGTGCGACCAAGGTTCGAGTATCGATCGGTTTCGTGATGTAGCCTTCACAGCCGGCTTCGGCGGCCTTGAGATCATCACCGCGCATGGCGTACGCCGTGAGTGCGACGACAGGGACGCGGCGCAGGCGCGGATCCGCTTTGATGATCCGGGTCAGAGTAAGCCCATCCATGCCGGGCAGTGCGATATCCATGAGAATGAGATCGGGATGACTCGTCGCCAATACCCGCTGCGCGTGTTCCGCGTCCGTGGCCACATCGACGGTGTAGCCGCCCGCGAGCAGCACTTCCGAGGCGAGCTTGAGGTTGATAGGATTGTCGTCGACGACCAGGATGTGACCGGTCATGCGGCCGCATCCTTTGGTTCGGGGGCGATGGCGACTGGCTCGAGCATCGGCAGGTGGATCGTGAATGTGCTTCCGACTCGAAATTCGCTCTGCACTTCGATACGGCCCGCCTGAAACTCGACGATCTTCTTCGTCAGAGCAAGCCCTAGGCCTGTTCCCTCGGAGCGCCTCGTGATGCCGGAGTCCAGCTGCTGAAACTCGACGAACAGCTTCGCAAAATCGCCGGACTTGATGCCAATGCCTGTATCGCTGACCGTGAGCCTCAACGTGCAGGGCGCGTCGCGGTCGGCCGATATGCGGATTTCGCCATCATCCTTGTTGAACTTAGCTGCATTCGACATCAAGTTGTATAGCACTTGCATCAACCGGCGGCGGTCTAAAGTCACGTTTCGGACGGCGGCGGCGATTTCGCGGCGAATGCCGATACGTTTCGTGTTCACCATCGGAAATAAGGCCGAGCACACTTCGTCGATGGCAGTCTCCAGCGGGAAGGTTTCCGGGTGCAATTCCATCTTGCCGGACTCGACCTTCGATAGATCGAGTACGTCGTTAATCAGCTGCAGCAAGTGGCTGCCACTTTTCAGAACGTCGCCAAGATACTCTTTCTGCTTCGTGTTCAACGGCCCCGGCTTTTCGTCCATCAGAAACTCTGAAAATCCAATGATGCCGTTAAGCGGGGTTCGCAACTCGTGCGACATATTGGCAAGCAGCTCGCTCTTGAGACGATTCGCCTGGTGCAGCGCATGTTCGATCGTCTGCCGTTCCGTGGTATCGCGAATGGCGCTCGCGATGAGTAAGCCGTCTTCCGTTTCGATCGGACTCAAACTTATTTCCACGGGGAATTCCGAGCCGTCTTTACGCAGGCCATAAAGCTGCAAACCATCTCCCATGGACCGATGGCGCGGTGCAGAAAAAAAACGGGCGCGGTGCCCCGGGTGCTTTTCTCGGAACCGCGCCGGGACGAGCAATTCCACGGGTTGGCCGAGCAGTTCCGCTCTCTGATAGCCGAACAAGCGCTCAACCTGAGAGTTAACCAGCGTGATCGCCCCATCTCGGCCGGCGATGACCATGGCGTCGGGCGCCGACTCGAGGAGGGCGCGAAATTTCTGGTCGGCGCGCTTGCGGTCGGTGATGTCGCGTACCGCGCTCATCACCATAGTGCCCTCTTCCGTAACGAGGGGGCTTAAGCTGATCTCAACGGGGAATTCCTCACCACCTTTCCGTATGCCGTACAACTCCAACCCCGCGCCCATGGTGCGAGTACGGGGCGCCAAAAAATATTCGCTGCGATGGAGGTTGTGCGCGCTCTGAAGTCGCTTGGGCAACAAAATCTCGACCGGCATGCCCATTAGCTCACTTCGAGCGTAGCAAAATATCTTTTCCGCTTGGGCGTTGATCATGACGATCCGACCGGTAATATTTACCATCACGATCGCATCGGGGGTGGATTCGAGCAGATCCCGAAATTTGGCTTCGAGCAACTTGGCGTCGCGGAGGACTTTGAGATGCGTGACGTCCTTTTGCGTCGAGACGACGAAGCGCAGTCGCCCCTCCGCGTCGTTTAACGCCTTGCCGGACACGCTGACATGGACCAGGGAGCCGTCTTTACAGCAACGCAGAGATTCGTATACCACGAGATTACCGACGAGGATCTCGGCGCGAACCGACCGCTCGCGCGCCTCTCCATCTGCAGGGATTATGAGGGCCGATAGGCTTCGACCGACCGCTTCCGTGCGTGTGTAGCCGAAGATGCTCTCAGCCGCCCGGTTCCAATAGCGGACGCTGTCATCTGGCGCGACCGCGATGATCGCGTCGGGGATCTCATCCCAAAGTTCCTCAGCAAGAAGCGCATCCATTACTTCTCACCCCCGGGGCCTGGCGCGAGATCTGCTGTGAGCTCGCGCTCTGCGTCGGGCGACAGCACCGACTTGCGTTGGTGCCGCAATATGATGTGCACCCAAGTTCCTGCCGATTGAGTCGATCCAAATTCATCTGTTCGGCCATTCAGCCTACGCGACGAGGGACAGCTAAGCAACGGAATACGTTCGATATCTCGCCATCAATCGGCGCCGTTATAAGCGGGCCAGCGCGCTTAGCAAATCCCCCGCGTATGTCGACAAAGGTCCAGAATACGGATCTTGGGCCGCTGAGCTTGGGTGGCTGGATTCGCTCGGGTGAATTGCAAAGGACTGTGGAGGATATATGCCGATTGGCTCGCCGGTTTGCGGACTTCTGGTGGTCGACGACCATGGCATCGTACGAGAGGGGCTCATTGCCGTGCTCAATCGTCACGATGGTTTCGAAGTGTTGGGTGCGGCCGCGAACGGGGAAGAGGCGATTCGTACGGCACAGCGTCTCAAACCGGACGTCGTCGTCATGGATCTTGTACTACCAGATATGAGCGGCATAGACGCGACGCAACGGATCCTTGCGCTGCTCCCACTCACTCGCGTCATTATTCTTTCGGCATGCCATACAGTTGAACATGTCTACCACGCGTTGCGCGCCGGCGCTCTGGGCTACGTAGTGAAGAATGCCCCGCCCACCGAACTCGCGCTTGCCATCAGCGCGGTGCGGGCGGGCAAGCGGTTTATCAGTGCGCGGCTGACGCCATCGGTGATCGACGCTGCGCTCAGCTTGTCTCAACCGAAGAGTCCGCTGGAGCGTCTGAGCGCCCGTGAACGGGATGTCTTGCGTCAAATTGTAGCGGGAGGCACGAGTGTCGCTATCGGGCAGCGGCTCGCGCTGTCGCGAAAAACCATCGACACTTACCGTGGCAGGCTCATGACGAAACTGGGCGTGAGAAACCGCTCCGCACTCATTCGATATGCTATCGAGAACTCGTTCACCGACTAGCGCGACGGGGGGGCGCGTCGTCCCGCGTACATCGTAGTTTCCCTACAGCGCCTTGGGTCCGCCCGAGCTACCCTGCGGAGAGTAGCCCGGTTGCCTATGGACGCACGCACTTCACCTGTCGCCACTTCTCTTGGTTTCCGACTGACGTCGCGGGTTCGGAAGCCCCGGCGAGGGCGCAGCAACGTATCGGGCATGCCTCTCCGTCGAGCGAGGATACTCGTTGTTGACGGAGATCGAGCGTCGTCCAATCTGGTTGTCGCTCGCCTAACTGCCGAGAACTACGACGTGGAGGCGGTGGGCTGCGCTCGACACGCTATCGATGCTTACTCTCGATTCCAGCCGAATCTCGTCATTACCCGACTTAGAATGACGCCGGTCGATGGTATCGGCTTACTAAAGGAGCTCAAGAGTCGCTCGGCGCAATTGAGCGTCATCATATTGACCGCGCACGGCACGATTTCTGAGGCCGTGCATGCGACTCAGTGCGGTGCATTCGGATTTTTGGTAACGCCCATTGAAAGGATCGAACTGCTGATTCAAGTGCGACGAGCCATAGCGGCCTCCGGGTACAACGAGGGCATGGAGCACTGGCGCGCACGTATCGTATCTCGCAGTCGGCTCATGGAAGACCGACTCAATCTGGCAAATAAAGCGGCGCACACTGATGCGCCAGTGCTCCTCTCGGGACAGGGCGGTACCGGCAGGGAGCTTTTCGCGCGTGCCATTCACGCCGCAGGCGCCCGGCGGGGCCAAGCCTTCGTCCCGTTTACCTGTCGAACGACTCAGGAAGAATCGCGCGGGTGTGAATTGTTCGGTGAGAATGATGATCAAGGAGCATTCGCCGCGGCGCGCGGGGGCACCTTGATGCTGAGTGAAATTGGCGATCTATCGCTGTTTTATCAGGCGAAACTCGCGCGCCGGATGCAAGCATCTGAATTCGCGTCACGCCGAAATAAGGTAACGCCGCAAGCGGAAGCGCGTCTGATATGTACGACTTCACAAGATCTAAAGAACTGGGTCAGCATCGGGAAATTCCATCGGGAGTTGTATGATCAGATCAATATTCTGCCTATCGAGGTGCCGCCTCTCGGACGGCGGCGCGAGGATATACCGCTGCTCATCTCGCGGTTTCTGAAGGAAGCCCGCGACGACAGCGGTATTACGAGAATATATTCGCCAAAAGCCGTGGAGTTATTGGCCACCACGGACTGGCCCGGCAACGTCCGTCAACTGCTCGATTTCGTGAGACAGAATGTGGCGCAGTCACGCGGTCCGCTGATGACGGACGGGTTCGTTCAAGAGGCATTGGGACGCGATTCAAAGCAATTGCCCTCTTATGACGAGGCGCGCGCCGGGTTCATCCGCGATTACCTCATCAAAAGCCTGCAGACAACCGGCGGGAACATCTGCCAATCGGCGCGGCTGGCGAAACGCAATCGCACGGATTTCTATAAACTTCTGTCGCGCCATTGCGTCCTGTCAGACGACTTTAAACAGGATCGCTGTCGGAACGTCAATTAACGTGCCGCCTCGGATGGCGCGATTTGCGGCGGTGCGTCTTCTCGGTCGGCGTGTGGCCGTAAGCGCGGCCGCGATCCTCGCGGCGGCATGTCACCCGGACTCGAGCGTCTCGCGCTTACCCGATGTGACGATTGCCGAGATCCGGATGGAATCGGCGGCAAATCGGTCGGGTCCAGCGCAGACCGATCTCAGTCCGCGCCTGCTCAGGCGGTTCTCATCCATTCATCGTCCAACGCCAACGCCGAATTCGGCGGTGATTCGTCTGGGGCGCATGCTGTACTTCGAGCCGCTTCTATCGCGCA
>Ga0302324_100008636_pt1 | contig 21455 bp, 27 predicted proteins | sample Palsa_T0_1_FD_201949 | JGI IMG/M metagenome (GOLD analysis project Ga0302324, IMG submission 201949) | Peat permafrost microbial communities from Stordalen Mire near Abisko, Sweden - Palsa_T0_1 | ecosystem: Environmental > Terrestrial > Soil > Palsa > Peat permafrost | place: Sweden: Abisko...
GCTTCCTTTAGGGGCGCGGCCCCCGCGCGCCCCATCCTCCCCATGCCTCTCAACGAATCCGTGCGGCCCGTGCGCCGGAGCCATTTCACGCAACAAGAAATCCGCGACGCCGAGCGCTCCATCTACGGCCTTCCAAAGGACACCATGCCCAGAACGCAACCGAACGAACCGGCTCTCTCGGAGAGCGAAATCCAGCACATGCGCCACATCCTGGCGCGGCACGATAAAGGCGGCGGCAGGAAGCTGCGCGAGTTCGATTTGAACAAGCCGCCCGTCGAGCCATATCGCCACGAGGAATACCCCAAGGCGATGCACAATCACGTCACCCGCAAGACCAAGGACGCGCTCGACGCAGCGCATGAAGAGGAACTGGCGGGCCAAGGCTTCCAGCCCGAGGCGTTCCCCAACGAACTGCCATCGGAGCCGGCGCTCGATGCGGCCGAAGCCGCCGAAGTGGCCGCGCTCGACAAACAGGCGCGCAAAAAGAAAGCAGCCACGGCCTAAGCTGCCATGCTCGTTTCCGACATCTGCAATTACGCGCTGATTCACATCGGCGCGTATTCGCCGGGCGAGACCCCGAACACGAACGATCAGGCCATCGCCCTTTTTTGGGCGAACCTGACGCTCGATTCGCTGTCCGCGAAAAAGCTGTCTCCGCTCGGCCTGCTGGCCGCGACGTATGCCCTTACCGGGGCGTCGTCGTATACCTACGGGCCGGGCGAGACATGGAACGGCGCGCGCCCGATGAAGATCAAGAGCGCGTCCGTGATCGCCGCGAATGGCACGCAAAAGAGCGTCAGGATCGCTTCGGCCGAAGAGTACCGCGCCGTGGCGGATCTTACTCGTACCGGCATTTTCGTCGAGGACCTGCTATGGGACCAGGGTTATCCCACCGGCAACGTGTATGTCACGCCGATGCCCGCGGCGGGCAACATGCTGCTGGAGACCTACCAGCAGATTTTGAATTTCGTCAACCCGACGGACACGATAAACCTGGCGCCCGGCTATCCCGAGTGCGTCGTCACGCTCGTGGCGCTCAAGTTGTGCAACCCCTTCGGCCGCCCGATCCCGCCCGGCCTGGCAGAGGAAGCCGCGGACGCGCTCATGACCATCACGGGCCTGCAAGCCGAGATTCTCGGCAGCTCCCCGCCCGTGGGGCCGCAGTTGCCGATGGCGCCGCCGCCGGGAGCGAAAACGTAGCGCGATGGCTCCCAACCTTCCGGTGCCATATACCGGCGTCTGGCTCGTGAGCGACCTGCTGTACCGCGCGCTGCGCGCGTCGAACGTGGTCAAGCGCGCGCAGGGCGTCCCCAGCTCGTCGCAATACCAGGAAGCGCTGGCGCTGCTCAACCAGATGGTCGATGAGAAGGCCGCGCGCCGGCCGTTTCAGTGGACGACGACGTTCAATCTCTACACGTTGACGCCCAACCACCAGCCGCACCTGCTGGGGCCGGGCCTGGCCGCTCCGGACTTCGCCATCGCGTCGCGCCCCGTGCGGATCGAGAGCGCCAACCTGGTCTTGACCGGGCTCGGCGCGCCCAACCCAGCGCCGAATCCGCCGTCCACGCCTGCGGGCGCGGTGAACACGAACGTCGATCTGCAGCTCAACATCCGCGATAGCGCGTGGTGGGCGGCAAACAGCGTGAAGGGCATCGCCACGAATGTGCCGACAGATCTCTATCCGGAATACGACTGGGACTCGCTGGCGCTGTGGCTTTGGCCGATCCCATCGTATGCCTACGGCCTGCGCCTCGAATTCTGGGTGGGGCTTACTCAGTTTCAAGAAATCGCGAACAAGTTTTCCGCGCCGCCCGCCTGGTTCAACTTCTACGCCTACACGCTCGCGGTGGCGCTCGTGGGCGCCTACGAGTTGCCAATGCCGGCCACGCTGCCGAGCCTGCTGCGCGAAGCCACCAAAGCCGTGCAAACCAACACCATCAAGAGCAGGCGGATCGCGAGCGCGGACTGGGGCACGCGCGGCGGCAGCGGATCGAACGCCGACTTTAACTATATGAGCGGCGGGCCGCCCAGTTGGTCTCCATGAAATTCGACGCGTTCACGGCCGGCGGCAGCTTCACCCTAGCGTCCGTTTCCGCCGCTTCCGAATTGGCGATGAACTATTACGCCGATCCGATCCAGGGCGTGGCAAATGCGGAAAAGGGGCCGATGGCCCTTGTGCGCACGCCCGGCATCTCGCTGTTCACCACGCTGCCGCAAGGCCCCACGCGCGGCCTATGGCCCGGCCAGAACCGGCTCTTTGCTGCGGGCGGCTCGCACCTCTACGAGGTGCTTGCAAACGGCATGACGGTAGATAACGGCTACATCGGCAACGATGGCCTGCCCGTGCAGATCCTCTCGAATGGCAGCCAGCTTTACATCGTCTCCGACGGCCTCGCGTGGATCGACGCGGGCGTGTCCGAGGCGGGCGGCGCAGGGCCTCCGCCACCGCCGAGCGGCGCGGTCCCCATCTTCCAATCCATATTGCTTTTCGACCTGTCGATCGACGCGGGCACCGGCGGCCTCACCGGCGCGACCGGCGGTATTTTCGACTCGACCGACGTGGGCGAAACCATTTGCATCACGTCGGGCGCGGGCTTCACCGTGCAGTGCCAGATCGTCACCAGCGTGGTGAGCGGCCAGGCATTCGGCGCGAGCGGCTGGGGCACTGGCGGATCGACAGGCGGCGAAGGCATCGAGTGGCTGTACGTGGAGGGCCAGCTCGCGGCGAACCAGGGCGCGTTCCTGGACGGCTATTTTTTCGCCAGCGCGTACAACTCGAACAAAGTCTACTTCTCTGCCATCGACGATGGCACGATGTGGAATCCGCTCGACTATTTCATCAAGGCCAGCTATCCGGACAACGTGGCGGCGCTCGCGGGCGATCACCAGGAGTTATACGTGTTCGGCGACCTGGAATCGAGCCAGGTGTTTCAGGATACGGGCGACGCCAACAGCCCTTTCCAGCCAAATCCGGGCGCGATTATGCACTTCGGATGCGTCGCGCCGTTCTCCGTGACGCGGCTCGGCCAAGGGCTTGCGTGGCTGGGCGGCGACGTGCGCCGCGGCGACCGCTTCGCGTTTCTGGCCGTCGGCTTCCAGCCCGAAAAAATCTCGACCGCTGCGGAAGAAATCGCGTGGGGGGCCTATTCGACCATCGAAGACGCCATTTCCTATAGCGAGATCTACAACGGCCACGAGTTCTGGGTCGTGCACTTTCCCTCGGGCAACGCGACGTGGGCTTACGATCTCACCACGGGAATCTGGGCGCAGCGCGGCTGGTGGACGGGCGCTTTCGATGCGAACGGCTTTCCGGTGTGGGCGCGCCAGCGGCAGAGCTTTCATGCCGTCGTTTCGCTCGGCAACACGCTCACCGAAAAGCACTACGTCGGCGACTGGCAAAACGGCCAGATTTACATTCAGTCCGCCGCGTACCTGACCGACAACGGCACCACGATTTACAGGCAGCGATCGTGCCCGCACTTGACCCAAGAAAACCTGCGCACGTTCTACCACCGCTTCGAGATCGACTGCGATGTGACTGGCCTCATGCGAGTGTTTTGGAATCTGCTGGGCTATGGCCGCGACCGGATCTGGAGCGTGGTCGCGTGGCAACCCACGGGCCAGGGCGTGTCACTGCAACTCTGGTTTTCGGACACCCGCGCCCAGACGTGGCAAAGCAAGCCCGCGCAAACGCTGGCGTCTACCGTGGACGTTACGCTCGCGAATGCCTATTTGATGCTCACTCCGGGGAGTAGCTAAATGGCAGGCATCAATCCGCCCTCCGGAAAAGCCACCACCGGCTACAAATCGAAAGGCGCGCCCGTAGGCTTCGTGCCGACGCGCACGCCGATGTTCAAGCCGGACGCGAATGGCAAGCCGTTCACGGGCAAGCTCGCGCGCACGTGGTCGCTCCAGCTACAACCGCAGGCCATAAATCCTGTGGTGGGCTTTTGGATGCCAGGCGTAGCGGCGGGCGCGATCAACCTGCCCTCCATGACCTCCGCGCGCAGCGGCAACTGCTCGGAAGTGGTGGTCACCGTGGTGGCGTCCGACCCCGCCGTCGCGCTGTCGTTCGACATGCTCCAGAACGGCACGTCGATTTTCGCGTCGCCCCCCGTGATCCCGGCGAACACGCCCGCTGGCACGAAACTGACGTTCACGAATCTAACGAGCTACGCGGGCACGGGCGGCATTCAGCCGCATCCGCTGAGCGTGCAGCAGGGCGACGAGTTTACGTTCAATATGATCGCGGGCGGATCGAACTGGTTTTTCAAGACGCAGCTCCACAACGCGATCCCCGTAAGTCAGTAGCGGTACCGGGACGGCCGCGAGGATGAACACCCCCATGCCCTGCCTCGGCTGCCAGCACGCAAAACCCGCGCCCATCTGCCACCGCTGCGGCGCGCCCGCCGTGGCCACCGCGCCATCCGCGACGGGGAAAATGCGCGCGGTGTGTAGCGAGTTCCCTCGATGCCAGGCATAACCATTGTCCAGTCCGCGGTGGGCACGTATGGCGCGTTGGGGTCTCTCGATGCGCTGCCTGTAGCGTTCACGAGCGCTAACAGCCTGGGCAACATACTGCTCGCGTGGGTTTCTTCGGCCGAAGGCGGGGGACTCACCGGCGCGATCACCGACAGCAACGGGAACACGTGGGAGCTTCTGCCGGGCGTCAACCTGGAAGACGAGTTCACCGAATTTTACATCTGCACCAATTGCAACGCCGGCGCAAACACGGTCACAGCGGGCGGGTGCATCCCCAGTTCCACCGGCGGCCCAAACCTCGTCATCGTCGAGATCGCGCCTCCGCCTTGTCCGATCGGCAGCACGGGAATCCAGGCGTTCTGCGGCGACTATCGCAACCAGTTCGTCACGGCCACGCTCAGCCTGACCGCGCGCTATAGCGCCAATCAGGGCCCGTGGTATCACTCGCTGATCGTCGCGCTCTACAACAACACCAACAGCGAGTCGAACACGGCGCGCACGTGGGTGGGCGGCGCGCTCATCGCACAATTCCCTGAGTTTTCAGGCAAAAACAGCGGCGCTATCGGATATCAGACGGTGGCCTATCCGAACAGCGGCAGTACGGTGACCTTCACTCCGACGCCATCGACGCCCGCGCTCAACCCCGACGAAAACATTCTCATCGGAGTCCTCTTCTCGACGCAAGCGTGACTCAATGCCCATCGCCTTTCCGACAGTGCAGGCAGCAACGGCGGCCGGGCCGTGGACCTCCGCGCCGAACGTCGCGTTCCCCTCGCCGGTGAGCTACCAAAACATTATTCTGGCGGCGTGGGGCAACACGGGAGTTAACGCGGGCGCGGGCGACGTCCCGCCCACCACCGTGACTGACTCGCTCGGCAACGATTATGAGCTGTGGGGCCAGTCGAACTGGATCTACGCGAACGAAGAGGCAGTCAGCCAGATCTGGGTGGCGCAGGGCAACGGCACCACGAAATACGGGGGCATCAAGGGCGGCGCGTGCACTGTGACGTTCAACGGGGCGATAGGCGGCGCGGCGGGCGGCCCCTCGCTGATCGTGTGTGAAAAAGAAGTCCCGGATTTCTACCAGATCTTCGGCCAGATGATGGTCGATACGTTCAACCCGCACGCTTATTTTCGCGCCCTGGCCAACAATGGCTCGCCCGGCGGCGGCAGCTCGTCGGACACCGGAACGCAGTCGATCGTCTGCACTCCTAACGGCGCTATCGAAGAAGAAACGAACGACAACGTGTGCTCGCTGATCCTGATGGATCAGTTTCTCAGCGTCACGCAGGTGCTCGTGAATTTTAACGACGATTTTCCGCTGAATAGCGGACCCTGGACCAGCTCCGGACGCACCATCGGCCAGACGCTGCAGCCGCCGAACACCGAGCATAGCGGCGTGGCGTCCGACGCGTCGCTCATCATGACCGATGACGACTTTCCGTATCTCGGCGGCCCGCTCGTTGCGTCGTGCGGCAACCCGCCCAACGGACAGATCGGCGTGGCCTACGGCCCGATGGGCGCGGGCTACTCGCTGATCGCGGACGGCGGCACGGCACCCTACACCTGGGCCATTGTGGGCGGCGCGCTTCCGCCCGGTCTGGCGCTCGCCCCTTCCGGAGCCGATGCCGGCCTGATAAGCGGCACGCCGACTGCCGCGGGCAAGTTTCTGTTCACCGCGACGGTCACCGACTCGGTGGGGGCGACGGCGACCATCACCTGCTCTATCGCGATTTGCTCCGCGGGGAGCGCGGGCAGCGCGGGCGCCTACGCGTGGACGGGATGACGTTCGAGCGCACCACGGACTATGGGCTTGTCCGGCAGATCCTCGCGGACCCCGGCATTTACGCCCGCATGGGCGACGACTTTGCGCCTCCCATCGCGGAATTTGTCGTTAACGAGCATCCGGCGATCTGGTACGTGCTGGTTTATCCATCCGCAGGCGATTTAGTCTCCGGACTGTTTTGCTTCTTCCCAGAGAACGGCGTTTGCTGGGCAGGGCACGTTGCGTTCCTGCGCAAAACGCCGCCCGCGATCACGCTCGCCGCGGGCCGCGCGATGGTGCCCTGGCTGTGGGCTAACACGCCATGTGTGCGGCTGGTGGCCTCGATCCCGGCCTATAACCGCGCGGCGATCCGCTTCGCGCGGCGCGCGATGGGCCTAGCGGCGCACGGACGCAACAAAGCCAGCTTTATGAAACGCGGAACACTGCACGATCAGGTGCTTCTCGGCATTTCGAAGCCTTCCCCTCAACGCTGACTGACTGACAACGCAGGTAAATCCGCTATGACTCTCCGCACCCAATTCTCCGCACAACGAGGCACCCACTGGCCAGTATAGTCACAGGAATTATCGGGGGCATTCAGGGCGCCTCAGCCAGCCACAACGCCGCAAACACGCTCTCCGCTGGCTATGGGCAGGCGGGAAACACCGTCACTACCGCCGCGAACACCCAGTCTCCGCTCATCACCAATCAGGCGGCCGCCGGCGCGGGCCAGGTCAACACGGCGGCGGGCAACGCGGTCGCCGGCCTCGCCCCGTACACGGGCGCGGGCGCGCAGGCGGCTGCGGGCCTCAACGGCGCGGCGAATTATACGCCATTCAACGCGTCGATGATGGAGTCGCAGGACCCCGGCTATGAGTTTGCCCAGCAGCAGGGCCAGCAGGCGCTGCAGCGGCAGCAGGCGGCCAGCGGCGTGGCGGGCGGCGGCGCGGCAAAGGCGATGGACCAGTACAGCCAAAACCTGGGGACTCAGCAATACCAGCAGGCGTTCAACAACTACACCACCCAGCATCAGAACACCTTCCAGAACCTTGCGAGCGTGGCGGGCATGGGCCAGCAGGCGAGCGAGTTCGGCGGGCAGTTGCAGACCGGCGCGAGCGAGTTCGGCGCGAATCTGCAACAAAATGCCCAGGATCTCAGCAGCCAGACGCAGATGGGCGCCGCAAACTACCTTGCCAATAGTCAGATAGGCGGGGCTAATGCAATTGCGCAAGGCACTTTAGGCGCCGCGAACTCCTGGAATGGAATGCTCGGAAGCATCGGCAACGCAGGAAACTCCATCGCAATGATGGGCATGGGCGGATTCCTCCCGGGGCAGCAAAATTTTGGCGGCGGCGGGGGGAACGTGGACTGGTCGCAGTCTCCGGGATCGGGCAGCTATAACACGAGCACCGGGCAGTTCGGACCGTAAAGGAAAATATGAAAACACTCAAACGGATTTTCTGCGGCCTCGCGGCCGCGTTGTCACTCGCGGCCAGCCAGCCGATCCAACTGACTACCGTGCTCACCCTGAGCGCCACGGGCATTACCACGCAACAGAGCGTGCCCGGCCTCTACGTGGCGTGGGCGGGCAGCACGTTCGCGCAAGGCGTGCAGGCGATCCCCACCACGTCGGGCGGCACGGCGCTCAACATCTCGAACCTGCCCAACGTGGGCTACTGCACGTTTCAGAACCTCGACCCGGCAAACTATGTGCAGATTTTGACGGCTGTGAGCGGCACGGTCTTCGCGCGCCTGGTGGCGGGCGACTCGCACCTGTTCCGCTTCGACCCCAGCGTGACCGCGCCCGCGATGATCGCACACACCGCTACGGTCTCGATTCAATATCTCTGCCTCTCGAACTGACTCAGTGACTCGCCATGTTTGCCCCTCCGCCCCAATACGCGTCCGCGCCCATCGCCACCGCCATCACGCCGCCTAACTATGGCGACCCCACGGAAGTTGCGCGCGCGCTGTCCACGATGCGCGCGCAGGGCGCGCAGACGCAGGGGCAGCAGCTGCAGAACCAGATTGCGCAGCAGCAGCTCCGCGACCAGCAGCTCGTGCAGCAATATTTTGCGCAGCGCGGCGCTCAGACCGCGAATCCGAACGCCGCCGGCGCGGGCGGAGCGATGCCAGGACCCAGTGGCCCCGGCACAAACAACCCCACCCTCGCGCCTAACGGACAGCCATATCCGGTGCTGCCGGGCGGCCTGATCGATCGCACGGGGACGCCGGCGCCGCCGGCACAGGGCGCACCTCCCGCGCAGTCTCCGATGGCGCCGCTCGCCGGCCAGCCCGCGGCAGTGACAGCCATGCAGCAACGGCCCGCGGCCCTCCCCGGCGCCGGCCAGAATCCCATCGTGGGCATGGACCTGGGCGAGCTCGCGCGCAACGGCGTTTCCGGCGGCATGCTGCAGTCGCTCGCCGGATCGCAGCTCAAGTACGCGGCCGATTATCAGAACCTCACCAAGGGCGCCCAGGAGATCAAAGACAAAAATAACGCGTACGCGGCCAGCGCACTGAAGGGTCTGTATTATTCCGATCCGGAGACTTGGGCGCAAAATTACGCCGGCGTGCGCGACGCGGTGCGCAAGCTGGCCCCGGACGATCCGGCCACGATGCCCGACCAGCTCCCCGCAAATCCCGCGCAGGCGAAAAACCTGCTCGCGATGCATATGGGATTTCTCGACGCGCACGAATCGATCGTGGCCAGCGCGAAGAGCGCGGCCGAAACGGAAAAGGCACTGAACGAATCGGCTAACGCGGCGGCCGAGACGCCGGGCAAGGAAGCGCAGTCCCGTATCCTGCAAAACCAGGCCGGCGCAATCGACGCGTGGCGCCAAGGACTGAGCGCCGGCAACGACGCGGGGCCGGCCATGATCCAGCGGGCGATCGCCTTCAACCCGCAGGCCGCGCAAGGGTTCCTCGATCGCTACAACGTCGCCATGCACAACGGCGACTATAAGGCGTCGCAGGACGTGCTCACCGAAGCCACGAAGTACGGCGTCGAGAACAACCCGACGACCAGGGCGCAAGCCGCCACGCAAGCGGCCACCGTCGCCGGCCAGGAAGCCGCGGCGCGGGCTCCCAGCGAGATTCACGTCGCCGGCGCCAACGCCGCGACGCAAAACGCGTTAGAACAGCAGCGCACCGCGCGCGGCAAGGATTACGACGCGGGCCAGGATTACGCAAGTACCATGGGCCTCGTGAATTCGGCACTCGCGGCCGTGCAACAGGCGCGCGCCGGCGGCGGGGTGCAAAGCGAAGCTGCGCAGGCGTTGATCCCCGCGGCCACACTGGCGCTCGCCGGCATCAAGCGGCTGCCCGCGGTGGCAGGCGAAATCGGAAAGGGGGGAATGCAAGACCGGGCAATCAGCGCTCTGGATAATGCTTTCCACAATCGGCCGACCGACGAAAACGCGCTGAACGAGGCCGAGCAGTGGCTCAAGACCCTCGGAAATAATGCGGCGGACACGAAAAACGGCACGGCGGACAGCCTCAAACGGGCATTCCCCGGCCAGCGCGTGGAGCGCATCGACCGGCCCTTCCCGCAGACGGCGACCGGACCCAACGGGCACAAAATCGTCTCGACAGATGGCAAAACCTGGAAAGACGCTAAGACCGGAGCGCCTGTCCAATGAGCCCCGCGCTGCCGGCCGGCTATAAGCTCGATCCCTTCCCCTCCATGCCGGATGCCGCATCGGGGCTGCCCGCCGGTTACAAACTCGACGCCGGCTCGGTGGGCGCGCCGCCGGCGGGCGCGCCGCCGGCAGCGAAGCCGCCCACGATGCTCGAAACGCTCGGCAACGTCGCCAAGGTAGCCATGACCGGCGACAAGACCGCGTCGGATCGCATCCAGCAGAGCACGATGTGGAACGACTTAGGCGGCAAGGGCCTAAGCAATTTTCTCAAGGTCGCGTTTACCGGCGACCAGGACGCTGCGGACCAGGTTACGCAGAGTGTCAAGGGCGTCGTCAACGGCCTCAGGGGCGAGCCTGCGCGCGTCTGGTCGCAACTGTCCGCCTCCGGCCAGGCGATGCTCGCCGGCCAGCTCGCCGATGCGACGTACCACCTAGCGGGATCGGTCCCGCTCGTTGGCGCCGGCGCGCAGGTAGTGGCCGACGCCGCGGCTAAGGGCAACTGGGACGAAGCCGCGCAGCACGCCGCGATGCTACTGCTGCCGTTCGCCCTCGGTGGCGCAGGCAACGTGGACGCGGCCGGAGAGATGGCGGCCAACGCCGTCGACGCCGTGCCCAGCGCGGCCAAGGCCACAGCCGCGGGACTGAAGGCGGCCGCCCCGGATGCGGCCAAGGGCCTCGCGAAGATCGGGGCGGGGCAGGTAATCGGGCACATGACCGGCATGGAATGGCCCATGCGCCTCGCTATGACCTGGCCCGGCATCGGCGACGTGAAGGCGGCATGGAAAACGGGAATGGAGGCAGGCAAATCCGCCATCGCTCCGGCCGAAGAGGCGGCGGAAGCCGCGCCAGCGGGCGTGCCCGCGACCGGCCCGGTAAACGTAGCGCTCCCCGCGCAGGATTTGCCCGCTGTCCCGCCCCCCGCGCCTCCCGCTGGCCCGGTGCCGACCAACCGGCCCCTAGCGGCGTCCGGCACAGCGATCCCCGCCGGTGTGCAGCCGACCTACACCCCGCCGGCCGGACGCGTCGCGCCGGGCTATAGCGCACCCGCGCCCGCCGTCAACGGCGCGCTGCCGGGCGAGCCTCCGGAAGTCACGGCTATGCGCCAGCGCATGCAGCCCGCGGCGAACGAAACGCCCGAACCTCCGGCCGAAGATATGCAACTGCTCGACGACATCGCGCGCGGCATGGCCGGCCAGCCGTTTGCAAAGCTCAACGCGGAGCGCCAGGCCGCCGTGCGCAACATCGCGGCGCGGATGAACCCCACGCCGTCCTCTCGCGTCTCGCGCACAATAGAGCCATCCGGCCCGCCTCCGCCGCAACTCGCTCCAGCGGCCAGCCAGGCGCCAGAAGCCGCCCCCATAGGCGAAGAGCCGAAGATTATATCGATGAAAAACCTGAAGCAGGAAGCCGCGAACTCCGGGCGGCCTGTAGACGAGGTGGTCAACCAGTATCGCCAGGAAGGCTGGCGCATCGAGTACGACCCGTTTTACAACACGTTGCGCAACCGGCGCGGCAAGCTCGCGCCCACGGCGCAATAAAGGAAAATTCGTGATCCAACAGACAGTCACTCTCGTAACCGTGGCCGCCGCAGGCACGCCCGTGCAGCCCTACGTGCGCGCGAAGTTCGGCGCGCCGCAAATGTGCTGCGGCATTTTCATCCAGGCCGTGCCCGGCAACACCGGCAACGTGCTGGTCAAGAATCAGCAGGGCGTTACCATCGCATGGCTCGCGCCAGGCGGCGGCAACAACGCGGCGGGGAATCCGCTCCCCGGCGGCATGTACTCGTGGCCGCCGTTCGCGGGCGCATCGCTCGGCAATCCCATCGACGCCACACAATATCAGATCGACGTTGAGGTCTCGGGCGAGAAGGCTAACTTCGTTATCGGCGTCGCGATTTGACACTCGGCTCACTCACATGCTAACTTCACCTCGTCCCACCCCGCGCGGGCGGAAACACGCCTGGAGCCTGTACAGGTTCCTGGTATTTTTCGCTGCCTGCGCCATCCAAGCCCAAACTGTCGTCAACCCCGCGCCTCCCGGCGGCAGCGGCGGCCCGGCGAGCGTCACCGGCACGCCCAACCAGATCGTTTGCTCCCCCACCACCGGCAACGTGATCTGCGGCTACGCCAGCCCCGCGACCTTCGCGGGCAACCTCGGCGCGCTCGGCACCATGAGCGTGGGCGCGTCCGGCACGGCGGGCAGCGTGGGCTGGTACGACCAGGGCGGCACAAATCAGACAATCTGGTCCGATGCTACGAGCGGCTACAACGGCACGTGGTATTGGCCCACCACGGCGGGCACAAGCGGACAAATCTTTTGTCTCGGCGCGGCGGGCCAGACGAGCTGGTGCGCAGCGCCCGTCTCTCCCACGACAAACCAAAACATCCGCACCGTCGGCGCAACGCTCACGCCCACCGCGCTCACGGGCTGCATTTACGTAGCCTACGCGGGCACGGTCACCGGCTTTCATGCGGTCGCGACGGACGGCCTCACTGTAGTCACTGCGCTGGTCAAAGTCGCCACACAGCCCACGTTCGCGACGTTCGTTTCGGGCGGCGCGGCGGGCGCGAGCGATATCAGCAACGGCGGCGAGCAACTGACTTCGACGCTCGGCCTGGCGGACACGACTCTGACGAGCTGGTCGAAGACCGTCGCTGCGGGCACGACGTTCTGTTTCGTCGCGTCCACGTTTTCGGCGGGCGCAACCGTGAACGCAAACATCAACATCGCGGCAAACTGACATGAGAAAACTTCTAGCTCTACTCTTGCTCTCCGCGCTCCCGGCGCTTTGCGCGCTGCCCTACCAGATGCAGTGGCGCGTGGCGTCCACCGGCAGCGACTCGAACAACAGCGGCGGCTTCTACGCGCTGGGCACATCCTGCGGGACGGACTACTCGCTGCAAAACAGCCCGCAAATCTCTTACACCGACCTCGTGGTCGGCGTGACCACCACCACCTACACCAGCGTGCTCCACGCGGTCGCCAGCGCCGTGACATGCAACACGCTGCACGTCGTGAGTGGCACTGGCTGCACCACGGGCACGTTCTATATTTCGGCGGAAACTGGCGGGTCGCCCAACTTCGCCACGGTGGACCGCTCGCTCGGCACCGCGGCGAGCGTCTGCACAGCATACCTGGGCGGCGCGTTCGCGTCTATCGCGCAGGCCATGAGCGTCAACAGCGGCGCGCTCGATACGATCTGGATCAAGACGAGCACAACGACGCTCACGAGCTCGCTGGGCAACTGCGTGAGCCAGGGCAGTTGCTCGAACTCGACTAATGCAATCCGAAGCATCACGCTGTCCGGATACAACACGACCCCCGGAGATGTGACGGTCGCCTGCATCGCGGCGTCCACCTGCACGCGCCCACTCATCACGACGAGCACCAGCAGCGTGGAACTGTTTCAACTCGTGGGGTCCATCATTACGGCATCTTTCACGATCCAAAACCTCGAGATCTCAAACACGGCGTCTTCGAGTGCGTACCCAATTATCGCGGGAATCAACGGTGGCCCGAACCTCTACCTCTACAACACCAAAATCGACGTTACCGGCACGAACTCGGGCGGCGCGTCCGGCATTTACAACGACAATGAATTTTCGTTTATCGTGATCTACGCATCCGAGTTCAACGTGGCCACCGGAAATTCCGGAGTGGCGGATCAAGAGGAATCGCAATCGAACAATGGCCACGGAATCTGGTCGTATTATTCGTACTACCACGGCGCCGGGACAGCGTTCTACGACGTGGACAATGGCGGCCTCCAACTCTGGCACTGGATCGGCAATGTGTGCTCAGGCATGTCGCGCTGCCTCTACGCCGCAGAGACCGGAGACAACAGCGTCTCGCTCATCGAACTCGTGGGGAACGCCTTTTACAACCCGGCGAACGAGGCGGTGAGATACAACAGCTTCGCCCTCGGATTCCTCTCCAACATCAACAATATCTATTATGGCGGCACGTATGGCCTGTACATCAACGGCTACATCGCGGATGGCTCCAGCGTGCCCTTCGGCATTCCTTTCAGCCAGTCGAACGCCTACGGCGGACAGAGCACCGCGCCGTACCTGCCCTACACTTTTGGAGGCAACCGTTCCGGCGTCCTGACCGGCACGCCCCCCGGCTACGGATCGAGTGACATTACGCTCGGAGCCTGCAATCCGTTCAATAATCCAGGCAGTGGAGATTTTTCGCTGTCTACTTGCGGAAAGACCGCGCTCGCACAGGCGGGCTACCCCGGCGTGAGCCTTTTCGGCAGCGGCTACGCGGCAATAGGCGCGCTCCCCGCGCAGGGCGGCGGCACGTCCGGCGGCGGCGCGAGTCCCTATGTCCAGTAGGCTCGCCATTCTCGCGCTCATCGCACTGCGCGCGTTCGCGCAGCCAGGCGTGTGCACGGTGTTTCCGCTGGTGACCACGGGCTGCGCGGCGGCCGTCGCGCCCGTCACAGGCACGCCCACCTTCCCGGCGTACATCACGGACGTCAACACCGCGGTGACCGCGATCCAGGCGAGCTATGCGAGCCTGCCGCAACCGCTCACTGCAAGCGGCGGCCAGCTGGTCGGCACGGCGTCGAGCTTTGTCAACGCGGGCGCGCCGTTTAACAGCACGTCGAAAGAGATTGCGTACATGCAGCTCATCGCGTTGACGGGCGCGACATACGTCGATCTCAACTGGGATCCAATCCAGTTCGCGCAGTCGCCGTACTACGCCGCGATCTGCGCGCTCTCGGGCGGCACCTGCGTGTCCGGAGGCGGCACGGGCACGAATTACAATCTCTACCGCTCGCTGGCCAGCGCGGCACAAACGGCGGGCCTCGGGCTGCGCATCGCGTGGGGACCGCTCTCGAACACGTGGAGCAACTGTCCCAACATCTCAAATCCCGCGACGGCCACCGCCGCGCAAATCGCGTCGTGCCTCGGCCCGCTCGAAGCGGCTGCGGCGACTGACTTTTCGCACCTCTCGCCCGCGGTGGCCATCGTCGACGAGACAGTGAGTCACGAGCCTACGGGCTTCTGGTCGCTCACGCTCGGCACGCTGAGCGCGGCGAACTGGAACGTGCAAAACACCGCGCTGTGCGGCTGGGTGACAGGCCAGACCGCGGGCGCGGCGATCAAATGCGGCACGGGCTTTTTGTCGAGTGACACGGCGTATGTGAGTTCGACGATCGCCAACGAGAGCGGGGTAATAAACTACCTCGGCTTCGATATTTATTTCGGCAAGACGCCTGGCTCGTGGGCATCGCCGATTTTTTCGAATTACATGAGCTTTTGCGAGGCGGCTGTCGCGGGCGGCTTCGGCTGCAAGGTGAACGAGTTCGCCGTCATCCGCTGGTGTCCCAGCGGCGGCACAAACTGCAACGAGAGCGACGCGTATCTCTCCTGCGGCGACTCGATTTTCGATTCGACCCGCGTCAACAGCGCGGTCATGACGGCAGTCGCTCACGGCATGGCGGCGGCGGGCGCGTCGTACGTGACCATGTTTTCGACGCAGCCGTGGATCTTGTTTTCGACGCCCGCGCTCAACACCGCGAGTCAGTGCGAAGACACCAGCTCGACCGGATACACCGCGTACATTCTCGACAATCTGCCCGCGTCGCTCACCAGCACGGGCGCGGCGTGGGAAAGCGCAATCGCGCGCGGCAATGTCAGCGCGCAGGGATTCGTCAGCTTTAGTGGAAAAATCGTTTTCGGCGCGGCGATCCAGCTCGCGACGCTACCGGCGCGATGACGGTTACGATCAAACTTCAATGAGAAAAATACTGTTCGCTCTTTTGTTTGCGGCCGCCGCCGCGCGCGCGGCCAGCATCACCGGCACGCTGCAATACAACTTCACGAGCACGGTCGCGTGCTCCTCGACCGTGACCGCCAACTGCGCCGTGAGCTTCGAAGTCGGATGGATGAACGGCGCGGTGTTCGTGCCGATCGGCAGCGTGCCGCTGCCGGCGGCGCCCGCCGGCGCGATGACGGTTACGATTCCCGCCGTCGCGTTCAACGGCGTTTTCGGCGCGGCGATCCAGCTCGCGGCCGGCGTCAATGCGCTCGACTGGCAGGGCCACGCGCTCGCGCCCCTTACTTTTTTTTTAGCGCCGGGCACGTCGGCTGCCGGCCCGGCCCCCGTAACCGGCTTCGCACCCTCTGTGGGCCCGTAAAATGATGGCTTGGCTGCACACACACCAGGAGGCTCTTGGCCTGCTCGGCCTGGCGCTCATCGCCACCATGCCGGCGACCAGGCCGGCCACGATCCGCGAGCTGCCCGGCTGGCTGTACGACTGGGCCCGCCTTTGGCTCCAGGCGTTCATTTCGTTCCGCGCGCCGCGGACACCTGCGGCCGCGGATCCGCCCAAGCCGTCCGGGCCCGCCGACGTGCTCGACGCGGGCAAGGCGTTTGCGGACGCGCTGCGCGCCGCGCAGGCCGAGGCGAAAAAGTGATTATGTGGCTGAGCCGCCCGCGCCCGTCCGCGTCACATCCGCAGGCCAATCAACGCGGCTGCGAGCAGCCAGATCGCGATACACGCGAGCACCAGCAGCGCCGCCGCGCGCTTGCCCCACACGGTGGCCACCGCCCATAACGCGATGCCCACCAGGGCGAGGGCCGTCATCGCGCGCCTCGCCGCGTCTCGATAAACGCGCTGGTGACCAGGCAGCGCACGCTCTCCGGGCTGACTTCCTCGCCGTGTTCCTCGCGCGACCAGGCGAGCACGTCGGCGTAGACGCCGATCAACTCCTTGGCGAGCGCGTTAGTGATCTGCAGCCAGGATTCGCCGCGCCCGTTGCGCGCGGTATGATCGTCGCTGGCGAACCGCGCTGGCGTAGCGGCCGGCGTGGCCACTGGGGCGGCGACTGATGTGCTCTGAGCATCTGAGGCGGTGAGATACAACATCTTCGCTCCGGGATTCCCCGCCGCCCGTTTCCTCTTGCGCTCCGCGATTTCCGCCTTGATCCGCTCAACCTCCACCGACATACGGATCTCGTACTCGAGATCCGTCTCAGCTGGCGCCGCCGGCGCGTGCGGCGATGCCGGCACGGCGTAGGTGCCGTCGCGCTGCGCGCCGTATGCGGGCGCGGCACCTGCTGGCAGCGACACGTAATACACGCGCGCGTTGCCCGAGCAGCGCAGGGTCAAGTCAAATTCCTGGCCAGGCCGGAGGCCCGCCTCGGTGATGGCGCGCGCCTCATCGAGCGTCAGAAACATCACTCGATTGTCGGAAGTGGTGAAGAGCGCGTACTCGCCGCTCTTGCCCATCCCGATTTTCGGCTGAGCGTATTTGAGAGCCAAGCGTACCGGGACGTTTGGCTCGAATTGCACCTTCTCGCGTTGTACCGTCGTACCGTTCGTATACATTGTTTTTCTCCTTGCTTTCTCTTCGCCAATCTGCGCCCACACGCCCGCGTAAAAGCGCGCGTTGAGCGCCGCAATCCCCGCCGCGCTGCGCCGCAGCATGTCACCTCCACCCCGCCAGAGCCACGGCCAGCAGCGTGGACAAAACGCCGATCGCCGCGCCCGCCGCGATGAAGGGCAGCAACGCAATCGCGCGCTCGCGCAGCGGCACCAGCCTCGCCCCCTCGCTCCCTCGCCCCTTCTCCCACTCTCGTCTCGTCATTTAGCCTCCTTCGCCGGCGTCGCCGACAGCCCCATGCGCGCGCGCCAGCCGGCTGCGCGCATCTCGTTGTAGGCGCGCTGCCGCGCCGCATTGTAGATTCTCCGCGTCTCCGCATCGCGTTGCTTGCGCGTCATCTCGCTCCTCCCCAATTCCCGCCGACCACTCTCACCGCCTGCGCCACGATCCGGACCGCGCCAGTATCGCGCCAGATCAGAAACGCTAAAACCACGCTGAGAATAATGCGCATCGTCACGCCTCCATCGCAAATTCAAAACACGCCTGCTGCCGCGCGCCCTGCGCCGCGTACCGCAGCCGGCGCAATCGCTCCAACTCGCTCTCTTCCGCTTCCGGCTCGCGCGCCGCCGCGTTGCGCTCCAGCTCCGCGGCGATCGCCAGGCCGCGCCGCGCGTCCTCCATGCTGGGCGCGGGCAGCGCGCTCATCCATTCGTCGCCGTTTTCCCAGGGTTGCTCCACGTCGCTTGTGTCGTAGCCCGCGGGGTCGCCGTACTCGCGCGGGATGTGCGCGTCCAGGTAGGCTTCGCGCATCCACGGCCATGCGCGGGTGCCAGTGGTCTGTTCGTAGTAGTCCAGGTCGCTCATCGCTTGCTTCTCCTATTTATATTGTCTCATGCCCACGTGGGCATAGCAAGAGAAATTTTGGCTCTCTTTAGTTAATTGGTACCATCCGTACCGGCTTGGCTTGCACTCGTTGCCGACGTGGGCATATCATAGAGGCATGTCCACAAAAGGCGAACGCGCCGGAGCCGCTCTGGTCGCGCTGCGCTATGCCAAGCAAACGGCCGAGCAGCGCAGCGAGGCCGCGCGTCACGCGGCGCTCATGCGATGGGGGAACAAGCCCCGCGCGCGAAAGCGAGTGGCAAAACGCGCCGCGCGCGCTACAGGCCCATGAGCCTGCCGAAGCGGCAGCCGATGAGCGATTTGACGCGAGGGGGGCACGGCTGGCGTGCCCTTTGGCGTGTGCGGCATCAGAGCGCGTACTCCCGAGTGAGGGCGAACGGCCCGACGGCCATCTTGACGGCTACGGAGCGGTTGGACGCCTCGACGCAGCCGTCGCCATGACCGCAGTCGTGGATCACGTAGTGCGTGCGCAGCGCATACTGCTTGGCATCGGGCATGGCCGCTTTAATGCGGACGAGCCACGCGTGCTCGCTGTCGGTCAGGCAGTCCACACCGTCCGACTCTCTGCGGGAGATCTCGCACTCGTCGCAGCAGTACTCCGAGGTGCAGTGGAGGGCCGGGCGCGTGTGGCGGGGGAAGCTGGCGCCGTCGAGCGGCGCGAACGTGAAATCCACCAGCGCCTCGATGGCTTCGTCGCGGCACATCACGCCGTCCGTCTGCCGCGCCTTCTGGCTGTCGGTGCCGTTCTCGCCGATCCAGGAGGCGAGGTAATCGCGCTTGGCGGCCTCCTTGGCCGCGGCGTCCGCCGCCTTGCGCCGCAGGGCCTCGGCGACCAATTCCGCGGTGCGCTTTTCGCCGTATACTTCGCGCGTGACGCGGATCTTACCAGGCAGGTCCACCCACCAAGCGATGGAGGTGGGGATGCCGGTGGCGCGCGCCGTGGTATCCGCGAGGAACGCCGTGGCGGCGTCGGACTGCACGCGATACTTCGCATCTCTCACAGCCTGCTTGCGCTCGTCCACGAGATTATAGAGGGGGTGTGTAGTCAGGGATGGTTCGCCCTCCACCACGTCGCTCGAGGACGCCGATATGGCCGGGAGGTTACTGGGTATCAGCGATTCGTCTGCCAGCATCTGCTGGTAGATGGATTCCGCCTCGGCCATGCGCTCGGCGATCAGGCCGAAGCGTTGCTGCCGTTTTTCCGCTGCCTTGGCATCTTTGCGCCGTTGCGCCGCGGCCGCAATCTCGCGGATGAACGCCACGATATCGGTGGCGGGATCGGAGATGGAGAGCGGCTCCGCGTTCGCATATACGCCGCCGCCCGCGCAGATGTGGATACGTTTAGCTTTCGGCGCCTGCCTTTCGTAGGCCACGGCGATATCGAGGCCGGGGTTGCCATCCGCGTCAATATCCAGGATCTCCAGGTCGTCCGTGGTGATCTCCACCGTCTTGCTCTGTTTGCGCGCTACCGGCTGGCCCGTGGCCGCCATCTGCGCGCGTTGTGCCTTCTCTGTGAGCAGATAGGTGATAGTTGCTTGCATTTGGTAATGCTCCTTTGGGCTGTGCCCGACGCGGCGCCTTGCCGCGTTTCGTCGCCCGCCCGGCGACTCGTCAGGGGCGCTATTCGTGCCGGCAAAAAGAGCCGGAGCGCCGCGTTTAGGCGCGGCGGAGTTCAATGCTCACTGCCGTGCGCCCGTCCCCGCACGGCTCGTAATCGTCAAGCCACTCCGCGATTCGCGCGTGGGGAACTTGGCGGAGCAGTCCTTGTATTGCACTGCCTTCCGCGCCGTCATCTAGCGCGGCGCTGCCCAACACCCTGCCCCCCAGGGTGCGGACAGTCTCATTCGCGTCGATCATGACCTGAATCGTATGTGTCATCTTTTTTCTCCTGCGCAGAGCTTACGCGCCTCGTCCGCTTTCGCGGCGGGGATCATCCATGTCTTTTGCTTGAGGTCCCATCGTCCGCCGAGGTTGCGGATCTGGTCTTGGAAGGTATTGCCTGTGATTTCTACGACTGCGCTAGCCATGCTAGCCTCCTTCGGGCTGTGCCCGTTTCAATTGTTCACCCGGCGATGCCGGGTACAATTAAAGTATCGCATACTCACGTGGGCATAGCAAGAGAAATCTGAGAAATCTTTGCTCTCTTTGGTTAATGTGGCCGCGCAGGCCTCACGCGGCGGGCTTGACCATCCGCGCCACAACGCTACACTTGAGACAGCCATGCGTGCAGCCATTTACGCGCGCGTCTCGACCAAGGACAAGGGCCAGGACGTCGAGAATCAGCTCGCCCAGCTCCGCCGGTACGCCAGCGAGCAAAACTGGGAGGTCGCTCTCTTTATCGACTACGAGAGCGCCAAGACCGCGAGCCGCGCGCAGTTTCAGGAGCTATTCGCCGCAGCATCGCGCCGCGAGTTCGGCGTGGTGCTGGTGTGGGCGCTCGACCGCTTCACGCGCGAGGGCGTCGCCGAGACGTTCATCCACATCAAGCGCCTGCTCGAGTTCGGGGTCCAGTTCGAGAGCTACACCGAGGCGCATTTCCGCACGACGGGGCCCGCGGGGGAGCTCATGATTGCGATCGCGGCGTGGATCGCGAAGCAGGAGCGCATCCGGATCTCGGAGCGGACGAAGGCGGGCCTGGCCACGGCGCGCGCCAAGGGCAAAACGCTGGGCCGGAAGTGGAAGCTGTTTCCGCGCGACGACGCGGCGCGGGACCGCAAGGGCGGGATGAGCTGGTCCGAGCTCGAGCGCAAATACGGCGTGGGGCAGTCCACGATCCGCAACGGTTTGGCCCATTTTCCCCTGCTCGACAAGGGCAGCCGCAAGCGCCGCGCCAATTAGCCCGGTTTGCCCTGCATCAAACCCCTCCCAAACCCTCCGCGCAAGTGTATGATTCCGCGCAGTCGGGCGTGCCACGCCTGGCTATGCGCCATACGGTCGATTGCCGCAGGATTTTTACGTTATTGGGCCTGTTTGGTGGGTTTCGTGCTTCTGGGGGGCTTTTGGCGCCCCGCATCCCCGCACGTTTCGGCACCCCCGCGGGGGGGGCCGGAAACTCCGCATTTGCGCGAAGCACCGGAAGTTGAAATCTCTTTAGGGCGCTGTTTTTCAACTGACGGCCGGAAACTAGCAAAAATGCCGGCGTTTCGCGCGCGGGTGTATGATAGTGCCCGAAGGAGCCACACCATGCACAGACGTTTGATCGAGTTATTGGTGACCGCCGGCTGCACCCAGCCGATGGCGGAGACCGTCTTGAATTACCTCGGCGAGTTGGGCCACGCGGACGGCCTGCTGACAACGCTTAAGGACGCCACGCCCGGCCCGCCCA
>Ga0302324_100008637_pt1 | contig 21452 bp, 18 predicted proteins | sample Palsa_T0_1_FD_201949 | JGI IMG/M metagenome (GOLD analysis project Ga0302324, IMG submission 201949) | Peat permafrost microbial communities from Stordalen Mire near Abisko, Sweden - Palsa_T0_1 | ecosystem: Environmental > Terrestrial > Soil > Palsa > Peat permafrost | place: Sweden: Abisko...
CACCCGCGCGCCAGATGGGTCGCCGGCGAACGCAGGCGAATTCACCGAAGCACAATATTATTTGTTCTGGCATAATCTGGCTTCAGGACATTTCCTTTGTGTCGATGAGTTTCGCAAACAGAATCAAGGCATTGGGTCAACGTATCCGGCACGGCGACGGCACGCATACGCCCTGGGTCCGGCGCACGCTCGCGATCCTGTTCTTGTTTCTCGTGCCCATTCCGATTCTGCTGCTCCTGCTGTTTCGCTTCGTGCCCGTGCCGGGCACGCCGCAGATGCTCACCTGGCTCATCGTCGGCGATCCCGTTCACTACCATTGGGTCGGCGATGAGAACATTGCCCCTGCGCTGGGCCGCGCAGTGATCGGTTCGGAAGACCAGAATTTCTGTTCGCATCGCGGCTTCGACTGGAAATCGATCGACAAGGCACTCAAGGCGAACAAACGCGGGCGCCCCCTGCGCGGCGCCAGCACGATCAGCCAGCAGGTTGCGCGCACAATGTTTCTTCTGCCCGTGCGCAGCTGGATTCGCAAAGGGGTCGAGGCCTATCTCACCGTGCTCATCGAAGCGCTGTGGCCCAAGAAGCGAATCCTCACGGCCTATCTCAACCTGGTCGATTGGGGGCACGGGAATTTCGGTGCAGAGGCCGCGTCTGAGGCCTATTTCCGCAAGCCGGCATCGCGGCTCACGGGCGCCGAAGCCGCGCGGCTCGCGGCCGTGCTGCCCGATCCGGAAAAATGGCGCGCCGACGCTCCGGGTCCCTATGTTGCCGATCGAACGGCAACGATCGTTTCGCGAATGGCCGAAGTCACGCGCGATGGCCTCGATACCTGCGTGCGCAAATAGCGCGATACCCTTGCAAAACCAAAGTTACCGAATTCTTGCAGCGATCGCCCCAGGCGTCCCGGCCCAGGTGCCCGGCCCAGGTGTAAGACCGACTTAACGCGCATCGCTTATTCTCCGCAGGGCCGGCGGAGTCGGCTTGAGACCGCGCAACAGACGTGGGCCAGGGTCAGGGAATTGAGCGAAGACGGACTTACGCAGACGGGATATGCGGCCATCGCCCTCGATGGGGGCGGTGCGGTCCTGCATGCCGATGGCGACGATCTGGGCCGGCGCTTCCTGCAGAATCTCACCATCGGCGAAAGCATTCTGAGCCATATCCATCCCGAAGATGCGGACGTCTTCGAACTCTTGCGGACGCAGGCACCGGCGAGAACAGGCCGCACCGCGACAATCGAACTGCGCTGGGCGCGAAGCCCGGATCGGTGGTCGAAGCTGTTCGCAACCATCGGCGCGCACGACGACGGAAGTGTCCGGCTTGTGCTGACAGCCGACGAAGCGACGGTCGCCCGGCGCTCCGAGGCGCAGATGCGCCGCGTTGTCGAAGGCTCCGCGCAGGGCATCATCGTGCGCACGCAGACCAAAATCCTCTACATGAACAATTCGTTTGCGCGGCTCGTGGGCTATGCATCGGCGCGCGAATGCATGGCGTCCGAGCCGAAGCAGGCCAACAGCATGATCCATCCCGACGATCTCGATTTGGTCGAAAGCCGGATCAGGGCACGGCTCGCCGGCGAAGAAACCGTTTCGAATTACGAAATCCGCCTGCTGCGCCGCGACGGTTCACCCATCTGGGTCGAGGCGCACGCGGCTCTGGTCAACTGGGACGGACAGGCGGCATCGCTGTCCTGGCTCAGCGACATTTCCCGCCGCAAGGCGATCGAGGCGGAATTGGTACGCAGCAAGGACGCCGCCGAATTCGCCAACCGCACCAAAACAGAATTCCTCGCCAATATGAGCCACGAGCTGCGCACGCCGCTCAACGCCATTCTCGGTTTCTCCGAGATGATCGGCCGCGGGATGTTCGGCCCTGTCGCGGCGAAATATGTCGAGTATGCGCAAGACATCCACCGCAGCGGCGAGCTTTTGCTGGCGCTCGTGAACGACGTGCTGGACCTCGCCAAGCTCGAAGCCGGAAAACTCGAACTGCGCGAAAGCGATACCTGCCTGCAGGTGCTGGTTGCGGAATGCCTGACCCTGGTGCGCAGTCGCGCCGAAGAAGGCGGCGTTCACGTACGCGCGGAATTGCCGCCCGATCTTCCCCTGTTGCGGGCCGACAGCCGGGCCGTGAAGCAGCTGCTGCTGAACTTTCTGTCGAATGCCGTGAAGTTCACGCCGGCGGGAGGCCAGGTGACGGTCGGCGCGAGCTGGCATGCCAACCGGGGCCTGAGCATTGCCGTCGGCGACACCGGCATCGGGATGAGCGAAGCGGAGATCGTGGTCGCCCTGTCCCCGTTCGGGCAGGTGGATTCAAAGCTCGCCCGGAAACATCAGGGCACCGGCCTCGGCTTGCCGATCTGCAAATCGCTGATGGAACTCCATGGCGGCGATCTGACGGTCACGAGCCGGCCTCACGAGGGGACCATTTTGACAGCCCACTTCCCGGCGGAGCGAGTCGTCAGGCGGGCTGCAGCCGTCGGCGCATAAACAGCGCGAAAGATGCGTGGCGAATGGTACGGAATGCGAACGATTTGACCGCGAGCCTCTAGGAGCTGGCCCACCGCTTCTCTAGATTGCCGGCATGCGTCGTCTCGTCCAGCTTCTGCTCTCGCCCCCATCGCGCTTCGTGCGGCTGTTGATCGCCGAAAAACGGCTGGCCTGCGATCTCGCTGCCCCCGAAGATCTGTTCGCGCATCTGCCCATATTCGTCGATCTGGACGGCAGGCGTTGCGAAGGGCTGTGGGCGATCGTCGATCACCTCGAAGGCACCTATCAGGACAATTCGCTGCTGCCGGAAGACGCCGTCGCCCGCGCTGAAGCGCTGCGCCTGCTCGATTGGGCGATGGGGCCGTTCCAGGAGGCCGTGACGCGCAAGATCGTGTTCGAAAAGGCCTCGCAGCGTTTCACCGGCACGCCCATTCATCGCGCGCCGGATATGGCGATCGTGCGCAACGGGCGCGAGGCGCTGAAAACCGCACTCACGATGCTGGGCCGGTTGGGCGAGCAGAACGGGTATCTCGCCTGCCGCGATTGCACGCTGGGCGACCTCGCGGTGGCGGCGCATATTTCCGCGCTCGACTATTTCGGCGAGGTGCCCTGGTCCGATTATCCGATCGCGGCCGAATGGTATGTGAAAATGAAGTCGCGGCCCTCCTTCCGCACGCTGCTCGCCGATCGCGTGCCCGGCCAGCCGCCCGTGTCGCATTATGCCGAGCTCGACGCCTGAGGCGGACGCGCGAGACGGGATTCGCGCCTTTGCGATCGCCTGCGGCTTCGATGCCGTGAAATTTGCGCGAGCCGGCGGCGCAGATCGCGCCGGCGCACATCTCGCGACATTCCTCGCCGAAGGCCGCCACGGCACCATGGACTGGATGGCGAAGAACGCCGAGCGTCGCGCAGCACCTTCGGCGCTATGGCCCGAAGCGAAATCCGTCATCGTGCTGGGCGCGAATTACGGACCCGGCGCCGATCCGCGCGAACAGCTTGCGCGAAAAAGTAACGGCGCGATTTCCGTCTATGCACAGGGCGATGACTACCACGACGTGCTCAAGACGAAGCTCAAGCGGCTGGCAGGCTTCGTCGCCGAACGTTTCGGCGCGGATGTGAAAGTGTTCATCGATACGGCGCCCGTGATGGAAAAACCGTTGGCGCAGGAAGCTGGGCTCGGCTGGCAGGGCAAGCACACCAATCTGGTTTCGCGCGAATTCGGTTCGTGGCTGTTCATCGGTTCGGTGTTCACGACGCTCGCGCTCGAACCGGACGCGCCGGAGCAGGATCATTGCGGCGAATGCCGGCGCTGCCTCGACGCCTGCCCGACAAATGCGTTCACAGCGCCGTATCGCATCGATGCGCGGCGCTGCGTTTCGTATCTCACCATCGAGCACAAGGGACATATTCCGCATGAATTCCGCGCCGCGATGGGCAACCGAATCTATGGCTGCGACGATTGCCTGGCAGTCTGCCCGTGGAACAAATTCGCCAGCGTCGCGCATGAGGCGCGGCTGCACGCCCGCGCCGAACTGCAGAACCCGCGCCTCGCCGATCTCGCGCGCCTCGATGACGCGTCGTTTCGCGCAGTCTTCAAGGGCTCCCCCATCAAACGCATCGGCCGCGACCGTTTCGTACGCAACGTGCTGATCGCCATCGGCAATTCAGGCGATGCATCGCTTGCGCCGGAAGCGGAGCAATTGCTCGCCGATCCGTCGCCACTCGTTCGGGCTGCGGCTGTGTGGGCGCTGAAGCAACTCGTGACGCAACGAGATTTTGAAGTCATCTCTGCGGCGCACAACGCCCATGAAACAGACGCCGCGGTGTCAGGGGAGTGGCTGAGCGCGGCGGCGATCTAGAGCAGATCAGCTTGAACGGAATTACAAAATTTCACCATGGCCGGGCGTGACCCGGCCATGGTGAAATTTGGAAAACTGAGCCAATTCAATCCGAAATCGTCCGTCAGCGCACGCCAGCTTTCGTCGTCTGCCCCAACTCCGCCAGATGCGCGCGGGCGGCCGATCCCGCGTCGCTGTCGGGCGCATCGCGCAGGACCTGCTGCCAGTCGGCGGCGGCGCCGGCTTTGTCGCCCGCTTCCAGTTTCATCGCGCCGCGCTCGACCAGCGCTTCGGGATAATCGGGATAGACGCCCAGTGCGCGTTCGAGATCGGCGCGCGCGTCGGCCTTGCGGCCTTCGGCATGTCGCGCACTCGCGCGCAGCACAAGCACGTCGGCGCGATTGGGATCCTGCGCGATGATGGCGGAGAGATCGGCTTCCGCGCCGGCCCAGTCTCTCGCCATGGCGTGCGCGCGGGCGCGGTCGAACAGCAGATCGGCGTCGCTCGGTGTAAATGCGAGCGCGCCGGACAGCGAGGCAACAGCTTTGTCCGCACGTCCCCCCAGCATCCACGCATTGCCGGCCTGGTCGAGCAACTCGGCCCTGACGGATGCGCTTCCCGCCACCGCATCATGCGCGGCGTCGTCGAGCTTCGCCGCCGCTTCCGGATAACGGCGCAGCGCGGTGAGCGCGAGAGCCGAGCAATGCAACGCTGCGGCGCCGCCGCCCGCGCCATGCCACGCGTCGGCAGCTTCGAGCGCGCGCCCGGCATCGCGCTTGACGAGATCGAGACAGCGATCGTAGCGGCTATTGCCGATCAACGACTTGCTGTCGAGCGCCGAGACATCGGCTGCGGCGGCCGGGAGCGCTGCCGCGACAACCAGCGCGAACGAGAAACAACCTGGTGCGAATTTGAATTTCATCATGTCGCGGTTCTACGCTTCCCCGCAGTCTTCGACCAGCGCATCGAGCATACGGGTCATCTGCGCCAGATCGGCAGGAGTCGAAAGCCGGTGATCGCCATGCTTGAGCAAGGTGAGCGCCGCGTCGCCGGCGATGGTTTCGAGAAGCTTGACGGCGTGTTGCCAGGGCACATCGGGGTCCTTCATTCCTTGCAGGATACGAACCGGGATGTGCAAGGGAATCGGCGAGCCGAGAAGCAGATGCCGGCGGCCGTCTTCAACCAAATTGCGGGTGATGGGATAGGGCTCGGGATCGTAAGCCGAAGGCCGCAGCCATTCGCCCCGTTCCATGATCTCGCTCCGAATCTCCGGCGACATGCGCGCCCACATGAGGGTTTCGGTGAAATCGGTGGCCGGCGCGATCAGCAGCATCGCTTTGACGCGCGCGGGCCTTGCCAGCGCCGCCAGAAGCGCGATCCAGGCGCCCATGCTGGAGCCCACAAGAATCTGTGGACCGGCGGCAAGCCGATCCAGCACCGCCAGCGCGTCGTCGCGCCAGCGTGTGATGGTGCCTTCGCGGAAATTGCCGGAAGACTGGCCATGCCCGAAATAATCGAAGCGCAGCAAGGCGCGGCCACGCTCGGCCGCCCATTTGTCCAGGGCCGTTCCCTTGGTCCCCGTCATCTCGGATTTGAACCCGCCCAGCCAGACGATGCCGGGAGGCTTTCCGGCGCGACGCAAATAGGCGATGGTCTCGCCGCCTTCGCGCGCCCATCTCTCGACCCTCGGTTCCACCATTCCGACCGATCCCAAATCCTCTTCCGATCATAAAGACGGCGCGCCCGGGCTGCCAGCGCCTGCGATCCTTCAGGTGATTCCGGCGCTCGATGCGGGGGGCGCAGAGCGGACAACGATCGACGTAACGGCCGCACTCGCGCATGAGGGCTTCCAGCCGCTCGTCGCGTCGCGCGGCGGACGCATGGTGACGGAGCTCGTCGTATCCGGCGGCGAATTGATCAAACTGCCGCTCGATACCAAGGCGCCCCATGCGCTCGTGGCAAACGCGTACCGCCTGCGCGACGTGATCCGTACACGGAACATCGCGCTCGTCCACGCCCGTTCGCGCGCACCCGCCTGGAGCGCCTTCTGGGCGGCGCGCATGGCGAAGGTGCCGTTCGTCACCACCTATCACGGCATCTACAACGCTTCGAACCCGCTCAAGCGCTTCTACAACTCCGTGATGGCACGGGCCGACGCTGTGATCGCGAATTCGCAATGGACGGCAGCCCACATCAAATCGCAATACCGATTCGCGCCGAAGAATCTTGTCGTCATTCCCCGCGGCATCGATCTGGCGCGCTTCGACCCGGCCGGCATTCCGCCCGAGCGCGCGGCGGCGCTCCGAGCGGCCTGGGGCGCAAGCGAGGCAGAGACTGTAATCCTGTTGCCGGGACGCCTGACCCGTTGGAAAGGGCAGACCGTGTTCATCGCGGCTCTGGCCCAACTCAAACGCGAAGGCCGGCTTGCGGATGTGCGGGCCGTGCTCGCCGGCGATCCGCAGGGCCGCACGGATTACGAAAGCGAACTGCGCAAGGCCATCGCGGAGGCCGGCCTTCAAGACAGCGTCGTAATTCCCGGTCACACGAGCGATATGCCCGCCGCCTATCTTGCCTCCGATATCGTTGTCTCGGCGTCGACCGACCCCGAAGCGTTCGGGCGCGTGTCGGCAGAAGCGAGCGCAATGGCGCGTCCCGTGATCGCAACGAATCACGGCGGTTCGCGCGAGACGGTGCTACCTGGCGTCTCCGGCCTCCTGATTCCGCCGGGCGATCCGAAGGCGCTCGCGGACGCGTTGGCGCAGCTTCTCTTGCTGGACGCAACAAGCCTGCTCGCCATGGGCATGAAAGGCCGCGCACATATAGCAGCGCACTTCACCGTCGAGAAGATGTGCGCGGATACCATCGCCGTCTATCGCATGTTGCTTGCGGACAAAGGACGACTGCCGTGACAGTCTGCAATCTGCTAGATTCGATCACGGGAAACGGGAGGGACCGATGCACCTGGGACTGAAGACGATCGCGGCTGCGATGGCTTTGCTGTTTGGAACCCTTCTTTTCGCCGGAGGGGCCATCGCGCAGTCGACACCGGCTGCGGCGCCGACCTCAACCGTCACTGTCCATTCGCTTCCGACGACCGGCGTCCCGGCCACGCCGACATTCGATCCCGTCAAGGCGACAAATGCCTATCTCAACCAGGTGAGCGGCGCTGCGCGGGCACGATCCGATTCCTATTTCGAAGGCGGCTACTATCTGATCCTGGTCGACGCGCTCTATGCCGTCGCGGTGTCTGCCCTTCTCCTTTGGCTTCGCATCTCGGCCGGCATGCGCAATATTGCGCAAGGCGTGACGCGCTCGCGATTCTGGCAGGTGCCGATCTACGTCATCATGTACACGGTGCTCGTGGCGCTCCTGACATTTCCGCTCACGGTCTACGAAGACTTTATCCGTGAGCACGCCTATGGCCTCTCCAACCAGAATTTTCTTCAGTGGTTTCAGGATTTCGGGATCGGGTTCGCGCTCAACCTTATCGGCTCGGCGATTATCCTGACGGTGATTTATGCAGTCATCCGCGGCGCGCCCCGCATGTGGTGGATCTGGGGCACGCTGGTCATGGTGATGTTCCTGGCGATCCTGCTGCTGATTTCGCCCGTGTTCATCGCGCCGCTGTTCAACACCTACACTTCTTTGAAAGACGGACCGGTCAAGCAGGAGATTCTCTCGCTGGCGCGCGGCAACGGCATTCCCGCGACGGATGTCTATGAATTCGACGCCTCCAAACAGAGCAAGCGGATCAGCGCCAATGTCTCGGGCCTTTTTGGTACGACACGCATTTCGCTGAACGACAATCTGATCAAACGCTGCACGCCGGCGGAGATCGCAGCCGTTCTCGGTCACGAGATGGGGCACTACGTGCTCAATCACGCGGCTCTGCTGCTGACCTGGTTCGGGCTTTTCATCCTCGTCGGATTCGTGTTTGTGAACTGGGGATTCCGCGTGCTGGTCGGCATCTTCGGCGGCAATTGGGATGTGCGCACCATCGACGATCCCGCCGGCCTGCCCGTGATCATGGCGCTTGTGGCCGTGTTCTTCATGGTGGGGACACCGGTCCAGAATACCATCACGCGAACGGCCGAAGCGCAGGCCGATATCTTCGGCGTGAATACCGCCCGACAGCCGGACGGCTTTGCGACCGTGACGCTGAAGCTTTCGGAATATCGCAAGCTCGATCCATCGCCGTGGGAGGAATTCATTTTCTACGATCATCCTTCGGGCCATACGCGCATCTGGACCGCCATGCGCTGGAAGGCGTCGCATCTGAACGAACCCGACATCAAGGCGGGTCCCGTCTCGCCCCAATGAAAGGATTCGAGCTGAGCATCGGCCGCGCAGGTGCGCCGTTGCACGCGGCGGCGCACAGCCATCACCCGTGGCCGGATGTGAGCTTCGCGGCGCAACAGGCCGCGTGGGTCGACGCGGCACGCCTGCTCGACCGCAAATGGGATCATATTTTCGGGGAGATCATCCCGGCGGCGCAGAGACATATCGCGCGACAATTGAGCCTGCCCGATCCCGGAACGATTGCGTTCGGGCCGAACACGCATTCCTTTGTGTTGCGCCTTCTGTCGTGCCTGCCCGCTGATCGCCCCGCGCGCGTCCTCACAACCGGTTCCGAATTCATGAGCTTCACCCGTCAGATTGCGCGGCTGGAAGAAGACGGGCTCGTTCAGGTCACGCGGATCGCGACCGAGCCATTCGACAGTTTTGATGCGCGGTTCATCGATGCCGAGCGCGCCGGCGGGCACGATCTTGTTTTTCTGAGCCAGGTCTATTTCGATTCCGGTTTTGCGGTCGGCAATCTCGAAAAGATTGTGCGGGCCGTTCCCAATCCGGAGACCTTCATCGTCATCGACGGTTATCACGGCTTCATGGCGATCCCGACGGATATAAGCGCGATCGCCGCGCGCGCGTTCTATCTGGCCGGCGGCTACAAATATGCGATGGCAGGCGAAGGCACGTGTTTCCTGCATTGTCCGCCGGGCCATGGTGCGCGTCCGCGCGACACGGGCTGGTATGCGGGATTCGGTTCGCTGGAGGCCGCCTCGCAAGACGTGCCGTACCAGAGCGACGGCAGCCGCTTTCTGGGCGCGACCTTCGATGTCTCGGGACTCTATCGCTTCAATGCGGTGCAGGAGTGGTTGACAATGGAAGGTCTGTCGGTCGACCACATGCTCGCGCATGTGCGCGGCGTAGAGCGCGCATTCCTTGCCGAACTCGATCACCTCAAGACACCGATCAACCGCGCCATATTGCTGATACCGGACGAATCGCACCGCGGCCGCTTCCTCGCGTTCCGCACGCCGGATGCGAACGCGATTGTGGAAAAGTTGGGTCGGCAAAACATCATCGTCGACTCCCGCGGCGATCGATTGCGTGTGGGTTTTGGGATTTATCACGAGGCTGAACGGGCTGTGTGGCTCGCTCGTGAACTCGCATCGCTACTCCCTAACTCTCCATGACCGGGCTTGACCCGGTCACCCAACCGGCGAGCGTCTGCGAGCCGAATTAAGCTATGCACCATTGAGAGAAGTTATTCGCCGCGCAGACGCCGGCGGGCTGGGTGGCCGGCTCGGGGGCCGGCCATGGTGAAGTTTAAATGGTCAGTTCAATACGAATGCGCCTGCGGACTCACTTCCCCACAGCTTTCTCGAACACCGCGACCAGCGGATCGTCTTTCACGAAGACGTAGTCCGCATCCTGCGCCGTGACGGCGCCGTCGCAGCCATTCGCGCGCAACAGGGTCATGGCTGTCATCAGTTCGGCGCGCGGACACAGCAGCGAGAATTCGCCGCCGGTATTGCCCGCCGCGGGACGCGAGAGAACGGATGCGCCGGTTTTCTTCGTCAATTTCGCCAGCAATACATCGGGCTTACCGTCGAGCCGTGCGCGCAACACCAGCGAGGCCTTGGCGCGTTCGCGCGCGGCCAATCGCGACAAAAGCGTCGTGCAGGCCGCCCGCGCATCCGCGCTCCAATCGGCCGACAAGCTCGCCGCCAATTGCGCCTGGCTCGCGAGGATCGTGCCGTCTTCCAGCGTCTTGAGGCCGTTGGCCGCCAGGGTCGCGCCCGTTGTGGTAATGTCGACGATCGCTTCGGCGGTGCCCGCGGCCGGCGCGCCTTCGGTGGCGCCCGCGCTTTCCACGATGCGATAATCCCAGATGCCGGCCTTGGCGAAGAATGCGCGCGTTAGATTCACATATTTCGTGGCGATGCGAAGGCGGCGGCGATGGCGCTGGAAGAACGCCGCGCAGACATCGTCGAGATCGGCCATGTTGGCGACATCGATCCAGGCCTGCGGCACGGCGACGACGACGTCAGCGAATCCAAAGCCGAGCGGTTTCACGAGCGCGATGCTTTTGTCGAGTTCGGACACCGAATCCCGCAGCAGATCTTCGCCGGTGATGCCCAGATGCACGTCGCCCGCGGTGAGCGCCGCCGCGATCTCCGACGCCGACAGCAGCCTCACATCGATATCCGGAAAGCCGGCGACGGTCGCGCGATAGCCGCGCGCGCCGGCCGCTTGCGCCAATCGCAATCCGGCGTCCGCAAAATAATCCTGCGCCTGCTCCTGCAAGCGCCCCTTCGAGGGAACGGCGAGCGTGAGAACGGCGTTCATCGCGTGGCGCCTTTTTGTGCGGCGCGCGCCGCGAGCACGCGCTCGGTGCGAATCGCCACTCCGATGGCAGGGATCGGCTTCTTCGCGCCCAGCCGTTCCAGCAGCGTATCGTAGCGGCCGCCGCCCGCGATCTGCACCGGACCTTCGGCATCGCGCGACCACAGCTCGAACACGAAGCCCGTATAATATTCCATGTTGCGGCCGAAGCGGGCCGCGAAGGTCACGCGCTTGGGCGCGACGCCCAGGGTCTCCAGCGTCTTAAGCCGCGCGGTCATGGCGGAGAGAGGCGCTTCCAGCGAAATCTTCGCTTCTTTCGTCAGCGCGCGAATCTGTTTGATCGCATCCGCGGCCGGTCCCGACACTTCGAGCAGCCGCGCGATGAGGCCCGCGATCTTCGGATCGAGGCGCAGCGCCGCCGCATCCGCCGCCTGCTCGATGAGGCGATCGACGATTTCCTCGCGCGTGCGCGCGCCCTGCGGCGCATCGCCCAGCATGTCCATCAGGCCTTCGAAGGCGGGCCGTGCTTCCGCTTCGGACAACGTGCCCAGATGCGCGAGCAGGCGTTGCGCATCGGTGGACGCACCGCGTGACAGGCGCAGCAGCAGCGCTTCGAAATAGCCCGCACGCCAGAAATGCCGCTTTAATCTCCCACGCCATTGCGGCGGGATATCGAGCGCATTGACGAACGCCGAGAAGAGCCCGAGATCGCCCACCTTCATCTCGAACTGGTCGAGGCCTGCCGCGTGCAGGGCTTCCACGGTCAAAGTGAGGATTTCGGTTTCGGCCGCGGCGCGATCTTCGAGGCCGAGCAATTCGGCGCCTGCTTGATAAAATTGCGTCGGCCGTTCCGGTTCCGCAGGCTGATGCCGGAACGCGAGGCCGTGATAACAGAGCCGCGCCGGGAATTTGCCCTTCGTCTCCAGATGCATGCGGCAGATGGGAATCGTCAGATCGGGCCGCAGGCACAATTCCTGGCCCGCCGGATCGGTGAGCACGAAGGTGCGGCGCCGAATCTCTTCGCCCGAACGGTCGAGAAAGATTTCCGCTGGCTGCAGCACGGCCGGCTCGTAGCGCTTGTAACCGCGCCCGCGCAGCACACCGAGCATCGCGTCGGTCTGGGTGTCGAGCGCGGCGATGCGGGCTTCGTCGTAAACGGGAAACGCGGCCATCTCAGCTGCCTTTGACGTGCAGCATGGCACGCACCGTTTCGACCAGGGCGCCGCGGGCCACGGACACCTGGGCAGCGCGCCCCTTGATCCAGTCGGCGCGGTTCTCGATCGACTTCGACATTTCCGCGCCCAGCGCCAGATCCTTCAACGTCACCTGGCCTTTCTCGCGCTCGTCGCCGCCTTCGATGACGGCAACCGCCGCGCCGCGCTTGTCGGCATATTTGAGTTGATCGCCGAATTTCTTGTTGCCGACATAAGTTTCGGCGCGAATGCCGGCCGCGCGCAATTCCGCCGCCATGCGAAAGCTCGCTTGCGGATCGTCGAGCGACAGCACGACAACAAGCGGTGCAAGTGCGGGCTTGCTGCGGCTTCGAAGCGCCGACAGCAACCGGCTTACGCCAATGGAAATGCCCGTCGCCGGAACCTGCTGACCCGTGAATCGCGCGACGAGATCGTCATAGCGCCCGCCGCCCGCGACCGAGCCGAACACCACCGTTTCGCCCGCATCGTTGGTCACCGGAAACGTCAATTGCGCCTCGAACACCGGGCCAGTGTAGTAGTCGAGACCGCGAATGATGCTGGTGTCGATGGTTACGCGATCACTCGTATAACCACTTCCTTCCAAGATATCCATGATTGATCGCAAAGACTCAACGCCGGCCTGCCCTACGCTACTCTCCTGGATTGCCCATCTGATTTCCTGCAAGTCATCGGCTCTGGCCTCGCCCGATGGCCTGACAAAAGCCATTACACGTTCAATCTGTTCGTCGGCGAGATCAGCACCTCTGGTAAAATCACCAGATTCGTCCTTACGACCGACACCTAGCAGTTCGCGCACTCCGTGATCACCCAAGCGATCCAGCTTGTCGATTGCGCGAAGAACGATGCCCCGCTTTGTATTGTCGATCTTCCCGGCTTCCAACACGCCATCAAGCAATTTTCTGCTGTTCACTTTGATGATGTACTCGCCGCGGCTGAGCCCCAGCGCATCCAGCACGTCGCATGTCATCATCAGCAATTCGGCATCGGCGGACGGCGAATTGCTGCCGACCGTGTCGGCGTCGAATTGCGTGAATTCGCGATAGCGGCCGGGGCCGGGCTTTTCGTTGCGCCACACCGGCCCCACCTGATAGCGGCGGAACGGTTTCGGCAGGTTCTGGAAATTCTCGGCCACGTAGCGGGCCAGGGGAGCGGTCAAATCGTAGCGCAGGGACATCCACTGGCTGTCGTCGTCCTGCAGCGAGAACACGCCTTCGTTCGGGCGGTCGAGATCGGGCAGGAACTTGCCCAGCGCGTCGGTGTATTCGAAGGCGGGCGTTTCCAGCGGCTCGAAACCGTAGGATTCGTAGACCTTGCGGATGGTGTCGAGGCAGGCGCGCTCCGCCGCGATCTCGGCCGCGCCGCGATCCCGGAACCCGCGCGGCAGCCGCGCCTTGGGGCGTGAAACCTTGTCTCCGCTCATACCTCAAACCCGCCAAAGGACGGCCTAGATAGCGGGTCGGGACGGGACGGGCAAGGAATGAGCAGCGCTGCCCGTTATGACCTGACGGAAGCTTATCCCTTGGGCTTCCGACTGCGCAGCACGACCAAAAACCCAAGCAACAGGACTGCGATGACGGTCCATTGCGTCAAAAATAATGCGAGCGTGCGCAGATTCGCGTGGCTCCACGTGGAGAAATAGGAAGTATGCTTCAAAATCGGGATTGTGACAGCGCTTTCGAGCGCCGTAAGCAGACACGCGCCGATAATGCCGAAGACAATAACCTTTGGAGCATATCTCCTCATTGTCGGGCCCTTCTCACGAACTCCTCAGTGCCCTGACCTTATCAGAAATACTCGCCGTCCCGCTAATTATCCTTCTGCTTCGCGTCCCAGGCCTCGTGCGGCAGCCGCGCTTTGGGGCGTGAAACCTTGTCTCCACTCGAACCCGCCAAAGGACGGCTTAGATAGCGGGTCGGACCGAACCGGCAAGGAAAGGAAAGCCGGGTGCTGTCTCGAATTTCCCGGTCAATCAGCTTTGACCTTTATCGTGCACTTGTCGGATTTGCCATCTCTGGCTCTGACTTCGGCCTCATACGTCGGCCCATATGACGAGCCGGGTGCGTAAAACCATACCCGCCAAACGCCGCCGTGGTATTCCGCCTGCCAATCGCCCTTGACGAAGGCTGCATCCTCTGGCGCGCAAGTGTTCTGGCCAATGTGAATTGCAGTCGAAGAATCACGGACCAAGTCACTGTTGAGAGGCGATTCAGCTATGTTCGCGCAGGATAGCAGCGTTATGCAGGACGCGATTGCAACGAGCGCACGCTTCACTTCGAAGTCTGCTCCACCAATTCCTCAAGCGTCCAGAGCCTATCAGAAACTCCCGCCGCTGTTATTACTTCCCCTTCTGCTTCGCATCCCAGGCCTGGTGCGCCTGATCGAGGACGTAAGCGCGGATCGCGGTGACGTCGTCTTTCGACAGCACATCCTTGAACGACGCCATGCCGCCGTCCTGCAACGCGCCGCCGAGAACGATGTCGTCATACTGGCTCCAGATTTCGATGGGCGCTTCGCGCAGATCGGGGATCACGCCTTCGGATTGCGCGAAGAAGCCGTGGCACACGACGCAATTCCTGTGATAGGCGTCGAAGCCTTTCGCGATGGTGGCGGCATCGGCGGTTTGCGGCGGCGGCTCGCTGGGCGGCGCGCCTTCGGGCGACAAGGGCGCCACATCCTTTCGTCCGCCCAGCGCGAACACGAACAGGCGGCCCTGGTTCGTTTTGTATTTCGAGATGGCGGTCGTGGGGTCCTTGAACGCGGCCAACCCGCCTGCCCCGCCCCAGCCCGCGAGCACCGCCACATACTGCTTGCCTCCTACCGCGAAGCTCATGGGCGGCGCCAGGATGCCCGTCTTCAGATCGATCGACCACAGCTTCTCGCCCGTCTTCGCATCATAGGCGCCGAGGATGCCGTCCGCGCCGCCCCCGAAGACGAGCCCGCCGGCGGTGGTCAGCAAGCCGCCGTTCCATGAGCCGTTCATCGGCACATGCCACACTTCTTTCTGCGTCACCGGATCCCAGGCCTTGATATAGCCCACGGCCGGCGGCGGCGGGTGGCCGCTCTTGATCGCATCCAGCACGGCCTGCGTGACGGCCGCGAAATCGTTGCCCGTGTTCCAGGCGCGCGGCTTGTAAACAAACGTGCTTTCGGTTTCCGGCGCGAAGATCGCCGAGCCGTCCGCGGCGGGAATATAGACAAGCCCCGTCTGCGGATTGAACGCCATGGGCTGCCAATTGTGGCCGCCGGTTTCCTGCGGCATCACGATCGCAAGCTTGTCCTTGTAGCGCGCATCGGGATTCTCGATCGGCCGTCCGTTCGCGTCGATGCCCGTCGCCCAGTTCATCACCGCGAACGGCTTCGCCGAAATCAGCTTTCCCGTCGCGCGATCGATCACATAGAAGAAGCCGTTCTTCGGCGCCTGGATCAGCACCTTGCGCACAGCACCGTCGATCGTCAGATCGGCGAGGATCATGTGCGACGTGGAATCGAAATCCCAGGTGTCGCCGGGAGTCGTCTGGTAATACCACGCCATCTCACCCGTATCGGCATGAATGGCGATGATCGAGGAGAGATAGAGATTGTCGCCCCCGCCCGGCGAACGCAGATTGCGATTCCACGGATCGCCATTGCCCGTGCCGACATAGAGCAGATTGAGTGCCGGATCGTAGGCCATGGAATCCCACGGCGCGCCGCCGCCGCCGAGCTCCCACCAATTGTCCTTGCCGTCGGTGGTCCAGGTTTTCATGGCGTTCGCCATCGCGGCATTTTCCGGCGGCAATTTCGGATTGCCGGGCACAACGAAGAAGCGCCAGACTTGGCGGCCCGTGTCGGCGTCATAGGCGGTGAGATAACCGCGCGTATCATATTCCGCGCCGCCGTTTCCGATCACCACAAGTCCGTTCACGATGCGCGGCGCACCCGTGATCGTGTAGGCGCGGTTGCGATCTATGGTGTTGATGTCCCAAATAGGTTTTCCAGTTGCCGCATCGAGCTTGACGAGACGTCCGTCCAAGGTGCCGACATAGACCGCGCCCTTCCACACGGCGACTCCGCGATTGGCGACATCGCAACACGCATAGCGGCCCCATTGGCCCGGCACTTGCGGATCGTAAGCCCAAAGCTGCTTGCCGGTTTTCGCGTCCAGTGCCCACACCTTGCTCCACGGTGCGGTGACATACATCACGCCGTTGGACACCACGGGCGTGCCTTCCAGGCCACGCGTGGAATAGGTGCGGAATTCCCACGCGACGCCCAGATTCTTCACCGTGTCGCGATTGATCTGCGTCAGCGGCGAGAAGCGTTGCTCGGAATAGGTGCGCCCGTTGGAGAGCCAATCGGCATCGGGCTCGTGGACGATCTTCTCGCCGTCCACATTCGCCACCGCGTTGGCAGGCTGGACGGCCACCGGCTTCGCACGCGGCTTGGCTTTGGTCTTGGCTACGGCGGCCGAAACCGGCGCGCAGATACCAACGGCAAGCGGCGCGGCAACCAGGCCGCCCAAAGCCAAAAGAGCCGCGGCGAACGAAAACTTCCGAATGTTCATGTTCCTGCCCCTGCTGAACCCCGTCTTCGACCGCGGGGACTCCGGCGGCCACGGTAGAGGAGTTTCGGGCTGGCCGACAATATGTCAGTGCGGCCATGCACGGGGGCGGCATGGCGTGGGGCGGGATCGCCGTGTATGCCGGGTCGGCAAGGGCGGCGATCGATCGGACATGGACAAGGAGCAGATTTCGGTTGCCGGGCCATCGCCCGAAAAAACCACCTTTGCGATTCTCCTGGCGGTCAGCTTCTGCCACCTGCTCAACGACATGATGCAGGCGCTCTTGCCCGCGATCTATCCCACGCTCAAAGTCGAATACCACCTCACTTTCGCGCAGATCGGGCTCATCACGCTGGCATTCCAGCTGACGGCCTCCCTGCTGCAACCGGCCGTGGGACATTTCGCCGACTCGCGGCCCATGCCCTATTCGCTCCCCTTCGGAATGGTCTTCACCTTCGTCGGGCTGCTGATTCTGTCGATTGCCGGAAGCTACAGCGTGATCCTGCTTGCGGCCGTCATCGTGGGGCTAGGCTCCTCCGTATTCCATCCGGAATCCTCGCGGGTGGCGCGCATGGCGTCGGGCGGGCGGCATGGGCTCGCGCAGGCGATGTTCCAGGTGGGCGGCAATATCGGATCGGCGCTCGGCCCGCTCACCGCCGCGTTCATCGTGCTCGCGTATGGGCAACGCAGCATCGCGTGGTATTCGCTGATCGCGCTGCTTGCGATCTTCATCCTGTGGAATGTGGGTGCCTGGTACAAGGCGCATGGCTTGCGGCGGTTGAAATCGGCGGCGCATCATTTCTCGCAACCGCGGCTGCCACAGCGGACGATCGCGATTTCGCTCGCGATTCTGCTGACCCTGATCTTCTCGAAGTTCTTCTATCTGTCGAGCATCACGAGCTATTACACGTTCTACCTGATCCACGCCTTTCACGTGTCGGTGCAGACTGCGCAGATCCTGCTGTTCGTGTTTCTCGCAGCGGTGCCGATCGGCACGCTGGCGGGCGGCCCGCTCGGCGATCATTTCGGCCGCAAATATGTGATCTGGTTCTCGATCCTGGGCTCGTTGCCCTTCACGCTCGCGCTTCCTTACGCAAACCTGTTCTGGACGGTGGTGCTGAGCGTGATCGTGGGGCTGGTGATCTCTTCGGCCTTCTCGGCCATCGTCGTGTACGGACAGGAATTGCTGCAGGGGCGGGTCGGCATGGTGTCCGGGCTGTTCTTCGGATTTTCGTTCGGGATGGGCGGCGTGGGCGCGGCCCTCCTCGGCAAGCTTGCCGATCTCACCAGCATCGGATTTGTTTATCAGGTCTGCGCGTTCCTGCCTCTCCTCGGGCTCCTGACGGCGTTTCTGCCGAACCTGGAGCCCGCGCGAAAGCGGATGTAGACGGGTTAGCGGAATGGGAATGAATTTGCGCGGCCCCCCATCCGCCTGCCTCGCACTTGCGAGGCGGACGGATGGGGGGCCGCACCGATTCAATCCAGCCCAAAACTACGATACTCACCCCACGGAGGAAAACATGCTTGCCACATCAGCCGAAGAATTGTCCGCCATCGTCACGGTGCTGATGCTGTTCGTTTATGTGTTTATGGCCAACCGCGTCGGCCGCTGGCGCGCCAAATACGACGTCAAGGCGCCCGCGACTTCGGGTCACCCGCTGTTCGAACGCGCCTTTCGCGTTCACATGAACACCGTCGAGCAGATGCTGATGTTTCTGCCACTGCTGTGGCTCGCGACATATTTCTTCCGCGGGCCAGTGTGGCTGCCGGCGACCTTCGGTCTTGTGTTTGTGATCGGCCGCATCGTGTTCATGCAGGGCTATATGAAAGACCCCGAAAAGCGCCTGCCCGGAATTGGCATCGGCATGCTCGGCATTCTCGGTTTGCTCGTGCTCACGATCATCGGGCTGGTGCAGAACTGGAGTGTCGTCGCGTAGATCGCGGTCACGCCAGATATTTCGCGAGCGGGTTCCAGTATCTTTCAGGCCATCCTGAATTGAGGCCTTTGTAGGTTTCTTCCGGGAAACCCGTGTGATCGAGCACGATCTTCGTTCTTGCGCCGTCGGCGACGAGTTCGAACTTGACCATCGAGTAGACGCCGGGATCCCAGTATTTCGGCCGCCACGCCTGCACGATCCGTTGCGCCGGCATGAGTTCGATATTGCGGCCGACGATGACGCCGCCGAACATCGAGATTGCACCGCCCACGTCAGGGCTGATGTCCGCTGGCAATTTCGTCATTGCAGCGAACTGCTTTGAATCGAGAAAAATCTTGTAGATGCGCGTGGGCGTCGCGTTGAACTCGACTTCCTGATGAAGCGACGTACGCGTCTTTTCGGGATCGGCGCCGGCCGCGATTGCTGCAGCGGCAAGGGCCCCGTTCGCGCTCAGTGCAAGTCCGCCAAGCGACAATGCCGCGCCGATGAGCAACTGCCGTCTTGCGCAAATGTTTGTCGGTTCGTGTCTCTCATCGTCCATCGCTCACTCCTGTCACGTCGCCAGCTTGCGGCCTCGATCGACAGGGTAGCATGGTTACACTGCCCCGCTTCCGGAAATCGTTCAGTTGTTCAACCCGAGATATGTGTACACGACGGCGACCGTGTCGATGATTCCATGGGCCAATATCGCCGTCCACAGGTTGCGGCGCGACAGAAGGTAAACCGAACCCAGAACCAGGCCCGACACGGTGGAATCGAGAATGCCCGCCGGCCCTTTGTAATAATGCCCAAATCCGAACAGCACCGAGACGGCTATGGTTGCTGCCCACCAGGCCCATCGCGATCCACCGCCCAGATCGGCGCCTCGCTTTGTGAGATAGCCGCGGTAGCTGATCTCCTCGCCGAAGGCCGCAAACGTCCAGACGATAAGAAGTCCAACCAATGCAGCGCCGATATTGTGCGTGATCTGATCCGCTCCCGCGGGAGCGATCTCGGCCGGCCAAAACCGCGCCGTGACGGGCGTGATGACGAACAACTCCAGTGCAATCTTCAAGGCTGCGGCCGCGACGGCAAACAGAACGGTGATGGTCCAGGATGACGGAAGCTGAAGTCCAAGCGCCGACCAGCCGCCTTCGCGCAACCGCACCGACACAAGGCCAAGAACGAACAGGATCGGCACTTCGTTGGGAACGATGTGAAAGACGTTGTGCCCGATCACGATGAAGCTGCCGAGCGCGAACTCCGCCAGCGACAATCCCTTGTTCAGCGGCGGCGATACGATGTCGTCTGTCCTCGTCATGGAAAATGCCCCGGCCGATTTTTACATATACAACATCAGAAGTTTTGTATACAAGATGGGGGATGCAGAAACAAGCCGATTTGGCCCCGACCAGCCGATTGCGGGACAATGTCCGCCTCGGGCTGATCGATTTGATCGTAACGGGCAAACTCAAGGGCGGCGAAAAGCTCAATGAACTCGCGCTTTCGAAGCTCCTCAAGGCAAGCCGGACGCCGCTCCGCGAGGCGCTGCTTCATCTCGAACGCGAAGGGCTCGTTCGGTCCGACCAGCGGCGGGGATTCACGGTCGAACCGCTCTCGACGCGGGAAGTGCGCGAGACCTACCCTTTGCTCGCCGAACTGGAATGTTTCGCCGTTCGATCGACGGCAGATCTGGCCCCAGCCCTCCTGCCCAAACTCGAAAAAATCAATGCCGAATTTGCCCGCGCGTCCACGCCCAAACGGGCGCTGACGCTGGATGCCGCGTGGCACAATACTTTGACCAGCCAGTCCCGCAATGAGCGCCTGTGCGCTATAATCGAGAGGCTGCGCCGCGCCATCGAGCGCTACGAACATTTCTACATGGCGGACAAAAACCTGATTTCCGTGTCTGTAAAGCAGCATCGGAGCATCATCGATGCGTTCAAGCGCGGCGATCCGGACGGCGCGATCCAGGCGATTCGGGAAAACTATGCCTTCGGCATGCAGGTCCTGTTGAACAGGATGGACGAAAGCTGAAGTCCCGCGTTTGACGGCCGGGAAGTCCTGAATTTCCGACAATCGCCGTCTCGCAACAGTTTGCGACATCAAATGAAAATCTTGTAACGCCGCGACTCGCTTGGGACCGATTAGAATCGCACCCGGTTCGTCGCTGGAAGACCAAATTCGATATCGCTAAGGCATTTCGGGCGTTGTAGTCTTCCTGAATTGGACAGCATCCGATTTTTGGTGGGGAATGCCCGACATCTACAGCCACACCGCCAATATCGTGCGCAACATCTTTGACCGGCGCATCCATACGCCTGCCGTCCTGGACGCGGACCGCTTCTTTCCGCGCGGCGCCGAATTTGTGGGTTCCTGGGAGCAGATTCGCGACGAAGCTCTGACCATTGCGGGCGGTTTGCATTCCGTTCCCCGATTCCACGAACTGATGAGCGCGCAAAGAGCGATCTCGGCCAATGACGGTCACGACTGGCGCGTTTTCGTGCTCAAGGCCTATGGCCACGATGTCCGGCAAAATCTCGAAAGATGCCCCGCGACTGCCGAACTGATTCGCCGCTGTCCCTCGGTGCTGTCGGCGTCCTATTCGTTCCTCGCTCCGGGCAAACACATCCCGCCGCACCGCGGGCCGTTTCGGGGTGTCCTGCGGTTTCATCTGGGCCTGTCGATGCCGCGAGGGGACGATGGCCGACTGGGGGCAGTCCTCTGGGTCGACGGCGTCGAACATCGATTGGCCAATGGCGGCGCGCTGCTCTGGGACGACACCTACACGCATGAAGTTCTGAACGCGACCGGTGAGGTGCGCA
>Ga0302324_100008639_pt1 | contig 21450 bp, 17 predicted proteins | sample Palsa_T0_1_FD_201949 | JGI IMG/M metagenome (GOLD analysis project Ga0302324, IMG submission 201949) | Peat permafrost microbial communities from Stordalen Mire near Abisko, Sweden - Palsa_T0_1 | ecosystem: Environmental > Terrestrial > Soil > Palsa > Peat permafrost | place: Sweden: Abisko...
GGATATGTCTGGTCCAGCACGGATTCAATGCAGCGGGCCAGTAACGCCACTGGCGTCTTATATACCGGCACGGCGATGCTGATGCGCGGACACACGGCGAAGTTGCCGGACTCGCGCCGCATCTGGCGCAGGTCTCGAACGGTGGGTTCGTGGCGGGCGATCCAGAGGTCGTAATCGACCGGCGTATGGGGATCGATCGTGACATTGCGGATGGCTTCCATGGTGCGCCCGCTGCGGGCGACGGCCGTCACGCGCACGGCACAGGGGCCTTCGGGCATGCCGGCCGGATCCCAGAAGAACCGGTAGCCGGACTGGCCGGCGCCTGCGATTTGGGGATGGCTGCGAGCCACATCCGGCCGCGGAATGCCGTAAGATGCGGGGGCAGGAGGATCGTCGTTGATTTGGATCAGCACGCGATCGACACCGGATTCGGCCAGGGCCCATCCGCGGACTTCGACTACATCCCCCACGGGCAGGACCCCGCCGTCGCGGGGATTGTCGCATACCAACATCAGCAAGCCATCCGGGCCGCCGCGAAGCGATAGAACGGCGGGTTGGGCTGCTTCCCAAGGCGCGGCATTGCGGCTAGTCAGGCGCTGCAACAACCCACCCACGGTACAGAGCGTTTTCCAGATGCGGCTGTCGTAGATCGCCTGAATCGCGCGCTTGTTTGTGACCAGACCGATTTCCAGGTCCCGCATGCGGCTATCCAGCCGCGCCTGAGTTTCCATGCTGCTCGGGGAGTTGTAGACAAGTTGCCGCACCGCCGGTAGGGCCGTCCGGAACGGAGTGCTCCCGCCGGCGCGTGCCGTGCCCGCCTCCAGCAGTAGTGCGATCCGGTCCTGTGGCCAGTCCGCCAGCGTGTTTTGCGGTGCAAGTGGCGGGGGCGTTCCCAACAAGCCGCTTTCCAGGTGCTGCAGCATAGCGGCCACCTCGCCCCATTTCTCTTTATAGGCTCGCGCTTCCGCCAGTTCGCGTTCGATGTTGCGAATGTGCCTGTCCTTGTCCACCGCCACCCGGCTGTTCTGGGCCATGCTTAAGAAAAGCTGGCAAAACGCCAGCACGCCCTGCAGATCCGCCTGTTTCCCAGCCGAGCCGAATGCCGCGCGTACCGCTTCCAGATCCGCCATGCTCCGGCGCTTCGAGAGCAGGTATCCGGCCCGATAGTGCGGCTCGGCCCAGTCCGCGCCGGCGTACACCTGATTGAAACGGCGATTGAGCTCCTGGATGAAATCCGCGTCTGGCAGGCGCAGGCTGTGGTGAGTCAGCATCATCAGCAGCCAGACATCGGTGTTGCTCTGCGCGAAACCGATCCAGGGATACGGTTCGCTCGATAACAGACGCGTTACGGACTCCCGATCGGGCAAGCCGAACTGACGGTGCTCCAGCAATGCCGGAATAGGATCTTTCAGTATGACATTGGCGTACTCGACGACCATGGACTCCGCCCAACGGTTGCTTGCCGAGTCGAACGGAAACGCCAGATACAGACCATCCCGAGTGACTCGGAGGAGCTCCGACAGGAACGCCGGCCGATGTTCGCCGGGAATATGCTCCAGCGTGTCGAGCGAACAGACTAAATCGAACGCGCCGTCGCGGAAAGGGAGCCGCATGCCACTGGCCCGGACGTAATTCCGCAACTCAGAGGCGGGGTGCACGTCCACGACCGCCACCCTCGCGTCCGGAATCAAAGCCCCGGCTAGAGACGAAAACCCCGGCCAGTACGCGGGAGTCTGCCCGCCTACATCCAGAACGTTGTATGTGGACTCACCCGGCCGAAAGAGCTTGCCTATGTGCTCCAGCAGGATATACCGCTCGTACAGATCGAACGCTATTTCCTTCAGGCGGCCGCTGGTGGCAGCAGGATCAGCGGTTCCGGGCTCTTGGTGAGGCGTCAACACGTCTAGGAAAATCGGGTCGCGCAGGCCGGGCGCCTGTCACACGGGAACGATCAGTCTAGCTCAATTCGCTCCTGCGAACGTGCCGCGTGGTGCAGGCGCCGCGCCACCGCGACCCCTGTAGTCGCAATGACTTCACGGGTCGATCATCTTCCGGCGATCCGTTCGAATTCACTAAAATCGTTGCCGATCGCCATGGCGAGAGCGAGCAGTCTCTGCAGCGCCTCGGCGGGCGAAGAGAAGGTTATGGAAATGGCTCCTGGCGATACCGAGACCCCGTCCGGCAAATTGGCTAATTCCTGATGGAGTACAGTTGTGGGCGCCTCCACCAGCACCTTCGGCCGAGCCAGTGCCGCCTGCCGCAGTCCCTCCAGAACCTGCGCGAGCCTTTGGCGGCGGCGCCGTTCATAGTGCGCCTCGTCTCCGGCCGCCAAGCGCCTCAGATGCGCGATCAGCTCTTCCCGGCCGGCTACTCCGTTAGCCCCAACCTGCCGGGTAACGCAGGGCCGCAGTATTTGCTGGGCTCTTCTTGGACCCACCTGCAGGAGAGACTGCAGGGTCTCCCGGTCCACCCAGGGCCACGGAAGGTTGCCAAGTTCCGCAATGGCTTGGTCTAACCGTCCATACCAGGTGGGTTTATCAGGCACCGTACCAAGCTAACACTATGACCGCGATTGTGCGCATGTGCGAAAAACGTTCACGCGTCATACTTCTGATAAGAGAACGTTATCAGAAGTGTGAGGCCGTCCTTGGTGGGCGCGTCTGGTTTTGATTAAACTGAAAGAGGGCCATTTATGAGTTCGCAGCTCGTCAGTCCTAATCGCGAAGCAGCCATTTGGGCGCGACTGATGCAGGCACAGGGCGATGCGCTATCTCCGGAAGTCGCCGAATATCTGCTGTCAATAGAGTTCGGGGAAAGCGACCGTGCTCAAATGCGGCAACTGGCCGAGCGGTGCGAGTCCGGCACATTGACGGACGAAGAGCAAATCGAGTTCGACAGCTATCTGCACGTCGGGAATCTGCTCGCAGTCCTACAATCCAAAGCGAGGGTCGCTCTAGGACGGAAACCGCCGGCTGGGCTTGGTTGGTGAACCCGAAACTGGTCCGTCAGGTCTGGCAGCGAGCTGAAGGCCGATACGAATACTGCCGGCTCCCTGCTTCTGTTTATCCTCTGCCCTTTCATGTCGATCACATCATTGCGCAGCAGCATAAGGTCTGACCCGCCTCGAAAATCCCGCCTTGGCTTGCCTGCACTGCAATAGGCACAAAGGTCCGAATATCGCCGGACGAGATCCGGTTACCGGGCAGATCGTGCGGTTGTTCCACCCACGGCAGGACCAGTGGAGTGACCATTTCGCGTGGACAAGGGCAGCGTTGGTCGCGCGTACGGTAATCGGCCGTGTCACGACTCAGGTGCTGGCGATCAATGATCCAGCTCGAACGCCTTTAGATCGTCAGCCGCGGCGGCTATAGTCGCATCGCGATCCCAGCGCGAGAACGGCACATCACGGGTCAACGCCTGCCAGTAAAGCTCTACCATTTCCCCGGCTTGCGCGGCGCTGGCGCAATCCGGCGGAGGAGGCATCGTGAACTGGCACGAATCCAAGCCTTCCAAATCAAATGCATTCTCCGCCAGCGGATTGCTCAGCTTCAACATACCGCCCAGAGGAACGGACTCGACGGCGGCATATGTTCCCTGGGAGAGGCGGCTACCAGTTTTGCGTAACTTTCACGGACAGGTTCGCCGATAGAATCGTGCGGAAGCCCCTTCGAGTAACTGGCTGCACCGCCAGGATACAGCTGCTCGTCCTTGTTGGTTGGATGGGGATGTTCGCCCGCGGAAAGCTTGTAAGCCGCGGCCGTTGAGCGAAGCCGGAAGCACTGCTCTACACGGCTGTCGCCGGAACCCGGCTTCGCGGCAATGGCCGGAGCCGCCGCGAGTCCCCCCGCTAGTGAACGGAGGAACCATCGCCGCCCTGGCATCAACGCCTTCGAATTGCACCCCAGAAAATTACGTATAACCATTCGAAAAGCCGAGCTTTCGAAGATCCTATCAGCGGCGTCCTTGGAAAGTCAAGAACTTTAGTAACTTATTTCGACAAGAACGCCCACCACCAATAACTGATGAATAATTCAACAACAAACGGTGTTAATTCCGCTTACTTAGCTTCATAAGCCGGCTCACTCGGAGTGCCGCTGAGCAGTCTTCGAGCGTAGACGCGCCAAATGTGCGAGCTGGTCGGAAAATCAAAGTTCAATCAACTTCGCCCTTGCGCGCCGTCGTAGGCGGGTCCAAGGCCAGGAAGCTCCTGCTTCGAGCTTTGCATCGAGCCGGGTGGCGATGGCGGCGTGCTAGAATCGCGCAGTGCCACCGGTCACAGCGCTTCAAACCGTACCCGACAACGGCGGGCTCGCCTCGCTCGGCCGGCAGGCTCTGGAATTTGCGGCCGCCGCGAAGGCCGGCAACACGCTCAGGGCTTACCAGGCCGACTGGAAAGATTTTCGCGAGTGGTGCGAGGCCCATCAGTTGGCATGCATTCCCGCCGTGCCGGAAACGGTCGCCCTATACTTGACCGACCGTGCGGCGACGCTCAAAACATCCAGCCTCGCCAGGCGTCTCACGACCATCAACCGGGCGCATCAGGCGGCCGGCCGGCCTTCGCCCGCGACGATGCAGAATGCCATTGTGAGCGAGGTCTGGAAGGGAATCAAACGCAAGAAAGGAACGGCCCAACACGGGAAGAAGCCGTTTCTGACGCCCGACCTGCGGCGCATCGTAGCGGAACTGCCGCGGGATCTGCGGGGGGCGCGCGATCGGGCATTGCTGCTGGCCGGCTTCGCCGGCGGCTTTCGCAGATCGGAACTGGCCGCGCTGTGCGTCGAGGATCTCGAAGCAACGCCGGATGGACTTATCGTACGGCTCGGCCGGTCGAAGACCGACCAGGAAGGGCAGGGAAGAGCGGTGGCCTTGCCATATGGTACCGACCCGCGGACCTGTCCGGTGCGTGCGCTTCGCGACTGGCTGGAGCAAGCCGGCATTACCGCTGGGCCCCTGTTTCGCAGCATCGACCGATTCGGCCTCGCGAGCAACCGAGCCCTACACGCGGATTCGGTCGCCTATCTGGTGAAGCGCGCCGCTGGGCGGGCCGGCCTCGAAACCATGGAATACGCCGGACACAGTCTACGTGCGGGGTTGGCAACCCAGGCGGCCATGAATGGCGCCAGCGAGTTGGCCATTATGAAGCAGACCGGGCACCGGTCGCTGGCCACTGTAAGGAAATACATCCGCGAAGGCTCCCTTTTTCGCGATAACGCCGCGACGAAGCTGGGCCTTTGAGACTACGCATTGCAGAAGTAGGCCGCAATGGCTTGGCGGATACGGCCGCTGGCACGTCCATCGCCGTACGGATTGTGGATGCGCGCCATGCGGCTCGATTCCGTATCGTCGTCCAGCAGGCGCTCGGCTTCGCGTACGATCCGGTCCGTGTCGGTGCCTACCAACCTCACCGTGCCGGCGGCCACCGCTTCGGGCCGCTCGGTCTTTTCCCGCATCACCAAAATGGGCTTTCCGAGCGAAGGCCCTTCTTCCTGAATGCCGCCTGAATCGGTGATCAGCAGGTGCGCACGGCGCATCAGGTCCACGAAGGGCACGTAATCCATCGGTTCAACCAGAAACACATTCGGCAGCCCCTTCAACTGCCGGTAGACCGGGTCAATGACGTTCGGGTTGCGATGCACCGGATAGATTATTTGGATATCGTCCCGCCTGGCAAGACGGGCCAAAGCGTCGCAAATGTGCGCAAAGCCTTCGCCGAAGCTTTCCCGGCGATGCGCGGTGACTACGATCAGTTTTTTGGAAGCATCCAATTGGGGCCAAGCACCTCGGGGCAGCCGCCCAGCCCCCAATGCGTCACGCACGTAGAGCACCGCGTCGATCCCCGAATTGCCCGTGACGGAGATGCGCTGCGGGTCGATGCCTTCGGCCAGCAGGTTGCTTTTGGCCGTCTCGGTGGGAGCGAAATGCAGGGTCGCGAGGCGGGTGGTCAGCACACGGTTCATCTCTTCGGGGAACGGCTGCGCCAGATCGCCGGTGCGCAGTCCGGCTTCCACATGGCCCACCGGCACGTGTTGGTAGAAGGCCACCAGAGCGCCGGCGAGCGTGGTGGTGGTATCGCCCTGCACCACCAACATGTCCGGTTGCTCGGCTTGGACTACCGGCTCGAGGGCGGCCAGAATGCGCGCCGTGATCTGCGCGAGTGTCTGCCCGGGCTGCATCAAATCCAGGTCGTAATCCGGCGTCACATGGAAGGCGGCCAATACTTGATCCAGCATCGACCGATGCTGCGCGGTCACGCAAACTTGCACATGAAAGCACGCGTCCTGCCGCAGGTTCAATAGTACCGGGCAGAGTTTGATGGCTTCGGGCCGGGTGCCGAATACGACGAGGATCTTGTGCACGATGCGAGAATTCCACGAACCAATAAGATCTCCAGCGCCAGGGCCAGCATGACAACTGCTAATGTCATGGCGAAGATCAACGCGGCCGGACCGAGGGCCACTGAACTGAGGTTGGCGCTCAGGGCATGAATTCTCAATAAATATTGGGGGGCAATGTCTCTCAAGGAGCCCCGCCCTTCATACCCGGCATAAAGCGGAATCAACTTGAAGACGTAGGTCGCTGCCAGCACGTACCCAAACAACAGAGCGAGGGCGATTGCCAAGACCTTTCCAACTCGCGGCCATCTTGAGGTCCCCAGCAGCAGAAGCGCCAGGGTAGGCGCCACCAGGACCTGGGCATACCATGCAGACGGCGTGGATAACGGGTTGCCAGAGCGGACGTAAAAAACCACAGCCGCATACGCGATGGCTAACGCGAATGCCGAGCAGTATGTCACCACCACCCATTCCCGAAGGGTGTGGCGGCTGAACATCCACAGCAAAAAGGCGGCGGCACACACCGCGACAATTAAGTTCATGGTACCGAGCGAGAAGCTGTGGAAGGTATTATTGGCGGTCCAGAGCGCGGCGCGAATACTGGTCGCAATCACCGGCGGCCAGTGCAGGGCGAATGCCGCGCCGAGAACTTTCGACGGGCCAATGCCGGCGCGCGATTCCAGCGTGCCGCTTATCACGTGGTAGAGAAAATAGTTGCGGACGTACCAAGGCCCCGCGCAAATCGCGATTACGGCCGCGGATGTTACGAACCCACGCAGCTTTCGCTTCGCAGAGCTTCCCCGAATCGCCGCCATGCCCATCAGCACGGGCACGAGCACCAGGAAGTATGCTTTCGTCAGTAACCCGGCGGACAGAATCAATGACGCCGACGCGAAATTGGCGAGCGTTGGCGACGAAGCACTGCGAATCATGAACACCAACGTCCATACCGCGAGCGGCACCGCCAGCCAGTCGTTCGCCACGTGCGCCAGAGTAGCCCAAGTCATTTGCGACGACAGCACGCAGAACAGCACCACGTTCCGCTGGGCCTCGCCGATCGAGAGTTCGGAACATAGGGAAACAATGGCGGTAAAAAGAAGGAAGGCGCCGGCCAAGGCGGCCATGATGCGCAGGATCAAGACCCGCGGCGGAAGTGGAATACCAGCCAAAAGCCGCTCGGGACCCGCCAGCAGCAGATACGCAAGAGGTGCATGGTGCGCTTCGTAATTGCCGGCGCTGGACAGTTGCCAGCGGTAATCGGGGGGGATGTCGCGCAAGCTCTGTCGGGCGGCGGATCTGCGCTCCGCGGGCCAGGAGAAGTATTCGGTGTACGCGACCACTTGGGGCAAGTTCGATTTTACGGGGTCGCTGGCGGGCGCGCGCAGGATAGACTCCCAGACCTCGCGCGACAGGCGCGCGCTACGGACATCGGGGAGGCCTTCGCCGTTCGCCAGTTGCTGAACATAGCCAAAGTGAAAGGGTTCGTCGAACCCTTCCCATAGCGGCAGCAGCATACTGTAGAGGACCGCGTTGAGCGCCGCATATACCAGCAGGAGGCGGAACGGCGACAGGCTGAACCGGATTCTTTTACGCACTGGGCACCACGCCCGGGCCGGCTTGCTCGCGCCGCAATTGCTTCAGTACCTTGCGGTATTTCCGGTAGTCGGTCCAGCCGGGATGGGTGTAGTTGTGGCTCTGGCGACCTTCGGTGCAGACGCGCGGATGCTCGCCGGCCTGCAGCTTGCGCAGGGTTTCAACCACGCTGGGGAGGCCGTCGACGTGGGACTTATGCGCCAAGAAAATGTGGCTTTGGGTGAGCGGGTCGGGATTGAGGGCGCCTCCCTGGGCCAGGACAGCTCCGGTGTCGATACCCGCATCGACGCGCAACAAGGACCAGCCGATCCGCGAGAAGTCGCGATTCAACACGGCCCAGAAGGGCGAGTGGGTACCGCGGTATTCCGGCGTCACGCCGGGGTGGAAGACCAGCATACCCAGGGGCGCAATGGACAAGATCCTCTCCTTGAGGATCGGCATGACCATCAGGATGCAGACATCGGGGGCCAGGCCGGTCAGCAGCGCAGCCGCTTCGTCGGAGTTGATGTCGTGGACGCGATACACCGGTGGCCGCCGATAATCGGCGGGCATATCGCGCTGGACCCCGGCCATGAATTGCCGGAGCAAACGGCCATCCCGCCGGCTCTGGAGAAGGACGTAATACAAGCGCAGGAAGAGCTCGTCGGCCACTTTGCCGATCCCTAAACGGCGCACCCTCCGCCGTAGAAAGGGCACGAAACCAGCGCGGGTCTTTTCAATGACGACAAAGCCATCAAAGGGAAAACGGGAGGCGGCCCAATCCGCCTTGACGTACTCGGTCCACTTGTCGTGGAAGAGGAAGTAAGTCTTCATGGGCGGCTGTGCGGATTGGGAAAGGTGCGGTGGAATGAGTTCTGGGCCAAGGCTACCCAATCATAGGCGCCGGCGGCTTTAGCGCGGGCGTCGAGGGGCGTGTCGGATTCAACCAGTGAAAGGCGCGGCAACAGCCAGGCGCCTGTGCCGATGGCCGCGCGGCTGATCCTGGACGTACAGGAACACCGATACCCGGCTTCGTGGATGATGGCTTCGCTGCGTTCGGTGTAGGCGCCATACGGCCGCACGCCATAAGGGTAGGCAAAGAACGGAGCCTCGATACCCAAGCGGTCTTCGAGGATTTCCTTAGAGTCCCGGATTTCGGAACGAAGATCCGCGTCCGACAGATTACCAATCATGAAATGATTCAGCGAATGACTGCCGAGCCGCACACGTTTGCCGGCGATCATTTCCCGCAATTGGGCCCAATCGAGCGGCTGGAACTGTGCGGCGTTGACTGCATATTCGCGCAGCAATGCGGCATCCCGCGACTGCCAGGGCGGCTGCACACGGCGGTTTAGGAAGTTCACGGTCACAAACAAGGTGGCGGTGAGATCCAGTTCCTCCAGAATCGGCACGCCGCACTCGTAGACGCTGCGGTAGCCATCATCGAACGTCAGGCAGAAGGCCGGCTGCGGGAGGGGATCCTGGCTGGTGAGGGCGCTTAGCGCTTCGGAAAGGTCGAGGCAGCGATAGCCCGATTCCAGCAAGCCGGAAAGTTGCTCGCGCAGGCGGGTTTCACTCACCGCCATGTCGCTGGAGGCTTTGGCAATAGTATGCAGGGAGAAGATGGCGAACTTCGTCCGGGAGCGGCCGCCGGTTGGATTCCAGCGCATACGGAGACGGGCGGCTTGGCGCTGGCAGGTATAGAAGGCCTCTTTAACGATGGCGCGCATGGCTAGAGGCATGGTTAGAGGACCGCCTGGATGATGCCATCGAAGCACGCTGCTACCGCAGGCCAGCCGTAGTTCTGTTCGACAAGCTGGCGCGCGGCTTGGCCCATTTGCGCACGGCGCTGGGGATCGCGCAACAGGGCCACGACCTGCCGGGCAAAGTCAGCCGGATCTTCCGCCAGGATGATGTTCTCGCCATGCTGCACGGGAAGGCCTTCGGCGCCTAAAGGGGTCGAGACAACGGCCTTTCCCATGGCCATGGCCTCGAAGATCTTGATGCGCGTGCCGCTGCCGCTGCGCAACGGCACGACGCACAGTGCGGCCTTTCCGAGATAGGGACGGATATCCTCCACTGCGCCGGTCACCACCACGCTGCCGGATGCCAGGGCTTGAATTCGACGCGGAGGGCGCCGGCCCACTGCAAAAAAAGCTGCGTCCGGAATCTCGTGCCGGATAAGCGGGAGGATCTTGTCCACAAAATAGGCGACGCCGTCTTCATTCGGCATCCAGTCCATAGTACCGGTGAAGGCCATGGTGTCCGGCTGTTCCAGATCGGGGGAAGGCCGGAAGTATTCGGCATCGACGCCGGTGGGAATCACGGAGACCCTGCCGGCATCGACATATTGGAGAAAAAACGCACGATCGTTTTCCGAGACGGCTACGACGTGATCCGCCAGCTCTACGCAACGGCGTTCGACGCCGGCCAGCGCGCGCGATTCCAGCCAGCAGGCGGTTTTCATGAACGGGTTGGTCGTGATCTTGTAGTGGCGCTCCCAAACCTGCGCCTCTACATTGTGCGTGAACAGGATGGTGGGCGGCGGCGTTTTCCAATGCATGAGCGGGCCCGGAAAGAGGAAGTCGCAGACGATCACATCGAAAGTGGCGGACGCCAGCAGTTCGGCGTAGCGGCGGCGCACCTCGGGATAGAGGAATTTGTCGATGGTAACGGGCCGGCCGGCGGCCATCAGACGCGCGGAACGGAGATACTCGCCGAGGCTGCGGCGAGGCGGGAGCGGCAAGGGGACGGGCACGATCTTCGAAAAGATGGCGTTGCCGCGGAGGTGCTGGTCGTCGGGATGCTCCCCATAAAAGGTGAAGAGGGTGATCTCGTGGCGGCGGGCAAGTTGTTTGAGGATCTGGTAGCTGCGGATCTTGCCGCCCATATCGGGAGGAAGCAGACCTCCGGCTTTGACCCAGAGTATTTTCACAGCGAGAACTCCGTGTCGCCGGCTGGGCCCGTGGCGCGATAGACGAAACGGTCGCCAAAAATGAATTCATGCGAAGCTTGCGGCTCGTCGTAGCGGTAGGCGCCGGGAGCGGTTTGCGTGAATGTTCCCGGCGCGCCCGGAACGAGCAGCACGGCGAAATCGGCAGGCAGCGAGGTCTCCGTGCTGAATCGCAGGACGAAGGCAGGCTCCTTTTTGCCGTAGACTGGGGACCAGTCCCAGGGCTCTATCGATTGTACCCAGCTGTGGCCGACGGGCGGCAGGATGGCAATGCCGCGCCCGTCAAGAAAGTGCCAGTGAAGGCGCAGAAGGTGACGCCCTCCTAATGACCGCGGCTCGGTAACGAGATCGCGCACCAGCCAGAATTTGGATTTGAGACCGAAGACCCAGCGGTGATGGATGACTGGATGATAGCCGTTGTGATGACCGGCGAAGAAATCGAAGGTTTCGCAGGTTTGCCAGCGGTCGACGGTGGTTTCGGGCAGATTGGTCCAGCCGAAGGGGCCATAGGGCCGGGCTTGATCGCGACCATCGACTTGCAGCGTGTTGTGGGCGGCGGTGCCGCGAAAGCGATCCCGCTCGGGGCACACATAGCAAAAAGTGCCTGGATCGATCAGTACGGGGCGGCCAGCGGTGATGAGTTGGATGCTTAGGGCGTCGGCATGGCCGTGACCGGCGGCGAGGGCGCCCTGCGGTCCGGCGTCGATGAAGAGTTGCGAGTTGGCGGACGTCATGGCGTAGATTCCTGCCGATGAGAGCGCGAACGGGCCGACGTGGACGTCGGCCGCAGGACTGGAGCGATGCCCCACTATGACTCGGCCTCCGTCGTCATCTCCGAAGTTTTGCGGGCGGCCGGCTTGTGATAAGAATGCCAGGGCTTCGGTCATTTTTTCGATAGTTTTGTCGAGGAGGGCTGGGATTGGGATGGCGTTGCGGGCGGCCAGGTCTCGGGTGAACCGGAAGAAGTCCAGAGCGTAGATGTGGTAGTAGACGGATTGCTCGAAGTGGAAGCCGTCGGGGCGAACTTGGGTTTCGGCTTGTTTGAGAACGATTTGCCAGCCGCGCTTTTGCCACCGGTGCGCTTCGGCGATTTGCGGACACATCGTGCCGATGGCGAAGAGCGCCACGCCTTCGCCTAGTAAGTGAGTGTTCGGAGAGAAGTAAGTGGATAGGAAGCGCTCTATGTACCAGCCGTGTAGGTGCAGGGCTGGAAGTAAGTCCGGATGAAAGTCTCCTATCAAGTGACGCACCCAGAGCCATGACAGCGTGCGGAAAGCGACCTCCAACGTGCTGGCCCAGTTGATCCCGATGGGGTAGGGGTTTTCGGATCGCCAGTGGGTCCATTGGGCCAGGATTTCATCGCGAAAACCAGCTTGGGCCAGCGTGACGAGGTGCTGGTGGCGGTTCAGCTCCCAGATGATTTTGTGGTCGCCGATTTGAGCGAAGTCGAGGTATGGGATTTGGTACCAGGGTTTGCGGGGGGCTCGTTTGCCATGCACTGGGTCAAAGTGCCAGTCGATGGGAGCACCGAAATCCAATCCTTTGTAGCCTAGCAGGTCGAAACGGTGTGCGCAGATGCGCTCAGCTTCGTCGCGGGCATAGGGCGGCGGGTCTGGGAAGGCAAGGGCGGTGGTGGACGGGATGAGCCGGCAAGCTGGAGGATGGCGCCAGCGTTTGGAGAAAGCTTGTTGGGCACGGGTGCCGATTTCGGCCGGGCTCATTTGCAGCAGGCGGGTGAGATTCATGGCAGGGGACAAGCAAGGGTACGTGTCCTACTGGTGATGAAGATGTTGCCCCAGAGCTGCAGGTTAAGGAGGCGCCAGATTCGGTCAGTGGCATCTTCCAGGCCGCTTTTATGGCGGGCGAGGAGATTGTCCAAGTAAGTGAAATCGATATAGGGGGCCAGCAGGCCGTCGCGGTCGTGAAGCTGGGCGATCAGGGCATCGGAGGCCGCGTCCATCAGCCATTGGCGGAGCGGCGTGGGAAAGCCCATCTTCTTGCGATAGACGATGTCATGGGGTAAGAGGTCTTCGACGGCACGCTTCACAATGTATTTGCCCACGCCTCCGCGGAGCTTCATACGATCGGGAACGGCGGCGGCGAATTCGACGAACTGGTGGTCCAGAAAGGGGACGCGGCTCTCGATGGAGCAAGCCATGCTCATCTGGTCCTGCTTCATGAGCAGTTCGACGAGGTAGGTTTTCTGGTCCGCATAGAGCATGCGTGACAGCAGGGAGGCATCCAGCCGCCCGTTCCAGTAATGCAAGAAGGAATCGTAAGTATCTCCGGCGGGCGCGTTCAGCAAGCGTTGCTGCTCGGCGCGCGAGAATGCAGCGTAGAAGTTATCGAGGTAGAGGGCTTCGAGATCTTCGCCGCGGCCCAGAACGGAGTGCTGCAGCTTGCGTCGGATGTTGCCGGAAAGCAGGCGGGAGCCGGCTATTCGAGCGCGCACGGAATCGCGCAAAGGGCGGGGCGCCACACGGTAGAAGTTCAGCAAACGCCGGTTGACGATGTAGGTGCGATAGCGCGCGTAACCGGCGAATAACTCGTCGCTGCCTTCGCCTGTGAGGACGACCTTCACCTGCTCCGCAGCCAGGCGCGACACGAAATAGAGAGAGACGCTGGAGGGCCAACTGATAGGCTCATCTTCATGCCAGATCAGCCGCGGCAGGGCGTTGAAGAAGTCGTCCCGGCCGATGACCACTTCGTGGTGTTCGGTGCCGATTGTTTCGGCGACCCGGCGGGCGTAGGCTAGCTCGCTGAAGGCTTGCTCGCGATAGCCGACGGCGAACGTTTTGACAGGCCCGCTAGATAGGGGTTTCATCAGAGCGGCGATGGCGCTGGAATCGACGCCGCCTGAGAGGAACATACCGAGGGGCACGTCGCTCATCAGGCGCGTGCGGACGGCTTCTTCCAGGCGGGTGCGGCATTCGGCGATCCAGGATCGATCGTCGCGCTTTTCATGAGTGGTGGGGCAGGGAATTTCCCAGTATTGGCGGATTTCGAGTTGTTCGGGCGTCAGGCGGAGCCAGTGCCCCGGCATGAGCTTGCGGATGCCGGAGAAGAGCGTTTGCTCGCCGGAGCAGTAGCCGAAGTCGAGGTATTCGGAGAGCAGCGACTCCTCGAAGCGCGGGGAGATGGCGGGGTGTTCGAGCAGTGCCTTGATCTCGGAGGCGAAGGCGAACAGGCGGCCGTCCCAATAGTAGTAGAAGGGCTTCTTGCCGAGGCGGTCGCGGGCACAGAAAAGGGTGCGGGTATTTTTGTTCCAGATGGCGAACGAGAACATGCCGCGGAAGCGCGTCACGCAATCCGGGCCGTATTGCTCGTAGGCATGCAGGATCGTTTCGGTATCGCAGCGGGTGCGGTATCGATGGCCGGCTTGTTCGAGGGAGGGACGGAGATCGGCGTGATTGAAGATTTCGCCATTGTAAGTAATCCAAAGCGAGTCATCTTCGTTGGACATGGGCTGGCGCCCGTCGCGGACATCGATGATGCTAAGGCGGCGGTGGCCCAGCGAGGCGAAGGGATCGCGGTAGTAGCCGGAGGCGTCGGGGCCGCGATGGCGGATGACGTCCGCCATGCGGGCGAGGAGGGAGTCCGGCGAGGCGGCGGGGGCGCGGGTTACGAATCCTGCGATGCCACACATATCGGATGCTGTTAAAGCTACCTTCCTGAATTCTCACACAAGACATGGTCTAAAACCCCAATCGGCCGGCGCCGCTCGTTTTGGGGGCCTTTTGATTTGCGTAACATGTTGCATCTGGTTGCGCGGTGGTACATCCGCGGGGGGTCGGGGCGGACGCGGCCGGTGCAACATGCTCGCAGTTTGGGCAGATCGTGTTGCATCCGGTTGCCCCCGGATACATTCGGTGGCCGAGGGAAGCATCCAGATTGAATTTTGGCTTCCGTTTGGAGCTTTTGCTGAAAACACAGGGTCGAATTGGCTTCGTTTCGCAATCTGGTTTGGGTTCGCCGGTGGGAGGCAAGGTGGGAACTTGGCTTCCGTATTGAGCTTTTGTTGAAAACACGGGGTCGAATTGGGTTCGCTTCGCAATCTGGTTTGGGTTCGCCGGTGGGAGGCAAGCGGGTGCACCCTCGCATCAGGGAAATCATGAAGCATCCGGTTGCATGGTGAGACATTCGCTAAGGGTGGGTTGGATGCGGCGGTAATCGTGTTGCATAAAAGTGCAAGGAGCAATGGGATCTCAGAAGAGTCCCGTGGCTTCCAGATGGCCAGAAGCCGGAACCAACCTCTAGCTCGATTGTATCGCGCGCCGGTATTCGGACCGGGAGACTCGGGCTGGTTTTGGGGAGGAAGTGCTTTGTTATCAGACCACGAAAAGAATCGGGATGAGTTGTGATCGAAAATGCAGCGGCTCGATTCACCACCTCTTCGTGGTCCCATGAGGTCGGGCAACGGTTTCCTCCACGGGGCTTGACACGGATTACGTGCGCACGTATTATTGTGTCTATGAACGTCACTTTATCCATCGATGACGATGTTATCCGGGAAGCGCGGCGCCGTGCCGAGGCGATGGGTACTAGCGTGAACCAGCTTGTGCGCGAGTACCTGGAGCAACTTGTGGGCAAGACCGATCCTAATGCGGATGCCGCGGAGTTCGAACGGCTCTCGTATCTTGCCCAGGGCGATTCACACGGATGGAAGTTCAACCGCGACGAACTGCACGAGCGGAAATGAACGATGTGAACGGGCTCGCCTTCTTCGACACGAACGTGTTGGTGTACGCCGACGATGCCTCAGCGCCGGAGAAGCGGGATCGGGCGATTGCCCTTTTTGCGGAGCATCTTCGCCGCGGAACGGCTGTTGTGTCACTGCAAGTTCTACAGGAATACTTCGCGGCCGCGACGCGCAAGCTTGGGTTGGCGCCGGAGATGGCGCAGCGAAAGGTCGAGCTACTGGCTCGCGGCAGAGTGGTTCGTTTGGACGCGGTTGATGTAATCGCCGCGATCGAACTGCATCGGCTCACGCAGATCTCGTTTTGGGACGCCTTGATCGTTCACGCGGCGCGGTCGGCGGGCGCGGTGGTGCTGTACACCGAGGATCTGCAGCCGGGAGGTGTTCTGGGCGGTGTGCGGGTGGTCAATCCGTTTCTGGCGTAAAAACCCCTGGGGTTATTTCCCGTTTGTGAACAGCGCCGCCGCCACGCGGAAGCTGCACGGTCAAAAACCCACAGCAAATTAAATTAATGGGGACTAAGGGCGGGTCTGGAGACCCACTGCAGGCGTGGACGCCTGCCCCACACGCACTCCCACAGCGGGCCGCAGGCGTTTGCGGTCACACGGGCAGCCAATATTTCGACACCTGTATTTTCTGTGACTTGCGGCGATTGACAGGCCACAAGCGCACGGCGGTGTGCTGGAGTCGTATCAGGAGTGGCCTCGTCCTGTTGAGCCGATAAAGCTTCGAACCTACTTAGAGGCCTTGCTAAGACATGAACAAATGCAGATTTGCAACAGGCCTTTTTGGGTGCGCTTGGTTTATCGCCACGGGGAAAGGCCAGACATTAGTGGACTTGCGCACGCAGAGCAAGAGCGTCGATTTCTCGGGGGCCGCATCCACGAAGCCGATGCAAACGGGAAGCGCACTGCCTTCTACCTGCGCGGTGGGGCAATTCTTCTTCCTGACGACGGCGGCCGCGGGGAGCAATATATACGCCTGCAGCCCTGCAAACACGTGGATGGTGGAGGGCAACAGCCTGTCGGTGAATTCGAGCACTACAAACGAGGTGCTGTCGAGCAACGGGAGCAGCATCGAATGGCTTTCGCTCGGCGGAGACATATCCGGCGCTCCGGGCGGACTGACGGTAAACCGGCTGCAAGGACGGATTTTAAGCAGCACCGCTCCGGCCAGCGGGCAGGTATTGCAATGGAACGCTACAGCGAATCAATGGCAGCCGGCGGCGGCGGAAGCCGGCAACGCCTCATATACGTTCGCAACGCAAGTCAGCATCACGATTCCGGGGACCTTACACCAGTTCGGAACGGCCAACCTGGTGGTGAATTGCTATGACAATTCGACGCCGCCGCAGCAAGTGGAGCCGGACAAGATCCAGATCAGTCCGACGACCTACAACGTCACGATCAATTTCAGTACGGCGCAAACGGGCTATTGCGTGGTGAACGGCGCAGGCACGGCGTCGGTAAGCGCGGGCAGCGGTCCAGTCAACAGCGTATTTGGCAGGAGCGGCGCAGTCCTGCCCCAGACCGGCGACTACACGTTCAGCCAGATATCGGGTATTGCCGGCGCCAGCCAGCTTCCGGGCGTGGGGGGCGATGTGAGCGGCACGTTGACAGCCGCGACGGTTACCGGCATCCAAAGTCGAGTGGTGGCGAACACGGCTCCGACCAATGGCCAAGCGCTGGTGTGGAATGCGAGTGGTCCGGCGTGGCAACCGGGCCCGATATCGGCGATATCGGGCACAATCGCCTCCGGCCAACTACCCAGTGCGGGCGGCGACCTCAGCGGTACGCTCACCGCCGCCACGGTGAAAGGCCTCCAGGGACAGGCAGTGTCCAGCACGCTTCCCAGCAACGGACAGGCCCTGGTGTGGAACTCGGCGGCATCCGCGTGGCAGCCGTCGAACGCTTCCGCCAGCGGAGCGACTATGGCGTACCAGCTCGGAGATCTGGCTGCCGTGCGCACATCCTCGACCGTGCTGAGCATCGGCGTGGGCTGCGCGGCCGCATCGCCATGCAACGTACGGTTCGGCTATCAGGTGTATAGCATTGCGAACAGCGCGACTGCCACGGTCGGCGGGAGCGGCATAGGTACAGCGTACGTTTACCTCAACAACTCCGGCACTCTCATGGTGGGGAATAATCTGACCGTAACATGCTCGGCAGGCTGCACCCAGCAGGCCGGAATTACGTCCTTTCCGCCGAACGTTTTGCCGTTGTATACCTGGACGGCTACCAATGGCACATGGGACATCACGGGGGGGCGCGATCAACGCGCTTTCTTGAGCGCGAAGACGCTGGCGGCCGGCCAAGGGATCGTCGTCACCGAGGCTCCCGGACAGAGCACCCTGGCGGTGGACAATGGCGTGATCCCTACTTACCTGATGAACTCGGTAACGCTGACCTTTCCGAGCATCGCCACAGGCACGTGCGCCGCGGATCAAACGATGACGGTGACCGGCGCCAACCCGGGTGACGCCGTCGCGCCTGGCTGGCCGGCGCTGCCGGCGGGCGTCTTTGGCATCATGCTAGTGAGCGCGACGAACACGGTAACCGTCCGCCTTTGTAACCTGTCGGGATCCGGCGCGGCTCCGCCCAGCGCGACATACCGGGCGACGATTGTGAGGAATTACTAGACATGCAGCATTCAGCTTTCAGCTATCAGCTTTCGATTTTCCTGTTGGGAGGCGGTACCCTTCTTTTAGGGCAAACGGTCGTGAATGGGGGCCGTATCCAGGTCGGCCCGTGGGACGCGTCAGGCGCAACGTACACGATACCCGCCAAGCGCGGGACCACCGCGCAATTGCCGACAATCTGCACGCAAGGCGCGGAGTACTTCGCCACGGATGCCACCCCCGGCCAAAACATATATCTGTGCACGGCCGCCAACACATGGACACAGCAGCAGACGGGAACGAGCACCTTCCTGCAGACGGGTACGGGCGCCGTGACGCGGACGGTGACTTCCAAGCTGCAAGATGTGGTTCACGTCAGGGATTTTGGCGCAAAGGGCGACGGCGTTACCGACGATTCGGCCGCTTTCGCGGCGGCACTGGCCTCCGGCGCCGCGGAGGTCCGGGCCGACGACGGCACATACGTCGTCAACAGCTTGATCACTCTGGCCAAAGGCCAGAAGATCTTCTTTGGAGTAGGGACTCACACGGTGGGTGGAGTCCGTTTTTCGGATTCTCTCACCGACCAGACGGGAACGGGAAAGATCGAATGCGCGGGTGCGGGAGTGACCACCTTGATGCTGAAAAACGGCGCGAATCAGGATGTCGTTTCGCAGACGAACTTCGCAGCGCTGACCGGCACGAACAGTACGTTTGGGCTGTTTCGGGGAGAAATCCGGGGCTGCACGATCGACGGCAACAAGGCCAACCAAACAGGGGTCAGCTACGGCATCCGGTTGTATGGCCACGGCCTGGAGATGACGGACGTGTCCGTGCGGAATGCGTATTCGGACGGGATTTACACCGAGTGGGGCCTGGATTCCACCTTTGCCACGCCCTTCTTGGACCTGGAGGGCTATTTCACCGGGATCCGGTCGGCTTTCAATAATGGAAACGGCTGGACGTTCCGCGGCCCGCACGACTCCGATTTCGTGGAGATGGTGCTCTATCAGAACGGCGGCTGGGGAATGCAGGTGCAAACCTCCAGCACTTACAACGGCAACGGCCACCTCTCGAACATCAATACGTTTCTGAACACACTGGGCGGCGTATACAGCAATAGCTCACTGGATGGGAGCCAGATCGCGGCGACCACCGCCTCCGGATGGGGAATGCTGATCGACACGGGCGCCGGCAGCCATAATTTCTCAGCCGCGGAATTTGCGGGCCCCACAGGCCTGGAGGTACGGGCTCCCAGCCAGATCATTGCAGGCAACATCGTGAATACCACTACGGCGGGATTGCGGCTGAATGGCGGTTCGGGAAACTTCACGCTGCAGATGTTCAACAACACGGGTTATCAGATCGATTTCGCGAACGAAGTGGGGCCCAGCGTGATCTCGGCCAACTCCGCGAATGCCGCGCCCGGCGTCATGTTCAACGGCACGCCCAGCGCAGCCGATTTCGTGTTCTTCGATTTTGGCGGCAGCGCCTCCAACCGCTACACTTCGCTGCCCGCGCAGACGGTACACGTAGCCGGATGGTCGCCGCAGTTTCCGCAAAGCAATTCCGTGATGGCGGTGATCAACGACACGACCCAGACCGGCAACATATCGGCGACCAATCTTACGCTGGGCAACTCGGCCCAGGTGGGCAGCTCCACGTTCACCAATCTGGGCAGCGCCGCCAACGGGGCGATCCTGTATTGCTCAAATTGCACGCAGACCGCCGCATGTGCGGCGGGCGGTTCCGGAGCGATGGCGATGTACGTGAACGGGGCTTGGTCCTGCGCCGGCGGGGGCAACGGCAGTTACACTTTTCGGAACAACCTGACGAACACGTCCGGTACGGTCGATTTCACTCCACTCGACGCGTCGGTGATGAACGCCGCGGACGACTTTCTCCCATCCGCCGACCTAAGTGGCCGGATAGGGCAGTTAGGCTGGGGCGTCAGCGCGTTAGCCTCGGGTTGTTCGGGCTATTTCTCAAGCAGCGGGCCGGCTAATCATCCCGGAATCTTTTTCCTGAACAGCGGCGTCGTGGCTAACGGCGGCTGCTCACTCACGCTATCCGATGCGTTGAGCGGGGCAGCGTATCCTTTCGCCAATCTCGGATCCGGAGGGGCCTGGTCTTATTGGGAGACTCAGGCTATTTTCGAGACAGACCCCAACGCGGTCTCTCACACCGTCTACGTGGCCGGATTCAGCGACAACAATGGCGCATATCATCCCACAGGCGGGAACGAGATCGCCGTCCGGTACGCCACTACCGGTGGCGGATGTCCATCTAATGAGAGCACCACGAACTGGGTGTACGAAGTGATCGTAAGCGGGACAAAGACTTGCTACAATAGCGGCTTGGCCGTAGCGCCGGCCACCTGGTATCATGTGCGCATTTATTCCGCCACGCAGGGCACCATCCAGTTCCAGATCAATGGCGCCTATCCGGGAAGCATAGCGGCGGCTCCCACGGCGAATGTGGCGCCTCAGTTCATCAACATTACGACTTCGACCGCCGGTTCGGCGGACCTTACGGTCGACTGGTGGGCCATGAAGATGCAGGGGCTAGTCCGATGAAGACAGCCACGCTGCTGCTGGCTTCCGCCTCTGTATGCATGGCAGCTATCGGTAACTTTCGCGTGCTTGGCACCACCGCCACGCAGGCCTTGATCGCGTACACGGCGCCCGACGGAAATGCTTGTATCATCCAGCTCAGCCAGAGCGCTGGCCTGACGCCGCCGGCCCTGGACGTAGACCCGGGCACTTTCACCAATTCCAATTCCGACCTAGGCCGGCAAAGCACGGTAACCGCGGGCCTCTCCCGCACGGTAGTGCTCGGCCAGCGCACTGCTCAACTTGCGACTGCCGGGACGCATGCCGGCGTTCGCCATTTTTCACGGGCGCTCCAAGCGTTTACGCCGTACTTCGGCCAGATTACCTGTCCCTCTACCGGAGACACCGCAACCTTCACGTTCACCACGGGCAATATTCCACTCGGGCAGACGTACGGCGACCCGTGGCTTTCCGATCCTTTGCATCCCGGCGACCAGCCCTGGCCCGAATCGGTTGGCGGTCTCACTCCGGAGTCGTTTATCGATCCTTTGACCGGTACGCTGCAATACCGCATCGGGCTTAGAGGCAATGTTCCGGAAGTCTGGAATCTGGCGTTCGGCTCCGCTTTCAACCAAGGCCAAACCACACCCTGCGACACAGCCGGGCCTTGGACTTCTCCCTGCAACGTGACGGCAGGCTCCGGCAGTACGACGGTGGGCAACAGCAAGGCG
>Ga0302324_100008640_pt1 | contig 21449 bp, 41 predicted proteins | sample Palsa_T0_1_FD_201949 | JGI IMG/M metagenome (GOLD analysis project Ga0302324, IMG submission 201949) | Peat permafrost microbial communities from Stordalen Mire near Abisko, Sweden - Palsa_T0_1 | ecosystem: Environmental > Terrestrial > Soil > Palsa > Peat permafrost | place: Sweden: Abisko...
GCGTCGAACATGAAATGCTGAACGCCGTAGCGAAGAAGCTGGCCGAACGCGGATTCGCTCGTCGCTTCGCGGAGTTTGGATTGCGACTCCTTGAGGTTCGATTCCATCCGCTTGAAGGAGAAGGAATCCGATTCGAGGAGGTCGTCGTATACGGCCGGGTCGATGCCGACCGTTCGCTTGAGTTCGTTCCCGAGCGCGGTTTGCTGGGCCTTCAGGCCGTCGATCTGGCGTTCCAGGAGATTTTTGCGTGCCATGTGTTGTCTAGCTCCTTACGCCAGCGCTGCGACGGGGTAGTTTGCGCGAACCGCGACTTGGATTTGGACGTTCGTTGCGCCGGTCACCGAGAGAATACCGTTCATGATGTTCTCGCCGGACAGCACCACGTAGCCGACGATCACGGTGCGCGCACCGGAATTCGTCGAGACCGTGACGGTGTTTGCATCGGCCGCCGTCTCGTTGTAATAAACCGGCGCGAGATGCGTGTACACGTCGCCCGCGGTCGTTTTGAACTTGAAGACGTTCTTGAAGGCGTACTCGACCGTAAGCTCGACATCGTTGAGCGAGTTCAGGATCGAGTTCTGTAGCGCGACGCCGACGAATTTCGCCAGGTCGGCCTGCGTCACGACATCGCGTGTGCCGCCGAGCCCGCTATTAAGCGTGGTGTCGAAGACGCCGAGGTTGCCTTGATTGCAGACGTGCGCGCCGGTCTGATCGGGCGCATGGATGATCGTGCCGTCATGAAGATCGATCGCGTGCGTGTTTTGATTCTGAGCCACGGCTTAGTTCCCCATTCCGGCAAAGATCGCCGAGGTGTTAGAGGTATCCGATTCGCGCACATGTACGCGCCCGGGGTTCCCCGCCGTTGCCGTCTTACTGACGCCGATTGCGGCGAGATAGTTGGATTCCGCTTCGATCAACTGCGCGATCACTTCCGGGGCCTGGCCGACGAGTGACGGGAGTAGCTTCGTTGCGGCGGCTGCCGGAAGGGTCGATTCCTTCAGCGCCGTCTTCGCGATGTCGATCGACTCGCGCAGATTCTCACGCGCATGCGCCTCGGCCAGCTTCACCTGAAGCTCCTTGAGGTCGCCGCTCACGGCCGCACGAGCTTCCGCTAGCGCCGTGTTATACACGTGCTTGAACTGTTCGGCTTCCTTGACGGTCGCAGACTCCTTCGACTTTCCCTCTTGAATGGTAATCGTCTTACCGCCCTTGCCTTTGGCGGGCTGGGCGTCGTCATCGTCGGAGTCGTCGTCGGAGTCGTCTTGGTCGCCGCCATCGGCAGACTTGAACGGAGGAGCTTTCGCGCCGGGCGGGAACGCCTCTTTGGCTTTCGCTTCCTGCATATTGCATCCGTCCATCGTATCGTGCTTGTCGCAGAAGGCCTTACCTTCTTTGACCGCGGTCTCGACTGCGGCAGCTTCCTTGAGGAACGCCACGAGGTCTTCCTGATCGATCGACCCTTCCGCGATTTGCGCTTGAATGCGTGCGGCGGATTCGGCCAACGTCGATTTTGCCATGTATGATTCCTTTTGATACCGAGCGCCGTTAGCGCTCTCGACGAGTGAGAGGAATTTGCCGCCCCTCGCGGGTTTCGTCACGATGTCCGCGCTGAATGCGCCCGTGATTTTGTGGACGTAGTTGACATGCTGACCACCCATGTCCCGCGGCTCTACGTCCCCATCCGCGTTAATGGAAATCCCGGCGTACACTTTGCCGGGGAACTTCTTTCCGTACTCGATCGCGGTTTTGATGAGTCCGATGACCCACTCCGCACCTTCTTGAATGTTGAGCGTTGCCGCTAGGGAGGTCTTACCATTCGCCGTTATTACGACCCGGCAGTTTGAGAAGTATCCGAGAAGGTCTTTGATCGATCGTTCCGGCCGATTCGTCTCTTCATCCTGGCCAGGGTGGTCCGCATAGCATTGCGAACCGTTGAAGATATTGTTAGCGGCTGCATCTTGGATCGTGTCCGCGCCGTAGAAGTGCGAGTCTCGCGAGTTCCCCGCGCCTTCGGTGATGATAATCACGTCGGCGGTCCGGGCTTTCGCGTTGTACGTGCCTTCGATGAACTGCGGGTGGAATTTGAGCTTCTCGCGCAGTGCGATCCGATCGCTTTCCTTGAGTCCGAGATGCGCACGGAGCGCCGCGTCGTCCCCCGCCGTCCCTACCCGGACCTTCTTGCCGTTCTTGAATTCGTAGAGGGCGAACTTCTTGTTTCCCTTTGAATCTAGGAACGTGCCGACCGATTTAGTCGAGTCGGCCATCGAGGTCAGGTTCGAGTCGTACCGCCCGTGATCGTCACGGAGGCCCGCCTCGCTTACCGGCTTCTTTGTGACCTTGACCTTCTTCTTGGTCAGAGTCAGCTTCTTCACGGCGTCACTGTCCGATTTAATCGTAGTGGTGCCTTGCGCGGCCGGGGAGTGGGTCGTTTTAGGGGAGGTGGTATCTTTGCTTAGGGTTTTACTGTCAAACGGTCCTGGGGGCAAGGAATCGCCCGGAACGACAATGAGCCCCGAGCCGTTGGCACCGGAGCGAGTCAACTGTCCTGCTGCGGAAGCCGAGCTTGCCTCAATGGCGGCGGTAGTCATTCTCACCCTTTAACTAATTCTCTAGGAGTGGTACTGCTATAGCCGGGCAGGAAATTAAAAAGGACCAGCCTTTCGACTGATCCTTTTTATGTCATCATTTAGTCTAAGGTTCTTTGACCTTATTGACCGCTACCCCGAGAGTCATTGAGGCGATAGTAGCTCTCCGCGCGCCACTTCGGATACGGCCAACTCCAAGAGACTTCGATTTTTTCGCCATTGCCGAATGGACGAAAGTCGCTGTAGTGGGCGTAGTCGGGTGCGATAAGGAGCACCGCTTCGACAAACACCAGTTTGATTAAGTCGAGGATCATGTCATTCTAGCCTGGGCTGTTGCGGTGAGTGCGGCGTCCAGGTCGTCCCGAAAGACGAACCGCGCGAGAGCCCCTGTTGGTTCGTGAGTATCGTTGTCACGAACATCGTAGAAGCGCGTCGGTAGCGCCGTAACCGCCGCGATCTTTGCATTCGCGTCGGCGAGTTCGGCCTCAAGGCGTTCGATAGCGGCGGCGGCGGCGTGCGGAATCTCCTCGTTGTATTCTCGCCGCAACGCGCGAACCAAGCTCGCATGCTCACTCACTTCGGTGCCTCCTCGTCGCGGAGCGCGGCGCGTAATCTATCATCGCGAACCCACCAAGAACGTTCGCTTGAATCAAACGGCGCAAGGTGCGATGGTCTAAGCGCCTCAACCCGCGCAATCGTCGCCGCCAGCGCATCACGCTCGGCTTCTATCGCGGCTCGGGCGAGGAGGTGGCGATTGCTGGCTTCTTCTTCCAGTTGTCGCTGCTTCTCGGTAAACGCGCACTGCTTGATTTTGCAGCCCAACTGCGTTCGCAATGATTCACGCTCGGCCTCGACGGCGGCAATGTGCGCGAGCAGCGCGGGTACCTCATACTCTGACGTATAGCAGCAGTATGGTTTTCCCTCATCCCGCGCCGCAATCTCCGCGAGCCGCTCGGGCGACAGCTTCTCGGCGCTCATGGTTTAGCCTCACCGAATACAATGCATAGCGGGCCGAGGTTCCAGCACCGCTGATAGCGCCGCACCTCGCGCACGCACATAATCGCATGTCCTTCGATGCCAAGCGGCTCAACGTCGGCGCTCACTTCTACACCGTGTTGAGTGAAGCCACGGAACCACCGCCCCCACACGAAGCTAAGTCGAATCGGCCACCACAGAAACACGTTGCGTCGGTTCCCAGGCGGCCCTTTCGTCCCCAATGGCATGAAATCGAGCGGCCTCACGTCGTCGCCTCTGGCTTCCAGCGAATCCCGAAGCCCTTTTCTTTAGCCATACGGTCGAAGCACTCTAAGCAAAATAAACCAGACGCTGCTTCTCCATTCTCATAACGTCCTCGCCCGGTTACGCGCGCGTAGAGATCGTCGTCAGCCCACCATAGTAGGTACGGCATTCCGCACTCTTGGCAAGCCTCACTGATATGTCCGAGAACGAGCGTGAACCAAACGGTACGGATGGCCGCGACGAGCTTTCGTCCTCGAAGATAGCTGAACACCCAACGCCAGCCGCATCGCCATGCGTATGTGTAATCGCGATGGACAAGGTAAGGACAAGGCACCTTCATGCTTCACCGTCGCGGAGCACGGAGAAAAGTGCGGCGGTTATCTCGTCCAGGATAAGCTCCATACCCTCAGCCTTAGCTCGGCTGTACTCGCTGGCGTTTGGTAACCGCAACACCGCATTAACGGGCGGGCCGTATTCCACGCAGATACGATTCACCCGCGCAATCGTCGCCGCCAGCGCATCACGCTCGGCACGGAGGCGCGTATTCTCATTCTCCTGTGCAATCGCTTCGGCCGCAGATTCCATCCAGTCTTTTGCGTGTTGCATCGCTCCTTTACGGAGCCTCTCAACCTCTGCTTCGAGCATCTCGCACCGCGAGCGCCAATGCGCCGGATTAGCGACATACGACGCCTTTAGCCGTTCCGGCTCGTAGGTGCGTTCGTTGACCGTACCTTCCATCTCACGCCGTGCCTTTTCGCGCTCCAAGAATCGGTCGAGGTCACGCGACTTAGCCAACACTTCTTCCGTCGCGCTAAGTCGCTCGGTCCGACCCTCTGCGCGCGCTTCGGCCAACAGCGGGACGATGGCGTCGGCGACACGTTTTCCAAACTCCGCTTCTCTCGCGGCCTTGTCCATCGCGGCAAGCACCCGCTCGCGGTCATCCGGCGCACTCGGCTTCGGGTCGCTCCACGTCATGCCGCATCCGGTCGCGCAACCGACGCTATCGTGCTTGCCTTCATGGCCCTTCGGGCGGTGACACACCCACGCGCCTTTCTCTGCGTTACAGTACGCGAATTGCCCAACAGCACTCGGCGCTTCGGTTGCGGCAGCGACGGGCTCGCAGGCTCCCGTAGCGTGAGATTCGCAGCGGTCCTTTAGTGGCTGCTCGGTAAACTCGATATGGTCGTAGCGGTGAGCGCAACCGTTATGCCCGCAGCCTTTCATCCGCCGCCGGGGTGCGGTGCCTTGCGACGCACACGCACCCGTTACATCACGCCCGGGTAAGTCGCTGATTCCGGCATGGGCATCACCCCCTTCTCGCGCGTCCCAAATCGCCTTCGCCTTTTGCGCGAAATAGAAGCGCGAGCCGGTGATCGGCGCGTTAGCTGCCTCGACAAGCGCGGTTATCGCGGCCTCGATTTGCTCAGGTGTTTTCATGGTGTTACCGTTCCATCACTACGAACCGTAACGTCTAAAGCCTCATGCGTGGCGTCTCTGCCACACGGGGTTTTGCCATCCATAAGGACACCGCACGTTCCATTGGGGCGCTTTAGACGTTGTACCGGGCAAGGTACGTCTACTGCATGACCTGGGCAAAGAAGTAACGGGAAAGTAGGTTGTGTCTTTCGCTTATCACTCACGGCTCGCCTCGCATCGCGCGTTCGTATGCCGCGCGCTCTGCTTCGGGCGTTAACGCACCCGCGCATAGCCGACGCGGCGGCGTATCGGCCTCGGGAGTCCGCTCTTTCCACGCCGCACATGACGGGCATCCTTCTTTGTCGTACAACCATTCTTGCGGGAATTGGGGATCGTTGACGTCAGCGACAAAATGCGCTAGGCCGAGAATACCCGTTGGTCCGTAGCCGTGATGGGTCTTCGACGGCATCACGCATTCCATCTCATCCGGCATCCATTCGCTGCCGTAACGATAGTGGTCGCATTTGCAGCACCACGCATCCTCGAATCCGATGCCTTCGCTCCCACTGCTGGGGCAATACGGCTTCCCGGCAAGCGAAGGTGTTGCGACCGTTGCTGACTCTGCGCGGCGCTCCATGATCGCGAACACGTCTTTCAGCGACCCGGCTTCGACGGCGGCAATGTGCGCGAGCAGCGCGGGTATGTCGGTGCGCGAAGCGGCGATGAAGGCGGCGTCGGCAATCTGCGGCCCGTCGTCGTGCTTCATCCCGGAGTCACAGATGATTCGCGTGTAGTCGGTGACTTGAACGAAGTCTCCACGCTCTTCGTCGTATTCGTGTGTTTCTACGCGACCAGCCAACGGCGGATAGTCGTCTGTCCGAATAGAGTAAAACTCTCCGACAACCCACGCGTTGCCGCCCTTGTCGCCTTCATCGACGTAAGCCCACGGCCCAGGCGTCGCAGCCTCAGCCCTCGCCGCAATCTCCGCTAGCCGCGCGGGCGATAACTTCTCGGCGCTCACGACTCGTGCTCCGGGAAGATGCGATCGTAGCCGTCGGTCTCGGGGTTGTGACGCCACACTTTGAGGATTGTTGCGGTGGACCAACTCTCCGGGTAGGACACTCGTTCGATGGACGGTGCGCCGCCGAGCCCCGTACACTCCACGAAGTCCCCCGCTTTGAGTAGCTCGTAGCAGAACGTCGGCGGCGGCACGAGTTCGAGTGAATCAAGTAGGACACGATGAGTCCAACCACGCGGCGTGATTTTGTCGAAGCGTACATCGCCTAGGGTCTCTGCGATGTACTCAAGGGTGCCTTCGATATTTGGTCCGTCCTTGAAGCGGACGCGATCGCCTGGTTTCATTGTATCGTCTCCCCTGCGCCACCCTGGTCCGCGTCCATCTCGTAGCCCTTCACGTTCTGTTCCTGGAGCGCGACAACGGCTAGCGCTGGGTTATATGTTGCAATCGCTGCAATTATTGCGGCGAACATGGCTTGGACTTTCTTGGGGTCTGTCATTTCTTCTTACTCCTCGCCCTCGATGATTAGCATGCTTTGTTTGACCTTGACCTTGCGGATGATCCTAATCTGCTCCAGGGGGGCAGGACGTTCGATCCACTTCGTGTCTGGCCGGTACCAGACTATCGTTCCCCGTGAAACATGCTCTTCGATCCGGAGGACTGTGCCGTGCTCCGCGGAGTTCAACCGATCCCCCTTGCGGTGAATCTTGACTCCCGCGACGAGGCCTTTAGTTGTCTCACGCGCCATGATATAAGACCTTAGAGTAAACGCCGTCTGGTCATCTTAGCCCACCAAGGACGCCGCTAGGCGTTCCAGGACTACGCGATCATCCGTGTTGCTGAGTTCGCGGGCCGTTGCCGTGATCGCGTTCACCACGTCATACTGCGTGACCGGCGCGAGGTTCAGGTTCGCGCCAGCGAACTGTGCGCCGAGTTCCGCAAGAATGGCCGCCTCGTCCTTGCGGCTTACGCGCGCCCGGCCGAACAGGTTCTTGAGCATCGTCTCGGCCTCCACGACCGGGATGTTTTGCCCTTCGGCAAACTTCTCGGCGAACTCGCGGGCTCCGCTTAGGATGCCCTCGGCCGACGCGACCACAAACGCCGTGAGTTCCTCCGTCGTGTAGCCGAAGTGGCGCTTGCGGAACCCCGCCTCGTCGCCCATCGGTTTTACCAAACCGTTCGCGCAGACCACTCGATAGACACCGCCGTCGAGGCCGATTGACTTCTGCCCGACTTCGGAATTGTAGAAGTGCAACATCGGGTACAGAATGTCGACATCCTTCGGCAGGAAGCTGTTGTACCCAGCGGCTTTCGCCGCATTGATCGCGGACTTCTTGTCGCCGAGGCGGAGGTGGAAACTGCCGGGCGAGAGGCTGTAGCCTTCGACCGACATATCATCGAGTCCGAGGGAGCGGAATGCATCGAGCGTTGCGCCGAGGGCCGGTGCGTTGTCGATGATGCCGTAGCGGCTCGTGAGCACGGCGCGCACCTTAGCGATGCCGTCCTCGGTCGTGCAGCGGAACAGGAGGTCATTGCTTGGGTCCGTCTCCTTCGTGGAGCGGATACCGTGCCGCACACTGCGCGCGAACAGGTTGGAATTCTGGTTGCGGATGCGCGCGGCATACGGGCCGGGGAGTTCGATCTTCCGGGCGAACTGGGCCAGGCCCAAATCGGTGAAGTCGAGATACGCCGAAGACCGCGTGTCTAAGATCGCGCCATCATCGAAGACGACGAGGGCGTTCAGTGAAGTGGTCAGATCGAAATTGAGCGCGGCTTGCGCTTCGACGGCCGCAACGACGGCGTTGAGATTCTTAGCAATGGTGAGCATTTTGGTAATCCCTTTCAGAGGCGGTGTGAGCTTTCAAACCCACACCACCCCGTAATGGTTTCAGGCGTACTGGTACCTAGGAATCGTGACCGGGTCAATCTCGACCCCCATCCTCGGCGCGTTCTCGCGGGCGTAGGGAATGTTCGCCTGCATCACCGGCGTGCCGTAGATCTCATAGAGTTCGAGCATCCCGGCAATGAAGTCTGGGCCGTGGCCGGTCGCGAAGATATGATGGGCCAGTTCATGGAGAATGGTTTGGTAATGCGTCTTCCCCTTAAGCACTTCGATCACATTGCGAGGCTGATCGAATCGAGCGACTTCTCCATTCGCCATATCAAAGTGGCGCTCGCCGAAGGTGCGCACGGCTATCTGTGGAGCGGCGTAGTCGTCGCAGACTTTCCGCACGAGGGCCTTCACGGCCGGGAGTGTCATGGCATCACTCCGAAAGTGGTACGACTCCCAACGGTAGGCCCGCGGCGTTTGATCGACTAGGCATTTATGGCACATGGTGGTGTATTCCTGTTAAGCATGTGGACTTCCTTTAGTGAGTGGTGATTTGGGGTTCGGGGCGGTATAACCCAGCTTTTAAGTGGAAGGTTGCAGGCCTTCGATTCCCCGCACGGTGCAACCCTTTGAATCCCAAGTGGGTTATAGGGGGTAGAGTACCTACAGGAAAGGAACCCAAATCTTATGATGCATCCCAATTCCCGATACCCGCATCCCGGCAAGTATGAAGGCGAGCGTATGCTTCTCGTACTCGCGCATGGTTATGATTTAGAAGGGTGCGCGTCCGAATGGACGGGCGACGCTTGCGAATGGCCGTTCATTTCTATCGCGCGCGTTGAAATGGGCGATCGCTACGGTGACGTATACGTGGCGACGAACGAGCAAGGGTTAGTATACGAAACGGACGAGGCACATTTTCGCGACGTTGATCGCATGATGGCGGAGCAAAGTGAACTCGACGAAGCGTATGAAGAGGCTGCGTCTCAATTACGCCAGCTTGAATCGGAAGAGGCTGGGCTGTGTGATTCGTGCGGTGCCTGCATGATAAACGGTATACGCGCGCACGAGCACGGTTGCCCGCGTTACGCACGCCTAGTTACCGCTCGCGAAAACCTCGCGAACCTGGAAGACTACTAATGGCGCTAAAAGGAGCCCCCGGCTAATCACCGGGGGTTCTTTCCTTTCTTCACCAGTCTGAGTCCTGGCCCTCCACGCGGCCTTCATCGTCTTCGCTCTCGCGCCGCGATGACCCGCCGCCGTTTAGGAAGCAGAACGGACACCCACCGCCGACGTTGCGATTATAGGTGTAACCCTTACCGCAGTCTTTGCATTGAAACGCTGACTGGCCGTCCTTGGTAATCGCCGCGCATAGATCGCCGTACTGATTACGCTGGCCTAGCGCGGCGGAGGGCGGCGGTGGTGCGGGCGGAATGTCCGGTCCCGCGAAGCTCGCCGCGATGTTCGAGGCGTTCTCTTCCCCAACGATAGGTTTGATCGCCGCGAGCCGTTCGTTTAGCTCTCTCCCCTTCTCTTTGTCGGCATTGATCCGATCAATGTCCTCTTGCGTCCAGCCGTCCTTGATAAGGCGGTCGGTCAGCACGGCGTAGCCGGTATCATGCTCTGGCATGGTCACGGCGTCGAGGGTCGCGTTATGATTGCCGGGCGGTAACGTCGTCGGCCGGAACTCGCTATCTAACAGATGCGCCGTGCGGCGAACCGGCCCAACGAGCCTGGACTTCGCCGCGCCCTCTTGCAATTTAGCAAGGACTTCCGGATCGACAGCCTCTTGATCGATGTTCGCGAGGATGTCTCTTATTTCGAGGCGGGTAAAGTCCATGCTAATCCTTGTCGGAGGTGCTGACGGCAGAATGGAAATGGTCCGATGAACACGGTCTCTTGATCGATCGCCCCGCATTCGATGCAACGGAATTGGGAGAGCTTCGCTTCGAGGACGTTGAGGAGGGCGAGGCGTAGATCGATAAGAACCGCGGCGAAATGCCCGCCGTGTCCAGTGCGCATTGCGCCACCATCGTCTTCCCATTGGTGGTACGCCCAGTCTAGCCCGCAGTTCATTGCAAGCTGAATAGCGTCGTGCGCTGGTGATACGCCGACTTCCGCTTCATGCCCGAGCCGTGGCAAAGTGGGCACTTCTCTTCTTTGCGCACCCCAATCTGGCGCAATGTTCCCCACCCACGACAAGTACGGCAGTGGATTGCGGGGTCATATGGCACACCGTAAGGCATCGGGCCTCTCCTGCAGGGCGGTACGAACGCGACCGGGCGACCAGGGCGCGTGTACTAGGATCGCACCGGGATAGGTCACCCAGTGCTCCGGTAGGTAATTAGGATGTAGGATCACATGATTGGAAATGTTCGCGGCATGCGCAAGGCGGTTCATCCCGGAATCTACGGTAATGACGGCCTTCCTGGCGGCGCGCATCATCGCGACGACATCCGTCAAGGGGCGACCGTATTCGTACCGCAGCGCCGGATACGGGCGCACGTCGTGCGCCGATCCTAGTATACCCACGGACCCATCGAGTATATCACACAATGCGGCGAACTCGACAACGGTCATCGTGCGCGCAGAATCCTTAGACCAGGGCGCGATAAGGTAGTCGTACGTCGGTACAGACGGCTCGTCGAAGCCGCTCCCGGTCCAGTATCGCAGAAGCGCGATCTTCGGCTGCGGGACGTGATCGATCCTAATCCCCGCCTGGCGGAGGTAGGAGTTAATGAGATGATCCTCACGGTTCCAGTCGGTCAGGGCCTGGCCTACGTCGAGTTTGAGGACATGCATTATCTGCTGCCCGCCCGGCGCAAGGATTAGCTCGCGCATGTCCCCAGTCATCATCATGCGCATTACTTCGGGATGCGCCATGTGAATGTAGACCGGCGTCGGACGCTTTTGCTCCGCGATGTACTGCGCCGCCCCCATCGCGCAGATCGAATCACCGATATTGGTATCGGTGCAAAGAATCAGATGCGGCAACGTCATTCGAAATCATCCGTCGATTCTGGCCACGCGGTTGCGCTCACCGTCGAGGGGCGTGAGTAGTAGACCAGATCATCCTTTTGATACTTAAGCTGCATTACGTCTGACATGTGCCTTCGCCTCGGTCTTTAGCTGCACCACAAGCGTCGCGACCTGCAGGTAAATGTCGCCGTTCTCTGTAAGGATGCGCTTCTTCTTACCCATCCCTATTAGGGTCTCGGCGACGTGTCGTTCGAGCAGTGCGCCCGCGCTGTTCTCCCAACCCTTCAGGAGATAGATCACGTCGGCTTCGTTGACCTTCCCCAAGTCCCAGCCCAAGAATACCCACGGGTCCGCCGACTTGAACACGGCGCATTGTTCCATCGCATTCTCGTTGAACCCGAGCGCGCGATCGTTATCGGCCGGTGAGAACACTTCGAACCCCGCGGCTTTAAAGACATCGCGCGCACGATCGAACGCGGGGAAGTTCCACTGCGGATACCCGCGCATCGGCCCCGCGATGTAAACCTTGTATTGCTTCATACGTGAAGCTCCACGCGCGCCGGTCCATGCGTCGGGTTAATGAATACGAGGTCATGCACTGGTGCGAATGTGGCGCCGTGGACTGCATCGACTACGCCGACAACGATGTCGGGTAACCCATATTCGGCAAGACCCTCTAGTGCGCGATACAACGTACCCACCGTAATGGGCGGCTTTGGTACTGGGGCTACTTCGTCAGCCATTGATCCTTCTCTCGATAGTACAACCGCGCATTACGGCGCTTAGTGGATTCGTGTCCGATATGCCACTTAGAGCAATACGGGCACTTATAGGGTCGGCAGTCAAACTGCCTCGTTACGCGGATCGCGATCTTTGCATTCGCCTCGGTAGCGTGCTGTGATTTGTTTAGGCATGCGTTCCGACGTAGGCGTCGTTTACTGGCCATGCGTTGAATCCCTTCGTTAACGCAAGACGATCCCCGTGTTGTGCTCGACATGCCACGCGCGATCATCGTAGAGTGCCTTTAGATTGTAGTCCTTAACGCATGTGACCGGCAGCGCCTTACCGAAATGGTAAATACACCATGCGATGATCGCCTGTCGGGCCTCAGCTACAGGTCCGATCCCTTCGTGCCCGTTTGGCGCGGATGATACGCGGGCGGTGAATATCTTCACCGTCTCCCCCGCCAACAGCCAGGACTTCACCTGTTCGACCATAGGTGCGATCGGATCGCCGATGCGCGTATGTTCGTACGGCCCCTTATGCGGCCAGTAATGCTCCGCGAGCGTCCCGTCCAAATCGACCCCAATCCACTCATATGGATTAACCACCCACTCATATGGATTAACCACGCGCAAGGTCCTCGAAGTCCTTAACCTTGAGTTTGGTAATGATCCGGCGGCCCTTGCGGTCATACAGATCGACGACAGGACGGCCGACAAGCCCTTCCGGCTTCACGCCTTCCCATACGGATGTCAGAGGCCCATAGCCGTGGGTTCCAGCCACCCACTTCGCGGCATCGGCGATTTTGCTAATGCCAACACAAGGCACGCCACGTATACCGAGGTTAGCGGCTACGTCCTTCACGTCGGCTGGCTGCAACCACCAGTCCCCGACACGAACGTCGAACAGGATGAAGTCCTTTCCGTTCGGGATGTAGCATCCGCCCTTTTGAATCCCCGCGCCGTAACCTTCACCATAGAGCGTGACATCGAGCGCCTGGCCTAAGGGATCGTAAAAGGCGGCGTCCCATTTGGAAATGTCGGACGTGTACTTCGATAGCGCTTCGATCAATGACGTTGGAATCTGCGCGTTGTCTGTGCGCCCGCCGATCGTGACTTTCTCGCCGTCGAAGTGCAGCCGGATGTTCATGCCGTCGATCTTCTCCGTCCAGATCCAATAGGAATCGGCGAGGTACTTAAGCTCCGGTGTGGTGTATTCGCCGATAATGATATGGCGCGTTGCGGGATCGCGCTTGTAGATGGTTTGAATCTTTGGATATTCGGGTCCGAACATTGCTTTAAGCTCCGAGTATGAGTTTGGAAGTGAAGATGCCGAAGACGGTACCAAGTGTACCGCCGATAACGTACCCTATCTCTTCAACCCGGCCTTTAGCTTCGGAGATGCGTTTGATAACGCTAAACGCTAACATGCCGAGGGTAATGGAGGTACAAACCGCCCAGAAGTAATTACCCTGGGCGACGACGCGGTAGTCCCACGTCAAGAGGAAGTACGACAACCAGTTGAGTGCGCCTAGTTCGACCGCGCGGTTCATTCCAACCAGTCAAGGATAGCATCCCACGCACGGAACACGAACGTGTAGAAGATCGCGCCGATTCCGAAGATCACGAGCGCACCACCGATGCCGCGGAACGTGACGGTGCGAGTCGTGTCGTCATATCTAAACACTGGAGCCCATCTTTCGTAGGTCAAGTGAGACCGCCATCCCGATCGCGCAGGCGGCGAGTTGGATTAGCTCATCCATGAGTTCGGTGTCATCGTTGACGCCGCGGGCGAGCTTTAGGAGATGCTGCGTCAGCGCTTCGATAGCTTCGAGGCCTTCCTCGGCCGTGATCGAGAACTGCTTCTGCAACTTGCGAAAGACGATGGCGTTCGGCCCGTGCTTGACGAGTTGCGTTTCGAGTTCCTTGTCGATTTGATCGTAGATCAATTCCCGGGCCAACCGTTCGAGGAAGACGGTATCGGGGGCGGTCGAGATTTTGGCTTTGTCGATCATTGCTTGCGCGCGTTATACAGCGCGATGTATTCTTGGGAAAGTGTCGCGAATGCGGCCGTGTAGTTGAGCAAATCCTCCAGCGTGTCGAGCTTCCAGCCCCCCTGCATACGACTGATCTTCACGTCACACAAGCACGCCAGCATGATGAGGCGTTTACCCTCGTCACTCCAGTTCTGCGGGGCGTTGTCGTGCTTGTTGAGAATGTCGATCGTATGATCGAGAAAGCTCGTGACTTGGTTCTCGACAGCCCAGCTATCGGCATACTCGCCACCGCGCTGATTGGAAACGGCCGTGCATCTCGCGAACGCCTCGTCTACCGCGCGGTTGAATGTCGCCTTCTTGGCGGGTTGGGTCAGTTGTTGTGCCGTTAAATCCATTATAGGTTCCATGCCTCCAATGAGTGTTTGAATGCGTCGTTGGTTTCAGTTTTTACGAGGTGCAGCATCTCGGCCGCCAACCGTTGAATCTCGCCCTGTGAGTGCGAACTATTCCGCAGCCGTTGAAAATGCGTGAACTCCAAGAAGCACATTGACAGATCGAGGTTGACCTGAATGGCGTACGGCAGGTAGTATCGCGCGGTCTCCTTCGCACGTTGGGCGCCTAACGCCGGACGCAGATCGACCGCCGACTGATGGTATCGCGCGTAGCCGTCCTGCGTGAACTCCTGAAGGTCTTCACGCTCCTTGTGCGTCCAATCGTGCGGGAGGATGTACTTGTCCGTGCGGTACTCGCGATAGCGCGCCGATTCGCCGTTCACTGAAATGTGCCGATGCTTCAGGATATGAATGTGCGTCGCAGTATCGACCGTGCATTGGAAATGCAACAGCGATCGTTCGAAGGGTGACGTATGCGGCACACCGTCGCTACCCTCGTGGAGCGTCCGCAGCAGGGCGGGTATGCGCGATAGCATCCCGGCACTAACTGTTTGCGTGCCGGTTGAATGCCAGGCAGCCTGGGCATGGGTGATGTCCCCGCCGTAATAGCCGACGAGCGAGACGCAGTTATCGTTCATTTCGTAGTCTGCGCCCTCGCGTCGCATCCAGCGACGTGAGTCGAGGTCCACTCGACGATAGCACAGTTCCTGGGTCTTCGCCGTCCGCTAACGCGGCGCAGCTACCCAAAGGCGCCCACTGCGCCCTCTTGAGGATCATGCGAGCAGCATTCACATCGAGAGTTGCCGATTGCCTCGGGGTCGGGTACAGTTTGATCGTTTCGATGCGCTTCATCGAGATCATCGTGGTCGATCCTTGTAATGACAGAGGGCAAGATCGAATAAGACGATACTTAAACCCACGAAGATTAAAAGCACGAGGTACCATATTTTGGTGTAATCGTCCATCGTGACACAAGCTGCGTTCTCCATTGCTAGTGGTGGAGCATCGATTCGATCGCAATGCCGATACCGATGAAGAACGCTGCGACGGCGCTGACGCCCCACAGGATCGCCGCGCTGATGAATCCACGCTTTAGCGCGTGCTGCGCCTCGGGACTGCGGAATGCCTTACTTGAGAAGTTAGAACGCTTCATGGTACGATGAGTCCTTTCGCTCTGGGTAGCAGAATGCCGTCATGCGACCGCGCTGCCCCCAGTTGTTCATTTGTTAGGATCAGGAGTTCTCGGATGTCTAAAAGCACTTCGAAGCCGAGCGTGACGAGGAATCCGAACCTGGCCCCCGGCTGCACGTTCGGCTCGAACGCGGCTTCGACGAGTGTGCTTATCTGCTCGCGCGAGCCGCTAATCTGCCCCACTACGTAGGGTACCGGCTCGCGCGGTCCTGTATCGTTCACGATTAGCCCGCCGTCGTCCCAGGATCGACGGCCTCGGCATCCTTGGTGTAATTACCGCGCTCGTGCAGGTACGTAGCAGCGGTAATCATCTGCAACGCGATCGATGCCGAGGCCGTCATGAGCGCGCCCAACGAAACCTTCTCTTGCACAAGCGTCATCAGGACCGGATTCAGCGCCTCGACGAATATACCGAGAACCTTGTCCGTCTCGTCGATTTGCGCCTGAATCGGCTCGCGAGTCTCCAGATTGAACGTAAACGCGGTAATGAATGAAGCCAATGCGGCTTGGATTCCGGCAGGCGTCGAACTGACATCCTTGAGAAGATCGCACACCAAATCCGCAAGGTTGGGGCTTACTTCTCCGGTAGGCGGGGCTGCGTCTTCGATCGTTGAACTCATTTGGTTTTACCTTCTGGCCCTTACGCGAGCCGACGTGCATGAATGTAAGTTTCGTGATCCCGCGCGTTCACGGCCGCGCCGATGTAAAAGTCGTCATCCGGGGCCATATCGGCTCCGTCTATGACCGCCATAACACTAGGCCGCCCAGCCCAGGTTACGAATTTCGATTCGCGGCCGCCGTACCGTACGGCATTGAAGTCCTCGTCAAGATTTGGCATTCTGCCCTTTCGCGGCTTCGTACCACTGGTCACCATTGAATTGGTGTTCATCGAGTTGTTACGGTTAACGCGGCGACGTAGTCCGGCCGATCGCTAGCGATCTGGAATTCAAACGGCTCAACTAGCGACCACTTATCGGGCGCGAGAGTCGTAATTGCGATCGCGTTCTGCGGCAGCGCAAGCATCATACCGAGTACCCGCGCGATCGTCAGGTAGCAGGCGACATCGTCGGTTTGAAAGTACGCTTTCAGCGCCTGCGCGATAATGCAGTTGCTGCACATGTCGAACAGGTCGGCGCGATCGATATGCGCCTGCGTCACTGGGATCGTGTAAATCATTGAGGCTCCCTTTTAACGGTAGCAGAGTGATGAGGTGCCGTTCTTGGTTGGTTGAAACGTGTCGGCGAGATTGAGCTTCAAACGTGCGATAAGCTCCTCGTCCTGACCATGCCAGAGTTCGTCCTTATGCATGTCGAAATGGGTTGGGACTTCGCCGCCGCGACGCGCGATGAAACGTACCTGCATGCCCACAAGATCGATCGCGGTGAACGCGAGGTCGGTGCGATATTTGGAAAGTGCGGCGAGGTAACGGTCAACTTGGATTCGTAGATACTTGTTCACTGGTGTCCTTACGCGGGTGGGTAAGCCCCCTTGCGTTACGAAAAATATGGGCCGCCTCGGGGTAGTCTTGCACCGCCCGCGACGGTCCTAGTTGCTTGAGTACGTCCTCAACAGATATTTCGTAACGCATTAGGGTTTAGGTCCTTAAAGTCAACGGTGAAACTGAAGGGTGTGAGATGCTCTGCGTCACCGGCGTCGAAGTCACGCATAAAGTGCCTCACGCTTGGCGGCGTATGCGCAAAGGCCAAGGTCACGATTCCGTCGCCCTCCCCGAATCTGGCGTCCTCCCCGACCATCCTCAAGTTCCACGGCCCGCAATGGGCCATAGCATCTGGATAGTCCGCCGCTAGGGCGCGGCCCACAGCGCGGGCGACTGGGCACGATAGACAACTGGATCGATGACCGTGATCGATGTCTTCCTGTGTAACGTCTATGGTGTACTTCATGAGCCTTCTGAATCCTCACTTTGGGCGGATGGTTGCATGACGCAGTAGATTTGCTCCGCGCCCTTCCGCTCCTGCTGCACCTTAAAAATCGGATACTGTTGGGCGGGCCTTAGCCAGTTCAGGAAGCGCTCGATCATTTCTTCACGATCGGGTTCGGCTGCCGGGAATGGGGCGACGCGAGAATCCGGGTTATCCTTTGGCATGTCTCTCCTTGTGCTCTTTCGTCCGGTGCGCTTCTCCTACTTGTGCGATGCGTTCACCAATCCACCGCATGACGGGCACGGCCATTGAGTTCCCGAGCGCGCGGTACTTCGGTCCGTCGGCTACGTCGATACGTCCTTTTTCGATCTGCGAAGGCGTTGCGAGTGCATATCGCAGAGGCCATAGCGCCTGTGCTTCCGCCCACAGCCCGCTTCTTCGCAGAATCTCGGAACACGATGCTCGGCCAGGTGGCACCGACGACAGAGGTCGACCAAGTTCTCGGGCGCATTGTTCAAAGGATTCTCGTCGGTATGGTGACGATCGACGTTCTTCTCCGTCCCGCAACGCGAACACGAACCCTTCGGGCCAAGGCTCCGCGCCCTGTAACGTCCTTCGTGCGGCAGCACATCGTCTCGCCATCTCCCACGAAACCCATCCGCCATACACGCCCGCGAGCAATATTTCCGGCGTGAGAAGTGCTGCAACGACTCCAGGTCGCCATCCTTCTCGCGCGATCGCTCCAGCCGCGTTCCACAATTCGTGCAATATTTGAGCGGCGTGGGCTTCCTCGGCATCGGCATACCGCATCGTTAGGTAATCGTCCGGGAATCCCTGCAACCTAGTACATTCGCGGGGCGTCAGCCGACGAACAGCACTAGATGTTCCAATGCCGCACCGAACGTCGTCGGTCGACACCCCCGTTCGTGATCCCGGCTCTAGTATCGGATAGGCGACGGCAACTTGGCCGCCGCCGTTCGCGTGCGACTGATCGTGATTGAGCGAGCGCAACGTCGGCGCGATGTCGCCCGCATCGTTGCCGGAGTCTTTGCACGAGAACGCGATCATCGGCGTATTCCGACCAGAAGCGTGCGCGTTTGTGGTGATCGTCCCGAACACGTCCTCCGACGCGCGCACTTCGCCAAGCTGATTCTGCGCGAACGCAATCATCGGAGCGCCACCGCTTGCGCGATCAGCGTTCGATCCGATGGTTCCGCTTACGTCGCCAACATCTACATTTGATCCGCGCGTCTGGAACGCGATGCAGCCCGGATCGCCGTGCCGACCAGTCACCGGCAGTGAAACGTCTTTGCCGTACACGCTCGGGTCGCTTCCAAGGCCGAAACCCAAGACTTCCACCGGTATGAGCGGGACCCCGCGCCCTGTGCCATCCTCACCCGCATTGTACCGGGCGCGAAGCGTATGCATGACGTAATTTTGCTCGATTTGATTTCGGCCGGCGTTGGCTGCAAGCGTGTTCGCGATGTGAGGCCCTGCTACGGCAAGGCCGCCGTCGATCTCAAAGTCCGAGCCTAAGCCGCCCCCAGCCGTAGAGCGCGCGCTAAGAGTTCCGGCAACGTCTTTCCGCGTTTCTCGGCGCGGCGTAGGATGCCCCGACAGGCTAGCGGACTCAAAAAGTACCGCTGCGGCACGTTCTGCGTCTCCAAAATATCCGACAACGAACACGCGACGGCGACGCTGGGGGACTCCGAAGTTCTGAGCGTCGAGAACGCGGTAAGCGAACCCATACCCGAGTTCGCCCAACGTCCCGAGGAAGGTTCCAAACGTCCGCCCTCCGTCAATCGACAAAACGCCTGGGACGTTTTCCCAGACAATCCACGTCGGCCGGATGCGCTCCGCGAGCGCGAGGAACTCAAGGGTGAGGTTTCCGCGAGGGTCGGCAAGTCCGGCTCGCGCTCCTGCGAGGGAGAAGGATTGGCAGGGTGTCCCCCCAACCAGAAGGTCAACTTGTCCAACGTCGTCTGGTCCGATCTTTGTGAAGTCGCCGAGGTTCGGGACCTCGGGATAGTGGTGTGCGAGAACCGCACTCGCAAACGGGTCGATGTCCGCAAACGCTACGGGCGTCCACCCGAGTGGTGCCCAGGCAGCGCTAGCCGCTTCGATGCCCGAACAAACACTTAGGTATCTCAATGTTGTCCTCTGAGCGACAAACCGCTGTTCTCCCACACGCCGTCGAGAGGGCCGCCCGGCAGCGTATCCTCGATCGGAGACCAACCAGTAAAGTGGCGTGCGGTCGGGTTAGCGGCCTGGTGCGCGTCGCGACACTCGCTTCCGCACCACATCGCAATGCTGCGCGGGCCGTCGCCGCGAGGGTGAGCCGTACCGCACCACGCGCAGTAATACACCTCGTCGCCAATAGCGCATCCGTGTTCGACGCGCTCTTCGAACGTCGCAGAAGACGGGTTTGCACAAATTGCACATAGTATTTCAGTCATCTTGTTGTCCTCTGAAGCACACTCCAAGGTGTTTTAGCGGTGACAGGTCTAGGTTGTATCCGATCAGCATTGACCCAGCGCGGCGAGCTTGGCCTCGAAGTCAGTGCTCATGACGCGCCCTCCATCTGGCGCTCGCGGTTCGTGCAGTGCGTTACGCAGGCGTGACCCTGGTCGTGCGCGCAGTCCCATGCGTCGCCCCAGCCGTTGCCGTGAGCCTCGCTATAGAAGTCTTCGTGGATGAAGCCGCCGTGAACGGTGCAGCGCCGCACGTCGTGGCGCTCATCCTCGAACACGCATCCGTCGTGGCCGCGCTCGCGCTGGTTGCGGGCGATCCGAAGCTGCGCCATGCGGGCGTTGTACGCCGCGCGGACGTCGGCCAGGAAGACGTTGTGCTCGCGCTCGAGTTGGGCGAGCTCGTCGTCGGTCGCCTCCGCATCCGAGACGAGGGTAACGTCGCCGGTCGCGGGGTCGAAGCGGCGCAGGGTCGGGAGCGCGAAATCGCCCGGCATTATCGCGCGGTACTCACGGCTTGCGGGCGTTCACGAACTCGGATTATGCGCCCGCAGCTACAGCACTCAGCATCCATGCCCCCGTGAACCCGCCCCCGCGCCCCAGGGTTGCGCGCCCACGGCTACATCCCCACAACCACGATAGAGTGTAGATCACATGTAGACAGTTGCTACATCCCCACAACCACGGGGAGGACTCCCCTTCGACTTGGGTCCCCTTGTCAGTAAGAAACCGGACCGCCCGGTCAGGATCGGGGATGTCTCGGGAGTGGGGCTCAGCGTATGCAGTCAGTGCGTGTGTTATGCATTGATCTGCGCCCATTCTTATACATATCTTGTATATAACTGGCCTCGCTATACATTCCCCTCGTCGTTCTACATCCCAGAATCGTGATTTCATGATGTTGTATCGTGAAACACTACTGACATCGAGCACTTGCATTCGAGCCGACAACGTGGATCGGGCTTGTGCCGGAGCGTGAAACGCTCGACATGTGCGGTGCCGGAGCGTGAAACGCTCGACATGGAGCGTGAAACGCTCGACAAATCACGCGGCACACTCCGCGGTAATGCGGTATTCGATCCTATTCTGGTCTCTGTCTAGTATTGGCATGAATCACCACTTCGCCCCCGATTTGAGGGTTTTCACATACCGAACAGATACTGCGGATCGATCGCGCTCGCCTTCCTTAGATGGCACTAAATCCTAGCGGTATGTCATTCCCACTCTGGGTCTTTGATAAAGCTAATCACGATCCGCCCATCTTGCGTCCATGTTGCTGGACTGACTGTCTTTACGGCTTCTAAGGGTAGCTCGTGACCGTCCGCCCAATGCGACATACTTTCAACAAGCTGGCGAATCATGCGTTCGTTATCAGCATTGAGGATGGCGCGCAAATAGTCTAAATTCTTCCGCCGCTTCCAATCCTCATGTTCCTTAGTTACACCGATGACACGACCTAACCTGTCGTACCGCAAAGGCGAATTAGCGCTCACTTGAACGTCACCACAAGATCACCATGAACGAATGACATGTCGGCGATCACGACATCGTCAACATGTTTACCGTTATCCTTCGCCCATATCTCCATAGCTCGTAAGACGGACATGATACATTGACCGACGCCATCATACGAACATGCGATGAACAATGGCATCGCTCGCGCTTTGATCCAGTCGGCTGGTGTTTCACCGGCTGGCTTCGCAGTGTAGATCGTCGCGGGTTGTTGAA
>Ga0302324_100008645_pt1 | contig 21439 bp, 25 predicted proteins | sample Palsa_T0_1_FD_201949 | JGI IMG/M metagenome (GOLD analysis project Ga0302324, IMG submission 201949) | Peat permafrost microbial communities from Stordalen Mire near Abisko, Sweden - Palsa_T0_1 | ecosystem: Environmental > Terrestrial > Soil > Palsa > Peat permafrost | place: Sweden: Abisko...
GGGGAACCTCGCTGCGGGGCCTGCCCGTCAGCGCGCCTGTCTGACTAATCCTACAAAAATCGTGGCGCTCCGCCGATCGTTGCGCGCGTCTCAGCGGCCGCATGATGCGCTCGCCTGCAGTGCGATACGAGGAGCGACCAGCCATGGGTAGCGAAAATATTCCGATTACGCCGAGTCCGGAGCGGCCTCCCTTAGCGCCGCACGATCCGCCCGATCCTGCCCCGCAAGCGGCGGCGTGGCGCCGCGCGCTGCGCGTGATTGGCCACGTACCGCCTAAAGAATATCGAATGGGTCGAACCTCGGTCGTGAAGACCACTTTTCGCAAAGGATAAACGCCGACCACTTTTCGCAAAGGATAAAAAACCATGGAAAAGAAACAGGCGATTGCGATTGAAATTGCGCTTCAGACCCACGTACTAAAGACCTGTCCCATCCATCGGCAGATTTATTTCGACGACGACGCGGACGCGGCCAGCGCATTTGCGCTGGCTATCGAGCTGGTTCGTAAGCACAAGCCCTATGTCGAGGCATTTCATGACGACGAGCATGAGCTGATGGACCTTCTGAGCGAAACCTTGGGCGCAACGCCGGTGTGTTGTCCCGAATGCCAATCCGTAGGCGTGCTAAGTTCGCTGCCCGATCGCGGCGGCTTCATTGAGAGTGCGCTCGAGATCCGGTAAGTCGTAGGGTTTTGGCAGCATGAGCACGGTGCGCAGGTCCTGGCCCAAAAATTCCAGGTCTAGTGCGCCGTAACCGGAGGCAATTACAATGGGTAGCTTCGGGTAGTCCTTCACCAGCGAACGGGCAAGTTCAAGTCCCGACATGCCGGGCAAACGAATGTCCGTCATGACCGCATCGAAGCTCTCGTTCTTGAGCCGAATAACGGCGATTTCCGCATCTGCGACGGCCACGACTTGATGTCCAAGTTCATGCAAGTATTCAACCGTGATACAGCTGACCTCGTCGCTGTCTTCGACCAGTAAAATGTTCATCCTGCCAAGAGGGTAGCATAGAGCCTGCCGCATAAGCCGCAGAGGCGCCCAACAGCAAGACTTTGATCTGCTGGGGATTTACCTGCTGTTGATTCCGTGCGCAATCGCGGTGCAGCTGTTTAGGACATAACACGGCGAAAAGCGGCTTTTTCCCCTTGTTTTGAGACCCACCGCATGCATTTTTTCGCCCGGGGAATGTAAAGTTCCGCCGGCGATAAACGTGGAGAAACTGACATGGTTGAAATGGTATCTCGATGGGGCAACAACGCCTTGATGATCACATTTCTGCTCATCACGTACGCGGTAGTCATCACTCTTCGCTAAAAGAGCACCTGCCGGTCAGGGGCGTTTTTCTATTTCACCGGAGAGAGGCGCGCTGCTGAGCTCTTCGGCAACGACTCGTTTGGACTTCCACAGCACCATGCTGTAGTAGCAAACGTAGTATCCCATCAATACGAAATACAGCCCGAGGGTTAGCGGACTCTGCAGCATGCCTGCGGGAGCAAACCCCTGGCTTGCGGAGTCAGCGGCTGCCGCGTGGGTGGCGTGCATGGTGCTGGATACCTGGAGCAAACGGTAGACCAGTCGCCCGACAAACAGCAGAGACACGGCAATGCCCGTGTACGTATGCGGCACGTAGTACAGTTGACCGGAAACGCGCAGAAACCGAGTACGCGCGGCGCCCCACATGGCCAACGCCACGCCCGCCACTATTCCGGCCAGCACCGCGGAGATGAATGCGGCCGAGTGAAGCGCCGCCGGCAACAATAAACAACCAATGACAAGCAGCAAGACTATGCGCACCTGCATGCGCACCGGTCGCAACGGCTGCTGACCGAAGCTGCGGCGAAATCGCCGGTAGATAGCAAAGACCACCAGTATCGCGATCAAAAACGGACCGATTTTCGAAAAATCGAGATTCATTTGACCGATACTACTACACCAATGAGCAACGCAGCTTTTGCGGCGACAGCGAAAGGCGAGTTGACCCGCGGTGTCGGTGCTTGGGGCGCCATCGCGGTGAATGTGGCCAATATGATTGGCACCGGCGTATTTCTCAAAACTCGCGTGATGACCTGCAATGTCGGCAGTGCCAAGCTGGTGTTGCTGGTGTGGCTGGCAGCAGGATTGTTGGCCCTTGCGGGTTCTTTCTCGTATTCCGAGATTGCCGCCATGATGCCGGAGGCGGGCGGCGACTACGTCTACCTCCGGCGTGCATATGGCAGGGCGGTCGGTTTCTTGTACGGCTGGATGACATTCGCCGTTGCCAAGGCTGGATCGCAGGCGGCCTTGGCGGTTGGCCTCGCGATCTTCATGAATGTGGCGGTCGGCGGGGCGTTGGAACATTGGCGGATCGACGCGAGCCCGTTCGGCTATCACCTTGGCGTAAGCGGGTTGACGCTGGTGGCGCTCACCACCATCTGGACGGTGGCGTTGATCAATTGCGCCTCGGTCACGGCAGGAGGCCGTACCGCACTCGGGCTGACGATCGCCAAGGTCGCGCTGATCTTAAGCGTCGCCATCAGCGCGTTTATCTTCGCTCCGGGGGATTGGACTCATTTGAGCGGTTCGGGATTGGCAGGCAGCTGCGAAGGCGTTGCCGCCAGCGCACGCGGCGGATACGCCGGCTTCGGTGCGGCGATGCTGGGAGCGCTGTGGGCCTATGACGGCTGGAGTAACGTCGCGCCGTTGTCGGGTGAAATCCGCAATCCGCAGCGCAATCTGCCGCGTGCCTTCGTCGGCGGGATGCTGGTTGTCGCCTCGCTGTACCTGTTCGTCAACGTCGCCTATTATTACGCGATGTCGCCGCTCGAGATTGCGAGCGTGCCCACGAGTTCATCCGTGGCGACCGAGGTGTTGAAGCGCTTTCTAGGGCCGATCGCCGTATCCATGACCGCGGTCGCCTTGATGGTGTCCTCGTTCGGTTCATTGCATTCGAGCGTACTCGCGAATTCCCGGGTTCCTTATGCGATGGCGCGCGACGGATTGTTCTTTCGGGCCCTCGCGCATCTCTCGCCGCGCTCCAATGTGCCCGCCAGGGCAATCGTTGCGCAAGCCGCGTGGGGCAGCGTACTCGCGCTGTCAGGCTCGTATGATGCGCTCACCGATTCGGTCGTATTCGCTTCGTGGCTCTTCTATGGTCTAAGCACCGGATCCCTGTTCATCTTTCGCAGAACCATGCCGGATGCGCCTCGACCTTATCGAGCGCTCGGCTATCCGGTGGTGCCTGTTATCTTTCTATGCGTCACGGCTGCCTTGCTGATCAACACCTTCGTTGCAGCACCCAAGCAAGCCCTCGAGGGCGTCGCTGTGCTGCTGGCGGGGTTGCCGCTTTATTGGTACTGGGCGCGGAAGAATCCTCGGGAGCCTGTCTCAAATATTCCGCGACAGGCCCCCCCTCCCTAGCCCTTGCGGTTTGGAGCTTCGCCCGGCAGATCAAATACCAGCACTTCCGCTTCTTTGCCGCCCTCGAGATGCAGGTCGGCGGTGCGGGTGATTTGCAGGGCATCGCCGGCGCTGAGTGCAGCGCCATTCGCCTGTATCGCTCCTTGCGCCACATGCACATACATGCGCCGGCCATTTTCCACGATGAGATCGGCTGCTTCATTGCCGTTGAAGAGCCCGGCGTAAATGCGCGCGTCCTGGTGAATCAGCAACGATTCTTGCGCGCGATCGGGCGAGACGATGAGCCGCAGTCGCCCGCGCTTCTCCGCAGGCCCGAAGCGCTTCTCTTCGTAGCTCGGCTCGATATTTGCTTTGTCAGGTTGAATCCAGATCTGCAAAAAGTGCGTGCCCTCGGTGCGCGAGGGATTGAATTCGCTATGCCTGACGCCGCTGCCGGCACTCATTCGCTGCACGTCTCCCGGCCTGATGGTCGATCCGTTGCCCATGGAGTCCTTGTGGGCAAGCTCGCCGGATAGAACATAGCTGATGATCTCCATATCGCGATGGCCGTGAGTGCCGAAGCCGGCCCCGGCTTGAACCCGATCTTCGTTGATCACGCGCAAAGGTCCGAACTCAACATGCTTCGGGTCATAGTAATCAGCAAATGAAAATGTATGGAAGGACTTGAGCCAACCGTGGTCGGCAAATCCTCTTTCCTGGCTGCGTCTGATGTCGTTCATGGGAACCTCCTTGCACCCAACAATAGGCTCGAACAGGCCTATTAAAAAGCGCAGAATTTGGGGGTAATTAATCAAGAAATTGGATAGAACGTGAACTTGCCAAAAACGACATTGGAGCAATGGGCGGTGCTGGCGGCAGTGGTGGATGAGGGCGGTTTCGCTCAGGCAGCGTCCGCCTTGAATCGAAGTCAGTCAGCGATCAGCTATTCCGTCGGGCGGCTTCAAGAATCGCTCGATCTCGCATTGCTGGTTGCGGAGGGCCGCAAATCGGTGCTGACCCCATACGGCCAGACACTGCTCGCGCGCGCACGGGGGTTGCTCAAAGAGCTCGATACATTGGAGGCCTTGGCGCGAAGTCTGAAGCAGGGATGGGAAAGCGAGCTGAAGCTGATCGTCGACGCAGCTTTCCCGCGTGCGCGATTGCTCGACATCATTGCGGAGCTGCAAAGCAGCTGTCCGAGTACGCAGATACAACTCGCGGATGTGGTGCTCTCTGGAGCGGAACAAGCCATCACCGAAGGCAGCGCAGACCTCGTGGTCACCAGCCGAGTACCGCCCGGATACTTGAGTGATTGGCTGCTCGACGTCAACTTCATCGCAGTTGCGCGCGCCGATCATCCATTGCTTCAGCTCGGGCGTGATCTCACCACCGATGATTTGGCGCACCATGTTCAGGCGGTGGTACGGGACTCAGGCACCTCGCATCCCCGAGACGAGGGATGGCTGGGCGCTCCGCGGCGTTTCACCGTGAGCAGCATGGACGCATCGCTCGCGACCATTCTGGCGGGTCTCGCCTATGCCTGGTTGCCGGAGCACATGCTGGTGGAGCAATTGCAAAGCGGCGCCTTGCGCCGCTTGCCCTTGGTCTCCGGCGCATCGCGAAATGTATCGCTGCACATCGTTCTGCTTCACGCCAATGTATTGGGACCCGCGGCTCGCGCGGCCGCGGATGCTTTTCACCGGCATGCCAAAGCGCGAGCCGCTGGGTAGGTCGGTAGGACGCACCCTACAGGGGGTGAGGCGGCGGCCCGACTGTCTTCGCAATTTGATCGAGATTACAGTCTCTTCACCATGCGTCAGGGAGAGTCATAATGTCGATAGGCACCATTCTGCTGATCATTCTCGTTTTGCTTTTGATTGGAGCGCTTCCAGCTTGGCCGTACAGCAATAGCTGGGGCTACTATCCCAGCGGCGGACTGGGCTTGGTCCTGATCGTATTGCTGCTTTTGGTGGTGACCGGCCGCTTGTGAGCCGCTGATGGGCCATCGATGGTGGATGGCGATCCCCTTGTCATTTGCTGTACTGAGCGCTGCATCGGGTGAAATAGCTAACCCGTGCGGCGCAGCGGCGCCGTCGAGTTTCGATTATTTGGTGTTCGCCAGCATGGCCGATTCGCCGAATCCGATCACGATGGCGAGCTATCGCCCATGCCCCCGCGAGACGATACCCATAGGCGATAAGCGATAGGCCTCAGGCGCGTTCTCCGCTAGAAATAGCCGTGCAGCTCGAAAAATGTCAGCTGCTGATTCTGCTGGTTGTTCTGCGGAATACCGAAATAATGTCGATAGCCAGCGCGCAGCTGCAGGAACGGTAGCGGCGTGTACTCGTACACAAAGCTGTAACGAGTTTGTTGATTGTTGCGCACCGCGCGATCGGGATCCTCGTATTCCGCGGTCAGCTTCAGATTGTGGCCTTTGAGAAGGCGCCAATCCGCTTCCAACAATCCCCCGGCCTCCGTGCGTTCTAAGCTGTCGTCCTGGATAATGTCGCCTTCGGCCAGCCAGGCGATGGGACCTGTCTTCAATCCCGCAAACAGGGCGCCCATATGCCGATCGCCTGCGCTTGATTGGGTGGATGAGCCGGCGATGCCCACCCGCCATATCGGCTTGGTGTAAACCACTTGGGTGACAAGTTGATAGCCGGAGCCTGTGCTCGCGTTGGCGGCGCCGTTGGTCAGATCGAATTGGGCGGACCAGGCGGAATGCTCCCATCCCAACTCCACGCCTTTGTCGGGCGTAGTCATGTTGATACCGCTAACCTGTTGCACGAACGCGGTCTGATCTTGCAGCCGCCAGCCGAATGGCAGGTAGAACTGACCGCCTTTGAGATAAAACCCATCCGTGGTACTGCCGTAGCGCACGTACGCTTCTTCGTTTTGCGAGCCGTTCGGCGCGACTTGTTCATCGACATATATTCCGAGGCGATCCGGAAGAATGGTGAGATCGGCGTAAATACGGAATTGCTCGAGAGCGAAGGATTGGGTAGTCGGCGAGTTCGGGGCCGTATCTCGACTCCAATCCGCCCGCAAATCGCCGCCGATGCGCAGCCGATCGGTAAGCTTGCCGGTCCAGGAATCGAGTGCGTTGTCCACCGTCTCCGCCGGCAGCAGCACTTTTGCGTAAGTAATACCGAAGTCATTACGCAGGCCGCCGCCCGTCGGGTTGACGTGGCAGACATTGCATTTATAACCCTCCAGCACGGCAAGATAGGGCTCAGCTGCTGACGGTGAAGCGCGCAGCAACGCGACGATCGTGAGTATCAGTGCGGCAAGCAATGAGCGCCGATTCATGGGAGGACCCCGACGTCGAATGTGGAAATCACCGTCTCACCGAACTCGTCGGGCGCGCCGAGCGTCACTTGCTGACCGGCAATGTCGCTGATCTGACTGGAGGAGGCCGCGTCCATGACGAGGCGATAGTGGCCGGCCGAGAGCGGCTGAACAGGCCATAGCATCAGCACACGAAGATTGTCGCTCGAGACCGCAATTCGCGCCGGCACTTGATCAATGACGGCGGGCGCTGCCGCAGCCGCGAGCTTCTCGAAATGCGCGCTGTGAGTTGCGAGCTGGCTCACGTCCAGCTCATGATTGAACGCGACCATGACTTGCGGCAGCGGAGCGCTCACGGACTCCACTTGGTCCGGCACGATTGATGTCACGGCGAGCGGGGCGTTTTCCGCCGCCGCAGCTGCGGGCGGCGCGCCGTTCGTGATCCACTGTTGAATAAAGCCGATGGTAGTCGTCGACAAACAGGGTTGCGTCGTGGGGCAGCCGTCGGGCATTTGCGCACCGACTGCTGCGTGACCCTGCAACTTCTGAATGATGTAGCTGTCGGTAGGATCGCCCGGCTTTACCCGGTCTAGCGAAGGCACTTCAGTGCTCGGTACGCCTACCAACAAATTGTAACTGTCGGCCGCGTCGAGCCGCAGGCCCTCCGGCGCGCTGGCGCCCGCATGGCAGACTGAACAAATCGGCGTAAAGATATTTTCCTGGATCGATTCGAAATCAGCCGAGAGCGGCGCCGGCGCGGCGCCGCCCGGCACCAGCGGTTGGCCGTTGGCATCCAGGCCTTCGCCGTTGCCGGCGCACGCGGCAAGCAGCGCTACGCCGAGCGCAACGCCGCCGCGTGAGAAGGCGCTAAAGAATCGTGAATTCATGGTGGGCCTTTTAGGGGCTGGTCGGATCGATTCGGCGTGGCCGTAGAATCGTGAGGTAAGTGCCCAAGCAATGGAGAAAGGTTTAATCTGTCGCGCCTGCTCGACGAGGTATTGAGGATGCAGTGTTTGAGGCTTGATTCGACGGTTGCGAAATAGTGCATCTTCGCGCTGGCGTTGCATTGCTGATCGGTATTGGCTGTGTATCAACGCAAGTGCGTGCGGCGGACGAGTGGGGCGGCTCGGTGGCGTTGACGAGCGACTATTTTCTGCGCGGCATATCGCGTACCAGTGATCATGCGGCGCTGCAATTGGACTTTCATTATTCGAATCCCAATGGGTTCGTGGCGGGTGTGTTCGCATCGAACGCGCAAATCGATAGCCGCGATCCTGAGGACGTCGAGCTCAGCGGTTTCGTAGGATTCGTCTGGAACCTCGACGAAGCCTGGCGCGCCCGGGTATTGGCGAGCCACTACGCCTACCCCTGGAATCGCGAGGGCTCGCACTATAACTATGATGAGCTGGATCTCGATGTCTCCTACCAGGGCTGGCTGCACTTTGAGTTGGGGTATTCGCCCAACTCGCCCCGATTCGTGGGATCCCCCTATCTGCAACTCATCGGCGTGACTGAGAAATCCGGCGAGGTCAGTGCGCAACGACAAATCCTCGGCAAGCTGTCACTGACGGCTGGAGTGGGGTATAGCTTTCTGGACGGGCCGAAGTCTGGCGGCTACGTCTACTGGAGCGGGGGGGCAGCCTATGATTTTCAGTCACTTACCCTGGCGCTGGCTTATGTGAACACCTCGGCTGAGGCTAAGGCATTGTTTTATAATGGCGCGGCGAGCGGACAATGGATGGGGACGCTCATTTGGCGCTTCTAAGTGCACTCGATGCGTGCAACTCTTTGGGAGGCGCCCGGTACTTACACGGTGTGTCGATTTGGATAAGGATTTGCGTTAATGCTCGTGCCGGCCAAAAACTCACCCAAAGAGCGCGATAGCGCGCTGCTGGTGGCCATCTCAACAGGGGATCGGCGTGCCCTCGAGGAGCTGTATCTCAGCTATCACCGGCGTCTGGCACGCTTCCTGTCGCGATTTACCTCGCGCTACGAAAATGTCGAGGAGATCATCAACGATACCTTTATGGTGGTCTGGCAGAGCGCCAAGGATTTTCGCAATGCATCGCAAGTGTCGACCTGGATCATCGGCATCGCTTACCGTACGGCGTTGAAATCGTTTCGACGCCAGAAAAACCACACCGGTGCGCTAAGTCTCGACGACTATCCCGAGCAAACCGTCGATCCCACCGGCGACACCGAAGTAAGCGATTGGTTGAAGCACGGCTTGAGCCGCCTGCCGGTTGAACAACGGCTGACTTTGGAACTCGCCTATCACATGGGCCATTCTTTGGAGGAAATTGCGGCGATCACCGACTGCCCGGTGGGCACGGTGAAGGCGCGCATGTTTCACGCACGCGAAAAGTTACGTCAATACCTGCCTACCTTGAGCGGCGCGCCATCGGATTTGTCGGCGAGAATCGGATGACGCACGACCGCCGGATCGAGAATTCAGCGGAGCATCACGAGGTCTCTGAGCTGCTCCCCTGGTACGTCAACGAGACGCTCGCGGAGCGTGATCGTCAGCGCGTAGATGCGCATGTCGGTGTCTGCGCAAGCTGCCGCGAGGACTTGGCGGCGCAGCGGCGCATCTGCCAGGCAATTGACGCGCAGCCCGCGGTCGATTACATGCCCGTCGCCTCACTCAAAAAATTACAGGCCCGTCTCGACGCGCAAGCCGAATCGGGCGGCTCTCTAGCGCCGCCAAAGGAGCAGGCAGCGAACCGCCTGCCATGGCGCGGATGGATGGCAGCCTCAATTGCCGCCATGGCAGTGGCTGTGGCTCTATTGGCCGCCGATCGCTGGGCCCAGGTTGAAGCGCGCCGGACCCAGCCTAATTACCGCACCGTCACCAGTTCCGCGCCGCGGCCGCAAGGCGAAGTGATTCGAGCGGTGTTCTCGCCAACCATTACATTAGTGGAATTGCAGACCATACTCGATGAGGCGCAGCTGAGAATAGTCTCCGGTCCGACCGAGGCGGGCGTGTATTCGCTGGCGTCGAATTCCACTCTTACAGTGCGCGCGTCTTTGGCGCTGCTGCGTCAGCACTCGACGGTGCGCTTCGCTGAAGGAACCTCTCCGGAGCCTGCATCAGGCAATTCGCCATGATCCGCGCGATTTTGCTCGGCGCGCTAATCGCGATGGCGAGCGCGTGCAGCGGCTCGCCCGTGCGCATCGATTCTCGCGCGCTCGGCAATCAAGCGTCTCTGTCTTCGGATCGCTTCATTATCGTGGCGGTGGACAATGTGCCGGCAGCCTACGTCGCGCATGCCGGAGGCACGCCGCGCGGCTACGATGCTGTCGCAGACTACGGTGCGACCGCCCGTGCTCGCGAAGTTCTGCATGCGGTCGAACGTGAGTACGGATTGCGCGAGGTCAACGCGTGGCCGATCGGACCGCTGCAGATTCATTGCGCCGTGCTGGAGATACCTTCGGGCGCCGACCGCAGCCAGTTGCTTGCCAACCTGTCGAAGGACCGGCGCGTCAAGCTGACGCAACCCTTGCAGACTTTTGCCACGCGCACCCAGGACTACAACGACCCGTACGTCGGTTTGCAGCGCGGCTTTCAGCAGATGGATGTCGCGGACGCGCATCCTTGGTCGCGAGGCGAGGGCGTCAAGGTTGCGATCATCGATACCGGCGCGGATATACAGCACCCAGATTTGCGCGACAGCATTGCCGCCGCCGTCAATTTCGTGGACGCGGATGACGCGCAGTTTCGCCGCGACCGGCATGGCACTGAAATGGCGGGCGTGATCGCCGCCGTCGCCAACAATGGCGAGGGAATCGTCGGCGTCGCCCCCAACGCGCGGTTGCTGATATTGAAGGCCTGTTGGCAAGCGCAAGCCGACGCCGATGCGGCGCGTTGCAATTCATTCACGCTGGCTCGCGCGCTCACGGCGGCATTTGATGCGCATGCGCAAGTGATCAATTTGAGTCTCGCGGGTCCCGATGACCCGTTGCTAGGCGATCTGATCCGGGAGGGACAGCATCGCGGCGTACTATTTGTTGGGGCGGCGCCGGATACCGCCGGCGTGCAAACCGGTCTGATGCATCAGGCAGGCGTCATCGAAGTCGCCAGTGCCGAATCTCATTCCGTGATCGACTCGGTGTTATACGCGCCGGGCAGCGAAATTCTCACCCTGCTTCCCGGCGGACACTACGACTTCGCCTCAGGTGCGTCCATTGCAACGGCACAGGTCAGCGGAGTAGTCGCGCTCATGCTGGCCAAGAATCCCGGTTTGTCGGCGGCCTCGGCCTACCGTGTAATGCGCGACACCAGTTCCTCGTTGCAGACTGCGGACGGCGTCAAGGGCGTTGATGCCTGCGCTGCGGTGGTGACCCTGGTGGGTCAGGGCACATGTCATGCCAGCGAAGGCAAGAATTCGTTGGCTAGTCCGGCCGGCAATCGGATTGCGTTGCATTGACCAGGAGACAGGCTGCTAGTGCGCCTGCGGGCGTTTCAATAGTTCGCCTCGATCCACGGAGCGCACATTCAGGTGCAGCTGCGTCGCCCCGCGCATGGCCGTGAGAGGCACGCCCGTGCCCGCCGGACCCACCGCCCAGACGCGCCGATAAAACTCCGGCAGCGTGCCGACTTCTTGATGCGCCACTTCGCTGATCACGTCTCCCTCGCGAATATCGGCGCTCTGCGCAGGTCCCCCCTCCACCACGCCGGTGACGTATACCTTGCCGGCCAATTCGACCGCGTAGACCCCGAGCCACGGCCGCGGCTGCCGATCCACTCTGCCCGTAGACCTCAGGCTTTCTAGGATGGGTTTGAGCAAGTCGATGGGGACGAACATATTGGCATTGATCTCCTCGCCGGCGATGACCTCCCGAACCAGCAATGAACCCAATCCCACCAGGGTGCCGCGATTGTCGATCAACGCAGCGCCGGACCAATGCGGGTGCGCTGGAGCGGTGAATATCGCTTCGTCCAGCAGATACTCCCACGCGCCGGCAAACTCGCGCCGCGCCAGTACTCGCGCGGTCTGCGGCGGAGCGAAATCCTTCGCACTCAAGACATGGACTTCGCTGCCGGCGCGCAGCCCCTCCGACGAGCCGATAGTAACGGCAGGCGCATCCAGTTTTTGCAGGGGCAACACCAAGCCGAATCCCGTCACTTGATCGTAGGCCAGCGGGTGCGCCGCAATTTCGCGACCCGCGGCATTGGTCAGCCACACATCGGTCGCTTCCGTCATCAGATAGCCGATGGTCAGCACCAAACCTGCGGAATCGATGACCACGCCGTTGCCGATGCGCTGCGATCCCAAAATGCCCGCGGTAAACGCGTCCTCGGGAATATCGGCGCGCAATTTGGTTACCGATTGGTTGATCGTCTCTAAATCGAGTCCCATCGCCTGACACCGCCGCTACACAATGAACATACATTACTGCAAATTTTGCAACTGCGGTCGCCGCGCCGCGAATTTGGAGTTGAGAATCGTTCGCAATAATTGATCAGCACGGAACTGCGAAATGGGGAAAAATGTGTCATTCCTTCACTCCATAGAGGCGCGCTCATGCAAGGCAAGATTTCACGTCGATCCATCGTCAAGAGCGGACTCATCGCCGGCGCATTGCTGCCGACGTTGAGTCTCGTGTCCGGCAATGCCACCGCCGCGGCGTTGCCGCCGCTCGATCCTAATGATCCAACCGCCAAGGCGTTGGGTTTCGTAAACGATGCCTCCAAGGTTGACACCAAGACCTATGCAACGTTCAAACCGGGCCAAAAGTGCGGTACTTGCGCACAGTTCCAGGGCAAGGCAGGCGATGCAACGGCAGCGTGCACGATATTCGCGGGCAAGAGCGTGCCACAAGGCGGCTGGTGTCAGGTTTGGGCGCAAAAGGGCTGAATTAGTGGGTTGTTCCGACCGATCTCACGGAACTAACTCTCGGATCGGGTCAAACTTTGGGGATGTGGCGGCATCCCATCCTCAAAGTATTTCTGTTCTGCTACATCGCGTGGGGTGCTTGGCATTGGTTCGCCAATCGCCCGGTTCACGCACCGGACGGTGTCCTGGCGGCGGATGAGCCGCAGCAAACGAATGTCGCGGAAGGCGAAAAGCTGCAGATGGGCCGCTGGACCTTGACGGTGCGCGCTACCTATCAGCTGAAGGCTCGAGTGCTGGCGCGCGAGGCTTACCATTTCGACGCCATGTCCGATTTGGTCCCGGAGGATCTGGCCTTGGGCTGGGGTCCGATGTCGGACAACAGCGTGCTGCGGACAATCGATATTTCGCAGTCCAACCGCTTTTACTATTGGCGCACGAGCGCAGCCACTGGCCTCGCGCGCGAGATCATTATTTCCCACAGCGCCAATACGCATGTCATCCCGCAGACGCCGGCGATCGCAAGACTCCTGGCGCGCCTGCGGCCCGGCGAAGTGGTCACCTTGAGCGGCGAGCTGGTGGATGCGGTCCGCAACGACGGACGATGGATCAAAACCTCGATGGTGCGCACCGACACGGGCGCGGGCGCCTGCGAAGTCATGTTGGTGACCGATGTCATATCGTAAGCAGCCACTCTCGCAGGGCAATCGTCACCGAGTCCGGACGTTCGACCGGCGCCATATGGCCCGCCCCATGGATCTCGAATAGCGTCGCGTGCGGAATTCTGCGCCGGATGCTCTGTTGCTGAGAAACCGGCGACCAGGTGTCGTCGCTACCGCTCAACAACAGCGTGGGAACCGCAATGCTCGGCAGCACCGATAGCACTTCGGGTCGATTCAACATTGCGCTGACCTGGCCTGCGTAGGCCTCCGCAGTGAAGCTCTGAATCATCGTGCGGAGTCGCGGCATCAATTCCGCCGCGCGCGCCGCATCACTGCCCAGCATGGGGGGCAGCCACTCAGCCGCCAAGGCCGGCATGCCGTGCTCATAGGCGACTCGCAGTAAACGGCCGCGGCTCTGAGGCTCACCGTCGCGCACCGCATGCACGCCCGTATTGAGCAGGGCAAGTCCTGTAATGCGGCGGGGCGCGGTGCGCATGATTTCGAGCGCGACGCGGCCGCCCATGGAGTGTCCGGCCACCGCAAATTGTTCCGGAGCGATGTCGAGCACATGCTGCGCCATAGCCGGTATGGAGGAGAAGCCGCGGAACGACACCACTTGGATCTCCGCAACACCGGCAAGCCGTTGCGGAATATCGGTCCAAAAGGTCTCGTCGCACAAAAGACCGGATAAAAGCACTAGGAATTGCTTCATAACGCCATCGATGTTCTCCAGGGACGAGCACAAGCCACCAGCAATATGAGCGGTTACGCGTTTCCCCGCCGGGCGGCCTGCGTAGATTACTGCGCCACGGCTCGCATCGAGTTAAAATAGCGCATGCGGAGGATCACGCGAAGCTTTCGGATTCGCACCTATCCAAACGGGGCTCAGCGCCGTTTGCGGGATCGCTGGTTCGGTGCTTACCGGTGGCTTTGGAACACTGCGCTCGAGATCCGGACCGCGGCGTACCGGGAGTGCGGGATTAGCCTGACGGGCATTGATATTTCGCGTTGGCTGACGCAGTGGAAACGAACTGAAGGACACGAGTGGCTTAAGCTAGCGCCTTCGAGCTGCCTCACCCAGTGCCTGCGCGATCAAGACAACGCCTTTCGTAATTTCTTTGCCGGCCGTGCCCAATACCCAAAGTTCAAGCCGAAAGGCAGCGCGGGGAGCCTGCGCTTTCAAGGCGCGGGTGCGGCATGGGGGCGTGGAATCTTGAGTTTGCCGAAACTAGGGGTTCTAAAACTTGCCGAATCACTGCCATCCGTCGATCGACCGGATCTGGTGACCCTTACCGTGGATGCCACAGGACGGTATTTCGTGAGCTTTTGCGCCGAAATCGAAAAAGGCCCGATGCCGCTCTATGGCTGGGCACCTGCGGTGGGCGTGGATCTGGGACTCCATCATCTCGCTACCCTCTCGACCGGTGAAAAGATCGCGAATCCAAGGCATTATCAGGCGCGACTGAGGTATCTGCGACAACAGCAGCGCTGTCTGTCTCGCCGCCAAAAAGATAGTCGACGGCGCGAGAAGCAAAAACTTCGCGTCGCCCGCGCGCATGCCAAGGTCCGCCAAGCGCGTGAGTACGCCTTGCACGATCTCACCAATCGGTTGACCCAAGAATATGATTTGATTTTCATCGAAGACCTAAACGTCAAGGCGCTATCGCGCGGGCGCAATGCCCGCTCGATCCGGGACGCCGCGTTTGGCGAGATTCGCCGCCAGCTCACCTATAAGAGCGAGTGGCGTGACAAGATCCTCATCGCAGTGGATCGCTGGTATGCCTCGAGCAAGACGTGCTCGAGGTGCCGGCACGAACTCGATGAGTTGCGGTTGGATGTGAGGTACTGGACTTGCCCTAAATGCAAAGCATGCCACGACCGGGACATCAATGCCGCACGCAATCTGTTGATGGAAGGACTCCATCAGCTTGCCGCTCGTGACGAGTGGGACCTGCGCGTGGATGCGGGAGATGCATGCCCAGAAGAGATTCTGGTGCAGGTGCTCGCAGAAGAAGCGCGAAGCGGGCAATACAATCGAGCCTGTCCAGAGCAGGCGAGATTGCATTAGCGGCGCAGTCAAGATGCCACGTGACGTTTCTCAGGCCGTGCGCGACGCCTGTCTCTGGCTGCCGGAAGCCGAGGAGTTTCTGTCGCACGGATCGCCTAACTTCCGGGTCCGCGGCAAAACATTCGCGACCCACGTCGTCAATCATCACGGCGACGGACGCGTCGCGCTGTGGCTGAATGCGCCGGCCGGCGCTCAGCAACAGCATGTTGAGGCTGAGCCGCGGCATTTTTATATTCCGCCGTATGTGGGGCCGCGCGGCTGGCTCGGCGTGATTTTGGATCGAGGCATCGATTGGCGCAGAATTGTCGGGTTGGTGCGCGAGGCCTACGAAAAAGTCGCGCCCAACGAGCTCCGTGGTCGAATCGGTAATACGCCGACCATTAAGCCCCCGGCCAAGGTGCTCACCGCGAGCCAAGTCGATCCCTTCAAATCCGCCCGCGCGCTGGCAGTGTTAGCGAAACTGCGCAAGATCTGCTTGAGCTACCCCGAATCGAGCGAAGGCAGCCAGTTTGGACACCCTGTGTGGGCCGCGGGAAAAAAGACCTTCGCGATGGCGCGCTACGCAGAGAAGCGATTGTCCCTTTGCTTTTGGGTTGGCGTGGATCAACAGGGCCTGCTCACGGCGGATCCGCGATATGCGATTCCGCCCTATATTGGCCACAATGGCTGGATCGGATTGGATGTCACGCGACAGTGCGACTGGAGCGAGGTGAAGGGCTTGGCATTGCAGAGCTACCGGCATTTTGCGCTCAAGCGCATGCTGCAAAAGCTCGACCAGGGCTAGGGCGCGCCGCGGGCATCGAGCGCCAAACATAGCGCACCGAGCACGCCCGCGCGGCTGCCAAGCGCCGGCGGCACGATGTAGCGCTCAATACGGGTGAGAATTTCGCTGCGATCGATATAGCCGCCGAGCCAGTGCAGCGTGCGTCGTCGCACCAGGGGAAACAGAGTTTCGGCCATCACGCCGCCGCCCACGATGATTCGCTGCGGCGAGACGGTCAGCACCAGCTGCGCGCAAAGTTGTCCGAGGTAGTCAGCCTCGATCTCCCACTGCACGTGCGCCGCATCGAGATGCTGAAGCTCACTGCCGGTCCGCGCCAAAATGGCCGGACCCGAGGCCAGGCCTTCCAGGCAATCGCCGTGAAACGGGCAGACACCCGCAAAGCCCAGGTCCCGTTCGTGGCGCCGCGGGTAAATGTGTCCGATCTCAGGATGCATCAGACCATGCAGGGGCGCGCCTTCAATCAACACACCGCCGCCAATGCCCGTGCCCACCGTCAGATACACCAGGTTTTGCGTGTCGCTTCCCGCGCCCCAGCGATGTTCCGCGAGCGCCGCCGCGTTGACGTCGGTGTCGAATCCTACGGGACAAGAAAATTCGCGCGCCAGCATGGCGGCGACATCGGTATTGCTCCAGCCAGCTTTCGGTGTGTTGCCGATGAAGCCATAATTGGCCGAGTGCCGCTCCAGAGTGACGGGACCGAAGCAAGCCACACCAATCGCGCTGGGCAAGAAATCCCCGCGGCGTGCTTTGAAAAACTCACGAACCCTCGCGAGGGTCGAGTCAGGATCCGCCGTGGCGAAGCGCGACTCGGCGTGAATCGTGCCGCTCTCATCACCTATTGCGCAGACGAATTTTGTACCGCCGGCCTCGACGGCACCGAACAAGCGAGCCTGGCCGTGCATTAATAGAGCATAGCGTACTTGAGCGGCTATAATGCGAATCCCTTTAGCTACCGCGAGCCAGCCATGAATGTTCCGAGCGCTGCGTCGCGCGCGATGATCGAGCGCCTGATCGCGTTCAACACAGTGTCGCGTGACTCCAATCTCGGACTGATTGAATGGGTGCGTGACTACCTGCAGGGATTAGGGGCGAAAACGCGCCTCACGCATGACGCCTCTGCCAAGAAAGCCAACTTATTTGCGACCTTGGGCGACTCGAAAAAGCCGGGGCTGATTCTCTCGGGTCACACCGATGTCGTGCCGGTGGACGGCCAGGATTGGGATACCGATCCCTTCGCCGCCACCGAGCGCGACGGCAAGCTGTACGCGCGCGGCTCCGCGGACATGAAGGGATTTATCGGAATTACTTTAGCGCAGGCCCCCAAATTCGTAGCCGCGCTCAACGACCAGCGGCTCGACGCGCCGCTCCACTACGCTTTGAGCTACGACGAAGAGGTGGGCTGCCTGGGTGTGCGCGGCTTGATTCGCGATTTGGAGGAGCAGGGAATTCGGCCCGCCGGGTGCGTGGTGGGCGAGCCGACCTCGATGCAGCCCATCATCGCGCACAAGGGCACGCATCGCTTTCGTTGCGCCGTACACGGCCGCGAGGCGCACTCGAGCTACGTGACCCACGGAGTGAATGCCATTGAATACGCGGCCCGTCTGGTGGTGTTCATACGCCAGCTTGCGGACCGCCTGGCGCAACTCGAGCAGCGCGACTACGGCTTTACCGTGCCGTACTCGACTCTGTCCACCGGATTGATTCAAGGCGGCATTGCCGCCAATGTCGTGCCCAAAGACTGCGTGTTTCAATTCGACATGCGCACGCTGCCGCAGCTTAAGCCCGATACGCTTTATCAGGAAATTCGCCGCTATGCCGAAGTGCTTGCGGCGGAAATGCGCGGCATCGACCCGAGCGCCGGGATCGATTTGCAATGGGTGAGCCAAACCGTGGGACTCGCAGCCGCGGAGAGCGACGCGATCGTGCAATGGGCCATGCAATTGTCGAGAAATCCCACCGTCGGGAAGGTGTCTTATGGTACGGAAGCCGGACTTTTCCAAAAGATGGGCGTGCCGACGGTGGTTTGCGGACCTGGGGACATTGCCGAGGCGCATCGTCCCAACGAATTTGTCGCGCTCGATCAGCTCGCGCAATGCGAGAGTTTCATGGATCGAATTCTAGAGACCGGCTACGCGAAGGCTGCGCAGACACTGGAGGCCGCGACATAGCGCTCATGCACGGCGCAGATGCCGTCGCTGCAGCGTACCGCGGCGTAAGCTGAACTCAGGGAAGACAGACCGGGCAGCGCTGCCTCCACTTGCTGAGCATCGTTCTGGAAGTGCTTGCACTGACGGCAAGAAGGCGAATCTGGCCGCCTCATTGGCCCAGCCGATTCCAAAATCCGCTGAAGACCTGGGTCGACAGCACGAAGCCCAAGATCACATTGACCACCACGCCGATCGTGAACGCATAGAAAGGCCGTGCACCAATGGAAGCGAATTCGCGCAGTCGGGTGGTGAGCCCGATGCTCAAGAAGGCAAACGTGAAGGCCCAGGTCCGAAACGCCTGCAAGGGCGCAACGAGCGCGGGTACGACTTCCTTCTTGTAGGCCGCATAGTCAAAACCGCGCGTCACCAAGGTCAGGAGCGCCGATGCGATGAGAAAGCCGAGAACAAATTTTGGAAATCGGTTCCAGATCTCAGCGGCGCTCGATTTGTTCTGCACGCCGGTGCGTTCCCATCGCGTGGTCGCGATCAGGGAGAGTACAAAGGCCCAGACGCCGATCCAGACATCGCGCCCGATCACCTTCATGAGCGTGAACGCGCTCACCGCGGCATCCGGGCTCCCCATGATGCCCGGCACGTTGCCGGCGTAGCCACCGTAGGTTTGGGCCGCCGCCAAGCCCGCTGCGTCGGCAAATTCAGAGGTGCCGATCCAAGCGCCGGCAACGCCGGTGGACAAGCCCAACGCTCGGGAGGCAAGCGGCAGCACGAAAATCATGATGATGGCCCAGACCACCACCAGTGAGATGGCGACCGACACTTCTTCTTTTTTCGCGCCCACCGCGCCGCCGACGGCAATTGCGCCCGAAACCCCGCATACGGCACCGCCGGTGCCTAATGTGGCCGCCAATCGCCGGTCGAGCCCGAGGCCGACAGCGGAGAAATAGATAACGCCAAACGTGGCCAACGATACGATCGCCGCTTGAACGATGGCCACGGGTCCCGCCCAGGCGATCAGCGTCAGCGGCAAGCCGGCGCCCAATAGCACGATGCCGGTCTTGATATAGAACTCGACCCGCATTCCGGGGTCGAGCCAGCGAGGCACGCCGATGGTATTGGAGACCAACAGGCCCAATCCCAAGGCCACGAGCGGCGGCTCCAAGTTGTAATGCGCCGCCTGGTCCCACTGCCCCAGGAAATATAGGCTGCCGGCGGCGAGATACACGAGCAGAAAGGCGGGCAGAAATCGGGTAATTTTTATGCCGAGCGCGGCCGCACCGATGCCGAATGCCACCGCCCAGAGTACGAAAAGTGCCGCGTATTGCACGCCGTGCACTTTGAGCTGTTGGGTTACATCCGCGAGGCGGCTCCATTTCTGCGGCGCCACGGCGATCCACTTGATGCTGCCGCCGCCCGCGAAAAGAGCCACGGCAACCGCGATCAGTCCAAGCCCAATCCAGATGGCCCACCAGTCTTCTTTGCGAAACAACTCGCCCCATGGCGAGCGGCGGACGAGCGCCTGACTATGGGCGGCGTGGGCGAATTCCGCCATAAGGACTCCGGCTAAATTGCACCAGGCTAGCCTGAAGCCCTCGGCGCGTCGAATAGCAAGATCACATATCCAAGTTACGGGAGGTTATGACGAAAAAAGGGGGCTTCGGCAGCCCCCTTGTTGCGGTATTTCAATCACCGCCGCGTTTCAATGACCGATATCGGCGCCCTTGTGAAAATCGGGATACGGCGGAACCGGCGACACGGGAACGGGATGTTCCTTTAATTGTTGCATCACGACGGCCACGGCCTGCTCCAACTGTGCATCGTGCCCCGCGGCCACATCCTTCGGCAGTTCTTCCACCATCACGTCCGGCGGTATCCCGTGGCCTTCGACTTCCCATTCCCCGTTAAGACCGTAGATTGCATATCGCGGTGCCGTTACGGAACCGCCGTCGATGAGGCTCGGATAGCCACCGATGCCCACCAAACCGCCCCAAGTCTTCGTGCCCACCAGGGTGCCGAGCGCGGCCTTACGGAAGTACCAGGGCATGGCGTCGCCGCCCGATCCGGCGGATTGATTGATGATCATCGCCTTGGGGCCGAAAATCGCGCCCTGCGGATCGTGGACCGGCTTGCCGTCGCGCTCGATGGCATTGCTCAAGTGCTTTTGACCCAAAACATTAACGATGTAGTCGGCTATGAGACCGCCTTGGTTGAAGCGTTCGTCGAGAATGACACCTTGCTTGTCCAATTGGGCATAGAAGTAGCGGTTGAAATTCGAGTATCCGGCGCCCGCGGTATTCGGCATATACACGTAAGCAATTTTGCCCCCCGAGAGCGTGTCTACCTTGCGCCGGTTGCCGTTGATCCAATCAAGATTGCGCAATCCGTATTCGGAGGCAGTCGGGACGACGGTGACATCGCGCGCACCGCTGCCATCGGCATTCTTGCCGACGCGTAGTACCGTTTGCTTGCCGGCCGTGCCGTCAAAGAAACTATCAACGTTGTCGGTGGCGTGCAGTTCGCGGCCATTGACCGCCAACAAATAGTCGCCCTCAACGATATTGATGCCGGGCAAGGTCAGCGGCGCTGTCAGCGAAGGGGTCCAATTCTCGCCGTTATAGATTTTCGCAAACCGATAACGGTTGTGATCGATGGTGTAGTCGGCTCCGAGCAGCCCGGGCTTCGGCGCGGTCGACGGCGACCGGGGCCCGTTGACGAACATGTGGCCCACCTGAACCTCGCCCAGCATCTCATCGCAGAGATAGGTGAATTCGGCACGCGATGCCAAGTTCTCAAGATACGGTTGGTACTTTGCTTCGATCTTGGCGATATCCAAACCGTGCGTGTGCGGGTCGTAGAGAAAATCCCGCTGCAAACGCCAGGTCTCGTGATACATCTGCTTCCAGGCGCTGCGCGGATCAACCGTGGCCATCATGCCGTGATTGTTCACGGGCTTGCCCGGATTCGCGTCGGGTGATCCTGGTTTCAGCTCAGACATCGGGGCGAGAAACCAACTCTCTTGCCGTGCATAGAACAATTTTTCGCCGTCGAACGATACTTTGAAACTCGACAGGCCGCTCAAGATCTCCTCGGTCTTGCGCTTCTCCGTGGTGAAGCGCCACAGGGCACGGATGGGCTCGCCGCCATCCTCCGCCGAGCGGCCGACCGGCGGTCCTTCAGCGAGAAACAGCACGCCGCTCTTGCCGACCGCCAGTTCAGAGTAGTTCCGCGACGGGATCGGCATCGATAAAATGCGGTTGCCGATGT
>Ga0302324_100008646_pt1 | contig 21435 bp, 11 predicted proteins | sample Palsa_T0_1_FD_201949 | JGI IMG/M metagenome (GOLD analysis project Ga0302324, IMG submission 201949) | Peat permafrost microbial communities from Stordalen Mire near Abisko, Sweden - Palsa_T0_1 | ecosystem: Environmental > Terrestrial > Soil > Palsa > Peat permafrost | place: Sweden: Abisko...
GAAAAACAAAGAGATGCGAGCCGCCTGCCGAGTAGCCCTTGTGGCCGCTTCTGCTGCATTGGGCCTGGCAACTTGCGGATCAGCGCTGGCGCTGGGTATGCACGCAGACACCGCCTCGCCGGTCAACGACACCAGCGATTCCAAAGCGCCCAAACAGCTCACCGTTTCTGCCGAAAAAATGTCCGAAAACATTTTGGCCAAGGCGGTGCCAATTTATCCGCCGGACGCAAAGAAAGCCAAAATTCAGGGAAAGGTAGTCCTGAGTGTCGTGATCAGCAAAGCCGGAAATGTAGAATACGTGCGCGTCCTTTCTGGCCCACAGGAGCTTCAGCAATCGGCGATCGACGCAGTGCGGCAGTGGACCTACAAGCCCTACCTTCTGAATGGGAATGCTGTCGAGGTAAAGACGACAATCAACATAATCTACAACCTCAAGGGATAGCCGCTAAGATCGTGGAGAGCAGCCATCTCTCGCATCGGTAGGTCTGACCTTGCATGCCACGCCCCCACTGGGCCCTCTAACTGCCGGCGAGATTGCCGCACGGCTCGATCGTCTTCCAGCCACGCGAACCATATGGAAGTTCGTCGTCCTGCTCAGCCTCGGCTTTTTCTTCGAACTCTACGACCTGCTCTACTCCGGCTATGTAGCGCCGGGAATCGTCAAGAGCGGTATCCTGACTTCGACCACCGCCGGTCTGTTCGGCATGACCGGCGTGGCCGGCTTCATCGCGTCTTTGTTCGCGGGACTGTTCATCGGTACCATCGGCTGCGGCTTTCTCGCCGACCGTTTCGGACGTCGCGCCATCTTCACCTGGTCGCTGCTTTTCTACACCGCGGCAAACCTCATCATGGCTTTTCAGACCACGGCCGCCGGGCTCAACTTCTGGCGCTTCGTGGCCGGGCTGGGCATCGGGGTCGAGCTGGTGACCATCGGCACCTACATATCCGAGCTCGTGCCCAGGCACATTCGCGGGCGCGCTTTTGCCTGCGAACAGGCGGTGGGCTTCCTCTCTGTGCCTGTGGCGGCCTTTCTGTCGTACCTGCTGGCGCCGCACCGGCCCTTTGGCATCGATGGCTGGCGCTGGGTCGTTCTCATCGGTGCCCACGGCGCAATATTCGTGTGGTTCATTCGCCGGGCACTGCCGGAGAGTCCGCGATGGCTGGCGCAAAAGGGTAGGCTCGCAGACGCGGACCAAGTGCTGTCGAAGATCGAGGCCATCGTCGCACAAGAATATGGAAGGCCACTTCCCGCGCAAGCCGCACCCGTATCAGTGGCTCCGAGCGGCAGATTTAGCGACATGTGGGCGGCGCCCTACGGCAAGCGCGCCATCATGATGATCATATTCAATATCTTCCAGACGGTCGGCTTTTATGGCTTCGCCAATTGGGTGCCGACGCTGCTCATCAAGCAGGGAATTACCGTCACCACCAGCCTGATGTATTCCTCCATCATCGCAATTGCTGCGCCCGTCGGGCCGCTGATCGGTTTATGGATGGGAGACAAATTCGAGCGCCGCACGGTGATCGTGGTGGCTGCTGCGGCCATCGTGGTGTGCGGGCTGGTCTTCAGCCAGGTTTCAGGTGCGGCTCTGCTCATCACGATGGGCGTCGCTCTGACGCTGGCGAACAACATCATGTCCTACAGCTTTCACGCCTATCAGACCGAACTCTTTCCCACCGGCATCCGTGCGAGAGCGGTGGGCTTCGTATATTCCTGGAGCCGTTTATCCGCGATTCTTACGTCGTTTCTCATCGCCGGTCTGCTGAGGCAATTTGGCACCATCGGCGTCTTCGTATTCATCGCGGTCGCCATGCTGATTGTGATCACCGTCATCGCCTCCATGGGGCCGCGCACCCGCAATCTGGCCCTGGAAAAGATTTCTCACTAGGCAGGCAGGCCTCAATCCTGCCCGTTCCCGTCTGCAGCCCGTGCTGCCGAGTGGGTATGAAGTGAACGCTTGCGCACGCTTTGGGGAACAAATGCCATCGGCGTCACCCGCACCCTGATCCCGGTACTGATCCCGAAGGGGCGAAAGGAACCGTAGGGGAACTGCGGCCAATGCTGATATTCGAAGTCGATGGCTCGCAACGTGACATAGTGGTTCAGCGCGACATCAAGTCCGGCGCCCGGAGCGTACGCCAAAAAAGAACCGTGCGCATCGCCAAAAGGCAAAGTGATCTTGCCCATGCCGGTCAGGAACTTGGTGTAGAGTCCCACATTATGTGACCTGAAGACCAGCACGCGGATGCCCCCGAGATAGTTCGATTCGGTGACCTCTTCCGACGTGTGGTAGCGCAGGAAGCGTGCTTCTCCTTCGAAACCGATGCGCCACTGCGGATGTACATCCACATAGATCAACCCACCGGCCAGATCGCGCTGACCGTACACTGCCTGAAAACCCGAGGCTCCTCCGCCCACCGCCACGTATGCACCCGGTCCCACCGCCGAGGGAACCACTTGTGCCCGCAAACGCTGGGCTCCGGCGAGCAGCACCGCTGCTGCTATAAATGCCCTGGCAGCCCACCTCACTGCGTCACCACCAGGGTTATGGTCTGTGTCTCCGTGATGCCTGAGCTCTGGCCCGTGCCGACAATCTTGAAAGTGTAGGTGCCAGGGGCGGTGCCATTGGTGCTCAAACCGGCGCATCCTGAGACACCCATGGTGAATGCGACGGCCATGGCAAAGAGACCCATCATCCCAAGCCACCGGCGAGACGCTCTCCCGCCCTTTCTCCGCAGTAGTCCCGCCAGTAAGCCAAGTGGGATCCAGCACAGAAACGTGTCCCGGCCCTGAGCCAGCGAAGCAGTGGTGCCCGAACCCGCGCCCAACGGATTCCCCGTATCCACGACCAGGGATGCCGTAGCCGTGCCGTTTGCCGACAGCACCACCTGCGAGGGAGTAAAGGTGCACGTACCCGAACTTGGAAGTCCTATGCAACCCAAAGCAATCGTGTCTGTGAAGCCCTTCACCGATCCGATGTTGACCGTGATGGTTGTGTGCTGATGCGTAACCAGCGTGATCGATGGAGTACTGGTCAACACTGTGAACTGCGCAGCTCCCGCACCTGCAATGCTAGTCGCCGGAGACTGCGAGCCGGCGTAATTGACATCGCCTGCGTAGCTGGCGGTGACCAGCTCCGTTGGCTGCGCCAGGACCACCGTCAGGGTTGCCACCCCGCTAGCCCCGACGGATGCCTGGCCCAGCGTCACGCTCCTGCTGGTAAACGCCACAGTGCCGCCAGGGCCCACAGAGCCCTGGCCTTCGACCACTGCAATCAAAATCGTCTGCTGCGAACTTGCTGAGCCGGTGACCGTCGTCGACGTCGGCCGTAGTTGAACCGTTTCGCTATATACCGCGGAGGTGCTGGCAAAGTTTGCGCCATCGCCTGCATAACTCGCCAGGATCGAATGACTGCTCGCGCTCATGGCAGGCAAGGTCAGCGTTGCATGCCCTGTTCCGTCCAGGGGAGCGGTTCCGATCGCGGCGCCGGCGGCGGTGAAGGCGATAGTGCCCGTCGCCGGCGCAGCGCCGGCATTCGTAACCGTAGCGGTGAAGCTGAGTGAGCTCAGCGTCCATGCCGGATTGCCATTCGAACTCAGCGCCACTGCCGTCGTCTGCTTCACCACAAGCGTAAGCGGCGTCGAGGTGGAAGGGGTTGCCTTGCCGTCACCCGCGTAGACGGCCACGATGGTGTGCGAACCGGGAGCAAGCGTGGAAAGCGTAAGCACGGCGACCCCGGAGGCATTCAACTGGGCGGCGCCAAACGTTGCCCCGGCATCCGTGAAGCTGACAGTCCCGGTGGCCGTTCCACCGTTGCTGCTAACGCTCGCGGTAAGGCTGACCGGCTGCGCAAACGTAGCTGGGTTGGCCGACGCACTCATCGTCACCTGGGTATTTGCATCGATCACGGTTTGCACCAGTTGCGCGGCCGCTCCGGCAAAGTTCTGATCGCCCGGGTAGCTCACGGTGATGGTGTGCGAGCCCACCGTGAGCGCACTGGTAGTAAGGCTCGCGCCACCCAGGCCGTCCAGCGTAGACGCACCCAACAGCGTGCCGTTATCGCGGAAGGTAGCTGCTCCTGTCGGAACACCCTTGGCCGCTCCACCCATGTGAGCGGTGAAGGTAACGTTCTGGCCGCTCGCCGCGGGATTGTTATTGGAAGTCAGGGTAGCCGTTGTGCTTTGGACCACAAGCTCCGTGACCGGCGCTGAAGTCGAACCGGCATGGTTTGTGTCTCCGGAATATACCGCCGTCAGTGTATGCGTACCCAGACCAAGCCCAGTGGGTGAAAGGCTCGCCGAGCCATTCGTTCCCATAGCGGGCGTTCCCAGAAGTGCCGTGCCATCGAAGAAATGAATCGTCCCGCCGGCGTTCGGGCTGTCGCTGCTGACCGTGGCAGTCAATGTCAGTGCGTTGCCCTGCGTGAGCGGATCGGCGCTGGCAACCAGCAGGGTGGCGGAGTTTGCCTGGCGCACCACCACGGTGATACTCGTTGAAGCAGCGGCACTGTTATTTGCGTCCCCGCTATAGCTTGCCTGCAGCGTGTGGGTCCCGATGCTCAGCGTCGATGTCGAGAACGCAAAACTGCCACCGCCCGAAAGCGTGGTGCTCCCGATATTGGAGCTGCTATCCAGTAGAATCAACGTGCCTGTCGGGGGCACGCCCGGCGCGGTCAGGGTTGCCGCAAAGTTTGCGGTGGTGCCTGCGTCGACCGGGTTCGCCGGGCCGCTGAGCGTCAGCGTAGGCTGTGCCAGCTGCACCACGTACTGCTCAGCAGCCGAGGTCGATCCCACGTAGTTGCTGTTGCCAAGGTAGACCGCAGTAATCGAGTGTGTGCCGCGCCCCAGAGTGCTGATGGAAAAAGTTGCGGTGCCCGCACTCAGCGTGACCGTGCCAAGAACGGTCGAGCCATCGCGGAAACTCACCTGCCCGGCCGGTACACCGGTCGTGCTGGTAACGGCGACGCTGAAGGCGGCGGGTTTGCCCGCCAGGCTCGTTGACCCAGAGGAGCTCAACGTTGTTTGCGTGGCAGTCTGCTGTACCGTCTGGGTGAGCGCAGACGAACTACTTGCAGCATAATTTGCGTTCCCGGCAAAGCTTGCGGTCAGAGAATGCGATCCGACGTTGAGCGTGCTGATAGCCAGGATCGCTTGCCCGCTGGAGTTAATACCCACCGCACCGAGGACCACCGAGCCATCCCGGAACGTAACGCTGCCCGTCGCCACACCATAGGCAATCGCACCCGGCGCAAGCGATAGGTTTGCGGTCAGATGCAGCGTCGCTCCCGCATTGAGCGGATTCGCGTCACTGCTCAACGTTGTTACGGTTGCAATCTGTCCAACCGTCTCCGTCAAAGCAGTCGAATTGCTGGGGGCATCATCTGCATCCCCGCCATAGTCCGCCGTGATGCTATGGGTGCCCACCGCGAGCGTGCTTACCGTGAGGGAACTGGTGCCACTCGAGAGCGGTGCTGAACCCAGCACCGTCGTCCCGTCTTTAAACGCGACCGAACCCGTGAGCGTTGGGCCATTGCTATTCGTCACCGTCGCGGTGAAGATGATCGCGACGCCCACCGTGGTGTTGCTGGTGCTCGATGCCAATGCCGTAAGCGTATTTGCCTGAGCGATTTGCTCGCTGACCGTGTTCGAGATACCGCTCACGTTGGCGCTGTCGCCCGCGTACTGAGCGGAGAGGCTGTGGCTGCGGACGGCAAAGGCCGCCGTACTCCATTGCGCAATTCCGGAGCTGTTCAGAGCCACCGTCGCCAGGGCCGTAGCGCCGTCATAGAACACGACTGTTCCCGTCGCCGTGCCGATCTGATCCACCGCCGTCAGGGTGAGTGTGACGTTGCTGCCAACCACGGCGGGATTGGACGAAACACCAAGCACCAGCGCCGGCTGCTGTTTGATGATCTCGGTATAAGGCGGCGAGGCGCTGGGTGCGTTGTTGGTATCGCCCGAGTAGGCGGCACTGAAGGTGTGCGAGCCCAGCGAAAGACCAGGGATGACGCAGGCGGCCCTCCCGCTGCTGTTGAGGGTCACCGCCGGGCACCAGACGTTACCGCCTTCCGAGAAAGTTACGGTTCCCGTGCGCCCAGTATCGGCGCTGTCGACAATCGCGGTGAGCGTGATGGCCTGTCCCACCACTCCCGGGTTCGAGCTTGACGAGAGTGCAACCGAGGTCACGTCTACACTGAGCACCACGCCGGCCAGGCCATCCACTGGGGTGACGTTCGGTGCATTCGAGGGCCAACCGATCGAGCCCGTAATGTTGGGTCCTACCTGTATCGGGGCAAACTCGATCCCCATGTTGCAGGAAGCCGCGGGCGCCATTGCCGATTGGTTGCAGGTGGTCGTGCCCGAGTCCAGTGCTGCTTGGTTCAGCACTGGCGCGCTCAATAAAAGATTGGAGTTTCCCAGGTTGTACAACGTTCCCGGCAGCGGCGGAGAAACATTGCCGACCTTCATGGTGGGATAGCTAAGACCGAGGAAAGAGCCGCTGATCTCGCGCACGCGATTGTGAAACGTGTCCGACAGCCACAGGTTTCCACTGGGATCAAAGAACAAGGCATAGGGCCCATAGACGGTAGCCTGGTTGGCGGGGCCGCCATCCCCTCCGAACTGCTCGCTGCCCGTGCCCACGAGGGTCTGGATCGTGCCTGGGTTTCCAAAGATCACCCGCACGCGGTTATTGCCGGCATCGGCGATAAAGAGATCGCCCGCCGGGTCGAACGCCACATCTGCCGGTCCATCCAGTTGCTGATCCTGCGGTGTCCCCGCGTTCCTCTGGCCCGTACCCGCTGCCGTGGAAATGATGCCGGCCATGTTGACCAGGCGGACTCGCTGATTTTCCAGATCTGCGATCGCGATCGCGCCATCGGTGCGCACCGCCGCCCCGTAGGGATCATTCAGCTCTGCCTGCGTAGCCGGGATGCCATCCTGGTTGTAGCCTGCGACTCCCGTTCCTGCGATCGTCTGTATCTGGTTGGTAGTCATGTTGACCAGGCGGATCGCGTTGTTTCCGCTATCCGTGATCACCAGGTCTCCGCCGGGCATGAGCGCAAGCCCGCGCGGTGACGAAAGCAGGGCACTCGTGGCCGTACCGCCGTCGCCTGCATAACCCGTGGTGCCCATTTCCCCCGCGAACGTGGTGATCACACCCGAGATCGCATCCACCCGTCGAACCACATTGTTTCCGCTGTCCGCAATGTACAGATCACCCGCACCATCGATGGCCAGACCGGAAGGATTGTTCAGTTCCGCTTGCGTTGCCTGGCCTCCGTTGCCCATTGCTCCTGGACTGCCGTTGCCGGCAACGGTAGAAATGTAGCCGGTCGCAGCATCCACTCGGCGCACCCGGTTGTTACTCGAATCGCAAAGGAACAGATCGCCGGCAGCATCGACCGACAGTCCCGAGGGCAGGAAGATGGGCGCTGCTGTCGCTGCGATGCCATCGCGCTGATAGATCCAATCCCCGTCGCCCGCGACCGTGTTAATCGTGCCCGGCACCAACACCGGCAGGCTTCCCCCGCCAACACCGCTCAGCGGCGCGCTGGCCAGCAGTTGGTTCCCTGATTTCGCTACAACTGCCCCTTGTCGCACGCCGGCATAGCGGGGAGAAAACACTATGCTCACGGTGCAGCTCTCGCCGCCAGTGAGGGACATGTTGAGGGCACAGCTGATAGGGGTGACAGCGAAGTCCAGGTTTGGGGAACCGCCGGTGAGTGCGACCAGCGACGTGAGCGTGCCGCTGTTCTGCGCGGTCAGCGAAACAGTCACCGGTTGCGAGGTCGTGCCAACTGTCGTCATCCCCGAAAAGGTAAGAGGTGTGGTCGAAATCTGTGCGGTTGCAATGGTCGCCGGCAGCAGCACACCCAATACCGCCAACGACCATCGCTTGCCTGTCTCAAACATGTTTCTGCCTCGAACAGCGGCTCTCGGGCAAGCTATCGGCAGCTGCGGAGCCACGGATCATGGCTAAAAGGAGGCAGTCGCAAGTAACGTATTCGGGGTGCGGCGCGCCGCAAGGATAGAATTTGTTCCTGTGATTGATTGGACCAACGGAGTTGTCGGGCAACAACTCTCGCGTTCAGCCGAGCCGGTGCGGGCCCGGAAAAGAAACAGCAGGTCCTTCCACTACTACGCTATGCTTTGTCGAAAAAGATTTCCAGTAGAGGTCCGCGGTTCAACGGACCCGTCCTGGAATTTTTTTCGATGGACCTGCCCACTACGCCACCGCAACCTCAGAAGACCAGTTTGAGGGCCAGTTGGATAAGGCGAGCATTATTCACCGTGGACTGGGTAAACCCAAATCCAGGCGAGCTTATATCGTTCACGGGCGAACCAAACTGTGCGTGATTGAAGAGGTTGAAGAACTCGGCACGGAAGGTCAAACCCATCTCTCTGGGCAGACCGATCTGCTTGATGACCGAGAAGTCCGTGTTGACGAAATCCGGTCCGGCCACTGGGGCGCGCGCCGCATTTCCCAACTCGCCCGCTGGGGGCGCAACGAAGCAGGCGGAGCTGACATATTGCAACTTGATGCGGGACGCGTTGCAACCGGCCACCTGGTTAGGCCGGTTCCAATCGTTTTCATTGCCGCCGTTCGCGAAGTCGGCGCCGGAGTTGTTAATGCTGTCGATCAGGGGAACGGGAAATCCGGAAAGAATTTTTTGGATAAGCGTTACCTGGAAGTTGCCAAGAATCGCGTTGGCCACGGGATTCATATTGCCCCCGAACGCCTTTCCCCTGCCGACGGGCAAATCGTAAATGACGCTGCCGGTGAAGCTGTTATCCAGATTAATCTGCGATAAGGACCAATCCAGGTTTTGCCAGTTGGGCAATGGGAAATAAGGAGCACTCACCACGGAACCCAAGCCGTCGCTTAATCCGTTGTCATTGGTACGGGAATAGGTGTAAGCAAACAGGGCGTAAAGACCGTGCCTCGCCGTCTTGGTTTCTGCCTTGATCTGCAGCGAGTTATAGCCGGTCTTGCCTACATCGCCGAAGAGAAAAATGTCGTTGAAGTTGGGCGCGACGTACGGCGACGAGTAAGGCGAGCCATTGAAGTTGCAACCGAGCGTGTAGTTTTGCACCGTGCCGCACGCAGTCGGGCTGCCAGTCGTGAGGTTATTGCCGACTCCCAGGATGTGTGTGCCTTGGGCCCCGGCAAATCCGGCGGTCAGTACGATGTTAGCGGGCAGCTGGCGCTCGACGTTCACGTTGTATTGCTGCACCATGCCATGCTTCAGATTCGTGGGCTCGTAGTTAAAGTTTCCCGTAAATGTCGCAGCGGTCGGCGGCGTAGGAATGGCCTGAAATCCGTTGGAAAGAGCAATCCCGGAAGGCGTTTGTGCGAGGGTGGTCGCGCAATACGAGGTGGCAAAGGCGCAGCCCGCGGCGCCAAACGCGTCCGACTCACCCAGGAAGGGCGGGTTCTGCCATAGACCCTGGGCACCCTGGCTCCAGGCGGAGTCGTGGAAAATCCCGTAACCGAGGCGCAACACTGTCTTGTCGCTGCCGAACACCTTCCAGGTGGCACCGAGGCGGGGTTCGACGTTTGTCCAATCCATCTTGATCCCGGCCGAACCACTCACTCCATTTTGATTGGCAATCAGGAGCTGACCGGTTAAGGGAAGGTAGTCGGCCTGGCGTCCGCGGTTGTCGGTGATCGGCGTGGTCATATCCCACGCCAGACCGATATTAAGGGTGATGGTTGGTGTGATCCGCCAGTTATCTTCGGCGAAAGGACGATAGCTTTTCCAGCGCCGGCCGGTGACCGGGCCCTCATACGTTTGATCATGAATGGCGAGGCCGGTGATCCCGAGCAGGAAATCTGCCTCCGAATTGCCCGCGAGATTTAGGGCGCTATTGCCTGTAAAGTTCCCGCCAAGGCCGACGATCCAGAAGCCATCCTGGAAAGCCTCTGTGCCCACATTCATTTGGTTACCGCGAAGGTCAATACCGAACTTGAAGTCGTGCTTATTGTGGATGTAATCGAGGGAGTCGCGGAAAGAGAAGATGTTTGTTCCGCCCTGAAACGGAGAGTAGCCGCGATCGCCGAGGGACCAGTAACCACCCTGGAACTCGGTGGAAACCAGGCCGCAGCTATAGGCGCCAGGCAGGCACTTGCTGTTGGCGCATCCCAGGTTGGCGTTGGGAATGCCGCCGCCGATAGTGGCGGAGAGGCAGGTGCCCGTGCCCTGCGAAGAGATGTAGTCGAAGATGCGGTTGTAGCCAAACGTGGCCTGGTTGACCATATTGGCGGAGAACACGTGGGTCTCGCCCAGAGCAAGATTGCGCGCGTGGTTTCTGATGCGCTGGTTGCTGCCAAAAGCGTTCGCTTCCGCAAATCCTGGCGACCCCCCGGGAACAAAGGAGAACGCCTGCTCATAGCTGAAACGGCCGAATCCGCTATCAGCGTTGGAGAAGGTATGGTCCAGCCGGATATCGAACTTGGTGTCGTCCAGCTGGCGCACGGGTTGACTGGTGTAGTTGATACCCGCACTGGCAATGTTGGCGTTGGGATCGGGGTACAGGTTGATCATGGCCTGTCCGATCGGGTTGATCAGGTTGCCTGGAATCTTGTTGCAGGCAGTGCCCTGGGCCTGGCTTCCATCGGGCTTGGCAGCAAGAGCGTTCCCGGCGCTATCGCACTGGAAATAAATGTTGGGATAGACGTTCGGGTTGGTGGACGCCCCAACCATATTCGGGTTAGTGATGACTTGACCGGAAACAGGATTGCCAAAAGCGTCGCTCGAGAAATCACCGGTCCGCATGGCCAGTGAAGGCACCAGGCCGGTAAACGGAATGTCGTAGAGCTGATATTTTTGTTCTCCATCGACGAAGAAAAAGGTCTTGTTCTTTTGGATGGGGCCGCCAATGGCGCCGCCAAACTGGTTCAGGTTGAACTTTTGCGCGGCGGTGGCAAAGTAGCTTCTGGCATCGAGATCGGTATTGCGCACAAACTCGTAGAGAGTTCCGTGAAAGTTATTGGACCCCGATTTCGTCGTGACCAGCACTGCCGGCCCCGCGCGCGTGCCGTATTCGGCCGAGTAGGTATAGGTGAATACCTTGAATTCCTGAATATCGTCAATCGAGGTTAAAATGCCGATACCACCCGCGGTCAATTCGTTGTTGTCGACGCCGTCAAGCAGCCAGTCTGTGCTGTTCGGTCGGGAGCCGCCCACAGAGAGCGAGAAGGGGCCGCGCGCTGCCACTTCGCTGCTGGCCGCTGACGTGAAAAAGCTGTTGGGATTCGTCTCTGCGGTAGCGCCGGAGGTTAGCGTCGCGAGCTGGACGAAATCGCGGCCGTTCAAGGGGAGTTGCGCCACCTCCTGCGAGGTGATGACTTGGCCCAGAGACGAGTTGCTGGACTCGACAGCGACCGCATCGCCGGTGACCGCCACGGTCGTGACCACGGTTCCCGGCACCAGCGAAAAGTCGAGTTCGCGCGCCTCATCAATCTGCAGGTTCAGATCTTTGGATTCAGCGCTTTGAAAGCCGGTGGCGTCGACGTGCACCGTATAAAACCCGACTGGGAGCAAGGGCAGCAGATAGTGACCGGCGCCATCCGTATTCGTCGTGCGCTCCTGGCCGGTTGCCTGGGCGGTCGCGATGACGGTGGCTCCGGGAATGCTCGATCCTGATTTATCCGTAACGTTGCCGGCGAAACTTCCCGTGGCCTGACCATACATCGCCGGGCAGATAGCAAACGCGAAAACCGAGGCAACCGCGAACAATGTTCCTCTCAGTTTTTTGTTCGCCAGCGCGTGGTTCGATTTCGGACACTTCGCCCCCATCAGCGTGCGTTTCATAGTCAAATACCCTCTCGATAGCATCGGCGTAGACGGTTCTTGCATATACGGGATGAGTAACTGTAAGAACTTGGCGGCGGAACGTCAACGCAAATCTTGGCTGCCACAGCGCTTCATCTCGCTGGATACGACACCAGCCTTGTCATTTCCCGGGAAGACTCCATGCTAATTTAATCGAGTAAAAGAGGGAACCCTTCAGTCATGAATCAGGCGTTATGGCAGTTGAGCGCTGTTGAGGTTGCTGCCGGTATCCGAAGCCGCCGGTTTTCCTGTTCCGAAGTGATGGTTTGTGTCATCGAACGCATTCGTAAGCTTAACCCGATGCTGAACGCGATTGTCGTCGATCTCACCGATCAAGCGCTCGCCGAGGCGGCCGCTGCCGATCAAACGTCTCAAACACTTGCCGAGCAAGGACCGCTCTTCGGTGTCCCGGTCACGATCAAGGTGAACATCGACCAGCAAGGTCACGCAACAACCAATGGAATTCCAGCCTTCGCCAATCTCATCGCCCTTGACGACGCACCACTCGTCCGCAATCTTCGCAATGCGGGTGCCATCATCGTCGGCCGCACCAACACCCCGGAAGTTTCCATGCGTTTCACCACGGACAATCCGTTGCACGGGCGCACCTTCAATCCGTGGCATCCGGATGCGTCGCCCGGCGGATCTTCTGGCGGTGCCGCCGTTGCCGCCGCGGTGGGATTCGGTCCCATTCATCATGGCAACGACATCGCCGGCTCGCTACGCGTTCCATCCTTTGCCAACGGCGTCGCAACGCTCAAGCCGACACCGGGTCGAATCCCCGCGTTCAATCCGTCGGCAAGCGTCGAGCGCAGCCTGCTCTTTCAGCTCACCTCCGTACAAGGTGCGATAGCCCGCACCGTTGCCGATGTTCGTCTCGCCACCCGCGTGATGGCCGGCGGCGATTCACGCGACCCCTCGTGGGTCCCCGCGCCCTTCGACGGCGAGCCGCTGCACACACCCATTCGCGTTGCCGTGACTCGCAACAGTCACGGATACCCGATTCATCCCGGCATCCTCGAGTTGATTGACCGCTGTGCAGCCTACCTGCGCGACGCCGGATATGAAGTGGTGGAAGTCGAGCCCCCCTCCATCATGGATCCCGCCCGCGGCTGGTTCAGCGTGTTACTCACCGATATCAAGGCGACCTTAGGTCCCACCGTCGATATGCATGGAAGCGATGACATAGGCCGCATCTTCGACTGGTATTACAAAATGGGGACCATTCTCGAACTTGACGCCTATCGCGTTGGCCTCGCCGAAAAAATTCGCATGATGCGTAGCTGGAACGTATTCCTGGATTCTTATCCTTTAATACTGACCCCCTTCCTCATGCGTCCGCTCTACCGGTGGAACTACGACATCCTGGGATTGGAGCAGATAAGAGATCTTTGGGACTCTGCGGTATACAGCTACGGCATCAACTACCTAGGTCTGCCCGCCGGCTTCGTTCCGGTCGACCTGGTCGAAAATCTGCCTGCCGGCGTTCAGCTCGTGGGCCGTCGTTTCCGGGAGGACACGATCCTGGACGCCATGGCCGCAATCGAGCACCGCGCCGGCCATCTGGTTGACCGCCTCTGGGCTTCACCATTCCTCAACTAACCCCGACTGGTTCCTTGTCCCCGATCCGGTACAGTTGTTCCGACATGCACCGGATCAGGGGCTGGTTCCGCAAATATCTTGGATCATCCGGGCCGGCCAGGATCCTCGTCCGATCGATCCAGACGCTTCAGGTCGACCGCGGCCAGCGCCGCAAAATAGGTGTGAGCATCCCTCCGACACGCCCGATATTGTTGCCAATCCCTGACGCCAGGCCGGCCAAATCGAGGCACAGCAGCGTGGCCAGCAGCACCGGGAGCCAGCGCCCTTTAGTCGTGGTCGGCGCTTTGACGGCCAGCCCCAAAATCACCGAAATCAGAATAATGTTCTGGCTCAGCAATCCTTGAAACAGCAGATCGCCGTTGAAATGAGTGGAGCGTAATACTGAGAGCACGCCTCCCAAATGCGTCTCATCTTCGTACCCAGGAAGCAGCCTTCGCACGCCGAGGTAAACCCCAAAACAAGCCAACGACCACCCAAAGATCGTGAGCCGGAAGCCCACGTCGACTCTTTGCCTGATCAGGTCGAACGCCGCAATGCATCCGAAGACGACGAGCAGAGTTTCCCGCTGAAAAATGGTCAGCATCAATATCAGGGCACAGTGCCACTCGCATCTTACGCAGGTAGGCGAGAAAGCCTACGGTAAGCAGAAACCAGCTTGGCCCTTCGGTAACGCCTGTGATTACGACATACTGCGTATGGAAGGAAAGCAGGCAAAGAAATCCCGCGACCACGGCAATCATTGCGTTGCGTCTTCCCGCGATTTCTTCCGCAATCACGCCCGCAGTTGCTGCGGCCAGGACCAGAAAGACCCAGTTAGTAAAAAGAGCAGCAAAGAAGATGTGTTGATCAAACCCCGCCGCTTGAAACCATATCTGGTTCGGGTAATAGATATGGGCCTTCCACACCAGGTAGGTAAGTACCCCGCTGACCTGCCGCAGCACGAAAGGCGATTGCGTCGCATGCAGGTTGAACGGTGACACGTACATGTTGTAGTAACGCGAGTAGTCTCCGGTCCCGCTCCACGGCATTCCGAACTTGTATGAAAAGTAGAGGAGTCCATAGCTGGCAGCAAACAGAAGCACCAGTCGTGCAGCAAAGTTCTGCCAACGGTTCACCACCATAAGCTCGAATTGTACCGTTCTGGCATTTCCACAATAAGTACATAATTTCCACGCTACAAAACCTCTGCGGGTGCTTGCAAACGACTAAGTTGCGAGTAATATCAAAAACAACGGAGGAGAAATCCTCCAGCAGGAGAGAGTAGACGAAGGGCAACGAAGAGACTCGGTAACGGGCCTCGTGAGTGGCACCGAGGAAGCTCTTACAACGTTGTGAGAACGGAATAGTGCGGGAGCCGCGAGCAGTATCCGTGGTGACCGAAATCGGTTCCGCGCCGAACGACATTGTAATCTGGAAGCCGAACCGGATCCCCGACAAATCGGACAGCAGAGGGCGACATCTCCAAAGGATGTCGCCCTTTCGCTTTTCCAGTCCGGTTATTAACGGACGAAACGATACCAGGCATTCTCAAATAGAAGTAGAAGTGTCATCCCGACCGGAGCGCAGCGGAGTGGAGGGACCTGCTGTTCACATCCCACTCCACAAAAGCGAATGGAAGCACCACCCCCCCTTTGTCATCCCGACCGAAGCGTAGCGCAGTGGAGGGATCTGCAGTTCCGCAACCCCCTCATGGAAATGTTTTTCAAAAGGCCGGCGGGTTAGCATAACCCTATGTCGGACCCCATCCTCGTAAGAAAGCAGAAAATCGATCTGGACACCTGGGAGCGCCGCGCGCTCTTCAACCTTTTCCAGCCTTTCAGCGAGCCCTACCATGGCGTCTGCATCCGTGTAGACTGCACCGCAACCTACCACTACGCAAAGCAGCACCACCTCTCCGTCTTTCTCTCCTTTCTGCATCGTTCTCTCGCAGCCGCGCAACAGGTTGAAAACTTCCGCACCCGTATCATCGACGGCGAGGCCTGGCGTTATGAAGAGGTTAATGGTGGCAGCGCGGTTGGGCGTCCCAACGGCACCATCGGATTCGCTCACTATCGTTATCGGGAGCGCATCAAAGAATTCGTAACCTACGCCTCAATGGAAGTAGAACGTGTGCGGGCGAGGTACGACCTCGAGCGGTACCCGGAAGCCGATCTGATTCGTTATTCGACGCTGCCCTGGTTCGACTTCACCTCCATCTCGCATGCGCGAGACCTTTCCCACGAAGATTCCGCGCCGCGGATAACCTTCGGCAAGATGACCGAGGCGGAAGGTCGCCGCACCATGCCGGTATCGATACACGTCCACCACGCGTTGGCGGATGGCCTGCACGTAGCCCACTTCGTAGACCACTTTCAAGAGCTCCTGGCCGCACCCGAATTGCGGCCAGGCTAAGGACAACGAGATGATGCGATGGTATGTTGCGAGCTTCTTATGCCTGGCGGGCGCTCTTGGGACCTACGCCGTAGCCCAGACTCCTCAGCCCGCCACTGGACTTACCCTCCGGGCGGATGCAGTGGAATTCGCCGTTCCCGGATACAAAGCCGGGCGGAACGCCGCGCCCGCGACCAGTTTGCTCCTGCACAACTTCACCTTCGAAGGCCAGACGATTCCCGCCGGTAATCTTCACCTTCAGCAATTAAGTGAAGGAGTGTATGAACTAACCGGGCCCGCTGCCGCCGTTGGCAACTGGCACTTTTCCGTGAACGACGCGGCCGACGGCTACTACGGCCTGGGCGAGCGATTCAACGAACTCAACCACACTCACCAGATCATCAAGAATGGCTCTCAGGATAACGGCGGCCCTAAGGGTTCGGCTACCTACAAACCGATTCCGTTCTACCTCAGCACCACCGGATACGGCCTCTGGGTCGATACCACCGCCGAGGCTGTCTTCGATCTGAATGCGAGCTCGCGCGAAGATGTTTCCATCACCGTGCCCGCGCAGAAGCTGCGCGTTGTCCTGATTCAGGGGCCGCAGTTTCCCCGCATCCTCGACCGGTTCACGGCGATGGCAGGGCGTTCGATGCTGCCGCCCTACTGGAGTTTTGCTCCCTGGGTAGGCCGCGATTATCACCGCAACGATGCCGACGTACGCGAGGACATGGAGAAGACCCGGACCCTCGGCTTGCCCACCAGTGTGATCCTCATCGACTCGCCCTGGGCCACCGGATACAACAGCTATCAATTCAATCCCAAACAGTTCAGCGATGTGCCGTCGTTGGTGAAAGACCTGCATGGGGCGGGATTCAAGCTGGTGCTCTGGCACACTTCATGGATCAATAACCAGACCGCCCGTCCGCACGAGGAAGGGTTTGCGGACAAGATCGACGTGAAGTCATCCAACTACGACTTAGCGGCCGCACACGGTTATTTCGTCAAGGATAAGAATGGCCAGCCCTACCAGGGCAAATGGTGGAAGGGCCAGGGATCGCTGATCGACTTTACCAACCCGGAAGCAAAAGCATGGTGGCAGGGTCAGGTAGGCCTCGCGGTGAAGGCGGGCGCGGATGGCTTCAAGGATGACGATGCCGAAGGCAACTTCCAGGGCGACGCGCGGTTTACCGATGGAACTGATCCGCGGCTGATGCGTAACCGTTACGCTGTCTTGTACAACCGTGCCATGGAAGAGGTCATCCAAAACCAGCTGCATGGGAATGGGATCCTATTCATCCGCTCGGCCACGGTCGGCAATCAGAATCTTGCCGTGTTGTGGGGCGGGGACAACGAGTCTAATTTCTCGCCGGAAAACGGCCTGCCTACGGTGGTGACCGCCGGGCTGGGCGCGGGTATCAGCGGAATGGCTTTATGGACTGCGGACCTGGGTGGCTATCTCACCCCGAAAGGCCCAGGCAACCCAAGGCTCTTCATGCGCTGGACTCAGTACAGCGCCTTTTCACCCACCATGGAGTTGCTAAGCACTTCGAATCGTGGGCCGTGGGATTATGGCGACGATGCACTCAAGAATTACCGTAAGTATGCCGTGCTCCACATGAGTCTCTTCCCCTATCGCTATGCTGCCGCGCAGGAGGCTGCGAAGACCGGGATGCCGATCATGCGGGCGCTGGTGCTGGAGTATCAAAACGATCAGCGTGCCCGCGAGGCAAAAGATGAATATCTCTTCGGCCCCGACCTTCTCGCCGCGCCGGTGATCGACGAGAATACCTCACGGGCTGTCTATCTCCCCGATGGGCAGTGGATCGACTACTGGTCCGGCAAGCATCTGAGCGGAGGCAATGAAGTGATCGCCGATGCGCCGCCGGACGTGCTCCCCCTGTTTGTGCGCGCCGGAGCCATTCTCCCCAAAATTCCCGAGGATATCATGACCCTGGTGCCGCCCGCGGAGAGCGGCAATACGACTGTCAAGTCGCTGGATGACCGGCGTGTCTACGAGCTCTTGCCCATTGCAAACGATTCCCAATCGGTAACCATCACTGACTTCGAGGGAAGAACGCTCGCTCGCACTGCCCATTCGCTTGAAATCAACGGCAACGCCGCGAAGCTGATCGTCCGCTGGCGCTTTGACCCCGTGAACTCCGTTACGTTAGCCGGTACACCGCTTGAACTGCACGCCGATGCCGGCGGTCGCTACGTCGAATTCAATCACACCGGCCGCAGCACGCTGAGCTGGAAGTAGTCGCCGTGCGCCGATCTTGTCGGAGGTCAATCGAGTGTTGAAGCGAATTGCTGTATACGCGGTCCTACTCTTCTTGCCTGCGTTCGCTCTTGGCGCCGAACCCGGGAACCCGGCTATTCGCACCGCGGTAGAGAAGTTTATCGACGCGCAGGATATTTCCGGAGCCGTAACGGTCGTCGCTACGAAACACAAGTTCCTCGCCCTCGATACCATCGGGTTGGCGGACATTGCAAAGAAAAAGCCCATGGAGCCCGACACCCTTTTCTGGGTCGCCTCCATGACGAAACCCCTCACCGCGGTTTCGATTCTCATGCTGCAGGACGAGGGAAAGCTGAAGATAACCGATCCCGTCGAAAAGTTCATTCCTGAGTTTGCGGCCCTCAAGACACCAACGGGCCGGCCTGCGCACATCACCATCGAGCAGATGCTCACCCATACTTCAGGGCTGGGCGAAGGCGATGGCGCCGCCATCAAGACTGCCCATACTCTGCGCGACCTGATTCCCATTTATCTTGCATCGCCCATGCTCTATGAACCCGGCGAGCGTTGGCGGTACACGCAGTCTGGCATCAACGTCGCGGCGCGTATTGTCGAAGTGACGAGCGGGCTCTCCTTCGACCACTTTGTCAGCAAGCATCTTCTCAAGCCGCTGGGCATGAAGCACACCACCTTCTACCCCAACAAAAAGCAACGATCTCACCTGGCAACGCCGTATATCAAAGACAAACAGACCGGCGCGCCTTATGCCGGCTACGGAAACCAGGGGCAGCCTCCTTTCGGGAACGGAGGCCTTTTCTCCACCGGCCCGGACTACGCGCGCTTCTGCCAGATGCTATTGAACAGTGGCACGTTTCGGGGCAAGCACTATTTGAGTCCGGCCGCCTTTCAACAACTCACCACGGTGCACACCGGCGAACTGAAAACCGGCTTCCTGCAAACCGAGGAATATGGAAGCCGGGGGATGAACTATGGTTGGGGAATCGGTGTGGCCATCCTCAAGTCCCCTCACCCCGGGGTGGCGGAGATGCTTTCACCGGGCACCTACGGTCATGGCGGCGCCTGGGGCACCCAGGCGTGGATCGACCCAGTCCGCGGATTGGCTTACATCCTCATGGTGCAGCGTCCGGGCGTCAACGGCGACGCCAGCAACCTTCGCCAGGCCTTCCAACAAGCCGCATCCGACTCATTCCCAAATCGTTGAGGGAATCGACGGCTGCCCCACGTTCGCCCCAGCGTACGTGGGCCGAAAACGACGGGGCGTAGCCCCTTCATAGCTTTTTGAAAACTAGGACCCGCAACAAACACGAGGGGTGCCCCATATCTCGCTCGTTTTTCGCGAGATATGGGATACCACAGCGTTCGACCTGAAGGCTTTCAAGCCGCAACCCAGGCCCAACTGCTATGATCCTCTGCGCACGAAAAGGAGCTATCACATGCCGGAAGGCGCCAAGGGAACTGCCACCGACGTTTACCTACTCGACGTGGGAGAAGCTGCAGCCGCTCGCCTGCGGCTGCTCGACCAGGTCTATGGCGCATCCACGCGCAGAATGCTCATCGAGGCAGGGCTCCGCGAAGGAAGCCGGGTGCTCGATCTTGCCTGCGGTATTGGGGCCGTCTCTTGTTGGTTGGCGAGCCAGGTGGGCGCAACTGGCAAAGTGATCGCTGGTGACGTGAATCCGGATCAGCTTGTCGTTGCGAAATGGCATTGTGCAAAATGCGAGCATCCCGCTCCCATCGAGTACATGGAGGCGAATGCATACGACACCGGGCTTGCCTCTGGAAGCTTTGACATTGTCCACATGCGTCTCCTGCTGTGCCATCTAACCGATCCGTTGAAAGTGCTCGCCGAGGCCTACCGCCTGCTGAAGCCAGGCGGGGCTCTCGTATGTCAGGACCTGAGGCTCTCAAGCATCTTTTGCTCTCCGGAGTCGTCTGCCTACACGCGCTGGGTTCAACTCGGCCACACGTTGGGAGCCAAACTCGGCGTGGACTACGATTTCGGTGTGCGATTGCCGGCCGCCGCCGCCCAAACCGGCTTTCGATCAATCCAGATACACCTTGAGCAGCCGGCCTATTTGCGTGGGCCTGAGAAGCGTTTGTGGGAGCACACCTTCGCCGAAGCGTCGCCAGTGGCGGTGCGCAACGGGGTGGCCACGGAAGACGAACTCAAAGGGCTTCTGCACCAGATGCGCGAGACTGCGGACGACGAGACCGTCTTAATTGCGCAGGCATGCCTGCCAGGCGTGGTCGCAATCAAGTAGAGGGATCAGGGGCGAGGGCAGAGAAGATCGGGAGAAGGTCGTTGACTGTCTTGCAGGTGTGGTCGGGGCGGGCCGATGCGAGTTCTTCGGACGTGCCGTAGCCGTAGGTGACAGCGATGGAGGTTACGCCGTTCGTGCGGGCCGCTTCAATATCGAAGTTGCGGTCACCGACCATGAACGTGGTGCCAGGATTGAGGGACTGTTCTTCAAGCAGACGACGCATCAGGGCCGTCTTGGTGTGGTGGAGCGATCCGGCCGTGTCCGCGTACACGGCAACGAAGTAGCGGCTCAGGTCAAATTTGTCGAGGATCCGCAGGGCGAAATCTTCGCGCTTGGAGGTGCAGACGAAGAGTTGCCAGCCCCAGTCCTGCAGGCTCTGCAATACCTCATGGACGCCGGGATACACAGAGTTCTCGGCCCATCCGCTGGCGTCGTAACACAAGCGGTAGTCGTGCAGCAGAGCGGTTCGGCGAGCCTCGTCGGCATCCGGCATGAGGCGGCGCAGGGACTGGTCGGCAGGCGGCCCGATGAACCAGTCGAGAGGTTCGGTCCAGACGATGCGGTGGGCTTCGAGGGCGTTGGTAAGGCATCCCAGAATGCCTGGTTTCGAATCAGTGAGCGTGCCATCGAGATCGAATATTACAGACCCGCGCTTCATCATGTGATCAGTATCGCAAACAGCCCAGGCGTTCTCACCCAAACAGAAGTGTCATCCCGATTGGAGCGTAGCGACGTGGAGGGACCTGCTGTCCTTTCCGCCACAAGCCAATCTTCCTTGAGAGCGTCCCCCTCCCCTTTGTCATCCCGACCGGAGCGTACCCGGATTTCCTGCCACGCAGCACTGGACAAGGCCGCGTGTGCGCCCTTCCGCAAAGAAGGGCGCATAAGTTGCAACAACGCCATCAAGTTCCACAGGAAATCCGGGGGAGCGTAGTGGAGGGATCTGCGGTGCGCCCCTCGGACTTCCCGAATCTCCCTTTACAAACCTCAACCCCAAACAGAAGTGTCATCCCGACCGACGTGGAGGGACCTGCTGTTCTTTCCGCCACGAGCCAATCTTCCTTGAGAGCGCCGCCCTCGCCTTTGTCATCCCGACCGGAGC
>Ga0302324_100008648_pt1 | contig 21429 bp, 22 predicted proteins | sample Palsa_T0_1_FD_201949 | JGI IMG/M metagenome (GOLD analysis project Ga0302324, IMG submission 201949) | Peat permafrost microbial communities from Stordalen Mire near Abisko, Sweden - Palsa_T0_1 | ecosystem: Environmental > Terrestrial > Soil > Palsa > Peat permafrost | place: Sweden: Abisko...
TCCGCGTATATTAGATCTAATAGAACTCCGTAACGCTGCGCGGAATACGACTATAATGGGTTCTAATAGTACTTGCTCGATTAGCTTTTAATTCTTGAGGCCGGCCACATTCTGCGAGCGGGCGTACTCCTGGCCGCGCGCGGGCACGCGGGTGCCGCCGGCGACAGCTTGCCGGCGCTGGTCAGATGAAGTAGTGGCCCTGTTCGATGTCCTCGATGAGGCCGGGGTGGGTGGGCTTCCAGCCCAGGAGTTCCCGGGTGATGGCGCTGGAGGCGGGCATGTCGGTGCTGAGCAGGTGCACGAGCATGCCCTCGTACTCCGCGGCGGGCAGGGACCTGGCCGGCAGGTTCAGGTGCCGGCCGATGGCCTCGGCGATCTCGCGGACGGGCACGCCTTCGTTACCGACAGCGTTAAGCACTGCGCCAGCGGGCGCCTGCTCGGCAGCCAGCCGGTAGAGAACCGCGGCGTCCTTCACGTGAACAGCGGGCCAGCGGCTGGTCCCGTCGCCGATGTAGCCGGAGACACCCCTGGCCCGGGCCATGGCGATGAGCTGGGGGATGAATCCGTGACGGTCTCCCTCGCCGTGCACCGAGCGGGGCAGCATGACCAGGCAGGAGCGAATGCCCCGGCCGGCGGCCGCCAGCGCGGCCTGCATGTTGGTGATGCGGGCCGCAATAGGTCCGGCAGCGATGAGCTCGTCGCGCTCGGTCGCGGGCCGGCCGGGCCTGACGAGCGTTCCGCCGGAGACCACCAAGGGCTTGCCGGAGCCGGCGAGGCTGGTGGCAAACGTCTCGATGGCCCTGGCGTCGGTCCGCGTCGCAGCCTCGGTCACGCTGGGTACGACGAAGGCCAGGTGGATGACGCCGTCGCTGTCGAGGGCACCGGCGCGCAGCACGTCGGTGTCGTTCAGGTCGCCGCGTAGCACCTCGGCGCCCATGCTGGCGACGGCTTCGGCGGAGGCGTCCGAGCGGGCTAGACCGAGGACCTGGTGGCCGGCGCTGATGAACTCGGGGACGACGGCCGAGCCGATCCAGCCGGAGGCACCGGTGACGAAGACGCGCATGGAGATTCTCCCTGGTAGTGCTTTGCGTGATGACGATGCGCGGCGCAGGCGCCGCAGCCGGAATGCCGATGCGATCCGATCGCATCAACCGTAGCACAACTATGCGACTAAGTCGCATCACCTGGCTAAGTGATGCGATCTGGTCGCTTCACCTAGACTATGACGGTGAGCAGATGGGCACCGGACGCGCGTGAGCGCCTGGAGACCGCCGCGCTGGACCTGTTCGCGGAGAACGGATACGAGGAAACGACTGTCGCGCAGATCGCGGATCGCGCCGGCCTGAACCGCGCCACCTTCTTCCGGCATTTCGCCGATAAGCGCGAGGTCCTGTTCGGCGGTGAAGACGTACTGGCCGGGCTGTTCGCCGACGCCATCCGGGCTGCCTCCCCGGATGCGACGCTCACCGAGTGCCTGCAGGCGGCGTTCGCGGCCGCCGAGGTCGCGATGACCCCGCAGCAGCGGGCTAAGACCGCCCAGCGCGCGGCAGTCGTCGCGGCGAACAGCGAACTGCAGGAGCGGGGACTGCTCAAGCACGCCCGGATCGCCAGGTCGATCAACGCCGCCCTGCGCGAACGGGGCGCAGACGAGCTGACCGCCCGGCTGGGGGCCGAAGTGGAGATGCTCGCTTTCACCGTCGCCGTCGAGCGCTGGATGAAGGCCGGCGATGACGAACCGTTCGCGCTCCATGCCGCAGCGGCCTTGAGTGAGCTGCAGACGCGCGCGGCCGAGCTTGACTCCCGGGGGGCTAGCGCGCCACGCGGTAGCTAAGGTAGACGACCCCCGAGCTGAAGGTGCGGGTCTCGACGAGTTCGAGATCCACCCGGCGCTCGTGCTGGGGAAAGAACGGAATGCCACCGCCAACCAGCACCGGGTAGACCCTGGCCCGGTACTCGTCGATCAGGCCCAGCGCAGCCGCCTCGGCTGCGAGAGTCGCGCCGCCGATTCCGATGGCGCCCTCCGCTGGCTCGGCTCGCAACCGCCCGATCTCCTCCGCCACGCCGCCGGAGGCAAGGCGGGCGTTGCCTTGCACCGCCGGCAGCGTGGTGGAGAACACCACCTTCGGGAGGGCCTTCCAGATCGCGGCCCACTCGAGCATTGAGTCGTCGAGCGACGGATCCTGGTCGGCGGTCTCCCAGTACAGCATCGTCTCGTACAGCCTTCGTCCCAGCAGGTGGACGCCGACCTCTCGCTCCTCGTCGGTGACGAAGCGGAAGACCTCCTCGTCGGGCACCGTCCAGTCGAAGCCGCCGTCCGGCCCGACGATGTAGCCGTCCAGTGAGACGCCCATCGAATAAGTCACGCTGCGCATCAGAAGTCCTCCTCAGTAACGGGTTCGACGCTGCGACCGCCGGACGCCGCAGAACTCGTCGCGGCTCGTCCTGGCTAGTGCGGTGACGGCTGATGAGGTCATCGATCTCATCGGGAAAGTCAGCCCAGTAGGCCAGTCGAGCACATCGCCTGCCTGCCAGGTGAGCGATACCAGCGCAGCAGTCCCCCCATCGTCGGTTGCCCTGCCGTGAATAGCTGGCTTACGGTGAGCAGATGCGGTCATCTGCCGCCAAAATGCGGCTTTCGGACCCGAGTCTGCCCGCGCGGCCGACTCGTTAGCCGTTAGGGGGCCAGCCATGGCGGCGGAGAAGACGCCGGGAGGTCGCTGGTTGCCGCGGATCGCCGCGGCAGTGCTCCTGTCCGCCGCAGCGGCGACCGTGGCGTCACCCGCCGCCGCGGCGCAGCACTCGCTAGCTGCCACCAGCGCGCACCATCCGCCTGGGTACCAGATCATCTCCAGCGGGCTCATCGGCGCAGTGCCTGGCGCCTTCAACTCCGGTGCCTTCGCCACGTGCCCTGCTGGCACAGTCGTGTGGGGTGGCGGGGTTGCATTTTCCGGTTCCGCCGATGCCAGCCTCACCGTCAGCACGTCCAACCCGAACGGGAGCGGCGGCTGGGCAGCAAGAGTCAACAACACCGGCACCACGACCGCGCAGTTCGAGGTCGCCGCGATCTGCGCGAGCAAGCCAAAGGGCTACCAGATCGTTTCTCAGATGGCGGACAACCCGCCGGGCACCCAGTCGCATGCCACAGCCGCCTGCCCCTCCCCGGATGTCCTGCTCGGCGGCGGCACGCTGTCGACTGCCGACCAGGTGGGGGCCATTCTCACTAGTGCCTGGCCGCGGAGTTCGGCCAAGTTCACGGGGTACCTGTACAACGGGACGACCAGCGATGCGAACTTCATCGTCTATGCAATCTGCGGCCACAAGCCGGCTGGCTACAAGATCGCCTCGATCAGTGGTTCCGTAGGTCCGAGCGGCACGCTGGAGGACGGCATCGCGTGTCCAGCTGGCACGTCAACCCTGGACGGCGGCGCTCAATCCCCGGACCACGTCCCAGCCGTCCAGGTCAGCGGATCAATCGACCAGGGCTCCTCCGGCTGGACCATCGCCCTGAACAACACCGGGCAGTCGGCAGAGCAGGCAGACGGCTACGTGATCTGCGCCGCGTAAGCTCCTCAGCGCCGGGCGCGCAGCGGGCGCGGCTAGCCGCGGCGCGGATGCGGGCTGGCCGGCGGCCTGCGAGGACGCCCGGGGCGCGCGGGACTACCGGGTAGCACACGGCCGCCGGCCCCGGCGGGATGCTCGGCCCCGGCGGGACGCCCGGGGCCAGCGGTACGGCTGACGGGCTCGTCGTGGCGGCTGACGGGCTCGTCCTGGCGGCGGGCCTCGGCGACGACCTGGCGCCAGGCCTCGCGGGCCTGCCTGATGGCCGCGAGGACCTGCTTGCGAGCCTCGCTCGCGGCGTCGGCCGCGACCTTGAGCTGCTCCCGGCTGTTGCTCCCCTGGACGGCCACGCCGAACGACCACAGCCCGGTGTCGATGAGCCGGGCCGCCCGGCGGACCTCGGCGAGCACCTGGTCCCGCACCTCGGCAGGCGAGCGGGTGCCGTCGGAGTATTTCCGGGTGGCCCGGAACATCACCCGCCACAGGCCGGCGACGGCGACGGCGGCGATCTGCGGCTCGGGATCGTCGGGGTCGACCCCGGCCCGGCTCGCCATCGCCTGCGCGGCGACCTCGGTCAGCCGCTCCATCATGTCGCCCTGGGCGGCCCGCAGCGCCGGGGTTCGCTCGAACAGCTCGTAGAACCGGTGGATCAGGCTCAGGTCCGGGACCTCGCTGTGCTCGGAATCCCAGTGGTTATAGAGCTCGGATACCTCGTCGCTGATCAGCCCGACGGTGGAGTCGATGGGCGAGACCGGGGCGCCGCCCGGGCCGAGGGCGCGGCGGATGGCGCGGGCGATGGGCTCTTCCCGGTCGAGGATGAGCGACTCCTTGGTCGGGAAGTAGTTGTAGATCGTCTTCTCGGACACCTCGCAGGCGGCGGCCACCTCGGAGACCCGGACCTCGTCGAAGCCCCGCTCGAGGAACATCATCGTGGCCGTGTCGGAGATGAGCTGGCGCATCAGCCGCTTCTTGCGCTCGCGCAGCCCCTCCCCCGGAACGGGTGCTGCGGTGGCCTGCCCCGCAGCGGCCCGGGGGGCCGGGCGGAAGTCCGTAGACGGCTCTGCACTCACGAGTTCATCGTACCGGCGTTCGCCGCTGAAAATCTAGTTGCAGAAATCTTTCTGTGTCTGTATGTTTGCTGTAACTAAAGGGAGATCCGATGACCTCACCCGAGCTGACCGTCATCACCGACGGGCTGACCAAGCGCTTCGGCGACCTCGTCGCCGTTGACCACATCGACCTGCGGGTGGAGGCGGGGACCGTCATGTCCCTCCTCGGCCCTAACGGGGCGGGCAAGACGACGATGGTGCGGATGCTCGCCACCTTGTCGGCGCCGACCAGCGGGACCGCGATCGTCTGCGGCCATGACGTGGTGCGGGAGGCCGACGCCGTGCGCAGCGCCATCTCCATGACCGGGCAGTTCGCCGCGCTGGAGGACAACCTGACCGCCCGGGAGAACCTGCTGCTCATGGCGCGGCTGCGCGGGTACGGCCGGGGAGCCGCCAGCCGCCTGGTGGAATCGCTCATCGACCGTTTCGATATCGGCGAGTTCCGCGACAAGCTGATCAAGGCCGTGTCGGGCGGCCAGCGGCGGCGGGTCGACCTGGCCGCCAGCCTGGTGGTCCAGCCCCAGCTCCTGGTGCTCGACGAGCCGACCACGGGCCTGGATCCCCGCAGCCGCCAGGTCGTCTGGTCGACCGTCCGCGACCTGGTGGACGAAGGCGTCACGGTGCTGCTCACCACCCAGTACCTGGAGGAGGCCGACGCGCTGGCCGACGACATCGTCCTGATCGACCACGGCCGGGCGGTCGCCGCCGGGACGCCCAGCGACCTGAAGGCCCGCATCGGCGACCAGCGCGTGGACGTCGTGGCCGTCGACTCCCGCGGGCTCGACGGCCTCGTTGCGGCCCTGTCCGGCCGGTTCGACCTCACCATCGCCCGGGAGCGGCGCAGGGTATCGGTCCCCGCCCCGGACGAGCTGGACGACCTGGCGAGCGTCGCGGCGGCCGTGCGGGCCAGCGGCATCCCGATCGACGAGATCGCCCTGCGGCGGCCCACCCTGGACGACGCCTTCCTGGCACTCACCGGGCAGCCGCCCGCTACTGACACCCCGGCCGACGACAGCCTCGTGGAGGTAGCGTCATGACCACCATCACCTCGCCGGCCGCCGGCGCCATCCAGCGCGTCGCCGAGGCCCTCCCGCCGCGGCCCGGGCCCTTCGCCCGCTACCTCCGCGAGACCGCCCTGCTCGTCGGCCGGGGACTGCGCGCCATCCCGCGCGTTCCCGAGCGGCTGAGCGACGTGACCATCCAGCCCATCATGTTCACCCTGCTGTTCCTGTACGTGTTCGGCTCGGCCATCCACGTCCACGGCACCTACCAGGACTACCTGCTGCCCGGCCTGCTCGGCCAGAGCGTGGCCTTCGGCGCCATCGGCGCCGGCGTGGCCACGTCGACCGATTTCTCCAGCGGGGTCGTCGACCGGTTCCGGTCGCTGCCGGTGGTCCGGATGTCGGTGATCTCCGCCCAGGTGATCGGCCAGATCATCGAGCAGATCCTGGGCATCGTGATCGTGGCCGGAATCGGGCTCGCGCTCGGCTGGCGCCCCCACCTGGGCGGGTTCCGGTGGCTGGAGCTGGTGGCCCTGATGCTGCTGGGCCTGGTTGCCTTCACCTGGGTCGGCGTGCTCGCGGGCATGCTGATCCGCAGCTCCGACGCCATGCAGGGGATCGGATTCGCCGTGATGCTGCCCCTGTCGTTCCTGGCCGGCACGTTCGTGCCGATCGCCGGGATGAAGCTCGTCCCCCGCGCCATCGCCGAGTGGGACCCCCTCTCGGCGCTGGTGGCGGCCGTCCGCCAGGTCTGCCAGGGGACCCCGTCGAGCGGCTCGCTCCAGCTGGACCACCCGGTACCGGCGATGATCGCCTGGTGCGTGCTGGTCCTCATCGTCTGCGTGCCGCTGGCCCTGCGCAGGTTCAGGACCGCCAGCGTCTAGACCATCCCGTCACGGGGCCGCCCCGCGCCACGGGTTGCGTGCCGCCGTTTGTGATAGCATAATGTAAGCATGCCAAACGTACTCATCCGGGACATCCCCGAGGACATCCACGCCGCTCTGCAGCGCCGGGCCGAACTACGCGGCCAGTCGCTGCAGCAGTACCTCGCGGGTGAGCTGAGACGGCTGGCCGAACGGCCCGGCATCGGCGAGGTGCTGGACCGCATCGACCGCCACCGGGGCGGCCGGGTCGGGCTGCGCCAGGCAGCCGAGGACCTGGCCCAGGACCGGCACTGATCGTCATCGACGCCTCCGTGCTCGCCAACGTCGTCGGCGACGACGGGGCCGACGGACACCGCGCCCGCCGTGAGCTCCGCACAGCCGGTGACCTCGCCGCGCCCGACCTCGTCGACGTCGAGACCGTCGCCGTCCTGCGCAAGCGCTGGCTGGCCGGCACCGTCTCCGATCGCCGGTTCGCCGCCGCCGTCCAGGATCTCGAAGATCTCGACCTCGATCGTTATCCCACGCTGCGGTTGATGCGCCGCGCCTGGGAACTGCGCGCCAACGTGACGGCCTACGACGCTGCCTACGTCGCGCTCGCAGAAATCCTCAGCTGCGACCTCTGGACAGCCGACCAGCGGCTAGCCCACGCCACCGGACCACGGTGCCGGATCCGCCTCTTGCAGTAACCGCCGGAGCGGCTGTGGCCGGCAAGGCGCCGGTCAGCGCCAGCCCGGCAGCGCCGTGGCAGCCCTCGCCTGGCTCCCGGCCGCCGGCCGGGGAGAGCCTGGCCGCGGCGCGTCCTGGACACCGATGAGATGATCGACGCCGGTCAAGGCGAAGGAACGGTTATGGGCACACATGCCGACGTGCTGATCGTCGGGGCCGGCCTGGCAGGCCTCACGGCGGCGCGCGAGATGGTCAGGGCGGGGCGCTCGGTACTGGTGCTCGAGGCCAGGGACCGGGTCGGCGGCCGGATCGTCAGCCAGCCGATCGGGGACGGAAAGGTCGTCGAGATGGGCGGCCAGTATGCCGGGCCGACTCAGGACCGGATCCTCGCCCTCGCCGACGACCTCGGCGTAGCCACGTTCCCGACGTATGACACCGGCAGGAAGGTGCTGCATTTCAACGGCAAGCGGGGCACTTACTCCGGCACGATCCCGCGGATCAACCCGCTCGTCCTGGCCGACGTCGGGCGTGCCCAGGCCCGGCTGGAATCCCTCGCCAGGCGGGTATCTACCGGCGCCCCGTGGACGGCGGCGCGTGCTCGCGAGTGGGACTCGCAGACCTTCGAGACCTGGATCCGGAGGAACGCGGCGAGCCGCGGCGCCAGGACGCTGCTCGCGTTAGGGGCCGAGGCCGTCTTCGCCTGCGAGCCCGGCGACGTCTCACTGCTGCACGTGCTGTTCTACTCCCGGTCGGGCGGCTCGTTCCAGAACCTGATCGCCACGACGGGCGGCGCGCAGCAGGACCGGTTCGCCGGGGGCTCCCAGCTGATCGCGCTGCGGCTGGCGGCCAGCCTCGGCGACGATGTCGTCCGGCTCAGCGCACCGGTCAGCCGGATCAGCGTGCGCGCAGACAGCGTGACGGCGCAGACCCCGGCGGGAGAATGCGCCGGGCAGCGCATTATCGTTACCGTTCCGCCGCTGCTGGCCGGCCGGATTGACTATGACCCGGCGCTGCCGCAATGGCGCGCGCAGCTGACGCAGCGGGCGCCGATGGGCTCGGTGATCAAGTGCCAGGCAATCTACGACGAGCCGTTCTGGCGGGCGGAGGGACTGAGCGGTCAGGCCACCGGTGACGGGGAGGGATCGCGGGTGGTGTTCGACAACTCGCCGCAGGACGGGTCGCCGGGCATCCTGCTCGCCTTCGTTGAGGGTGACGAGGCACGCAGGCTAGGACCGGCCAGCCCCGATGTCCGCCGCCGCGCCGTGCTGGACTCGCTGGTCAGGTACTTCGGGCCGCGGGCGGCCACGCCCGCTGACTACCGGGAACTCGACTGGCAGCAGGAGCGCTGGAGCGGCGGATGCTATGGCACGATCTTCGGGCCGAACGTCTGGACCAGGTACGGGCCCGCGCTCAGGCAGCCGGCCGGGCCGATTCACTGGGCTGGCACGGAGACGGCGACCGCCTGGTGCGGCTACATGGACGGCGCGGTCCGGTCCGGCGAGCGGGTGGCCGCCGAGGTAGTCAGGGAGCTGCGCTGAGATGGCCTCACGATCGTCGCGATCGGCTCGGGCAGGACCATTGACGCAATCAGTTGGTTGCCATAGTATCGCAACTAACTGATTGCTACTTGATGGAGGAGTCATGGCTTTTCCCGATCGCATCGAGCGGACCGTCGAACTCGCTCATCCGCCAGCCAAGGTGTGGGCGGCGCTCACCACGGCCGAGGGGCTGGGCACCTGGTTCGGCAACGAAGCGACGATCGACCTGCGCCCGGGCGGATCGGCCCGGATGACGTTTACCGGCGGCCACACCGCCGACATGCGGGTCGAGCGGGTCGACGAGCCGGCGGTGTTCGGCTTCACCTGGCACGTCTACGGCCTGCCCGATGACGATCCGCGCCGCACCTATGTCGAGTTCACGCTCGAGCCGGCCGTCGGGGGCACGCGGCTGACCGTGGTCGAAACCGGCTTCGCCCAGTTGCCGGAAGACGCCCACAGCACGGCGTACGACGGCAACACCAAGGGCTGGGCGAGCGAGCTGGGCGAACTGGCCGGCTACCTCGATGCCGCCTGACACCGACAATGCCGCCTGACACCGACAATGCCGCCTGACACCGAGGCGATCGCCGAGCAGGTCTTCGTCGCGCTGGCCGACCCGAGCCGGCGCGCCATCCTGGCCGCGCTGGCCGCAGGGGGCCCGGCCACGGCCACCGACCTGGCCGGCCGCCTACCGATCACGCGGCAGGCGATCGCCAAGCACCTGGCCCTGCTAGCCGAGGCCGGGCTGGTGACAGCCGAACCGGGAGAGCGGCGCCGGGTGCGCTACCGGCTGCGCTCCGCGCCGATGCAGGTGGCACAGCAGTTCCTGGCCGCCCTGGCCCGCGACTGGGACGGCCCGCTCGGCGCGCTGCAGGACCACCTCGACCGGGGTGCTCGCGGGCCTGCCGCAACCCTGCTGCCCGAAACCAGCGCACATGACTGAGCACGGATTCACCGCCACCCTTCGCGGCGGGACCTCGACTGGAAGGCGGACACGCGATGAAGACTCCCCCGATCGTCACGCAGCCCGAATGGGAGGCAGCGCACCGGCAGCTGCTCGTGAAAGAGAAGGAACTGACCCGCGCCCGCGACGCGCTGGCCGCCGAGCGCCGGCGGATGCCGTGGCTGGCCGTGGAGAAGGACTATGCGTTCGACGGGCCCGCGGGCAAGGAGAGCCTGCCCGGCCTCTTCGAGGGCCGCCGCCAGCTGATCGTCTACCGGGCCTTCTTCGAGCCCGGCGTGTACGGCTGGCCCGACCACGCCTGCCCCGGCTGTTCCCTGGTGGCCGATCAGGTCGCCCACCTTGCCCACCTGAACGCCCGCGACACCACTCTCGCCTTCGTCTCGCGCGCGCCGCAGGCGGACATCGACCGCGTAAAGGCCCGGATGGGCTGGACAATCCCCTGGTACACCATGACCGACGAGTTCGACGCCGACTTCGGCGTGGACGAGTGGCACGGCACGAACGCGTTCATCCGCGACGGCGACCGGGTGTTCCGCACCTACTTCGTCAACAACCGCGGCGACGAGGTGATGGGGGGTACCTGGAGTTACCTCGACATCACCGCGCTCGGGCGGCAGGAGGAGTGGGAGGACTCGCCCGAGGGATATCCGCAGACCCCGCCGTACCACTGGTGGAGGTGGCACGACGAGTACGGCGACGCCGATCCGTCGCAGGGGTAGCTCGCGGGTCAGGACCGGATCAGGGCAGCAGCAGGAGCTTGCCGGTCGTCCTGCGGGACTCGATGTCCGCGTGCGCCTGGCCGGCCTGCTCCAGCGGGTAGCGGCCGCCGATGCGCACCTGGAGCGCGCCGCGGGAGATGAGCCCGAACAGCTCGGCCGAGTGCGCGAGCAGCGCCGCCCGGGTCGGGATGTGATCCCGGAAGACCGGGTAGCACACCTTGATGCGGTTCGGCAGGTCCCGCATGCTCACCACCGGGACCTCGCCAATGAACGCGCCGTAGTACAGCAGCGTGCCGTGCCGCCGCAGCACCTGCATCGAGGCGCGGAACGTCGCCTGCCCGCCGCCGTCGTAGACGACGTGGACGCCTTCACCGCCGGTCCGGCCGAGCACGTCGCCGGTGAACTGGCCGCCGGCCGATACCAGGTAGGCCTCGGTCACGAAGTGGTGGGCGGTCAGGCCCTGCATCATGACCGCGGCGGCGACCTCGTCGGGTATCTCGTCCGGCACCGGGACCGCGCTGGCCGCGGGCACCGCGATCTGCTCGGCGTAGGTCCCGTACGCATAGACCCACGCGACCCGGTCGCCCACGGCGAACTCGGTCACGCCGGGCCCAGCCTGCCGGACGGTTCGCGCCGCCTCCCTAGGGGCGTTGAGCTGGGGATTTGCTGGTGACTACGACCACGTTTGCATGGCTAGAATGTACTCGCCAGTACAAAAAAGGGAGAGCGCATGATCACCGCCAAGGGGCTGGCCACCCGGCAGCGCATCGTCGACGGCGCCGCGGACGAGATCCGCGAGCACGGCGTCGCGGCGACCACCCTGGATGACATCTGCGCGGCGACCAGGACCGGCAAGAGCCAGCTGTTCCACTATTTCCCTGGCGGGCGCGAGGAACTGCTGCTGGCGGTGGCCAACCGGGAGGCCGAGCGGGTCCTGGCCGACCAGCAGCCGCACCTGGCCGCCCTGACGTCGTGGCAGGCATGGCAGGACTGGCGGGACGTCGTCGTGGACCGGTACCGGCGGCAGGGCGTGCACTGCCCGCTCGGCGTCCTCATCACCGAGCTGGGCCGGTCGACCCCGGCCGCCCAGGCCGTCACCGGCCAGCTCATCGAGCAATGGCAGGCCGCCGTGCAGGCCGGGATCGCCGCCATGCAGCAGGGCGGCGAGGTGCCGGCCGACCTGGACGCCGCCCGGACGGCTGCCGCGATCATCGCGGCCATCCAGGGCGGCGTCACCATCTTGATGTCGACCGGCAGCAGCGCGCACCTGGAGGCCGGGCTGGATACGGCGCTGGAATACCTGCGCCGCTGACACCGCTGTCCACGTGGTCGAGCTGCACGCGGGTGAGCCATGCTCTGCCGCGACGACCGACCGCGAGGAGCCCGTTATGTCCCGTCCTGTCCTGGAGCCAACTACCGAGCACCCGATCACGGTCGAGCCGACCAGGGGCCGGGTCACGGCCCGCGTCGGCGGCACGATCGTCGCCGACACCAGCAGCGCGCTGACCCTGCGGGAGGCGGCGTACCCGGCGGTACAGTACATCCCGCTGGCGGACGTCGACCAGAGCCTGCTGAGCCGGTCCGCCACAAGCACCTACTGCCCGTTCAAGGGCGACGCCAGCTACTACAGCGTGCGGATTCCTGGCGGCGAGGTGCTCGAAGACGTCATCTGGACCTACGAGCACCCGTATCCTGCGGTCGCCGGGATTGCCGGGCATGTGGCGTTCTACGCCGATCGCGCCGAGGTCACGGTGGACGCCGGCGCCTGACCGGGGTCGTTCAGCGGGCGGTCATGCCGCGCCGCCGTCCCAGGTCCAGTTGCGGATTTCCGGCATGTCCTGGCCGCGGGCGTTGATGTACTGGCCGTGCTCGACGAGCTTGTCCTGCATCATCTGCTTCAGGTGGCTGCCCGTGTCCCCGAGCTGCGGGAGCCGGTCGAGCACGTCCTGGACGAGGTGGAAGCGGTCCAGGCGGTTCTGCACTCGCATGTCGAAGGGCGTGGTGATGGTGCCTTCCTCGTTGTAGCCCCGCACGTGCAGGTTCCGGTTGGCGCGGCGGTAGGTCAGCCGGTGGATCAGCTGCGGGTACCCGTGGAAGCCGAAGATGACGTGCTTGCTGGTGGTGAACAGCGAGTCGTAATCGGCGTCGCTGAGTCCGTGCGGGTGCTCGGAGGCGGACTGCAGTTTCATCAGGTCCACGACGTTGACCACGCGGATCTTCAGCTCGGGCAGGTGCTCGCGGAGGATGGAGGTGGCGGCGAGGATCTCCAGGGTGGGCGTATCGCCGCAGCAGGCCATCACGACGTCCGGCTCGGCGCCCTGGTCGTTGCTGGCCCAGTCCCAGATGCCGATCCCCTCGGTGCAGTGCACGACCGCGGCGTCCATGGTCAGCCACTGGGGCAGCGCGTGCTTGCCGGCCACGACGACGTTCACGTAATGGCGGCTGCGCAGGCAGTGGTCGAAGACCGACAGCAGGCAGTTCGCGTCGGGCGGAAGGTACACCCGGACGACGCCGGCCTTCTTGTTCACGACGTGGTCGAGGAACCCGGGGTCCTGGTGGGTGAAGCCGTTGTGATCCTGCTGCCAGACATGCGAGGCGAGCAGGTAGTTCAGCGAGGCGATGTTCCGCCGCCAGGGCAGCTGGGCGGTGACCTTCAGCCACTTGGCATGCTGGTTGAACATCGAGTCGACGATGTGGATGAAGGCCTCGTAGCAGTTGAACAGCCCGTGCCGCCCGGTCAGCAGGTAGCCTTCCAGCCAGCCTTCGGACTGGTGCTCGCTGAGCATCGAGTCCAGCACCCGGCCGGCGGGCGCGAGGAACTCGTCGTCGGCCTGGGTCCGGGCGTCCCACTGCCGGCTGGTGACCTCGAAGACCGCGCCCAGCAGGTTCGACAGCGTCTCGTCGGGACCGAAGATCCGGAAATTCCGCTGCGCCGCGTTGAGCGCCGCGACGTCCCGCAGGAAGCCGCCGAGCACGAGCGTGTCCTGCGCGGTGACCGCGCCGGGCGACGGCACCGCGACGGCGTGCACGCGGAAGTCCGGCATCCGCAGGTCGCGGAGCAGGAGGCCGCCGTTGGCGTGCGGGTTGGCGCCCATCCGCCGCTCGCCCTCGGGGGCCAGCCCGGCCAGGTCCGGCAGGAGCCGGCCGGCCTCATCGAACAGCTCCTCCGGCTGGTAGCTCCGCATCCAGCTCTCCAGCTGCCCGAGGTGCCCGGGATGATCGGAATCGACCAGCAGGGGCACCTGGTGCGCCCGGAACGTGCCCTCGATCTTCAGGCCGTCGACGACCTTCGGGCCGGTCCAGCCCTTCGGGGACCGCAGCACGATCATCGGCCACCGCGGCCTGGTCGCGTCACCGGCCGCCCGCGCGTGGTCCTGGATCCGGCGGATGTCCTCGATGGCGGACTCCAGCGTGCCGGCCATCAGCTGGTGCATCTCGGCGGGGTCGTCGCCCTCGACGAAGTGCGGCTCCCAGCCGCAGCCCCGGAAGAACTGGCCCAGTTCCTCCTCCTCGATCCGGGCCAGCACGGTGGGATTGCTGATCTTGTAGCCGTTCAGGTGCAGGATCGGGAGCACGGCCCCGTCGCTGACCGGGCTGAGGAACTTGTTGGAGTGCCACGCGGTCGCCAGCGGGCCGGTCTCAGCCTCGCCATCGCCGATCACGCAGGCGACGATCAGGCCCGGATTGTCGAACGCAGCCCCGAACGCATGGCTGAGCGAGTAACCGAGTTCGCCGCCCTCGTGGATGGACCCCGGGGTCGTCGGCGCGACATGGCTGGAGATCCCGCCGGGAAAAGAGAACTGCTTGAACAGTTTCTTCAGCCCGGCCTCGTCCTGGCTGATATCCGGGTAGATCTCGCTGTAGGTGCCCTCCAGGTACGTGTTGCCCACCAGCGCCGGCCCGCCATGGCCCGGGCCAGCGATATAGAACATATCCAGGTCATACTTTTTTATGACCCGGTTCAGGTGCACGTAGATGAAATTCTGGCCAGGCGTCGTGCCCCAGTGCCCGACCACCAGCGGCTTCACGTCCGACAGTTTCAGCGGCCGTCTCAGCAGCGGATTGTCATACAGGTAGATCTGGCCGACCGACAGGTAATTCGCGGCCCGCCAGTAAGCGTTCATCCGGCGGAGCAGTCCCGCGGAAAGCGGTCCCGGGGAAAGCGGTTCCGCCCGCACGGTATCAAGTGCCGTCATGAGTCAGTCCTCCGTCGTGTCCGGGTAGCCCACGTCCACTGGCGGCAGGTCCTGGACTTGCTGCCTGGTGATCGTGAGCTGGATGCCGTCGCTCGTACTGGTCACCGCGCCGATCGGGATGGCGACCTGCCGACGGCCCCACAGGTGGCCCTCCTGCAGGAGAACGTGGGTCACGTGGTGACTGCCCGGGTCGATGACGAGGCCCTGGACCCGGCCGATGGCCCCGTCGGTGGCCTGCACGTGATCGCCGCGGCGCACGTCCACCTCCCCCAGCGGGACGGCGTCATAAGTGACGGCGCGGGCCACGGTTCCGCCGCCCGCGCCGAGGCCGAGGCCGCCCATGCCCATGCCGCCCATGCCGATGCCGCCGCCCAGGCCGCCCAGGCCGTAGTACGGCCAGAAGCCCAGCTGCCCCGGGCCGTAGCCTGAGTAGTCGCTGGTCCCCGGGATGAACTGGGTTTCCTCGGCGGGGTCGAGCTTCTCGAACTCCGCCGTGGTGCAGCGGAGCCGTATCTCGCCCGCTGCCGTGACGTCGGCAAGGCCGACCGGGACGAGCCGGCCAGGGTCTCGCCGGTGCTCCGGCTCGACCACCAGATGAGTGACCGCCTCGGCGACCGGGTCGACGATCACCCGTGTCACCTCACCGCAGGCCCCGTCGCTGCAGCTCGCCTTGGCCCCGATCGTGAACTGCGCCGTGTCCGCCATGTCCATCCTCTTCCTGTCCTGTCAGGCCCGGACCGAATGCCGGGTCATCAGCCGCGCCGGCGGCGCAGGCGTGCCGGCGCGCGCCTAGCCGGGGCCAGCTGTTCCGCTCGCGGGGGTCCCGTTGGCCGCGGCGACACGCGCCGGCGGACCGCCGCTGGCCGACGCCAGCACCGGACCGACGGCGGCGGCCTCGCGGGCGATGAAGGAGCCGAGCTCTGAGATGGTGGTCATCAGCGGTGCGGGGAACACGACGGTGGTGTTCTTGTCCACGCCGATCTCCACCAGGCTCTGCAGGTTGCGCAACTGCAGAGCAAGCGGGTGGGCCATCATGATGTCGGAGGCATCGCCCAGCGCAGCGGCGGCCATCGACTCGCCCTCGGCGTTGATGATCTTCGCGCGCTTCTCCCGCTCGGCCTCGGCCTGCTTGGCCATGGCGCGTTTCATGGTGTCGGGCAGCTGGATGTCCTTCAGCTCGACCAGGGTCACCTCCACGCCCCACTCGACGGTGGAGACGTCGAGGATCTTGCGGATGTCGAGGTTGATCTTGTCGGTCTCCGAGAGGGTCTGGTCGAGGGTGTGCTGGCCGACGACCTTGCGCAGGGTGGTCTGGGCGATCTGGTCGATCGCGGCGCGGACGTTCTCGATCGCGACGACCGACTTCACGGCGTCGACGACCCGGTAGTAGGCGACCGCGGAGACGTCAACGCTGACATTGTCCTGGGTGATGATGCCCTGGGACTGGATCGGCATCGTCACGATTCTCAGCGATACCCGGTGCAGCACGTCGACGAACGGGATGATCACCTTCAACCCCGGCATCCGCGCTCCCACGACCCTGCCGAGCCGGAACAAGACTCCCTGCTCGTACTGCTTGATGACCCGCACCGACATGTACGCGCCCACCAGCAGCAAGACAATGAGGATAACGACGACGATAATCAAGAGCTTCATGATGCGCCTCTAGTCAGTAACTGATTAAATATTCATGGTGGCCAAGGCGCGCTGCGCTGCTGGAAGCGGTCCATGTGATGATGCCCATGACCGGACCCTCAGTCAGCAATTAGTTAGCGCACGCGGCAATCCGTTATGCCGGATGGATACCGGCAGGAAATAACTCGGTGGCGTCCTGCCGACGCTGCTCCATGCGCAAAAAAAATCCGGGCCCTGGCCGCGCTACCGTTTTATCGGAAGCTCGGCTGCCTGGGTCCGGAGCAGTAGCTTTAGGCTACGCGCCCTTTGCTCGTATGGGAAACTAGCGCCCCGGTGGCCTACCAGCTTCCGTTGCCGCCCGAGATAGCGACCAGATTGCCCGGGCGGCACGCGCCGAACTCGAGGTGATGCATGTCGGCGACGGATCGCGTGGTCGCCCGCAGCACGAGGGACGGGTAGGCACATGCCGACTTTGCCAGCTGGCCGATGAAGAACGTGCCGCCCATCACCCGTTGGATCTGGGGTGCCGCAAGCGCCCAGCCGGGCGTCAGGGTGACCGTATACCGGCCCGGGTTGGCCACGAAGCCGTAGACGATGCCGTGGCTTCCCCCGTCCAGAAGCTCGAACTCCGCGGGATTCGGCGCACCCGGGCACAGGCCGTACCACCGGCCGCCGAGGACCAGGCCGCCGTTCTCGATCGCGCGGACGCCGGTGAGCCCCTTCCTCGACCGCAGGCTCCAGGCCTGCCCGCCGACCGACCCCGATGAGACCTGCGCCGACGACCTCGTCAGATTGCCGGCCGGCCGGCCCGACAGGACGCTCGTGGCCCGCGGGCTGCACTGGTCCTCAGCATGGGCCAGGGCGCCATCGCCGGCACCGGCACCGGCACCGGCACCGGCACCGGCGAGCGATCCGGCAAGGCCCGAGGCCGATCCCGAGCCCGAGCCCCACTCGCCTTCGCTGCCGGTGATGCTGACGAGCTTGCCGGACGCGCAGGCGCCGAAGCTCAGCCGGTGCGCGGCGCTGCCGGAACTCCCCGACGCGGTGAGCATCATCGTCCGATAAGAGCAGGCGGACCGCGGCAGCTGGCCGATGAAGAATGACAGGCCCGTCAGCTCGCTGACAGCCGGCGACGGCAGCGTGCCGCCCGACGCCAGCCGTACAGCTACCTTGCCGGGGAACTGCACAAAGCCATAGTCGATCCCGCGGGTACCCGCATTGATGAGCTCCATCTCGGCGACGTTCGGGAACCCGGCGCACAGCCCGTACCAGCGGCCGCCGAGCACCAGCCCGCCATCTTCGATCCCGGTCGCGCCTGCCACGCCCCTCTTCGACCACAGGCTCCAGGCCCGGCCGCCGACCGACCCAGACGCGACGTGCACCGACGTCAGTGTCAGCGGCCCGGCGGGCTGGCCGGACGCCGACGCGACCACCGCGGGAGCGCACGCCGACTCCATGCCGCCAAGGGCCCTGCGGCCAGCGCTTCCCGAGCTGCCGGTCCCACGCGGTGACTTCGCCGGGCAGCCGCGCGAGTCCGCCGCATTGCAGGTCGCCGAGTTGATGACGGACAGGGTCCCGGCGGCCACATTGACGATATAGACGGTATGCACGGCCGCAGCGACCGCTATCCGGCGCGGGCTGGCGCCGACCGGGAACGCCGCGGGCGGGTGGTTGCATCCGCGGCTGCTGGCCGCGCCGCAGGCCGCCGTGCTAATCATGGACACGGTATTCGATCCCGAGTTCGCGACGTAGACGGTGCGCACTGCCGGGTCAGCCGCATCTCCCCGCGGGTCAGATCCGACGGTGACCGTCCCGAGCCGCGCGGTGCAACCGGCCGCGTCGAGCGCACTGCAGGTGCTGCGCCGGATGACGGTCACGGTGCCAGGGGCCTCACTGCTGACGTAGATGGCGTTGGCCGCCTGATCGACCGCGATGCCGGCCGGATAGCGGCCGACCGGAATCGTCGCGGGAACCTTCCTGCAGCCGCTGGCGACAGCGGCGTCGCAGGTTCGGCCGTCGATGAGGACCAGGTCGCGGTTGGTGCCGACGTAGACGGTGTCCGTGCCGGGATCCACCGCTATCGGGAACGCGCCGACTCCGACGCTGACGGTGGCGGGCTTCTTCGCGCACCCGCTGGTGACAGCGGCGTTGCAGGTCGCGCCGTTGATGACCGACACCTGGCCGGAGGACGTGGCGGCCACGTAGATGGTGTCGGTCCGCGGGTCGACGGCGAGGAACTCGGGGCCGCCGGGGACCCTGATCAGGGCCGGCCTCTTCGAGCATCCGCTGGTGACAGCGGCGTTGCAGGTGGCCGCGTTGATGACCGCGACCGTGTCCGACCCGCCGTTCACGACGTACGCCGTTCGCGTCCGGTCATCGACGGCCACGCCGATCGGATCCCGGCCGCCGGTGACGGCGTGCCCGACGTGAGCGCAGCCGGCGGTGCTGGACGCGTTGCAGGTGGCCGCGTTGACCACTGTCAGGACGTTGGTCTCTCCGGTCGCGACATAGACCGTCCGGGTCGCGCCGTCGTAGGCGATGCCGGTCGGAAACCCGCCGATCCGGACGGTCGGGGCGGCGCCCGGCGCGACCCCGCCGGCTGGCTGGGCACCGTCCGACCGCCCGATGGCGACGGCGACGCCCACGATGAGCATGACTGCTGCCGCGGCGGCGATCGGCGCGAGGAAACGTGGCCAGCCACGTGCCGCGCGCCGCGCGGCGGCGGGCGGGACGGCAGGCGGGTCGGCGAGCGGGCGCAGGTCCTCCTCGCGCACCGTGCTCGCCTCAGCCGCCAGCGCGGCCCTCAGCCGGTCCTCTGGACTCGTCATGCTTCCTCCCCGAGCCGCCGGCACAACGCGGCGAGGCCGCGCGCGGCTGTGGACTTCACCGTGCCGGGACTGATGCCGAGCACGCTGGCGATTTCGGCCTCCGAAAGTCCCAGGTAGTACCGGAGGACGAGCACTTCACGCCGCCTGGATGACAGGGCGGCCAGCGCGGCGAGTACCTGCCTGCGCTCCTCGGACCGCATCATCTCCTGCTCGGCCGAGTCCTGCGTCACCCGCTCCAGCCTGCCGCCCAGGCCCTCGAACCGGCGGGCGACCGACCGCCGCCGGAGCTGCGAGCGGCAGCCGTTCAGGACCGCGGCGCGAACGTAGGCCAGCGAGTCCTCTCCCCAGGGCCCGTCCGCGCGCCGGGCGTGCAGCCTGGCGAACACGTCCTGGACGACATCCTCGGCCGTGGCCTGATCGCCGACCATCAGCAGGGCCAGCCGCACAAGCTCGGCGTGACGCCGCCTGAACAGCACCGACAGGCCGGACGGAACTGCCTCCCCCGCAGGCTCGACAGGCACCAGTGCCTCCTCGCCGAGCCCCTGCACCTGGCCCGGGCCTGATCGCCCCTGCGTCATGTCTGTAATACGCGCCACCGAGCGTTTGGTTGCCCGGCCGGCCCGATTCCCCGCCGTTCGCCGAATCCCGTCCCGTAAATTACCGCCCGATCTCATGATCACGGAAACAAACGGGGCGCCCAGCACCCATTTGTTTCCGTGATAATGGAACAGCCCGGCATTTGGCCCGGTCCAAGAGCTTGCGCAGCGGCAGCGGCCGTCCCGGCCGGGGCTGGCCTCCTCGGTGATCTCGGGCCAGCCGCCCGCTCGCCGGCAGCCCGGCGGGGACTTGACGGCATGGGCGGGTGACCGCGACGATCAAGGTCTGGGAGGGTCGCCTCGCCTGTCCGTCCCGGGTTGAGGGCGGACCGGGGCATTCCGCGCGGAGAGGTGATCGGGAAAATGGGCAGGGAGCGGCTGGAGCGGTACAGCCTCGCCGGGCGGGAGAACCAGGCCGCTGTCGAGGCTGGCCTGGCCGGCGCGGACTGGTTCCGCAGCGATGTGCCGCGCAAGCGGATGAAGGAGCTGATGCGGCGCTCCGACGGCCCGGCCATCCGGGACACCGCGATCTGGCTCGGCCTCATGATCGCATTCGCCGGTCTCGGGATCGCCTTCTGGGGCAGCTGGCTGGCGGTGCCGTTCTTCCTCGCCTACGGCGTTCTCTACGGCTCGTCGTCGGATTCCCGCTGGCACGAGGCCGGCCACGGCACCGCGTTCAAAACACGCTGGATTGACGAGGGCCTGTACCAGCTCGCCTCGTTCATGATCATGCGCGACCCGACCACCTGGCGCTGGAGCCACGCCCGCCATCACACCGACACGCTGGTGGTCGGGCGGGACCCCGAGATCGCGGCGATGCGCCCGGCGCGGCTGGCGAAGCTGCTGGCGAACTTCGCCGGCCTGGTCGACGTGCCGACGGCCTTCCGGCTGATGTTCCTGCACGCTTCCGGGCGGCTCACCGCCGACGAGGCCGACTACGTCCCGGCGTCCGAACGGCATAAGGTCTACCGGACCGCGCGGATCGACCTGGTGATCTATGCCGCCGTCATCGCCTTGGCGATCGGGCTGCGGTCCTGGCTGCCCGTCGTACTGATCGGCGGGCCGCGCCTCTACGGCGCGTTCATGCTGCCCGTCTACGGCCTCACGCAGCACGCCGGCCTGGGCGAGAACGTGCTCGATCACCGGCTCAATACCCGGACGGTAAAGATGAACGTGGTCAACCGGTTCCTCTACTGGAACATGAACTACCACGTCGAGCACCACATGTTCCCGATGGTTCCCTACCACCGCCTCGCGGAACTGCACGAGGAGATCCAGCACGACTGCGCGGCCGTCTACCCGTCGCTGTGGGCCGCCTACCGGGAGATCATCCCAGCGATCCTGCGCCAACTCAGGGATCAGGAGTACTACGTGCGCCGCGAACTGCCGCCGGGCGCCGCGCCGTTCAACGAGCCAGGACCCGCGAACGACGGCCGCGGCCTGCCGCTGGCCAGCGCGACCGCCGCCTGACCCCAGCGCGACCCCAGCCTGACCGCCGCCTGACCGCGACCCGCAGCGAGGAGACATCCGATGGGCCAGTGGATCGCCGCCTGCGCGGCCGCGGACATTGACGCCGAGGACGTGGTCCCGTTCACCCACGGCGGGAACGCCTACGCGATCTACCGTTCGGCGGACGATCTCTACTACGCCACGGACGGGCACTGCACGCACGAGCGCACACTGCTCTGCGACGGGCTGGTCATGGGCGACACGATCGAGTGCCCCAAGCACAACG
>Ga0302324_100008651_pt1 | contig 21427 bp, 20 predicted proteins | sample Palsa_T0_1_FD_201949 | JGI IMG/M metagenome (GOLD analysis project Ga0302324, IMG submission 201949) | Peat permafrost microbial communities from Stordalen Mire near Abisko, Sweden - Palsa_T0_1 | ecosystem: Environmental > Terrestrial > Soil > Palsa > Peat permafrost | place: Sweden: Abisko...
TCATCTGATGGACGAAGAGCGGAATGGGCACGCCCCAGGTTCGCTGGCGGGAAATGCACCAGTCCGGGCGATTCTCCAGCATGCCGGTGATGCGCTGCTCGCCCCACGCGGGCGTCCAGGCGACCTTCTGGATATCGCGCAGCGCGTGTGCGCGCAGCTTCTTCGCATCCATGCTGATGAACCACTGGGGGGTTGCGCGAAAGATGAGAGGCGTCTTGTGGCGCCAACAGTGTGGGTAGCTGTGCTGGTAGGGGTCGTGTTTGAGTAGCTTGCCGTGTTCCTCGAGCACGGCAACGACATGCGCGTTCGCATCCCACACGGTCTCGCCCGCAAACAGCGCGGTGCCAGGCAAGAAACGTCCATCGGGGCCCACGGGATTGTTGACGGGCAGCCGGTAGCGCTGCGCGACAATCCAGTCATCAAGTCCATGCGCGGGCGCGGTATGCACGATGCCGGTACCAGCATCAAGCGTCACATGCTCGCCGAGCACGATCGGCACGATGCGATCATAGAAGGGATGATGAAAGCGCAGCCCTTCAAGCGCGCGCCCGAGCGCGCCGGGTTGCGCCGCAGCGGCGCCGTCCCTGGGCACGACGCCGCCGGGCGCATAGCTTGCGACGCGCGATGCAAGATCGCTCGCCAGCAGGAGCGCACCGCGATTGGTCTCGATGAGCGAATAGCGGTATTCCGGGTGAACGCTCAGGGCTTCGTTCGCCGGCAACGTCCACGGCGTGGTCGTCCAGATCACGGCCGAGATCGCGCCCGGCGCAAGGCTGCTCAAGCCGAGCGCGCGGCGCAGCTTCTCGCGATCCTCATCGATGAGCTCAAAGGCAACGTCCACCGCAGGGGAAGTCTTCTCCTCGTATTCGACTTCGGCCTCGGCAAGCGCCGAGCGGCAATTCAGGCACCAGTGAACGGGCTTCGCGCCGCGATAGACATGGCCATTCTTAAGCACTTGTGCAAAGGCACGTAGCTGCTGCGCCTCGTATTTGGGATCCATCGTGCGATAGGGGTGATCCCAGTCGCCCAACACACCGAGGCGTTTGAAGTCCGTGCGCTGCGCCTGAATTTGCTCCTCGGCAAAGGCGCGGCACGCGGCGCGAAACGAGCGGGCATCGAGTTTTTGGCCGGGGCGGCCTTCCTTCTTCTCGATCTGCAGCTCAATGGGCAGCCCGTGGCAATCCCAGCCGGGCACGTATGGGGTGTCGAAGCCCGCCAGAAAGCGCGACTTGACGACGATGTCTTTCAGAATCTTGTTGACCGCATGGCCGATATGGATGACGCCATTGGCGTACGGCGGGCCATCGTGCAGGACGAAGCGCGGGCGGCCGCGCGCGACTTCCCTTTGACGCTGATAGATTTGAAGCTCATCCCAATGCGCAAGCTGCGCGGGCTCGCGCCGGGCGAGATCCGCCTTCATCGGAAAATCGGTCTGCGGCAGATTGATAGTGCTCTTGTAGTCCATCGCCGTGCTCAACACTCCAGAATGCGCCGCGCCTGCGCAGCATCCACGTGCATCTGCCGCGTGAGCGTGTCGAGGTCCGCGAAGTGCTCCTCTTCGCGCAGCTTGGCGACAAACTCCACTTCGATCTCGCGGCCGTAAAGATCACCGCAATAGTCAAAAACGTGCGCCTCGAGAAGTGGCTCGGTACCGCCAATCGTCGGGCGCGTGCCGAGGCTCGCCACGCCCGGCAGTTGACTGGAATCTGCCCCCCGGACGCGCACCGCAAAGATGCCCGCCAGCGGCGCGCGCCGCCGATGCAGTTTCACATTCGCGGTGGCGAACCCCAGTTTGCGTCCCAAATGACTCCCGTGCACTACTCGTCCGATCATCGAATACGGCCTGCCGAGCCAGGAGCGCGCGCGCTCAAGATCGCCGCGCTCAAGCGCGGCGCGCACGCCGCTGCTGCTCACCCGTTCGCCGTCCACCGTCACCGGCGGCACGACATCCACCGTGAAACCCAATCGCGCCCCGTCCGCCGCCAGCGCGGCGGCACTCATCTCGCCATTGCGACCAAACCTGAAATCATGGCCGACGATTACCGCGGATGCGCTCAGGTCGCGCGCCAGAATCTGGGCAAAATCCTCGCCCGACAGCCGCCGCAGGTCCTCGCCGAACCTCAGCAGCAGCACATGATCGAGCCGTAGCTCATCGAGCAGACGCCAGCGCTCGCGCCAGGTGGTCAGGCGCGCGGGTGGCGAGTGCGGCGCCAGGTACTCCTTTGGCATCGGCTCGAAACTGACCAGCATCGTGGGACGCGCGAGCTTCGCGGCAGCCTCGTGCAGGCGGCCAATCAGCGCTTGATGCCCCAGATGCAGCCCGTCGAACCCGCCAACCGTGACGACGCAGCCCCGCTGGCGCGGGCGCAGGTTCGTGAGTCCCCGAATGAGCTCCATGGCCACCCTCGCACCGCGGCAGCGAAACTATAGCAATTTCAGGGCAGCGGCGGCGTTGACAAGCCCTGCGACCCTCCCCAGACTACCGCGCCCGAAGTCCGGAAAAGACCCTAGTGGCCAATACGAAGTCTGCGGAAAAAGCCGCGCGCCAGGCTGAAAAGCATCGCGCTCACAACATCGCGCTGCGTTCGCGCATGCGCTCAGCGCTGCGCAAAGTGATGGCGGCCATCGCCTCCGGCGATCCGGACAACGCCCTCAAGAGTTTCCGCGAAGCCGTGCCGATGATCGACACGCTGGTTTCGAAGAAAATCGTCCATCGCAACAAGGCGGCGCGCCACAAAAGCCGCCTCGCCGCGCGCATCCGCAAGATTCCGGCAAAAGCCTAGCCTCGCGCGCGCGCCTCGCGCTCGCGCTCTTCCAGAAATCCCATCACGGCCGCGCACAGCTCTCGCGTGCCGCGTCCGCTTGCGCCGGAGATCAGATAATGCGGTCCGCGAAAGCGCAGGCGCCGCACGATGAGGCGCGCGCGCTCCTCGGCCTCTTGATCCGGGAGCAGATCGCGCTTGTTGAGCACGAGCCAGCGCGGCTTCGCGGCAAGCTGCGGGTCGAACTTCTTTAGCTCGCGCACGATGGCGCGCGCATCGAGAACGGGATCGGCATCCGGATCCGGTGGCGCGATGTCGACGAGGTGCAGCAACAGCCGTGTGCGCTGCAGGTGCCGCAGAAAGCGCATTCCAAGTCCGGCTCCTTCGGCCGCGCCTTCGATGAGCCCTGGAATGTCGGCCATGACAAAGCTGCGGTGCTCGCCGACCGCAACCACGCCCAGATTGGGATGCAAGGTCGTGAAAGGGTAGTCAGCAACCTTGGGCCTTGCCGCTGAGACCGCCCGAATCAGAGTGGACTTGCCGGCGTTCGGCAACCCGAGAAGGCCCACGTCAGCGATGAGTTTAAGCTCGAGCTCGAGGGTGCGTTTCTCACCTGGCAGGCCGGGGCCGAACTGCCTGGGAGCCCGATTCGTGCTCGACTTGAAGCGCGTGTTGCCCCATCCGCCCTTGCCTCCCCGCGCCACGAGAAGCTCCTGGCCCTCGCGCGTGAGATCCCCCAGGGCCTCCTGGGTTTCAAGGTCCCGGACCACGGTCCCGATCGGGACGGGGATATAAAGATCGGCCCCACCGTGTCCGGTGCAGCCATTGCCTGAGCCGTATTCTCCCGACTCGGCCTTGCGGGTTCTTTCGATCCGAAAATCCACAAGCGTATTGATGCCGGGCGCCGCGCGCAGAAAGACGCTGCCGCCGTGGCCGCCGTCGCCTCCGTCGGGCCCGCCGAACGGGACAAATTTCTCGCGCCGAAAGCTGGTGCTGCCGCGGCCACCGTTGCCGGCCTGGACCTTCAAGCGCGCTTCGTCAATAAATTTCATGGCTAGAAATGCGAACCCCGGCAGTTGCCGGGGTTATTAGGATCCGACGTGCAGACCTCCCACCGCTAGTTTGACTCGGGCAGGATGCTTACGTAGAGCCGCTTTTCAGCGCCCGATCTCTTGAAGTGCACGCGTCCGCTGACCTTGGCGAATAGCGTGTGATCGACCCCGACGCCTACATTGGCCCCAGCGCGCACCGGCGTGCCGCGTTGGCGAATAAGAATGTTGCCCGCCAGAACCTGCTCGCCACCGAAGCGCTTCACGCCAAGGCGCTTGGAATGGGAGTCGCGTCCGTTACGAGTACTGCCGCCTGCTTTTTTGTGTGCCATTGCAAAAACCTCGAGGCGCTTAGCCGGGACTAATGCCCGTGACCTTCACTTCAGTGAACATCTGCCGGTGGCCCTTCTGGCGCAGATAGTGCTTGCGCCGCCGAAACTTGACGATCGACACCTTGGCACCCTTGCCATGCCGAAGCACCGTGGCGCTCACCTTGCCGCCCTTCAGATGCGGAACGCCGAGCTTCACGTCCGCGCCCTCGCCCACCAGCAGCACCTCGCCAAATTCCACGGTCGAGCCCGGCTCTGCATCGAGCTTTTCGATGCGCAAGACGCCGTCCTGGGTGACCCGATATTGCTTACCGCCGGTGGCGATGACCGCGTACATGTTGTGTTCCTGAGGCCCGGGAGCCGAGCCGGAAAAGGCCGCGCATTCTACTGAGCGCCCGGGGGAGGGTCAAACCGGCCCCCGCCCCACCCCAAACTACAGATACACTTCTCTTTTATGATTCTCGATCAGATCATGACGCTCGATCAGATACGCGCCTTGACGAAGGGCGACCTCGAGGCCGTCAATGCGGTGGTCCGCGCGCGCCTGAAGAGCACGGTCGCCCTCGTGGATGAGGTGGCAGAACATATTGTCACGGGCGGCGGCAAGCGCCTGCGCCCCCTCCTGGTTACCCTCACCGGCCGGGCTTGCGGCAAGACCTCGGCCGCGCACATCGAAGCGGCCGCGTTCATCGAGTTCATCCATACCGCCACGCTTCTGCACGACGACGTCGTCGACAGCTCCTCCCGGCGCCGGGGCCGTGCCACCGCCAATGAGGTATTCGGCAATTCCGCTAGCGTCCTGGTCGGCGATTTTGTCTACAGCCGAGCGTTTCAGATGATGGCAAGCCTGCGCTCGCAGCGCGTCATGGAGATCATGGCGGACGCAACCAACGTGATCGCCGAGGGTGAAGTGCTGCAGCTCATGAATGCGCACGACCCGGACACGAGCGAACAGCGCTACCTCGATGTCATCTATCGCAAGACCGCACGGCTCTTTGAGGCAGGCGCCGAAGTTGCCGCAGTGCTATCGGAGCGTCCGCGCGAGGTTCAGGCGGCGCTCGCCCGCTACGGACGCCACCTCGGTACCGCCTATCAGCTGATGGACGATGTGCTCGACTATCGCTCCAATCCGTCCGCACGCGGGAAGAACCTGGGCGATGATCTCGCCGAAGGCAAACCGACGTTACCTCTTATCCATGCGTTGCGGCACGGCGATGAATCACAGCGATCCGCCATCCGGCGCGCCATCAAGGACGGCGGGCTGACCGAGCTCGGATCGGTAGTGGCCGCGATCGAGACCACGGGCGGCCTTGAGTACGCCCAGCGCGCGGCGGAATCAGAAAGTGAGCTCGCCTTGGCGGCTCTCGATGTGCTCCCCGACTCCTCTTATAAGGAGGGACTCGCAAGTCTCGCCCGCTTCGCGGTCGAGCATACGACCTAAGCGCAGCGAAGGGCGCTAAGGCCGCACAGCAATCCGAATTGATGCTCCCTTGGACGCGCGAGTACACTGCGCGGCCTTGCCAACGCGGGGGACCGGCGGAGGACGGGCTCAATCTTTGCTTTTCGGGGTGTAGCTCAGCCTGGTAGAGCGCTACGTTCGGGACGTATAGGTCGCAGGTTCAAATCCTGTCACCCCGACCATTGAATCCATTCAGTTTTTTCTTAAATAATTCCACCGGAGTGTCACGCTTTTCGCCTATTGGGTGTCAAACGGGGTGCTAGTTATCGGCCGCCTTGAGGCCGCGCTCACCATCCGGCTTTACTGAAAATGGACCGCACAATCGGGATATCCATCAGGACCGCAGAGTCATCTGCTTTCCCTGATAAGCATCGCCGAATCCTGGCGCAGCGGCATGCTCGAGTTTGTCGGACAGCCTCTGGAGGCAGTTGTCGAGGAGGTCGATCGGTTTGTGAACCGCAGAATTATCCTCGCCTCGGCACTGCAGGGTACGCGCTACACCGGAACGGTGTCACCGGCCAATGTCAGCGATTGGCTCCAGGCGCTGCAGCAAATTTACTCTGTGCAGATCATCGACGAGGGCGCTGATGAAATTCGTATTCAATTGCGCGGCGGCGCTTATGACACAAAAACCCGCGGCTGATCGACGAATCCAGCGGCTCGCGCTGTCGGCGCTGGTCCTTCTCATCGCTTGGGCTTCGGCGGCCCGCGCCGATGATGTGCTCGAGAAGACCGTTCACGTTGAGATCGCACCGGCACCGCTGGCCAACGCGCTCGTGCAGCTCTCTGCCGAAAGCGGCATCCAAATAGCAGTCGCTGACGTCGACGTTTCGCATCTCCAGTCGAAGGGTTTGAGTGGACAATACGCAGTCCGCGACGCCTTGCAGGCGCTCTTGAAGAACACGGGCCTGTCCTTTGTCCGGGTAGGCGCGACGACGGTTGCGATTCGCGCCGCCGCGGGTGGGCCTCTGGTTGCTGAGCTGAGTGGTAAGTCTTCCCCGAACGACACCGGACCAACTCCGTCGTCGCCCCCACAGGACTCCGCCGCCAGCACTCAGCCTTCACTGCGCTTTCCGGATGTAGCCGTATTGGCCCCGCGTGCGCCGACCGTGCAGGAGCTTACGAGTGACGGCCTTGCGCAGTTCATCATCCATCACGCCAGCACGCGCTACTCTGCCTCGGTCGGCTCGCCCACGGGTGGCCTCCTGCGCTGGCGCGGCGGACGATCGGAAACCGTCTGCCCCGAGACTGATGGGCTCGACCAAGACTACAGCGAGTTTGTCTCGGCTCGACTGCGCGCGGTGGCTGCGTATGTCGGCGCGCCTGTGCAAACGGACGGTCACTGCGGGTCGAACGTCCACATTCTCTTCACGACCGATCCACGCAGAGCGATGCAGTGGGTACTCGAGCGGGGTGCTCACATGCTGGGCGTGAAGTTTCCTCATCAAATGGGGAAGGAGCTCGATATCAGCAATCAACACGCAATTCAGGGCTGGTACGTCACGGCGGGAGGCGGGTCGACCGTGTTAAACTCGGACCCGCAATTCATCGGTGGAATCGCTCTGCAAGCGCTCTGGCCCCGGGTCATTCCAACGAGTGCGTATGTGAATGGCGGCGATAGAAGTATTCTCGCCGTCTTCCTGGCGGTCGACACCAATAAAGTCGCCGGCTACAGCATCGGTTCTATTGCAGATTACTTGGCAGTGGCCGCCCTCACGCTCGTGCAGTCGCCGGACCACTGCGATCCCCTGCCGAGTATTCTGGACTTGATGGCGCCAAGCTGCGCATCTCGCGATCGAAGCACCGCCGTAACTGCTGGTGATCTTGCGTTCTTGAAGGCACTGTATTACCGAAACTCGGGCCTCGGCCGAACCCTCTCCCGGAGCGCCATCGAGAACAACATGATGCAGCAGTTAAGTGCTCATTGAGCCCTGGTGTGGTTCTTAGGCAGCGCCTGCGGATTAAAGTTATCCCATTAAATTGCTCGCGCATGTCTCGGGCCCCGGACCTGGCCCGCTATATGAGCGCCAGGGCCATTTTCCAAAACCCCAGTTTTTGCATCAAGCCCCAACGCACCTGCGCGGGTGAAATACAATCTCTGACCGAGCCTACGGGTTGCATGGGATTGTCCCCTTGCGCACGATGACAGTAGCAGGGCGTGAACGCTTCGGCAGAGCACGAATGGCTCGTGTAGCGCTCCTAATCATCACCACGTGCGTGCTTGTGGCGGATTGTGGGCGTATGCACTCGCACGCCGAGCACGAATTGCCGTTCCCGCCCAAGTGCAGGACGGCGGTCGTTAACCCTGTTAGCGGTTATGCGTCGTGCGTCGATCCGCCTGGCGCGCCTGTCGATCCGCCGCCAAAGCGGCCAAACTGAAGCGCCGGCCTGGAAGCTTTCGCGACGCGCGGCGAGTGTCGGACGTCGCTCGCGTAGCTCAGGGCTGTTTATCGAAAACCATGGTCGTCTTCGTTTCATGTACCGGGTCGGTATCGACAGTCGTGATGGTCTTTCCGTCCCGGGCTACCGTCCACACAATGACGTCATGCACCTTTCCCTGACGACGGTCTGTCTCTTCGATCTGGTTGTCGCTCAGTTTCTTCAGCGTGACCATTGTGTTTCCCGGATCGCCCGAGGTCGGGTACGCATTACCATCAAACTTCGCATCCGTCGTCTGCCCATTCCAGCTCATCGTCAGACCATTGGGGGTCGACTGCAGACCGATTGTCCGCCCCGCATCAGACATGTTGCCAATACTGTCCTGCATCCACGAGCCGGAAATGGGATGCGATCCTTGCGGACCCGGAGCGACGCGCTTTTCCGTGAACGTGCCGGTGGTAAGGGTCGCGCCCAAATGACTGGTAAAGGTGCCATTGATCTTCGAGCCGTCGGCAGAAACGCTTTCCGTAATGACGAATATGATCTTGCCGGCCTTCTTTTCTGTCACTTCAATCGAGGAGGCACTTAGGACTTTCACCGCCGCGTGATCCCGGTAGTCCTGGAGCGGCACCGCCTGATCGGTTCCGTCCGCCTTGATCTTGTAAGACGGAACACAGCTCTTGCATTCGAAGACGCCGCCACTGAGCTCATAGACGTCGGGCTTGCCCGACACCTGAATCGAATCAAGGCGCGTTTTCCAAGTGCCATCAAACACGCTCGCGGCAAACGTGACTCCCGGAAACAACAATATCAGCGCAGTTAGTTTCTTCACGGTGCTCCCCTCGCTTTGTCTTGATGTATCACACGACATATCACGTCATCGCGCCGTGCACATGAGTGTACACCGGTGCCGCGAGCGTTTACTGTCAACATCTATAACTGCAGCGCATAGTCGCTGCACGCCGAGCCGAGTTGATCGTAGTAGAAATACTCGATGCATGCGGATGGGAAATAGCTGTCGAAGGCTTCGAAATACTCATGCGTCGCGCCCGGGCCGCCATGCAGCAAAAGGACTTTCATCGTCGGGCTATTACCCACCCGTTTGGCCCAGACTCGAAACGACCCTTGGGCGTCTGAATTGAGATCAATTTGACGCCGCCTGCCAGCACATCGCCCCGCCCGCAGGAGTCGAAGTAGGCTCCCGGCGCAGTAGTCTCAGACGAACTCACAGCAGCAGGGCCGATCAGGCAAAGGGATGCGCTGAACAAGAGCAAAGCGGCACGCATATGGGATCTTTATGATTCGACGTATCGTAAAGAGCCGCAGCCGGACATCCGGCTATGGGTTGCGCGGATGAGCTTCAGTTTACCTTGCGAGGAGCAGCCGGGGAGCACGAGGTGCGCCATCCTGCACGTATCGGCTCACCGTATAAACCCAACGCCTCGACGTGCGGCAGGCTGAACCGCGCATCAGCTTCGCTACTATGGGTGTGCCTGTAATCCTCCCAGGAATTTCAATCGCTTCCGGGGCTGGCACAGGTATCATTGCGCCCCCCTCGCCGTCCGACTATTGACGAGACAATGGACATGCACCCTCTCAAAGTGATCCTTGCGGCAGCTGCATTGCTGTACGTTCAGCTCGCGTGGTCCGCGAGCAGCGCTCCGGGCACATCCCCGGCGCCCTCGGCGAAGCCGCCGGCGGCGCAGGTCAAGCCCGTTACCGAAACCTTATGGGGGCGCAAGGTCACGGATGACTACCGCTACATGGAGGCGTTGGACCCCAAAACCCTGGATTGGATGAAGGCGCAGGGCGCCTATACGCGCTCAGTGCTTGATGAGATCAAGCCCCTCGGGCAACTCAAGAGCGAAGTTGCGAAATTCTCGGCGAGCTTCGGCTTGATTCAAGGGTATGTGTTTTTTGGTGGCCGCGCGTTCTACCAGGAGCGCTCCCCCGGCTCGGACAATTTTGACCTCGTCGTCAAGGACAAAGCCGGCACTCGCAAGATCGTGGACGTCGCGGCGCTGCGTGCTGCGAATGGCGGTAAACCCTATGCGATCAACTATTTTCTGGTGTCTCCCGATGGCAACAGGGTCGCCGTTGGCATCTCCCAAGGCGGCTCGGAGGATGCCGTCCTCGCGGTTTATGACGCGGCAAACGGCACGCAGCTCGCAGGCCCAATCGATCGAGCGCAATTTGGAGCCACGGCGTGGAGTGATGATTCCCGCAACCTCTATTTCATTCGACTCAAGAAGCCTGGTGCCAACGATGCGCCGACGGCGAAGTACAAGGATGCGACCGCCGACCTGTGGGACCTGAAGTCTGAGCCCGTTCCCATACTGGGCGCGACCGTGGGTCATGGGCCGCCGCTCAAGCCCGCGGAATTTCCCGTGATCTCGCTGAGCTACGGGGCGCCGGTGGCGATGGCGCTCTCGATCAACGGGGTGCAGAACGAGGTTGCCATGTGGCTGACGCCGGTTGCGAAGGTGCGTGATCCGAAGGCGACGTGGACCAAGTTCATCACGCGCGATGATGACGTAACCAATGTCGATGTGCGCGGCGCGGAGATCTTCCTGCTATCGCACAAGGATGCGCCCACTTTCAAGGTGCTGGAGGTGCGTGCCGGCCAGCCACTGTCCGCGGCGGAGACGGTGGTGCCTGCGCAGCCTGATCGCGTGATTGAGACGATTCATGCGGCATCCGACGCGCTCTACGTTCTTGCGCGCCATGGCGCTTATTCGCAGCTGCTGCGCATTCCGGCGGGGACAAAGAAGATTGAAGAGGTGGCACTACCGTTTGAGGGTCACGTTGGCGATGCCTTCAGCGACCCACGCACGCCCGGCGTGTCGATTGAGCTGTCGAGTTGGGTGGCGCCGCCGAAAATCTTTGCCTATGCGCCTGGCGCATCCTTTACGGACCTCAAGATCGGAACGCGCGGCGACATTGACGCTGCCAACTTTGTCGTTCGTGATCTCAATGCTCCGGCCGCGAATAACGTGATGGTGCCGCTGTCGCTCATCCAGCCGAGAAATGCGCAGGGTCCGCAGATCACGATCATCGAAGCCTACGGCTCATACGGGATCTCGGAACTGGCCGATTTCAGCGTGCGGCGCGCCGCTGCCATGCGCCACGGCATCACGTACGGCGTGTGCCATGTGCGCGGGGGTGGCGAGCTCGGCGAGGCATGGCGCCTGGGGGGCAAGGATGCCAACAAGCACAATACCTGGGGAGACCTCATCGCCTGCGGTGACTATCTCGTTGCCCAAAGCATTACCGCGAAAAGCAAACTCTTCATCCTCGGCGGATCGGCGGGCGGCATCACCATGGGGCGCGCGATCACGGAGCGACCTGATCTATTCGCCGGTGCAATCGATCTTGTGCCGGCCGGCAATACGTTGCGATCAGAATTCTCGCCGAATGGACCGCCAAACATTCCCGAGTTTGGAACGGTCACTACTCAGGCCGGGTTTACCAATCTCTATGATATGGACACGATCCAGCACATCAAGAAGGGTGTGCAGTACCCTGCTGTGATGGTCACCACAGGCCTCAACGATCCGCGCGTCTCCCCATGGGAGCCTGCGAAGGTTGCGGCCGCCTTACAGGCCTCAGGCTCCGCAAATCCGGTGCTGCTGCGCATTGACGAAGAGGCCGGCCATGGCATCGGCTCAAACAAGACGCAAACGGACGCGCTCGCCGCTGATTGGATAGCATTTGTGTTGTGGCGCGCGGGTGTGCCGGAGTGGCAACCAAAGGCACTCGCCACACCGTCGGGCGCCCACCACTGAAGCCAGAAGCGCGGCTTTAGACTTAGGCGAGCCGACTTTGCCATCCCTGGCAGCCTCAAGCATTTCGGCGATTGTGGTGGTAGATGTCTGATCGGCGCTGCTCGGCGCACATGATCTTAGCTGCGCTCCGCAGTCGATTTTCGGCCGTGACCTTGACGATGTCTTGATCGTTCCAGTCACAGCAAATCAGCTCGATGGGCGGCGTCGGGTAGCGCTTGACACCTATGAGCCCGACAGGAGCGTCGTAGCTTCCACCAAAGTAAGCGCGATTTGAGCTCATCGGCTCTTGCGCCCTACGCATCGAGGACCTTAGCTTCACTGCCGTTAGAAGGAGACACGTTGTGAACTATGAGCTCTACTACTGGCCCGGCATTCAGGGGCGGGGCGAATTTGTTCGCCTGGCACTCGAAGAAGGCGGCGCGCCTTATCGCGATGTGGCGCTTGAGCCAGAGAAAAAAAACGGCGGCGGCACGGCCGTCGTGAAGGTGCTCAACGATGCGCACAATAGACGGCCGCCCTTTGCACCTCCCATTCTCAGAGCCGGGCGACAGTACATCGCGCAAACACCCAATATCCTGTTGTTCTTGGGACGACAACTGCGGCTTGCACCGCGCGACCGCGCAGGCGAGCTTTGGACTCATCAGCTGCAGCTCACCATTGCAGATCTTTATCTGGAGATTTTCAGCACTCATCATCCACTCGGCGACGCCTACGCCTACGAAGAACAGAAGGCGGCAGCGCGGCGCCGCACGAAGGATTTCCGCGCCACGCGCTTGCCGAAGTTCCTCGGGTATTTTGAGCGCGTACTGGAGCGCAATGGAGCGCGTGGCGGTTGGATGGTCGGCGCGCGCCTGTCGTACCCAGATCTGTCAATGGCGCAGGCGATCGCCGGCCTGCGCTACGCATTCCCTTCTGCCACCCGCAAAGCATTGCGCGACCGTCCACGTCTGCGAGCGCTGCATGACGCCGTTTTCGCGCGGCCGCGCATTGCGCTATATCTCGCCTCCGGGAGAAGACTTGCCTTCAACAACGAGGATCTCTTTCGCCACTATCCGGAACTGGACCGGTGAAGGGATGCTGGCGGGCGACCGGGCGCCGGTTGCCCGGCAGCGCCAGCGTGCTAGCCTTGCCCGTCGCAGCGCCATGCAGCTATGGACGTTCGATTTGCACAGTGCATTGCCACCACAGGACAGACACCCATGACTGACATTGACCCCGAGAATGCTCATCATTTTCGATGGGATGACATGGCTGTCGAACCTTTAAAAGGCACCATTACCCGACGCGTCATCACGGGCGAACGCATGATGATCGCTCACGTCTACCTGCAGAAGGGCGACGACGTACCGCGGCACTCTCACGAAAATGAGCAGTTGGCATACACGCTAAAGGGCGCGCTGCATTTCTGGCTGGGTGCGCACGACGAGCGTGAATTGATCGTGCGCGCCGGCGAAGTGCTCGTCATTCCGTCGCACCTGCCCCATCGGGTCGTCGCGCTCGAGGACACACTTAACATCGATATCTTCTGTCCGCCCCGCGAGGATTGGCTCACAGGCACCGACACCTACCTGCGCGCCTGATTGTCGCGCTGCGGCATCCAAGCATCCCAGGTATCCCGCGCGGCTGTCGGGAACACGGCTTGCTGCAGTAGCGCCGCCAAGTCGGCGATAGTACCTGTAAGGAGTAGCGCAATGTCGGATCGCAAGCCCTGGGAACCAAGCCTCGACACCCCGGAAGATACCAATCCCTTCGCCAACCGCACTCAAGGCGAAGGCAAATTCACCAAAACTGTGCGCGACCCGGAGGAGGACACCTCGCCATTGCAGGGATCAAAGGACATCTCCGATGAGGATTCACTGATTGACGTCATCGCCGACGAGAGCGCGCCACCTGCCAAGAAGCCCTCGAATATTTAACAATAGCCGCGCGCCGCAATTTGGTGACGGTGACCCGCACTTAAAGGTTTACCGGTTAACGGGCGTGCCCGATTCGCCGGGAGAGGACCATGCTCGACCATCTTGGCATCACCGTCGCGGACTTTGAGCGCTCGGTTGCGTTTTACAATCAAGCTCTCGCGCCGCTTTCGATCGTCGTCATTAGGCAGTTGACGGCCGCGGACACCGGCGCGCATGCGCACGTTGGCTTTGGTCATGACAGCAAGGCGTTTTTCTGGATTAGCGACGCTGCGCAGCCTCACGGCGTCATCCACATCGCATTCAATTCACCCAGCCGCAGCGCCGTCGCGGCTTTCTACCGCGCCGCTCTCGCGGCCGGCGGCCAGGATAACGGCCCACCGGGTCCGCGCAAGCACTACCATGCCGACTATTTCGGAGCTTTTGTCTTCGATCCTGACGGCAACAACGTCGAGGCCGTCTGCCACAAGCCCGAATAGCGCGCAGAGCACGCTCCTCAGGGTCGCTTGCCGAAGGTCGCGGTGCGGCCGCATACTTCCCCGATAATCAATAACATGCATCACCTGGGGTATAATTTGCCCTTGCACCACGCATAATCGACCGGGGGATTTCGATCTTGATGGCAAATTCATATCGCGCAGCAGCGCGCTCGTCGGCTTGCGCATGAGCAGTTCTGTCGCACTGCAGGTACCGATGACCACGCTCGATGACGACGCGTGGGATGATCTTCTAAGCTTTATCGAAGAGCGTCGCGTCATCCCCATCGTGGGGCCGGAGCTTCTGCTCGTCGCGACCGATCGCGGACCCCGACTGCTCTATGACTGGCTCGCGGAGAGGCTGGCGGCCCGGCTTAATGTGGACGTCGCCTCGTTGCCGCAGCCCTACAATTTGAACGATGTGGTTTGCTGGTTTCTCGCGGCGCGCGGGCGCCGTGAGGAAGCCTACGTGCGGGTACGCAGCATCCTGAAGGATGCTAACTTTGAGCCACCCGTGGCGCTGCGCCATTTGGCGGCAATCACCGATTTCGATCTTTTTGTTTCGACGACGTTTGATCCACTCCTCGAGGGCGCCATCAACCTGCAGCGCTTCGGGGGCTCGCCGACCACCGAGGTGCTCTCGTACGCGCCGAACCGCGTGACCGACCTGCCGTCGGAGCGCGATCGACTGCAGCGTCCGGTGGTCTATCACCTGTTCGGTCGCGTCTCTGCCTCGCCGACCTACGTGATCTCGGATGAGGATCTCCTCGAATTCATCTGTGCCCTGCAGAGCGAACATCTGGCGCCCGAGAAGCTCTTTCACGAACTTGAGCACAATCACCTCCTCTTCATCGGCAGCAATTTCACCAACTGGCTGGCGCGGCTCTTTCTGCGCATGGCAAAACGTCAGCGCCTGTCTGACCCGCGCGATGTCGGGGAGGTGCTGGCGGATGATCATTCGGGCGGCGATGATCGACTCGTAGCATTTTTGCAGCAGGTCAGCGTTCGCACGCGTATTTACGTCGGCGCTGAACGCTTCGTCGAGGAGCTCTATCGGCGGTGGCAAGCGCGCCACAAGCCCGCGTCGGCGTCTTCCAGTGCCACGGTGCGGTTTTTGCCTCCGGCACGCGAGATGCCTGACAACGCGGTGTTTATCAGTTATGCACGCGAAGACCTGCCTGCGGTACAGCTCATCAAAGCGGGGCTTGAGCGGGCCGGCATTGCCACCTGGTTCGATATGGACCGACTGGAAGGCGGCGACGACTACGATCGCGAGATCCAGCGCAACATCGCCCGTTGTTCGTACTTCATTCCAGTCGTGTCCGCCACTACACAGCGCCGGCTGGAAGGCTACTTCCGTCGCGAATGGAGTTACGCGATGGACCGTGTACGTAACATGGCCGACGGCGCGCTCTTCATCCTGCCGGTCACCATCGATGATACCGATACCGCTGCGGCACTCGTTCCCGACAAATTCAAAGCGCTGCACTTCACGCACCTGCCGGGCGGTGAGGTACGAGACGAATTCACACAGCGCCTGCGCGACTTCATGCAGCCGCGTCAACAATGAACGCCGAGCCGCAAAGAGTCAGCGAGAACTCCCCGGCGCCCGAAGCCCCGGCAATCGACGAACGCAACCCCTGGCTCGGCCTTGCCTCCTTTACCGAAGAGACGCGCGCCTACTTCTTCGGACGCGAAGAAGAGGTCGCCGAACTTGCGCGGCGCGTACAGCGCAAACTTCTGACCGTGCTTTTCGGGCAATCGGGTCTCGGGAAGACTTCCATTTTGCGCGCCGGCCTCGTTCCGCGCCTGCGCACGCAAGGCTATTGCCCGGTCTACGTGCGCATTGACTACGGGCGCGACGCCCCAGAGCCCGCAGTGCAGATCAAGCAGGCGATTGCCCGCACGGCGCGCCGCGCCGGCGAGTGGACTCAGGCCGGCGTCGCGGTCGAGGGCGAGTCGCTGTGGGAATTTCTGCATCATCGCGACGATGTCCTGCGCGATGAGTCCGGCGCGACTCTTATTCCGCTGCTGATATTCGATCAGTTCGAAGAGATCTTTACGCTTGCGCAATCGGATGATTTTGGGCGGGCACGGGCCGCACGCTTCATCACGGATCTCGCCGACCTCGTTGAGAATCGCCCGCCCAAGGACTTCGAGGCGAAGATTGAGGCGGACGAGTCGGCCGCGGAGCACTTCGATTTTGCGCGCAGCGACTATCGGGTGCTGATTGCGCTGCGCGAGGACTACCTCGCCCCGCTTGAGGGGCTGAAGGTTGGCATGCCGAGCGTCACGCAGAATCGCCTGCGGCTGGCGCGCATGACCGGCCAGCAGGCGCTCGCCGCGGTCATGCAGCCCGGCAAGCGCCTGGTCTCGGAGGAAGTTGCGGCAGCGATCGTGCGCTTCGTCGCAGGTGGCGCCGAGCTTGCCAACGCCGAAGTCGAGCCTTCGCTGCTGAGCCTCATTTGCCGAGAGCTCAACGATACCCGGATTGCGCAAGGACGCAGCGAGATTTCCCTTGATCTCTTGGCGGGCTCGCACGCCAGCATCCTCAGCAACTTCTACGAGCGTTCTCTTGCGGACCAGCCACCGGCCATACGTCACATCATCGAGGATGAGCTGCTGACGGACTCCGGATTCCGCGAGAACGTTGCCGAGGAGCGCCTGCTCTCCAGTTTCGCAGCCGTCGGCGCCGCGCCCAATACGCTCGCCGTACTCGTCAACCGCCGCCTGCTGAGAATCGAGGAGCGACTCGATATCCGTCGCGTGGAACTCACCCACGATGTGCTGTGTGGCGTCGTGCGCAAGAGCCGCGACCTGCGGCGCGAGCGCGAGGCACGCGACGCCACGGAGCGACTCCTTGCCGAGCAGCGCGAACGGGAGCTTGCGGCACGACGTGCGCTCGTGCGCGCACGCAAAGTGGCCGCGGGCTGTTCGGTGCTCGCGATCGCCGCGCTCGGTGCCGCGGTGCTCGCTTATTTCAGCAATGAGCGCGCGCACCGCGCCGAGCGCCAGGCGGAGGAAACGCGCGCGGCTGCAGAGCAGGCACGCGGTCAGGCCGAGCATCTCCTCGCCTACCTGACCGATGACTTCGCGAGCGAGCTAGAAACTTTCGGGCGGATGGATGTGGTCGCCGATCTGGCGAAGCGCCAGATCGACTACTTCAAATCTCTTCCGCCCGCGCTGCAAGTTGCCGACACCCTGCGTGATGAGGCACGGGCGCTCGTACACTACGCCGCCGCGATGCGCGTTGTGGGCAATCCCGATGCGGCAAACGCCGCCGCCACTGAAGGCATCGTGCTCCTTGAGCAGCTGCGTCGCGGTGGCGATGCATCCGAGGCTACGGTCATTGCGCTTGCCAAGGGGCTCGCCGTGCAGTCGCGCGTGCTTTACAACCAGGCCAACCCCTCCGCGGTGCCGACCGTCGACCGGGCCGTGGCGCTGCTCAAACCCATCGCGGAAGCTCCCAACGCGTCAGGCGCCGTGCGCGCAACCTACGTACAGGTGCTCATCGACATGGGCTACGAGCGCGGCGACAGCGACCCTGACGACAAGGTCTCCGTGCCAGCACTGCGGCTCGCCCAGCGAATAGCGACAGAGCTCGGGGCGCGGAATCTTTCCAACATTGAAATGTCCGCATACTACGCGGAAGCGGGCGCGCGCCTTGACGAATCACTGATGTTTAGAGGGGGGACCGTCGAGGAAGCACGCCGCGTCGCCGCGGACGCCGAGCAGACTGCAGACAAGGTACTCGCCGTGCGCCCGGTTTATCTGCTCGCCCTGCACGCAAAAGGCATCATTGACCATGGTTTCGCCACGATGGATCTCAATGAGCTACGGCCGACCGAGGCGATTGATGCGGCCAAGCGCGCCGAGGCCGACCAACTTACGCTGACGAGGCTCGACGCCAATAATACTGTCTCGCGTGCGAATGCGAATCTGGTGGAGGGGTTGATCGGGGATGCTTATTGGGCTTCAGGTCGTCCCCGCGAGGCAATCGTTTACTACCGTCAGCGGGTGGAGGAGTCCCGCGGCATCGCCAAGTCGGGGGTGGGCTGGCTTCTTTCTAATTATCTGGTTCCTGTGGCGGTTCTTGCCATCAATGAAGCCGATGCGGGGGACAAGGCAGGTGCGACGGCCTCGCTCGCTGCCATAGCTAAGGAGGTTTCCACCCTACGGCAGGCCTCCTCCAACAATCGTTTTGCCGTCCAAGCGGCGAGCTGCGTCGAGCAAAATGCCTCGGGCACCATGCAGCTACTGCTGGGTGACGCCGTCGCGGCTCAAAAAGCGGAGCGCGAGGCTGCGGCTCTTGGCCGTGGGATCAATGTGCACAGCGACCTGGAGAAACTCTGGCAAACAGCGTGTATTTGGCTCGGCTCCTTCGGAGCAGCGCAGGCGTCCTATCTGCTCGGGGACTTAGCCGCGACGGAAAGCACCGTGCGCGTGGCGCTCGATGCGCACAAGCATTGGTTTTCTCAAACGGAATCCGACAAGCGTGATGATGCCGACATCACGATTCTCCTTGCCCTCACGCTGGCCCGCGAGGGCAAGACCGCTGAGTCCCAACATCTTCTTGATCCAGTCTTGAAGTATCACCGGGGACTCGCGGCGCACAATCACGGCGACGAGTGGCAACACGTGCAGCTCGCGAGCGCGCTTTATGCAAAAGCCGTCGCCGAGCCGCGCGATCGGGCGGCGCTCCTGAAGGAGGCGAGCGCGCTCGTGGCGCATGTGCCAGCGGCCATGGGCGAGCTGCACAGCGTGCGCCTATGGCGCGACCGCATACACGAGGGAGTGAACTTCCGCACGGCTCCCGCGGCGCGCACTGCGCGGACGTCCGGGTGAGCCTGCCGTCACCGCGGCTTTTCCGCTCGAGCGGATTACCTGGCTTTTCAACGACCGTCAGTGACAACCCGCGCCACATCGTCGCCCGCAAGCGCGAGCAGGTCATCCACGCGCGCTTCGCACCGGACGCCTGCACCGTGCAGACAAAGGAAGGCCTCGTGCACGCTAAACCCGGCGACGCAATCCTCACAGGGACCGCCGGTGAGACCTGGCGCGTATCGCAGTCGCATTTTCGCTTGAAATACCGGCCCGTCCCGCCCATCGAGGATGGTGAAGCCGGCGCCTACCAGAGCCTGCCCAATCGCATCTTCGCGCTGCAGATGCAAGAGCCATTCGAAGTGGTGCTCGCCGATGGGATCTCGCATCTCAATGGCCATGCGGGCGACTGGCTGGTTGATTACGGCGATGGCAGCTTGGGAATCGTCACTCAGGCGATCTTCGCGACCACTTACGAGATTCTCGGCGAGCGCTGAAGATGGCATTCCATCAGATAGTTCAGCGTGTGTTGCTGCTCGGCGTGCGAATGCAGACACTGCCGGCGCCGCCGTCACCGCAACCGCCGCAGCGGCTAGAGCCGCTCATCGCCGCGCTCGCACCTGCCCACGAAGCCTTTGATCAGCGCGCTATTCTCTTCGGGCATCGCTACCGCAGCGGCTACTGGGCGATCTATATGCTAAGCGCGATCGCCGTTCTGTTCGCCGTCGTGCCGCTGGCGGTCGGCTGGGATGATAGCCGCCATGTGCTGCATCCGTATGCCGGACTTTGGCCGCTGGGAGAATTGGCCATCATTCTCACGGTTGGCGCGATCTACTGGAAAGGCCATCACAGCGACTGGCAGGGCCAGTGGCTGCATGCGCGCACCACCGCGGAGCTGACCTGGTATCTGCCACTGATTGCACCGCTCGTCGATTTCACCCAAGGCGTCGCCGACAACTGGTACTCACGCGTGCTCGATCCCGGGCAGGAGCTCTCAGGCGTCGATGACCTTGCCACGCTGTGCGCACAGAATGAGCCTTTGGCGCGCAGTCTGCTCGAAGGCGCCTTCGGCGAAGCAGAATTCGTCTCGAGCTACGTGCGCTGGACCATCGAGATCCTCGAGGGGCAGCGCCACTACCACCATCGCGTCGCTATTCGCCAACGTGCGCTGCTGCATCGGGTGCACCATATCAATAACGGGCTCTTCGGGCTGACCGCGGTCGGTGCGCTGCTGCATCTTGCGATGCATACCCTGTGGCTGTCGCTCATCACGACCTTTTTCCCTGCGCTCGGTGCGGGCTTGCACGGTGCCCTCGCCCAGTCCGAGGCTTACCGGCTGGCCTCGACGTCCGAACGGCTCGGTAATGAATTGCAGGGAGCCATCGACAGGATCCGCAGCGCTGCGGATCCACAGACCTTGAAGGCGTCGATCCAGGCGGCGATTGCGCTCATTATGGAAGAGCACCAAGACTGGCACACGCTCGTGCGCCCGCATCATTTGCCCCTCGGTTGATCTAGCGCTTGCTAGCGTAGTGCGCTGTTTGAGGCGCGGCGGGTCTGCCGGTTTCGCGGCCCCATCTTGCCCTGCACCCCATCCCACCAACCCGAAAAGACGGCGGCGATCTTTTGCCGCTTGGCGTCTTCATAAAGAGCAATGCGTTTGCACGCATTAAGAGCGCTCAGGAGTCCCATGAGCGCCCAGGATCCCGAGATGCGTCCGCTGCCCTCGCGCAGCATGACGGTATGATTTCTCGTGATGTAGTAGCGCCGGTCGGCAGAGTGATTGCTCGTCCACTTCTTCATCCACAGCAGCCGGTGCTGGGTCGGTTTGCCGATCGAATGGGTCATGATCGGCCTTAGGGTCTTAAGAACGTGGTAGCCGCGCGCACGTGCGCGCGCGCAATACTCGGTGTCGACGTGATCGATGAAAAAATCCTCCCGGAATGGTCCAATGCGCTCGTACGCATCGAGCGACAGCAGTGAGCCCGATGTGATGGCAGCTTCTACTTCCTGCCATTCGCTGCCGCGGTTTTCGAACCGCGCAATTTTCGTCGAATGCCGGTGCTTTTCACGAAATGCGGCGCCAATGACGGCGAGGTGCACCTTGTCCGTGAAGCTCTCACGCACCGCCACTAGCGTCTCGACCAAATCAGCGTCAATGCGAGTGTCTTGATCGAGGAGCACCATCCAGGCAAAGCCGAGCGCCGCGGCATGCTCAATACCGATATTTAGCGCACGCGCCAGGCCGACATTCGCGCCGTTGAGGACGAGCGCCACTCTGTGCTCACCGGCGAGCTCACGAAGCATCTCAAGCTGCGCGTCTGCCGAGCCGTTGTCGACCACGACGGCTGTTACGACCTGCTGCAGGATATCGCGCAAGCGCTGCGCGAAGCCGGAGTCGGGGTGGTACGTGACCACAACTCCGCAAACGTCGCCTCGGGCGGCGCCCTCAGT
>Ga0302324_100008655_pt1 | contig 21418 bp, 17 predicted proteins | sample Palsa_T0_1_FD_201949 | JGI IMG/M metagenome (GOLD analysis project Ga0302324, IMG submission 201949) | Peat permafrost microbial communities from Stordalen Mire near Abisko, Sweden - Palsa_T0_1 | ecosystem: Environmental > Terrestrial > Soil > Palsa > Peat permafrost | place: Sweden: Abisko...
GTTAAGCAGCGTCGCCGAGCGCCCCGATCCCCAACGCTGTGACGGCGCGTACCAGCGATCCGCGTGACTACGTGGTCGGCAACATAAGCTGCGGACCTTGAAAGGACTCGTATGGGTATCGGTATCCAGGTTGAGGGATTGACGAAGTCCTTCGGTTCCCAGCGAATCTGGGAAGACGTCACGATGGAAATCCCAGAGGGCGAGGTCAGTGTTCTACTGGGCCCCTCGGGTACGGGTAAATCCGTCTTCCTGAAGTCGCTGATCGGTCTGCTGCGTCCCGAGCGCGGCTCGATCGTCGTTGACGGCACGGATATCACTGAATGTTCGGCCAAAGACCTCTACGACATTCGCACCCTGTTCGGCGTGATGTTTCAAGACGGCGCGCTGTTCGGTTCGATGAGCCTTTACGACAACACTGCGTTCCCGTTGCGTGAGCACACCAAGAAGAAGGAAAGCGAGATCCGTGACGTCGTCATGGAGAAGCTGGAGTTGGTGGGTTTGGGCGGGGATGAGAAGAAGTTCCCCGGTGAGATCTCTGGTGGTATGCGCAAGCGTGCCGGCCTGGCCCGTTCGCTGGTGCTGGACCCGAAGATCATTCTCTGTGATGAGCCGGACTCCGGTCTGGACCCGGTCCGTACTGCCTACCTGAGCCAGCTGCTGATCGACATCAACGCACAAATCGACTGCACGATCCTGATCGTGACGCACAACATCAACATCGCCCGCACGGTGCCCGACAACATGGGCATGCTGTTCCGCCGCAAGTTAGTCATGTTCGGCCCCCGCGAGGTGCTGCTGACCAGTGACGAGCCGGTCGTCAAACAGTTCCTCAACGGTCGCCGTATCGGCCCGATCGGTATGTCGGAGGAAAAAGACGAGGCCACCATGGCCGAGGAGCAGGCCCACATCGAGGCCGGCCACCACGACGGCGGCACCGACGAGGTCGTAGGCGTACCGCCGCAGATCTCCGCCACCCCCGGCATGCCCGAGCGCAAGGCGGCCGGCCGCCGCCAGGCCCGGGTTCGGGAGAACCTGCACCTGCTGCCCAAAGACGCGCAGGAGGCCATCCTGGCGTCCTTCGAGAACGACAAGCAGGAGTCCACCAAGGAGTCCAACAGGCTTCAGGGCGCCCAGGATTACGACGCCCACGCACGCCACCGCGACGACGCCGACACCGCATCCATCCCCGCCCAGGTAGGCCACTGACCGAGCTCCAGTTGGCGGCGTACGTATGACAGGAGGACGCAATGGCGCGTCACCGGTTACCTGCCCACGAAAACGATTCAGCAGGGGTGTGCAGATCGCTTGCAGATCAGGCTGTTACGTCGCTGAACGCGCTCGATCTTGCAGCGACGAGGCGGCGCATGATTCGTACTACAAGAGCCCCCGCGCTGAGCATCGCTGCGATCGCGCCGCTGGTGTTCGCGAGCGCGGTCGGCGGCGAGGCGCGCCAGCTCGTCCCACTTCCGCCAACTGTGGCCGCCGCCCCTGTCGTCCCAGTAGCCGTTGTCTCGCCGACGAAAGACCTGTCCGGGCCGGCCATCGTGACTCCCGCTCGAAATCCGTTGGGCTGGCACGTACTTGCCGCAGCTATATCCGCTCCCGCGCTCCCCGTGGTGATGAATGCATCTACACCACTTGGTGTTCCGTCGACAGCCTTGGCCGCATATAAGAACGCCGAGCAGAAAATGACCGTTTCGAATCCTGGCTGCGGCATTAGCTGGAACATGCTGGCCGGTATCGGACGTATCGAATCTGGACATGCCAACGGCGGCGTGACAGATGCCCACGGCACCGCAGTCCATCCGATCTACGGACCTGCTCTGGATGGCACGCTGCCAGGCAATGAAGTGATCGTCGCGAGCAGTCGCGCCGGCGGAGCCACGACCTATGCGCGCGCGATGGGGCCAATGCAGTTTCTGCCCGGCACGTGGGAGCGCTATGCCTCTGATGGCGACGGCGACGGAGTCGCTGATCCCCAGAACCTCTACGACTCCGCACTGGCGGCGGCGCGGTATCTGTGCAGCGGAAACCTGAACCTGAGGGAACCTTCTCAGGCAATGAGCGCCGTCTTGCGTTACAACAATTCGGTGCCCTACGCACGAAACGTGCTTGGCTGGGCCGCGGCTTACGCCACCGGCGTGGTCCCGGTAGATCTGCCGCCAATAGCCGGGACAGCACCCCCGCTCGGCGACGTGCATTTAGAGAATCCGGAGGGCCTCGGACCGGGGCTCCCGCTGAACATGCACGGCCTGCCACCTACAGACCCGCTGGCCTTAAAGCCTTTGATCGACTTCGACCAACCGCACGCGTCGGACCAAAAACTTCTCGGACCGTCTCAAGCGCCAGCCGCGGAGAAACCAACCACTTGCACCCTGATTTGCATCGGCCAGTAGGTAAGTGAATGGTTCTCACAGAGGCGCTACGGTGCGGAGCCTGTATCAGGCGCTGGCGGCAGCACTGAGCCGCGAACCCCGGGTAGCGCTGGCAATCCTCGCCGAAGTGTTCGCCCGTCCTGCCAGCCCGACCGTCCAAACGCTGACCCAACACGCGGCTCCTCGCATGCTGGATGTGCTTGGGTCGTGGCTGAACGTGCAGGTGCGGCAAGGACGGATACGTGATCTGCCGATGCCGTTGATCATTCAGCAACTGATGGGCCCGATGGTGATGCACATGCTGTTCCGGCCCGCGCTATCGACCGTCGCTATGGTCGACCTGCCCGACCTGGACACCGTGTGCACGGAGCTCGCTGGGAACTTTGTGCGAGCCATGGCTGCCGACTAGCGTAAAAGCATTGCCCTGCAGTGATATTCGGGCTGCCGTGGAGTGGGGTCTGCTGTCGCGGTCATAGGAGGCGGAAGCCACGATGGTGTGCAGCGGGGCGCTATCGGCCACCTTCGTTGATTCCACCAAACGCCCCCACCGCGAACACCGGGCGGATGGCGATTCGTGATCGCCGTCGCGGCGATGACGGTCGGAGAGTTGCAGCCGCCAAGTCCGCGGCGCAAGTAATGACGTTCGGCCTTAGCCGACAATCACCGATCCCCTGAGGCAGCACGGTGGGCTAACCCTTGCTGCGCGGCGAACGTGCACCACCACCGCCTCGCCTGCGACCATCTATTCGGCGGTGCGGGCTTTATTTAGGTCGGGCCTGAAAAGGATTCGGTGACGGTGACGTTCAGCGCGTCTTGGCGCATGGTGGAGTTGGGTCCGAGCATGGTCGCTAGTTGTGGTTCGAATTCGCGGCATGCGGCGATCGGTGGTGGTGCGAACTTCTTCAACGCGGTATCGGAAAATTCAGTCTCGGGGCCGGCGATGGCCAGGGACGCCAGCGGATCGCCGTTGTCCGGCTCAAGCAGCGGTGCGGCGATTCCGCTGACGCCCTAGTGATTGGCGCTGCGACCGCCAACCGCAATCGCTGCTGCTCTCAGCGTGGGGCCGCCGCACCGCAAACGGCCACATTAGTTGCACTATGTGAAACTAATGATCCCGGCGGGCCGAGTTCGCGAGGCTCGCTGCGATCGGCGATGCACGTCTTGTGCTCATCGTTCCGACTCAGCTGGGGTCAGGACGATCCGCCCGCCGGCACCGCCGCGCGCCAATAACTCATGCGCCTGCTGAACCTCGGCAAAGGTGAAGGTCCTAGCGACCTCTACTACGAGCAGGGAAGCCTGAGCAAGTGCGGTTAGACGCAGTCGCGCGTTCATCCGGATTTCGATGCCGGCCTCGTCCTGTCCTGGCGAGCCACCAAGTGCCTGAAATCCCTCCTGTGTGGCGCGTTTTGAGTCGACGATGGTCGCGATCCGTGACCGGTCCGACACGAGTGCCAGCGAGACGTCGGCGGCCTCTTCGGTGCCGACAAGGTCGATTGCTGCATCGACGCCGCCGGGGGCCGCGTGCTCGATACGCTCACGCAATCCCGGACCGTACTTGACCGGCGTCGCCCCGAACCGGGAAATACGGTCGAAGTGATTCTCGTTGGCGGTTCCGATGATCCTGATGCCCTCGATTGCGGCGAGCTGCACCAGGAATGAGCCAACGCCGCCCGAGGCTCCATGCACCAGTACCGTCTGGCCTGCTCGGGCGGTCACCGCGGCCAAAGCGTGAGCGGCGGTAGTGCCATCGAGCATCATGACTGCCGCCTGCGTCCACGACAACGCGGTCGGTTTCGGTACCACCGCCCAGCTGGGCGCGACGAGTCGGTCGGTGTAGCCACCCCTCACCCGGTAGGCGATGACCTCGTCGCCCACGACGATGGGTCCGGCGGGTCCATCGGCGTATTTCCCCACGGCGTTGACCACCCCGGAGACCTCAACCCCTAGTTCCATGGGGAACGGATTGTCACCTTTCCCATGTTTCTTCGCGCCCGCGGGGTCCGCGTAGCTGGTGTAGTCGACGTGGTTCACACCGGCTGCGCGAACATCGATCGCAACCTCGCCCGCGGTGGGCGCAAAGTCGTTGGTCGGGACGACCTTCAGTACCGAGGGATCCCCGAAACCGTTAGCCACAACCTGCATTACAAGACTTCCTTCCTGCTACAGATCCGATCTTGCGCCTGCGGTAATGCACACGCTCAGTTTGGATAGGCTGCGGCGCTCGGTGGTCAGCGTGGGCAGGATAGGGAGGGCTGAGATGACCACTGGAATGATCGATTATAGACATATTTATCGATACTATCTTGAATTATCGATTACTATCTGCCACACTTCGATGGCGCGGGCCGCAAAAAAAGTCGGGCATTTCGGGCGTGACTAAGGAAGTCATCGGTTGTGCTATGAGCCGTCTCGGCAGCGGGCCTCGAGGCGGTGCTGATACGACCTGACTTTTACGTGTTCGGTGGTGCACCGAGGCTTTCGGATGTCGCAGCACTCGTCGATGACTCGCTGGAACAGCTGCACATCGATTTCGCTGCGAGAAAGCCCGCCCCGAGCGCATTGGGTAGCCGAGGAGTACCAGATGGCTGATGTGCCAAGCTATTCGGAGGACCTGTTCACCGACGACGCCATTATGCGGCCGTACGGGCGATACCGCGAATTGCGCGAACTGGGCCCGGTTGTCTGGCTTGAGGCGCATCGGATGTACGTGCTGCCTCGCTACGCCGAAGCCCGCGCCGTGCTGGCTGATCCCGACGTGTTCTGTTCCGGTCGCGGTGTCGGCTTGAACGATGTGGTCAACACCGTTGGCCTTGGCACCACGCTGATGAGCGACGGCGATGTGCACGACGTACAGCGAGCTGTCTTGGCTCGTCGGTTGACGCCGCGCGGACTGCGACCCCTGCACGAAACCGTGCAGTCGGCAGCGGATGCGCTGGTCGAACGGCTGGTTCGGCGAGGTAGTTTCGATGCCGTCCGGGATCTGGCTCGCGCGCTGCCATTGTCGATCGTGCCCGACCTAGTCGGCTGGCCTATACACGGCCGGGACCATCTTCTGGATTGGTCAGCTGCAACGTTCGACATTCTCGGGCCGATGAACGCACGCGCAGAACGCGCCGGCCCGAGTATTCAAGCCATGCTGGAGTTCGCCGCCCGCACCGTCGCCGACCGTGACGTGCTCGCCGGTAGCGCCGCCGCCGATATGCTCGGTGCGGTAGATGAGGGCAAGCTGACCGAAAGTCAAGCGGCATCACTGATCATCGATTATCTCGGCCCTTCGCTGGACACCACAATCAGCGCGATTGGTAGTGGGGTGTGGCTGTTTGGTCACCACCCCGACCAGTGGCAGCTGTTGCGAGCGAAGCCCGAACTGCTGAGCAACGCCTTCAACGAGATCATTCGCCTTGAATCGCCAGTACGGGGATTCACTCGGCTTCTCACCGCGGATACCGTCATTGCCGATCATGAATTGCCAGCAGAGGCACGCCTGCTGGTGTTGTTCGCCTCAGCCAATCGCGACGAGCTGCGATGGCACAGCGCTGACCAATTTGACATCACTCGTAACGCCAACGCACAGCTCGGTTTCGGCCACGGAACGCATGGCTGTGCCGGGCAGGGGCTGGCCCGCCTGGAAGGCCACGCGGTGTTGCGCGCTCTGATGGAACGGGTCGAAAGTTTTGATCTCGGCGCGGAGACATGGGCGGTGAACAACATCATTCATGCATTAGCGACTCTTGAGGTCACCGTCCGTCCTGCTTCGACATCGGCGGATGCTGCGGTGGCACCGGCAGCCGAACGAACATAGAGGCCACCGACGCCGCGGCCTCTCGGCCAATCACACCGTTGTGAGCATGGTCAGCAGCAAAACGGAAGCTCCGCAACGGTGAACGTTCATCCAACGGTGGTGCGGCGGCAGTCTGTTGCATCGAAAGTGTTCATTGCGGCGCTTCCTTTCGGGGAGGAAATCTGTTTCAGGTTCAGCGTAAATAAGCTGCGATCTGATCGACGATCAGCGGGCGAGCCCGTTGGTCGTAGCGGGAGTGTGTGCCGAAGGTGCGGTGGGCGTAGATCAACGGTGGTAGTTCGGCGCGACTGGCGGACTCGACGCGGCCGAGGATGAGTTGGTGATCCCCGCCGGCAACCACATCGTGCACCCCGCACACCATCCAGCCTGGGGCGCCTTTGAGCCGTGGTATCCCGTGGTCGAGGTACCACGTTATGTCAGCGAATCGGTCAGCGTCGCGCCGCGCGAAAAGCGTTGCGAGATCGGCTTGGTCGTGGCTGAGTAGGTTCACCCCGAACTTGCTGACCCGCAGGATATGGGCCAGCAGCGCCGAGCGGTTGTCGAGCGCGATGGTAACTAGTGGTGGATCCAATGACAGTGACGCAAACGAGCTGACCGTCGCGCCGTACGGTTCGGCGTCGTCGAGTGTGGTGACCACCGTGACCGGTGCGCAGACGCCCGCCATTAGGTCACGGAAACGCTGAGGATCGATCGTGGTGCCGGAGTTGTCGTTCATCGCGCTTGTCCTGTCGACACACGGCTGGTTTCGGGTCTTGATGGGCAGTCGCATGGCTGTGCGCGGATCACCCGGACGTCGAAGGGTCGTCCATCGCCGTACATCTCGACCGCGTAGCCCTGCTCGCCGGGGTGGTAGGCCGGCCAGCGGTAGCGAAAGGTAAACAATTGCAACCTACTTCGGTCGATCCGCGAGTCATCGTTGAGAAGCACCGGAACCACCGTGTGGCGCCGCGAGGTTACGATGCTGCAGGGCGCCAGCCATTGTCCGCCGAGTTGATCCACCCGATGAAGTGAGCGCGTGTGGGGAAACGACATCGGCGTGTGAGCTAACGCTGTGGGTGCGCGGCGTCGTTGCACGTAACGAATATCTGCTCAGACTGAGCGACGAACTCGGTTGTCCCGTAGCAGAATAGCTCATCGTCATGGTTGTGTCAGATGTGTGGGCAGCTTGGCCGAGCTGTCGCCCGTTGCGGTTGCGGCTCTGTCTTCGTCGCGGTATCCGCAGGATCTCGAGAGCATCGTGAGCCATCAGTGACTCTTGTGTCCGACGCTCATCAGCTCGGCGAGATCTTCTGGTGCCAAAAACGATGGCGGGGGAAGCGGCCCCCAGTTGTACAGGCCGCGCATGCCCTCGAAAACACCTGGTTTCCACAGTGCGTCGTCGACGATGCAGTCGAGGTCGGAGTAGTACTCAGAGAAGTTGCCGGCCGGGTCGCGTAGGTACCAGAAGAAGTTCGAGCCGACATGGTGGCGACCCAATCCCCAGATGTGGCGTTCGGGGTGATTTTCCAGCATCGCCGTGGCGCCGCGGCCCACCTCGTCGATGTCGTCGACCTCCCACGCGGTGTGGTGAAGAAACGCCAGCGGTGCTTGTTGTACCAGGACGTTGTGGTGGTCGGTGGAGCAGCGCATGAATGCCGCCAGTCCAGGTACGGTATCGCTGAGTTTTAGTCCCAGGCCCTGAGCGAAAAATCGCTGCGAAGCTTCCTGGTCGGTGGAGCCGATGACGACGTGCCCGAGTTTACGCGGACGGACAGGGTCCGTGCGCTCGATTCCGGGTGCTCGGTTGTTGGGTCGCGCGGGATCACCCGGTGTGTTGTACGGCGGTGCCGGCGTTGATTGCGTGGTGATCGGTTCGGTGACCTCAACGACCACCGACACCCCGGTTCCGAGGTCCTGCGCGCGGATCGCGTGCTCGCCGCGGGTCGCGGCGATCTCGAGGCGGGATAGAGAGTCGGCGATGCGGTCGATGTCGTCGGGGTCGTCAGCGCCGATCCGCAGCTCGACCAGTTTGCGGTGATCTGAATGGACAAGCCGAAGCTGCTCGCCGCCATCAATGGTCGCCAGACACGCAGCCTGCGAGTCGCTGTCAGATCCGGCCGGCGTGAGCCCGAATTCGGTGTAGTACTTCGCGGTGAGGCCCACATCGGGCACGCCGATGGTGATTTGGTTCAGTCGGTGCAACGCCACGGCTACTGGTCTCCTATCTCGTGTGCAGGTCTCGGTGGGGTCGTTACTTCAGGTGCAGCAGCTGCTTAGCGTTGAGATGGCCGATCTCATGTTTGGCCTGTTCGCTGATCGGCGCGTCTTCAAGAAACCGTCGGGCGCCGCCGTCTGTTGGCCGGATGAAGGGATAGTCGACGGAGAACATGATCCGCTCGGCTCCGACCTCGGCGATGGCGTGCTCGAGCATGGGATAGCTCCACATTCCCGAGGGGGACAGGTGGAAGTGGTTGAGAAACGTGTCGGCGAACCCGTGCGCATTGCTGGGCGTGACGAGGTCGAAGACCTCGTCGAGACGTTCCAGGAAGAAGGGGATCAGTTCGCCCCAGTGCCCGAGAATGATCTGGGGGGCGTGAGGTTGCTCGAACGCGCCGCTAAGGATGAGACGAATGGCGTTGACGGCGGTCTCGACATGCCATCCCCACGCGAAATTGGACAGCAGGCGACCCACCAGCGGCGGCAGGCCGTTGGTGTAGTAGACCTCGCCGACCGATTCGATGGGCCGCTGCGGATGAATGTAGATCGGCACCTCGAGTTGGCCAGCCTTGTCAAAGATCGGTGCGAAGTCGGGGTGATCGATGAACTTCTCACCGGTGCGACCGTAAACCATTGCCCCGCAGTGGCCGAGCTCTCGCACGCAGCGTTCGAGCTCGTCCACAGCCGTGGCGGGGTCGGGGGTCGGCAGCGTTGCGAAACAGGCGTATCGGGCCGGCTCCGCGGCGACCACCGCGGCCAAGATGTCATTGGCTTCGCGAGAAACGGTGACAGCATCAGCGGGTTCGAGCACCTGGGTGCCGGGCGTGTGGATCGACAGCACCTGCCGGTCCACACCCATGGCGTCCATGTCGGCCAGGCGCTGATCCCCGACGCCGTCGAGTGCTTTGATCAGGTGCTCGGGTAGGCCCTCGCCTTGGCGGTAATTGAGCGCCAGCAGTCGATCTCGGATAGCTGGTGTCCACATGTGCTCTTCGACTGCGATGACTTCCAGCGTGTCCATGTCGGTGTCCTCTCCTATGAGGTTCGCGCGGTCCGCGACAGGTCGGCCCGTCGTGGGCGGCGTCTCGGCGTGTGTTCAGATGACCGGGACAACAGGGGTTTGCACTCCGAGGAGTTGCTTGCCGAACACTTCGTAGTTGATCGCGTAGTTCATCATCGCGTGGTGCCCGCCCACGCTCGAGTCACGCCAGATCCGTTGCAGCGGACTGGATTCGGCGTAACTGCCGGCGCCGTGGGAGTCGATGAGAAGCTGTATCGCGTCGCGGACGTGTTCAACCACCCAGCCGCAGTCGGCCCGCACGCGGGCACGCTCGAGCGGTGAAAGGTAGCTACCTTCAGCAGCGGCGTTGTCGATCGCGGCGGCGGCGCGGTACGCATGCATGTGGGCCGTGTCGATGAGCATCTGCGCCCGGGCGATATTGACTTGGAAGCTCACCCAGTCCTGCTCCTTGTCGTAGAAGGTCAGCGCAACGGGTCGCGTCGCCGCTTGGGCGGTGACAAGTCGGAAGGCCTCGCGCGCCATTCCCAGTTGCGGTCCCACCAACACGATCGACAGCACCGGCTGCCACGCGGAGCGATACAGCGGTTCCTCGGCGAGGAATTCGGAGTCGTAGTGCCCCTCGATGAAAGCCAACGTATTGGCCACGCGGTGCCCGGGAACAAAGACGTCGTCGGCGACCACGCAGTTACTGCCGGTGCCACGCATGCCGGCCACATGCCAGGTGTCATCGATACGCACCTCGCTCATGGGGATGATGACCAAATTGTGAGCGACGAGGTTGCCGTGCTCGTCGACTCGCGGCACCCCCAGGGTCACCCAGTCCGAGTGCAGGCCACCGGAGTTGTAGAACCACTTGCCGGTGACACGCAGACCACCCTCGACGTCGCGTGACTCGGCAGTCGTCGAGTGACCGACGCCCGAAATTTTGGCGTTCGGGTTCGTGCCGAAGATTTCATCTTGTGCTTTGACGCCGAACAGCCCGCCTCCCCACGTGGTGACGTTGATCAGGGTATTGACCCACGCTGTCGCTCCGTCGTATTCCGCGATTGCCGACGAGACATCCAGAAATGTTTTGATCGGTGTCTCATAGCCGCCGTAGCGACGCGGGGTGCCCAGCGAGAACAGGCCGTTGTCCGTCAGCGCCTGAATGGTTTCCTCGGGAATGCGGCGCTCACGCTCCCCCTCGGGACCATTTCGGCGGATGGTGTCGCCGATCGCGTGCACGCGTGCGACCAGCTCGTCATCGGTCGGACGTTCCACCCGCGGCGAGGCAACAGAGAGTGACATGGGTTGCTCCTTTGAATCGTTCGTTGTCGTCGTGTTCGTGTCGTAGTCGTGTGTCCGGCGATCGGATTTGTCAGCGCTTAGCCAAATCGAGGCGGTGCCGCGAGAGCAGAGATGAACGCGTGCGCTTGCGGTGCGGCGTCTCGCACCGACAGCGTGGCCGTCCCCACCGGCGTGCCCGGGTCGATCCCGAGGCCACGGGCAGAGGGCTCGGAGAGTTTCAGCGGTCTCGGGCATCGACCCCTCTTCCCCCGTTCGTCGCGACGCACTTTCCGTGAATGTTCGTCGCTGTGTTATGGACAGTAACTAAAACGAATACACATTGCAACGCGATCCGAGATATTGTTAGTTAATGCTGGATGGAACTTCGACATCGCTGAACCGGCGCCAGCGGCTGCGTGCCCGGACCGTGGAAGAGATCGTCGAGCAGGCGATGGTGATCCTCGACGACGAGGGTGCGCACGCGGTGACGCTGGCCGCCATCGCCAAAGCCATGGGGATGTCAGCGCCGGGCCTCTACCGGTATTTCGCGTCGCGCGATGCGCTACTGGAACGCCTGCTGCGGCTTGTGCACGAGCAACTCGCCGCCACGCTGGAAGAACAGGCGGCCGCCAGCTCGGAATTCTCCCCGGAAAAACGCCTGCGAGTCCTCGCCGCTGCCTACCGCGGGTGGGCGCTGCAATACCCGAAGCGGCATCAGATGATCTTCAGCGATCCCACCGCGCGATCTGGTCCCCATGATGAGGCAACGGACCTCGCCGCGGCCGCCGCGGCCGCCGACCGCGGAATGGGGGTGCTGATCGCCGTGCTCACCGAACTGCACGGAGCAGTGGCAGGGCAGGACCTACCGCGCGGACCGCTCGATCTCCAACTTCGGCACTGGTGGGCCGGCCATACCGGCGAGTCGATTTCGGCTGATGCGCTGCGCTTGGCGGTGCTGACCTGGACTCGCCTGCACGGCATCGTCTCCCTGGAACTCACCGGTGCATTTGCAGCGATCGGCGTTGACCCCGCGCTACTGATTGAGAGCGAACTAACGACGCTGACGATGCGGTGGCCCGAGAGCGCTGAGCTTTCACCCGACGACACAGCGGCGCACGCTCGTCGCTCGCGCGCCGGTCGCGTTCGCCCTGGCATCTCGACCGGGACGATTACCTGATGGTCTGAGCTACCCGTTGGGGCCCTGGAGGGTACGGCCCGGCCCCGCGCCCCGCTCGGTCGTCCGATCGGCCCCGCGATAATCGATTTATTGTTGACAATCGATTACCGGCGCAGCAGGATGAGTGGGTCGCGTACGGCGGCTACGCGGTGCGACCAGGCAGGAGTCTGGACATGGCAGGACCTATCAGAAACCCGGAAAATCGCTGTGTCACAAATCATTAACTCTCAAATGGCTACGCATAGGGCACATCGCGGTGGATAACCGCGTGGCGACGGTGAGCGCTGTGTCGGCGAGAACCCGCACCGTGTCGCCGACGCACCTGGGAGCAAAAGTGACCGTGACTATGCCCGCTTCGGTGGTGAGGAGATGACACCGTATGCCTGACGCGTCTGCGCCGGCCCGCACCTTTGCTGTCGGCGACAAAGGCTCCTCGCGGCTTGCGGCGGTCGGCTGCCTCGATGCGGTGCGGACCGACAAGCCCCTGCTGGTTTGCTTGCACGGCGGCGGGTATGACTCGCGATATTTCGATATCGCGGGTCATTCCTTGCTCTCCGACGCCGCTGACCACGGCTTCAACGCGATCGCCCTCGATCGCCCTGGCTACGGTGCCAGCCCTGTGCCCGCTGGGGGGTACCCCGGCTTGGCTGAGGCGGCACAAATAATCAGCGTGGCGTTGGAGTCGCTGTGGGAGACATACGGATCGGCATGTCCTGGCATCGTGTTAATCGGCCACTCGATCGGCGGTGCCATCGCCATCCACCTTGCTGCGAGTCCGCAGCGCTGGCCGCTGCTCGGCGTGTCGGTGTCAGGACTTGGGCACATCCACATCCTCCCGACGGGTCCGTGGGACGGTGCGGCACGCGATGCGACCGTAGACATGCCCTCAGAGGTGCGACGGATGTTGCTGTGGGGACCCGATTGGACGCTGCAAGGGGCATTCACCGACCGCTATGCCGCCGCTGACCGGCCCGGCCCGGTAGCCGAATTGGTCGAGATCAAAGATTCGTGGCCGCACGACTTTGTTGGCCTTGCCGCGCAAGTCCAGGTGCCGGTCCAGTTCGCGGCGGCCGAATTTGAAACGATATGGCAGGTCAGCCCGCAGGCTGTGGCCGAATTCGCGGCCTCGTTCAGCGCCGCCCCGTTCGTGGTCGGCAACCGATACCACGCTGTGGGTCATTGCATCGATCATCACGCGCTGGGATATGCCTGGCACCTTGAGCAATTCGCGTTCGCACTTCGGTGCGCGATGGAAAGGTCCAGACCACAGATCTCCGACGACGACGGCGTGCCCGCTTAGTCGATGGTGCGCCGTGTGAGCGGTCAGCCGCCCTCTGATACGACGCAGAGGCCATCTGGCCGCAACGCCGACCGGGCAGCCGATGGCAGCCCGACAGTTCCCGGCCAGGGCGCGCGCGACCGACGCCCCGGCGGGCGTCAGTCGCGGGTGCCGGCAGCAACTCGTCGCGTGAGGGCCGATCGCCGCTGCACACGAAGGGTTCAGCCGGCGGGTGCGAGCATGTGCTTCCACCCGTCGTCGCCCAATGTGGTCGAGCTCTGCAGCGTGTAGTTGACACCGTCAGGGCCGGTTACTTCGCTGCGCGATGGGTTGTAGATCGCGGCAGGGCCGGGGCCGGGGGTGTAGATGCAGGGGTTGGGCTGCTGCCCGTTGCATTGCACGCTGCCCGAACCGGGCCGCGACAGCGGATCGCTGGCCGGTGGAGGTGTCCCTGGGACCCGGTCGGCCGGGGCGGGGTTGAGGCCGTTATCGACGGTGGGCGCGGGTATCACATGGCCGGGATCCACGGGCTGATCACATCGGGCGCCGGGCGCGGGGCAGTTGCGGATCTGGTTGGGATCGCCGTACCACGGGTTGGTGCCCAGCGGCTCATAGGGTTTGGGATCGCGGCACTCTCGTGGTGTAGCAGCGCGCTTGCCTGGGACGTCGACGCAGGGGTAGTTGCGGGCGCCCCGCACCGCGGTCGGGGACTCGTGCGGAATCTTGCAGTATGTCCCCGATGGCAGCGGCGCGATGCTGGTCTCAGCCGGCGACCGCCATTGCGACGCGGGAATGAAGCCGGTCAAACATGGCGGCGGCTGGTTGATGGTCGCCCCGAGGTCCAGCGCGATGCTGCCTGGGTAGGTCGTGAGAGCGGTTTGTTGCGTCGCGACCATTTGAGGCATTTCCACCAGCAGCTGTTCGACGTTGCTGTGGTAGCGCTTGAGTATGTCGTAGATGATCGCGAGGTTGGCCAGGGTCTGCGGCAGTGTATCGCGGACGTCGCTGAACACGGCGGTGACTTGGTCGATGGTCGGTGCCGCGTTGGACAGCAGGTGTTTCAGTGCTGCGTCCTTGTTCGCGGTCTGGGCGGCCAGATTGTTCAAGTTGCGGGCCCAGCGCTCGATGGAGTCGCGGGAGTCGACCTGGCTGTCCAGCAGCGGTGCTGCGTTCTCGATGATGTCGTTGACGCCGGTGAGGTTGGTTTTGAAGTCCCCGACGAGCATCTGGGTGGAGTCGACCAGCCGTTGCAGCGCGGGCCCTAATCCGCCGACCGCTTTGGCGGTCTCGTCGAGCAACGAGGCGATCTTGTCCTGGGGTAGCGCCGCCAGCCCGCGGTAGGCCGCGTCGATAGTCGGTCCGATCGGGCTCGGCACGGTGCTGGTGGTGATGGTTTGCCCAGGTGCTAGGAAGGTGCCCGGCTTGCCGGTGGACACCAGGTCTAAATATTGTTCGCCGATACCTGACACCGAATGCACGTTCGCCGACGCGTCGCTCGGGATCTTGTAACGGGTATCGATGCTCATCGTTACATGCACGCCTCTGCGGGTCGGCGCGACTTGGGTAACTTTGCCGATGGTGATACCCCGATAGGTCACGTTAGATGTCCGGTACAGACCACCTGAGGTTGGCAGATCGGTTTTCAGTTCGTACTGGCCGACGCCGACCAAGCTCGGAATCCGCAGGTAGTACCAGCCCAGCGCGACCACCACGATCGAGCTCACCGCGGTGAACAGGATCAACTGGTTGCGGATGAAGCGGGTCAACATCACTATTGGCTCCGCTCCACCGGCGCGTCGGCCGGGTTGGGGGTGAAGTTAACGTCGGGAACCATGGTGTTTGGGTCGCGGCCCCAGGATTGTTCGAGCGCACGCAGCGCTCCGGAGAAGCCGGTCCCGGTCAGGACGGCGTTGTCGATTGCGCTCATCGTCAGGTCGAGTGTGATGGACAGGTTGAGGTAGTCGCCGCGCACAATTTTCGGGATGTTGTCAATGACGAGGGGAAAGGTGAGCGCGAGCGAAAGCGCACCGACGAGATAGGGTGCGGCCCGGCCAAGCTCCTTGAGTGGCCTTTGCAGGAGCTGCAGTTCTCGGGTGAAATCGGCGCGCATCGCCGACAGCGTCGTGTCGGTGACGTCGCTGAATCGGCCTCCGGCGATGATCGCGTCGGCCAGCAGCTCACGTTGGTCGGCGAGGTGCTTGATCAGTGGGGGCAACTCGGTGAACACGCGGTCCAGGACATCGGATTGGCGGGCTATGTAGGTCAGGAGCCGATCGGTCGCGTCGATGGCGTGGGTGATGTCCCGGCGTTGTTTGTTGAGCTGGTCGGTGAACGTGTCCAATTTGTGCAGGAAGGCTCGGATCTGGTCGGCTCGCCCGGTCACGATGTTGTCGACCTCTGTGACGATGGCTTCCAGGTTCGGTACGCCGCCGCCGCGCAGCACGGTGGCCAGTGTGGCCAGCGTGCGTTCGGTGGTGGGATACGCCGACGAATTCTTCAGCGGGATGGTGTCGCCATTGCGCAGCTGCTGCGATGACGGGTGGGGTGGCGCGGCCAGCTCCACGTGTTGAGAACCCAGCAGGCTGGTTTGCCCGACTTTCGCGGTGGCGTTCTGAGGAAGCCTTACTCCCTTCTGCAAGTTCAGCGTCAACGTGGCGACCCAGTTCTTCAGGTTGATCGCGCGCACCGTGCCGACAAAGACGTCGGCGACCATCACTTTGCTGTTGGCGGTCAGGGCCAACGTGTTGGGCATCTGCACATAGACGGTGTAGGCGCCGGGTCCGGTGCCTTGGGCGCCGGGCATCGGCACGTTGGCGATCCCGCGCCAGGTGCCGCACGACGTCAGCATTATCGAGGCGACAATCATCGCCGCACCGCGGATCAGGTGTTTGCGGGTGCTCATTGGCCCGGTCTGTTCGGTATCGGGGCCGCGGCGGGCGACGGCTGGGGCGGTTCGTCGTGGGAATGTGGCGGTCCGGGCATGTTCTGCCCTGGGGGTGGCGGTGCGGTGTCGGGTCCGCCCATCAGCTCGGCCAACGAGTCCGGGGTCAGCAGACGCGCGGTGGCCGGCTGCACCTTGACTCCTTGCATGCCGGGCGCAACTACCCAGCCAGGTTGGGCATTGTGGTGCGAGAACGGTGTATCCGGCGAGAATATGCCGGGGACAGTGGTGTCTTTGTACCCTGGCGGCGGCTGCAACCGCGTCTCGGAGTAGGCGACGTGTTTCGGTAGGGCTTCGGCGATGTTGAACGGGTTGACGCCGAAGGGCAGATAGTTGAATTTGATCGCATCGAGAATCGGCGCCAGGTACTGGGCGCAGAGTTCGGCGGAGTCCTGGTAGCCCAGCCGGCTGCCGGCCTGAATTGCGCTGCAGACGAACTGCATCGGGTTGGCGAAGTTGGCGATCGTGGGGATCGCCGTGAACGAGCCGTGTGCTGGCGCGTAAAAGGAGAGCGAGTTGGCACCCAGGTGCGGCAGCACGTGCAGGGCGGTCTCCAATCCGTCACGCGGGGTGGGTTGCACGATCGCGGTCGTCACCTCGGACAGGTTGTTGACATCGTGGGCCAAAACGTCACGGTTCTTAGCTAAGAACGGGCCAGCGGTCGCGAGCAGATCGTCGGTGTGCTGGGTCGCATCGGCGAGTGCTTGGTCAGAGCTGGTCAGCTTGGTGGTGACCTGGTCCAGGTTCTGGTTCACCGCGGCGAATTGCTGGTCGTCGCGGTGCAGTGCGTTGACGAAAAGCGCCAGGCTGCGGACCACCGCGAACATGTCGCCGCGGCCCTCGCTGAGCGCGGTCATCGCGATAGACAGGCTGGTCAGCGTGGTGTTGATTTGTGTGCCTTTGTCGGCCAGCCCGTCCGCCAACGATTCGATGGCCTCACCGAACGGTCCCTTGGGCTGGTCTTTGGTAGGGCCGAGTTGGGAGACGATGGTGGTGATGCTGTTGCGCAGGTCGTCCCACTCCACTGGTACCTGGGTGCGCTCGATCGGAATCACCGCGTGGTCGGCCAGCACCGGACCGCCGTCGTAGGGTGGCTCCAGCTGGATGACCCGCGAGGCCACCAGGGTGGGGTTAAGGACCATCGCGACGGCGTTGGCGGGCACCTTGTACTTGTTGGCGTAGTGGAATGTGACCTTCATGGTGTCGCCGGCGGGTTCGATTTTGTCGATCGCCCCGACCCGCACGCCCATGATTTGGACCTTGTCCCCGGAATAGAGCGCGTTGGCCGCCGGCAGGTAGACCGCGATGGTGTTGTTGGTCAGCGTCCGGTAGAAGTCCCTGCCGATGACGGCGGCGCCGAGCGCCAGCACCACACCGACCGCGACGGCCACCACGGTCCGCGATAGCTCGGGCCACCGCATCTTGCGGATGTCGAAGATAGTGCTCACTGGTTACCTCCGGGCGCGCCGGGCGAGGTGAACGGAGCCGACGGCTCGGTCCGCCCGCCCGGCGCGCCCTGCGGCAAGGGAACCGGGGTGCCGGGAACATCGGGAGCCGACTGACCCGGCCGGCCGGCGATTCCAATTCCCGGTGTGGGGCGCAGGCCATGGGGGTTCGGCGGCAAGGCTGCGACGTCGGTCGGCGCCGGGAAGGCGGGTCCTGCCGACGGGCCGCTGCCGGCGGCGGTGCAGGGCAGGGGGCTCCACGGTCGGGGCAGCGCGTCTGCCGCCGGGGCGGAGGAGCATGGCGATCCGGGTGGCACAGCCGGACCGGGATGATCCGGGGTGCCCTCGGCCACTGGCGGCGCCGGCGGCGGCGCGCCGTTGGGAAATCGGGTGCCGTTGGGGTCGGGGAACTTAAACGCCGGCAGCCCGGCGCTGCGCCAGAACTCCTCGGGGCTGATTCCGCGCTTTTTGAACGCCGCGTCCACCCACGGCTGAAGGATCCAGTACGGCAATAAGTTGACCAACATGCCGGTCAAGAACGGACCGGATCCAGCGGCTTCGCTCAGCGACGCGGAGAACTTGCTGAGAATGTTCAGTACCGAGATCAGGTCGTTTTTGTGTTTGACCAGAATGTCGCTGACGGTGCGCAGCTGTTCGAGCACTCCGTTGAGGTTCGGGTTGTCATCGATCAGGCCTTGCGCCTGGGTGGTAAACGAACTGATGCGATCCAACAGCAGCGAAATCGCTTGTCCGCGTTCGTTCACTGCAGCGAGCAGGGTGTTCGCGTTGACCAGCAGCTTGTCGACTTGTTCGCTGCGGTTACCGAGAATGTCTGCCACTTGGTGGGCCTGGGCGAGCAGGTGCTTGAAGTCGTCGTCGCGTTCACCGATGGTGTCGGAGAATTTGGCCACCCCGTCCAGGGCTGCGCTGAGGTGCGGGTAGGTCTGGTTGATGGTCTGGGACAGCACACTCAGCGACTGTTTGACGGTGTCGATGTTCCAGCCGGTGGCGGCCTTGGTGATATCGAAGAATGCGTCGTAGATCTGATACGGGGTGGTGCTTTGACCCAGCGGCAGGGTGGCGCCGGGCCGCAGCACGCGGGCGCCGCGCGGGTCGATTTCAAGCACTTTTTTGCCGAGGAGGGTGTCGGTGCGGATCGCCAGGTGGCTCTCGGTGCCGATGGTGGTGGACCCGGTCGAGAACTTCATGTTGATGTGTTTGCCGTCGATGTTGATTGCCTGGATTTTGCCGACGTCGAGGCCGCCGATCCGGACCTTGTCACCGGTGGTTAGCCCACCGGTGTCGGTGAACTGCCCGTAATAGCTGGGCTGGGCGAATAAGACCGGCACACTGGTGAAGCTTTGGCCCACCCCGGTGACGAGCGTCACAAGGGCGACGGTCATCAGCCCGAGTCGACGCCGGTTGGCGGGTTCCAGTGTTCTCATTGTGGGGTGCACCTACCCGTGGGCTGAGACCACAGCTTGACGGTGCGAACAGGGCCACCGGGTTGCAGACCGTTGAGTTTGATCGTGGTGTCGCACAGATAGAAGTTGATGAAGTTGCCGTAGATGCCGGCAGCGCGGCCCTCGGCGTTCAAGGCGGGGGGCAACTTGGTCAGCAGGTCCTCGACGCGGTCACGCTGATCGATGAGCGGCTGGCTGATAGAGCCCAGGTAGTCGAACGTGGTGTGCAGCGAAGCGCGATTATCGGCGAGCAGGTCGGCCACCGTCCCGGCGGCATTGCTGAGGTGCGCGATACCGGCGGCCAACGGGTCGGCGTGATTCTTCAGCCCGGTGATGAGCACTTCGAATTTGTCGACGGTCTGGTCGAACTGCTGGCGGTGGCGCACCGCCGTGTCCAGCACGATGTTCAGGTTTGTGATGACGTCCCCGATCGCCTGGTCGCGCTCGGCGATCTGCGACGTCAGCGCCGCGGTCTGGTCCAAAATGTCGTTGATGGTGCCGCCTTCACCCTGAAACACGGTGATGATGGCCGAGGCGATGGAGTTGACTTTGTCCGGGTCAAGCGCCCGAAACAGCGGCTTGAAGCCGCCGACCAGTGCGTCGAGATCCAGTGCGGGTTGGGTGCGCGACAGCGGAATGAATCCGCCAGGTGGCAGGACCCGGTTGGCGCCGTCGCCCTCTCCGCGCGCGAGTTCGACGTAGCGGCCGCCGACCAAGTCGGCATAGCGGATTTGCGCGCTCGTCGACTGGTATAAGGGCACCGCGCGGTCGACGGTGAAATCGACCCGCAGCCGATGCCCACCCTCGAGCAGTCGGATGCGTGCAACCTTGCCGATCTCAACGCCGGAGGCGCGGATGAACTGTCCTTCGCGTAGCCCGCTGACGTTGGTGAAGTCCGCGGAGTAGCTATTGGTCCGGTCGAAACGTATCTGCCCGAAGATCACCACGATCAGCGCGGTGAACAGCAGAAGCACTGTCGACAGGGTGCTGAATTTGATGGCGGTGCCGGTGATTTTCATGGGTTGATCGTGTTGTCCCCGACTTGGCGGCCCCAGACATACTCCAGCGCGTAGGGCGAGCCGACCTCGACGTGGTTATAGGGCACGATGCTGTTGCCGGTGTCCATCACCAGAGCGGGTGCCGGCCACAGGTTGCGGGTGATCGGCTGCCAGCAGCCCGGCGCCCCGCCGGGTCCGCCGTGGGCGTTGGTCCGCGGCAAATTGTCGGGGTAGATGTAGGGATTCGGCGACCCGCCCAGCAGTCCGGCGAGCCCGCCGACTCCGGACAGGGCAAGGGGTACCGCCGAGATGGGATTGAGCAGCAGACCAGCAAAGGACTGCAGCCGGCCATTGCCGTTGAAGGAGTAGCCGTTGCCGCCTTGGGTTGCGGCTGCGATCGGTGCGGCGTCGTGGAAGTTGCGGATGGCGCAGAACGTTTCGGGGCTGTAGGTGTCCAGCAGCTGGCTGGTGGGCACCAGGTCGGCGGCCCCGCGAATCAGATAGGGTGCGCTGCGGGTGAGGATGTCGGTGCCGGTGTTGGCGAAGCCGACCGCGGCCAGCAGCGTGGCGTCGACATCTTTTTGCTGGGCGTTGAGCGTGCGCGCGGTGGTGACCGCGTTGTTCAAAAATGCAAACAGATCCGGTGCCGCGTTGGTGTAGGTGTCGGCCAGATCCGCCAGCCCGCTGATGTCGTGGTGGATTTGCGGCATCCGCGGGTTGATCTGGTCCAGGACGGCGTTGCCGTTGATCAATGCCTGGCCGAATTTGTCGCCCAAGCCGTTCAATGCCTGTGCGGCCGCGCTCAGTGTCAGGTTCAGCTTGACCGGATCGACCTTTTCGGCGATCGCGGTCAATGTCGCAAAGACGGTGTTGAACTCGGTGGTCACCGACCGGGCGTCAATGACGTCATGGCTGGTGATGTGTTGTGGTGCGGGATTTTTCGGTGATGTCAGCGACACGTATTTGGTGCCGAACACCGTGGTCGCCACGATGTTGATGTCCACATTGGCCGGGATCAGCGTCAGATACTGCTGATAGATATCCAGGGTGAACTCGGCCGCCGGCCGGTTGTCGCGGGTGATCTCTTTGATGTGGGCGACGCGGCCGATCGGCACGCCGTTGTAGGTCACTTTCGACCCGGGGTCCATAACCAGCCCCGCCCGCGACGACAGCATTTTGACGGTAATTTTCGGGGTGAAGTCCCCACGGAACTGCCACCACACCACCATCAGCACGAGCCCGGACACCGCCAGCAACGCTGCAGCGGCCAGCTTGTTGCGTGGGGCGCGGGGCTTGTCATCGCGGCGGAGTGTCACAGCGGCTACACCGTGAGGTTGAAGTTGGGGTTGACGCCGTAGAGCGCCAGCGAGGCCAGCAGGATCACGACCTGCACCGAGACCAGCGAAAACCGCATCGAGCGGCCGACAGCTTCGCCGACGCCGACCGGGCCGCCGG
>Ga0302324_100008662_pt1 | contig 21406 bp, 16 predicted proteins | sample Palsa_T0_1_FD_201949 | JGI IMG/M metagenome (GOLD analysis project Ga0302324, IMG submission 201949) | Peat permafrost microbial communities from Stordalen Mire near Abisko, Sweden - Palsa_T0_1 | ecosystem: Environmental > Terrestrial > Soil > Palsa > Peat permafrost | place: Sweden: Abisko...
TGGTCCGGCTCGAACTGCCCGGCGACAGGGATGACGGCCCGCGGCGCTCGATCAGGGCGGAGCTGGCTGAGATCGCCGCCCTGCCGGTGGGCGAGCGCGCTGCCGCCCTTGGCGCGGGCGGCTGGGTCCTGCCGCATCTGCCGAAGCCCTGGGGGCGCGGGGCGGGCGCACTTGAGCAGCTGATCACCGACGAGGAACTGCGCGCTGCAGGGCTGCACGTTCCCGGCCTGGCGATCGGAGCCTGGGTCGTGCCCGCGCTGATCCAGTACGGCACGCCGGAGCAGCAGGAGCGGTTCCTGCCGGCCACGCTGCGCGGCGACTATCTGTGGTGCCAGCTGTTCAGCGAGCCCGGTGCCGGATCCGACCTGGCCGGCCTGACCACCAGGGCCGAGCGCGCCGAGGGCGGCTGGAAGATCACCGGGCAGAAGATCTGGACCTCGCTGGCGCGTCAGGCAGCGTGGGCGATCTGCATCGCGCGCACGGACCCGGCGCAGCCACGGCACGACGGGATCAGCTACTTCCTGGTGGACATGCGCTCGCCCGGCATCGAGGTCAGGCCGCTGCGCGAGATCGGCGGCGACGCGTTCTTCAACCAGGTCTTCCTTGACGACGTCTTCGTGCCGGACGACTGCCTGGTCGGCGAGGTCAACAAGGGCTGGCGCATCGCCCGCACGACGCTCGCGAACGAGCGCGTCTCGCTGGCGCGAACCTGGACCTTCGGCTGCGGCGTGCCGGAGCTGCTCCAGGTCGCGGCCGCGGTCCCGGACCGGTGGCTGAGCCAGGTCGGCGAGCTGATTGCGGCCGGGCACGCCATCGAGCTGCTTGGCGTCCAGGCGGCGCTGAAGCAGCTGTCCGGCACCGAGCCCGGCGCCACCGGCAGCGTGCGCAAGCTCCTGAGCATGCGGCACGCCCAGCAGGTCGCCGAGCTGTGCTGGGATATGTCGGCAGGCAGCGGCGCGCTCGCCAGCGGCGGGGCAGGCTCCCCGGTCACGGCGGACGGGCAGCCGGACGGCGCGCACTGGGCCCGGCAGGTCCTCATCACCAGGGCGCTCACTATCGGCGGCGGCACGACCGACATCCAGCTGAACATCATCGGCGAGCGGATGCTCGGCCTGCCACGCGATCCCGAGCCGCCGGAAACCAGCGGCTAAACCCGGGTAAAGTCGCCGGACCGCCGGCGACGTCAGCGGCTGTGGCGCGGGACGGCGAGTTAGCCTACCCAGTGGCTGACATGCAGGGGAGCTCATGACTGACGACCAGGACGGCGCACCGGGCAGCACGCCGGTGCCCGCACCGGGCGCGCGCTCACCCGCCAGGTCACGGTCAGGACAGGGACCATCATGGCCAGCCGGCGGCGGCAGGCCTGCTGCTGGCCGCCCGCCCCGTGACGGCAGCCGCCGCACTCCTGATCCGAGCGCCGCCGGGCAGCGGATGATGCGGCAGATCGCGGCGACTCGCCGTGCCCGGCGGCAGCGCCTGGTACTGGTGATGACCGGCCTGATGTCCGTGCTCACGCTGGTGCTGTCAGGCAGCGCGTGGCTACTCACCAGTTACGTGACCTCCAGCCTGGGCCGGGTCAACGCGGGCACGTCCGGAACGCCGTCCAGCGGGCCCGTCAACATCCTGGTCGCCGGCATCGACACCCGCGGCGGGCTCACCCGGCATGAGGAGATCGAGCTGCATGTCGGGAACTCGATCAGCTCGAACTCCGACACCCTCATGCTCGTGCACATCCCGGCCAGCCACGACAGCGTCCAGGTAGTGAGCCTGCCGCGCGACTCATGGGTCAGCATTCCCGGCCACGGCATGAACAAGATCAACGCCGCCTACGGTCTCGGCGGGCCGCAGCTGATGGTCCGGACCGTGGAGCAGGCGACGGGCCTGCAGATCAACGACTACGTCGAGGTCGACTTCCTCGGCTTCGTCAAAGTCATCAACGCGCTCGGCGGAGTCAACATCTGCGTGCCGTTCGCCGTCGACGATCCCGACAGCGGGCTGGACATCTCCGCGGGCAGGCATCACGTCGACGGCATCACGGCCCTGGAGTATGCCAGGGACCGGCACTCGTTCGCGCTGTCGGACATCCAGCGCATCAGCGATCAGCAGCAGCTGCTCTCGTCACTGTTCACTGAGGCGACGCAGACCGGCGTTCTCGCCAACCCGATCCGGCTGCAGGAATTCCTGTCGTCCGTGACGGCCGCGGTCACGGTGGACGAGGGATTCAACCTGGTCAAGCTCGCCGAGGAGATGCGCGGGATCCGGTCCTCTGACGTCACCTTCACGACCGTGCCGCTGGCCACGATGAACTACCTCACCCCCAGCGGCGAGTCCGCGGTGCTGTGGAACACCGCCAAGGCCAGCGCGCTGTTCACCTGGCTGAAGAACAACACCGGTCCCGCGCGCCCGGCCGCGCACAGCACGTCGGCGAAGGGCGGCAAGGCCAGCAAGGTCAGCCGCGCCAGCGTGTCCGTCGACGTCTACAACGGCACCCAGATCAGCGGCCTGTCAGCGGCCACCGGCAGCCAGCTCAGCGCGCTCGGCTTCCACGTCACCAGATCCGGGCTGGACTGGTCCTCCGACACCGTCACCCGGACGCTCATCCGGTACCCGCCCGGGCAGGCCGCCGCGGCACGCCTGCTGGCCGCTGCGCTACCGGGCGCGCAGCTGCGCGAGACGGCCGGGCTGCCGCGCATTCAGCTTGTGCTCGGAGCGAGCGCGCACGCCGTGGCCGGAAAGGCCGCCTCGACCGGGCCGTCGGCGCCGGTCCAGCAGCGGACGGCGGCCCAGGACGCCTGCCGCTGATCCCCACCCGGCTCCGGCAGCGGACCGGAGGTCAGAGCGCAGGACGCCTGCCGCTGAACCGCGCCGGCAGCGGACCGCAGGACGCCAGCCCGCAGGTTCGGTCCGGTCGTGTCCGGGGGCTAGCCCTGCGGGTACCCGCTCGGCCCGGTGTCGTCGTCGGGGGCGGGGAAGAAGCTGGTCCCCGTGTCGACCGGCGGAATATCACCCCAGCCGGGCGGCGGCTGACCGCCGGGGAAGTCCGACCCGCCGCCCTGGGGAGCCGGGCCCCCGCCCGGATAGCCGGGCTGCGGGCTGGCCGGCTGACCGGCCTGTCCCTGCCCGGCCGGTCCCTGCCCGGCTGGTCCCTGTCCAGCTGGTCCCTGTCCAGCTGGTCCCTGTCCAGCTGGTCCCTGTCCGCCCGGCTGAACGAACGGGGACGACGGCGGCGGCGCGGTGAGGTCAACGCCGGCCTGCTGCTCATATGCGGAGATATCGGTGATCAGCTGATCGATCTTCGCCTGGCCGTCGGCCTGTCCCCGGCCCGTGCGGTCCGCGAGCACGAGCGCTCCCAGCTGCCGCAGCAGCGCATCGCCCCGGCGGCCGGCCTGCGCCTGATCAATCCGGGCCCGGCCTTCCTGAGCAGCTTCCTGGGTCATCTGGGCAAGCTGGTTAGCCTGCGCCTTGACCCTGTCCATAAGTCCCATGTACCGCCTCCGTGGGCTGGCCGGGCGCTCAGACGGCCTGGCAAGCCGGGCGCCGCGAGATTCTCACTGCAGCATAGGTCTCCAGTACCGCGTCAGATAGCGGGACGGGCCGGTGCCTCGCCGAGTCACCGGAAGCCCGGCTGCATTCCCATCCCAGGCTATTACTGAGCGTGATGACGGACACACACAGCGTCGGATAGCTGCGCCCGGCAGGCGGCGTTATACCTCCTGATCCCGTCCGGGAGCGCAGGCATCATGACGCGGTGCCGCGCCACCCGCGCAGGCCGAGCCGTGGCTGCCCGTCCCCCGACGGAGCCCGGCGCCGTTCACTCCGCGTGCGATGACATCAGCCGCCGCAGCCTGCGCAGACCCAAGCCAACCCTCCTCTCAGGACGCCCCCGTCCTGGCTGCGGGCAGGATCGCGACGGAAGGAATATTCAGTGCTGCCGAAGACTGCCCTGACGAAGTCCCCCCTGACCGAATCCATTCGCAGGCACGGCACCTCAGCCTTCACCCTGGCCGGCACCGGGCTGGTCCTGGCCGCGACCGCTGCCGGCGCCAGCGCGGCCATTGCCACGGCCACAGCTGCGCCGGCGCAGGCGACGCCGCTGAGCGCACACGCATCGGGCCCCGTTGTCCTCACCGCCCACCTGACCGGCACTGAGTCGCTGGCTCCCGCGCCCGCGGCGGCTCATCACGCCGCGGCGCCCGCCCCCGCGCATCGTGCAGCCGCACCGGCCGCACGGCCGGCTCACCCCCTCCAGGGCCAGCTGATCCCGCACGGCACGAGCGGACCGCAGGCGTGGATGCCGGTCGGCCGGGATCAGCTGCAGAACGCCAGCACGATCGTGCACCAGGCTCTCGACAAGGGCATGGGCCTGCGGTCCGCTGTCATCGCGGTCGCGACCGCCATGCAGGAGTCCAAGCTCGTGAACATCAACTACGGCACATCTGACTCGCTGGGACTGTTCCAGCAGCAGCCCGACTGCGGCTGGGGGACAGCTCGGCAGGTGATGGACCCTTCCTACGCAGCCGATGCCTTCCTGAGCGCCCTCCGGCAGCACCAGCAGTCCGATCCGGGCTGGTCGTCCCAGCCGCTGTGGGCCAGCGCCCAGGCCGTGCAGAACTCAGCCTTCCCGTACGCCTACGCCAAATGGGAGACCCAGGCCGCGCACATCGTCGGCCAGATCGTGCGCTAGCTCGTCAGCTGCGCCGGACCGCGACACTCCCCCGGTTGCGGTCCGCGCGCGGGCGCTGACCGAGGTCTTCCCTCATCGCGGCTTCCCCCGGAGCCGCACCGGAGCGTGCCCCGCCCCGCAGGGGCGGGGCGGGGCACCTTCACTCGTTCCCGCAGCAAGTCCGGTTCTCGCGGCAGTTCCGGGCGCCGGAGTCCCGCCGGCGGCCCGCGGGCACGCTAGCTCCTGGCGGTCTGCAGTTCCGCCGCCACGCCGCGCGAGATCGCGAGGGTGTCGGCGATGACGGTCACCAGGCGGCAGCCGTTCGACTGGTAGATCTTCGCGGTCGGGCCGTCGGTGGCGTGCACGCCCACTGGCTTGCCGGCCGCCGCGCAGTCCGCCCAGACCTTCTCCAGCGCCGGGCGCAGGACCGGATCGTCGGGGCTCAGCTTGGCGCCAAGCGCATAGGACAGGTCGCGTGGCCCGACATAGATCCCGTCAACGCCGGCCAGCGCCAGCGTCTCCGGCAGCTCGGCCATGGCCTGGCGCGACTCGACCATGATGATGCACAGCGGACGCGACAGGCTGCCCATGGCGCCCCCCGCGGAGCGGTAGCCCTCCGGCGGGTACCGGCAGGCACCGGCAACGGCGGCCGCCTGCTCGGCCGAGTCGACGTTCGGCACGATAACACCGTCGCAGCCGAGGTCAAGCGCGCGGGAGATGTCCGCCGGATGCGCGTGCCTGACGCGGGCGAGCGGGATGGCCCCGGCCAGCCTGACCGCCATCGTCAGGGCAGGCAGGTCATGCTCGGTCCCGCTGCCGTGCTGCAGGTCCACGACCACGTAGTCGACTCCGCCGCGCGCCAGTACCGCGATGCTGACCGGGCTCGGCGCATTGGCCCACGCGCCGAAGACGGTCTCACCGGTGCGGACGCGATCGCAAAAGGGGCTTTCACTCACCCCGCTAGCCAACCACACCGGTGCCCGGCGGACATCCCCAGCCCGTCCCGGATCCCGAGTGCAGCAGCTGCCCGTGCACCCCGTACTCCAGCGTCTGAATGACAGCGGGCCGGTCCGCGATCGCGTATCCGAGCACGCGTGTTCCGGCGACGGCTATCGCGGCCAGCCGGAGCCGGCCGCCGCCGGCGAACCTCAGCACGACGTCCTTCACGTCCGGCGGCACGGCCATCACGCCGGCCGAGGCACCGTCGTTCTTCCCGCCGCCGTCAGACAGCGGCCCGCAGGCCAGCGAATGGACGATCTGCCCCGCCGACAGGAACCGGGGCACTGTGGTCGTGGCGAAGCAGCTGCTGCCGTTAATGAAGGAGGCGCAGTAGCCCCACGGGCCGACGCCCACTGCCGCGTGCCAGGCGACGCCATCCAGGTCACCAGCACCGACCGCTTTCGTCACCGGGGGCAGCCCGGCCTGGCCGGGGCGCAGCCACGTGCTGAACTCGGCGACGCCGTCGTTCGCGTACGGAATCGCGTACCGGTACTCGGAGTCCCCGGCGTAGCTGACTGCCCGCCTGATCGTCCGCAGCGGAGCCGCCACCGCGACCCACCGCAGGCCAGCTGCAGTGACCGGCCGCAGGTTCAGTACCGCGCCGTTGCTGAGCTGGATGGCCACGCGGGTCACGCCGGCCCCGACGGTGCCGATCTCGAACTCAGTGTCATAGGCAGAGCTCGACGCGAGACTAACCGCGCGGCCGCTAGCCGGTGAGCCGTAAGCGTCACCGCAGGTCAGCACGTAGGCAGCCACCTCACATCCGTCGCCCAGGCTCCGGTCGAGCACGACCCGCCAGTGCTCCGTGCCGATTGTTCCCGCGCCGATGACTCCGCCGGCGGCGCTGCCGCCTAGCTTCGTCACCGTCACCTTGTAGTGCAGCGGGGCGGCCGGAGTCGTGGTATGCGCCTGGAGCAGCGCTGGCACCACGGCCGCGCCGGCCACGATGACGGCCAGCCCTGCCGCCGCCCCGATCCATCTGCGCACCCTGATCCCCCTGCCCCGGCGCACCGCCTGGCTGACCGGCGCCGGCCCCGGCGCGACTCCGTCCAGCAGCGCGCCGAGCCGGCCGCGCAGCTCACGCTCGTCCTGGATGCTCACGCCGGTCCCCCTTCTAGAAGCAGCGGGCTGGTCCGCAGCTTGGCCAGGGCGCGCGACGCCTGGCTCTTGACGTTGCCGACCGAGCAGCCGAGCACGGCCGCGGTTTCCGTCTCCGTCAGGTCCAGCCAGTACCGCAGCACGACCGCAGCGCGCTGCCCGTACGGGAGGGCCAGTAGTGCCTCGATCAGGGTGTCGTGCTCGTGCAGCTGGTCAGGGCGCGTTCCCGCCGCCACCAGGTCCGGCATCGCACCGGTCAGCACCTCGCCAACCCGCACCTTGCGGAAGCGGGTCCGGTTCGCGTTCACCACGATCCGCCGGAGGTAGGCATCGGGGTTGTCGGCCCGCCGCACCCGTCCCCAGGAGGCATAGGCCTTCGCGAATGCGGTCTGCGCCAGGTCCTCAGCCAGCTGCAGGTCGCCGGTCAGCCCGTAGCCGAGGCGCACGAGCTGAGACCAGCGGCCATGCATGAAGTCGCTGAACTCCGCGTCAGCAGCTGCGTCCATGGCCACCTCCTCACCCGCCAAGACCCCGGCAGCAGACCCGATCGTTGCATCCAACGACAGCCGATATCCGGCGCCCGCGGAAGGGGCCGCCTGGTTCGGGTTACGAGCCGCCCGTCACCGCGAGCGCGGCAAGCGCCACCGCCATGGACAGCGGCACGGCGACCACGCCGAGCCTGCTCGCGGTAGCCAGCGACGGACGCGCGCCGGCGTCGCGAGCCGAGCGGAGCCACAGCAGCCACGCCAGCGAGCCGGTCACGCACAGGTTCGGGCCCAGGTTCAGTCCGATCAGCAGCTCGAACGGGTGCGGCGGCGTCCGCGCGGCCAGCATGCTGGCGGCCGGCAGGTTGTTGACCACCACGGTTGCCACCGCCGCGAACGCCGCAGTGGCCCACCCGGACAGGTGCGAGAGCAGCACCGACGGCCCCGACCAGGCGCGGCCCAGCGTGCCCAGCGCAACCGCGGCGCCGAACAGGCCGGCCAGCACGGGAACGCCGAGCACCTGCCACACGCGTTCCGGGCTGAGCCGGCCCTGCCAGGCCCGGATGCCCGCCACGACCGCTCCGATGACGAACACTGGCAGCGCCGATGACCGGATCACGATCACGATGACCGTCGCGGCGATGATCGCGGCCAGGCCAAGGCCGAGCACCGGCCGCGGCGCAGGCTCGGGCTCGGCTGTCACCGTGTGAAGGGACCGCCGCTCGCCGATGGCCACCACCGCGGCGGTCGCGACTGCGGCGCCGATCCACGGCAGCCACATGCGGGCGGCGAACTGGCCGCCGTTCAGGTGCAGGTGCCCGAGGACGATCAGGTTGGTCAGGTTCGAGCCGGGCAGCAGCAGCGAGCCGGCGTTGGACAGCAGCAGGCACCCGTACAGCAGCGCGGGCTCGCCCTCGCCGCGGCTGCGCGCGGTGTGCACCAGGACCGGCGTCAGGAACGCCACTGAGGTGTCCAGGTTCAGGGTCGCCGTCACGACAGTGATCAGCAGGGCAGCCCCGGTGAACAGCAGGCCGCCGTGGCGCGCGACGGCCGCCAGCCTGGCTCCGGCGGCCGCGAACAGCCCGTCGCCGTCCGCGACCAGCCCGATCATCAGCAGTCCGGCCACCAGCACGAACGGTGACCAGTCCTGGCCGGCCGCCGACGCCGCTTCCGAAGGCCGGAGCCCGACGGCCACGGCAAGCCCGGTCAGCCCGGTCGCGGCGAGCAGCCAGCTCGGCCGCAGCACAGCCCGGACCGCGGACAAGCCGGCTACGCCAGTCCGGTCACTCGCTCGCGGGCCTGCTCGATCCGGCGCAGCGTCTCCGGCCGGCCAAGCACAGCCAGGGACTCGAACAACGGCAGGCCGACCGTGCGCCCGGTCACGGCGACCCGGACCGGGGCCTGCGCCTTGCCGAGCGACAGCCCGTACGAGGCGCCGATCGTCTCCAGCCGCTCGCGCAGCGCCTCGGGCTGCCACGGCACGTCCTCGTACGCTGCGGCCACCTCGGCCAGGATGTCGGCAGCAGGCTCCTTCATGGCCTTGGCCCAGGACCCCTCGTCCCGCACCGGCTCGGCCAGGAACGCGAAGTCCACCATCGGAACGATCTCGGGCAGCAGCGTGATCCGCGTCTGGGCCAGCGGCGCCAGCTCGGCGAAGACCGCCGGGTCAAAGCTCCCGGCAGGCCAGGGCGCGGTGTCCGGCGCCAGCCACGGCCCGACCGCCGCGATGAAGTCCGGCACGGACATGGCCCTGATGTACTCGCCGTTGAATGCCCGCAGCTTCCTGACGTCGAAGAAGGCCGGCGACGCGTTGACGTCCTCGATCCGGAACTCAGCGACCATCTCGTCCCACGGCACGATCTCGCGGTCGCCCTTCGGCGCCCAGCCCAGCAGCATCAGGTAATTGCGCATGGCCTCGGGCAGGTAGCCCTCGTCCCTGAAGCCCTCCAGCGCGACCTTGTCCCGGCGCTTGGACAGCTTCTGCCGCTTCTCGTTGACGATGATCGACAGGTGGCCCCAGACAGGCGGCTGCTGGCCGAGCGCCTCCCATAGCAGCTGCTGCTTGGGCGTGTTCGGCAGGTGCTCCTCGCTGCGCAGCACGTGCGTGATTCCCTGGACCATGTCGTCGACGACGTTGCCCAGCAGGAACAGCACCGAGCCGTCGCCGCGCGTCAGCACGAAGTCCTCGATGCTCGCGTTCTCGAACACCGTCTTGCCGCGCACCAGGTCGTCGATCTCCGTCGCGCCCTCGTCGGGCGCGCGGAACCGCAGCGCCCGGCCCGGACCCGGCTCCAGGCCGCGGTCCCGGCAGTAGCCGTCGTACCCGCGGTGCTGATCACCGGTGCGGGCGATCACGTCTGCGCGGCTGCAGTCGCAGTAGTAGGCGCGGCCGTCCGCGTAGAGCCGCTGCGCCGCCTCGGTGTGCTTGTCCAGATTGTCCGACTGGAGAAACGGCCCCTCGTACTGGCTGTCGTCGATGCCCAGCCAGTTCATGGCGCTGATGATGCCGTCGATCCACTCAGGCTGGTTCCGGGCGGCGTCGGTGTCCTCGATCCGCAGCACGAGCGCGCCGTGGTTGTGCCGGGCGAAAGCCCAGTTGTAGAGGACAGAGCGCGCGCTGCCCACATGGAACATGCCAGTGGGCGACGGCGCGAAGCGTGCCCTCACCTCAGAACCCGAGCTAGTCACGGCAGCCGAGTCTAGCTGAGCCTGCCCGGCCGGCTGCGAGCCGATTACGCCCGGTCACGGCGGCCGGGGCCTGCCGGCTACCGGTGCCGCATCCACAGGTTGGGCTCGGAGTACCGGCCCGTGTCCTTCCCGGTCGATGTCGACGAGATCCAGTGCCTCGGGAACGATGTAGCGCCCGGTCTCGGGGAACGCCATCCCGGTCCAGTGCTCCCACTGCGCCACCGTGCCGCTGATCACCATGGAGTCGGCGGCCGGGCCGGGTCGTGAAAGATGAACTCGGGCCAGTTCTGCCGGAAGGCCGCCCTGGCCTGGTCATCAAGGTCATGACGGTCAGCCGAGGTCACGATCTCCAGTTCGCTCATCGCCGTCCCCTGGCCCCCGTCCATCGTTCTCCGCGCGGCCAGCCGCTCACGCTATCCGGCCCGCGCCGCCCCGGCCAGCGAATAGCCCGCGAGCTCGCCCTTAGCCCGCGGGGTCAGCCCGCGGCGCGGCCAGCATCAGGACCGGCACGACGCACAGCGCAGTCACTGCCCAGCCCAGGCCGAACTGCTGGGCGAGCAGGCCGATCGCCAGCGGGCCAAGTCCGCCCGCCAGGCCCGCCGCGCTGGACAGCGACACGGCCAGGCCGCTGCGGCCGGGCAGGCTGCCGAACAACTCGGCCGTCAGCACCGGATACCACGGCGCGGTCGCCAGGGTGACGCCTGCCAGCAGGGCCAGCTTGAGCCAGACCCCCGGCGCGAGCAGGAAGGCCGGGAACAGGACAAGAGTCAGCCAGACGCTGGCGCGCAGCACCCGGCGGCCGTTCCGGTGCTCCAGCAGCCGCAGCAGGATGACATCGCCGGCGAGGCCGGCGGCCAGCCGGACCGCGACCCCGAGTGCGGCGACCGGCGCTGAGGCCCGGGCGACGACAACCAGGTACAAGGCCAGGAACGCGCTGAACACATCCAGCAGCAGGTCCGACGCCTCGACCAGCAGGAGCCAGCGCAGGGCCCCTGCCTCCCGCACGACTGTCATCGCTCGCCGCCAGCCGGGCCAGGCTGGCTCGGCGTCGTCGGCATCGCCGGGGTCAGGGCCGCACTCGCCGCGGCCCGAGCTCGCGACGGCGAGCCAGGCCACCCCAGAGCAGGCCGCCACGACGAGGAAGGCCAGCCGCCAGGTCCCGCCGGCGGCCAGGACGGCGGCCAGCATGAGCGGGCCGGTGACCGCTCCGGCGGAGCCGGCCAGGGTCCAGCGCGCCATCTGCTGAGGCCGCCGGCCCGCATCGGAGTCCAGCAGGGCCGACTGGGTCAGGCTGACGAAGGCGCCGGACGCCGGGAAGAACAGCGTCAGCGCCGCCAGCAGCGCGGCAAAGGTGCCGGCCAGTCCCGCGGTCAGGATCGCGGCCGCGAACACCAGACCGCCCGCCAGGATGAACCGGCGCCGGCGACGGCCGCTCCCGCTGAGAACGCCGACGGGCAGCTCGAGAAGGCCGCCCGCGATCAGCGGAACGGCGGCCAGCAGGCCGATCTGCGCATAGCTCAGCGTGAGGTCATGCCGGATGAGCGGCATCGCCGCGCTCTTGGTGCCGTCGAATAGCTCGTCGGCGAACTCGACGGCCAGCGCCGCCAGCAAGACGCCGGCCGCGGACTGGGCCCTGAGACGTGCGGACAGCATCGCCCTGCCTCCTCGTCGTCACTGATCTCGGGACGAGCGAGGAAGGCGGAGCGCGGGGCGCTAGCTCAGGTCACAGTCAAGTGAAGCCCATGGAGCCGATGCTAGCCCGGTTCGGCTGGGAGACCGAGCAGGTGCGCCTGCGGGAGCGCTTCGGGGACGGGCAAAGGGGCGGCCAGTCGCAGGACATTTGCCTCTTACCGGCGCGTTCCCGGTAAAAGGTTGTGAGGTTGTGCCGTAGATCTGGGGCTGCGGCCGGGGCGAGCCTGCCTGCTAGCTGCCGGCCGGGAGCTCTGGCGTGGCCGGGGCGCTGGCGATCTGTGCCTTCATGGCCGCGAGCTCCTTATCGACGTCCGCGTTCGAGCTCGCCTCGTCAAGCTCGCGCTGGATGTCGTCGGTGTCGCCGCCCACGTCCTCGAGCACGCCGGACTGCAGCAGCTCGTCGGTCGCTGAGGCTCTGGCCTGCATGTTCGCGATCTTGTCCTGAGCGCGCTGGAGGGCCGCGCCGGAATCGCTGAAGCTCTTGGAGATGCCGGCGGCTTCCTCGTTCACTGAGGTCATCGCCGAGGCCGCGGTGTACTGCGCCTTCATGACCTCCTTCTTGGACCGGAAGTCGTTGACCCGCTGCTGGAGCGTGCTCAGCGTCTGCTCCATCTTCTGCTCTTCGTCGTCTAGCTGCTGATGCTGCGGCGCCATCTCGTCGATCTGCTGCTGGGCCGTGGCCTTGCGCGCCAGCGCTTCCCTGGCCAGGTCCTCCCGGCCCTGCCCGAGGGCGGCCTTGGCCTGGTCATTCAGGTGGTCGATCGAATGCTGCAGCTGCTGCTGCTGCAGTTCAAGCTGCTTCTTCGACGCAGTGATGTCGACGAGCGCACGGCGGACCTGGGTGATGTGATCCAGCATCTGCTCGTAGGAATAGTCGAGCATCTCGTTAGGGTTCTCGGCCGCGTCCAGGGCCTTGTTGGTCTTGGCCGCGACGATGTCGTGGGCCCGTTGGAAGAGACTCATCAGATGTGCTCCCTGCGACGATGGAACGGAGCCTGGCCGTACGCTGCCGAGCGTACTCGCGCTGCTCGCGCGCGGCTGCTCGCGCGTCCGGCGATCCGGGCCCGGCGGACGCTAGGCTCTGACCGTGGATGTTCGCTCACTGGGCTACCGCACTGACCTGATGGTCCGGGCCCTCGAGGGCAGCCATATCGATGATCGCGGCGAGTACCTGGTCATCAGGACCCCGCGGAATCCCGACTTCTGGTGGGGCAACTTCCTGCTGATCGGCGCCCCGCCGCAGCCGGGCGAGGCGCCGGCCTGGCTGGAGACCTTCGCGGCCGAGTTCCCGCAGGCCCGGCACGTCGCCCTGGGGGTAGACGTCATCGAGGTGAGTGCCGTCGATACCGGCGAGCTGACGAGCGAGGGCCTCAGGCTCGAGCGGACGGCCGTGCTCACCGCCAAGGAGGTGACGGAGCCGCCGCACCCAAACCGCTCGGCCACCATCAGGGAACTGGCCGGCGACGATGACTGGCGTCAGTCCGCCGCCCTGCGGGCAGAGATCACCAACGGCGAGCCAGGATTTGAGCCGGCGTTCCTTGAGGCGCGGATCAGGGCCGAGCGCGGCCTGACCGAGGCGGGCTACGGCTCCTGGTTCGGCGCGTTCGCCGAGGGCAGGCTGGAAGCACAGCTCGGCCTGGTGACCGACGGTTCCGGCGTCGCCCGCTATCAGAACGTGGAGACCCATCCCGATGCCCGCCGGATGGGACTGGCCGGGATGCTGGTCTGGCATGCCGGGCAGCACGGGCTGGCGACCCTGGGCGCGCAGACGCTGGTGATGCTGGCCGACCCGAAGGAGGCGGCCATCAGGGTGTACCGGTCCGTCGGCTTCACTGACGCTGAGACCCAGGTCGGCTTCGAGCGCCAGCCTGAGGTGCATCCGTGAGCGCGGCGGCTACGAGCCGAGCAGCGCGGCCGAGGCAGCTGCGGTTCCGGACCGGCGCAGGCCAGCCAGCCACGCGCCGGCCACCGTCAGCAGCGTGACCGAGCCGGCGATCGCGAAGACCGGACGCGGATCGCCGCCGAAGAGGCCGGCTGCCGCCGCGGCAAGCACGCCGCCGACGAGAGTGACGCCCTGACCGCCGAGCCGCCAGGACGACGTGACCCGGCCGAGGAGCTCGCGCGGGACCAGCACCTGCCGCAGCGCGCGCATTGTCACGCTGGCGGCGATGATCGCCCACGTGTAGATCAGGTTGGCGACCAGCAGGACGGACGCCGCAGGTGCGGCAGCGATCATGATCAGGGCGGCTCCGGAGAGCGCGCAGCTGATCACGATCGCCGGCACCGGGCCGGCCATGCGGACGAGCAGCCTGGTGCTCAGCGCACCGAGAAGACCGCCGATGCCACCTGCTGCGACCACCAGCCCTATCTCGGCAGCCGGGAGGTGCAGCGTGTTCCGGGCCAGGAAGATGATCAGCTTGTCAGCGCCAAGGCACAGGTTCAGCACCAGCATGAACGACAGCAGGATCAGCAGCAGCCGGGTCGCGCCCAGGTATCTGAGCCCCTGGCCCAGCTCCCGGCGCAGGGCCCGCACAGAAGCGGGAACCCGGTTCTGCGGTCGCTCGTCGCTGCCAGACCGGCGCACAGCGGCCAGCGAGCAGAGCGACACCAGGAACGTCAGCGCGTCGATGAGAAGGCACACATGCAGCAGCCCGGCTGCGGCAAGCAGGCCGGCCACGCCGGGGCCAATGATCAGACCGCTCTGGTTGGCGGACTCCAGCCAGGAGTTCGCCGCGATCAGCCGCGGTCCGCTGTACACGTCGCGGACAGCGATGGCCAGCGCCGTGTCGGTAAAGACAGTGACGACCCCGGCCGCGAACGCCAGGCAGAGGATCAGCCACGGCGAGACGCCGGCCGAGCCCGTGACGGCGAAGAGCGCGGCGAAGATCCCGGCGCGAAGGATGTCACCGGCGATGAGGACGTGCCACGGACTAAGCCGGTCGGCGACGACGCCGGCTGGCAGTCCGGCCGCGAGGTAGCCAGCACTGCCCGGCAGCGATGCCAGCACGGCCGCCAGCGGGCTGTGGCTGACCTGGAGCACCAGCAGCGGAATGACAAGGACGGCGAGCCCGTCGCCCAGCATCGACACGGCCTGCCCAGCGAGAAACACCGGTGCCCGCAGCACCACCTCATCCTCTGCCGCGGCGGGCGCTGGTCAACCCCTGGCCTCAGCGGACCGGAAGCTAGCCTCAAGTGCGCCGCAGATGCCCGTTTTGTAGATTTACCTACGGTTTATCGAGCGCGTGATTTATAACACAATGCTCTGTCCATGCTGTTTGTCTTTCTCGGTTCGGGCCACGCAGCCGCCGGGATAGGTGCAGGGTGGTGGGCCAGCAGCACCGTGCGCACGTGACGCCGCGAACACTGATCGCCGCCCTGAACCTGCACAGCGTCCGTGCGCGGACAGCCGCGCGCCAGATCTCTGGCCGCGAGCCGGCAACCCGACGGTGACCGCAGAGCGCCAGCGCGCGCTCCGACTGAAGGCACCACGTGTCCGCAACCGCCGCCCGGCATCGCAAGCCGTCGCGATCCCAGGCCCCGCACAATGGCGCAGCTCAGCCGAGGCGGGTCAGGTCGCGCAGGCCCCGGCGCATCGCGGCCGTCACGGCAGTGCTTGTCGCTGCGGGCGCTGCCGCCACCGTCGTTGTGCTCCACGTGCCGGGCGTGACGTCCGCGGCAGCGCGCACGACGTCGCAGTCAGCTGGCGGCCACGTTCAGGACGCACTCGGCACCACCCTCGTCGACGGCGTAGCCGTCGCGATGAAGCAGCTTCCCAAGGCAAGCGCGACGCCCAAGGCGTCCGCAGCTCCGCGCAAGGCCGTGCCCGCCGTGAAAGCCACCGCGGCCCGGCATCACCACCACCGGCGCACGGTCGTCGCCGCGCCGGTGTACCTGAACCCGCTCCGCGCCATCTCCGGGCTCGTCCTTGAGCGGATCGACATGGGCGCGGACTTCGGCGGGGCAGGACCGGTCTACGCCATCGGAGACGGGATCATCACGAACGCCAGCGGCGACTCGGGCGGCTGGCCCGGCGGCGGCTGGATTACCTACCAGCTGACCGACGGTCCCGCCGCCGGCCTGGTCGTCTACGTCGCTGAGGACGTGACGCCGACGGTCCCGGTCGGAGAGCATGTGACGCCGGACACCGTCATCGCCAACATGTTCAACGGCGGCGACGGCATCGAGACAGGCTGGGCAATGCCCGACGGCGCTTCCGCGGAGTCGCAGCTCGCGGCAGCGGGCGGGATCAGCGGAGGCGGCCCGTTCCCGACGAGAGTCGGGGTCAATTTCGACCAGCTGCTCCAGTCGCTCGGCGTGCCGGCCGCGCCGAACGCCGGCGATGCTCCCTTCGGATTGCTGCCGTCCGGTTACCCCGTGAGCTGGTGAGCCTCCCGCCAAGCTGACGCGGCCCCGGCGTAACGAAGCCACGACCGGCTCCGAATGCACTCTGAGTACGCGGATCAGAGTGAGGGGAAGGGCCGGCACATGCTTGCTGTCAGCACACGGTCGGGGAACGTGCGATCACGCATAGTGAAATCACGGACGGTGAAGTCACGGACCGTGAAGGCACGGACCGTGCGCTCGCGCTGGCTGCGGACGTTCGTGTTCGCCCTGGTTGCCGCGGCGACCGGCGCAGGCGGGCTGGCCGCCGCGGCACCACTCGCGTGGGCGAGCCCGGCCCTGGCAGGCACCGCAGCGCCCCGCGCGCACGTCGCAGCGGCCCCCGCGCACGCCGCTACCACCCGCAGCCACGCCACCGCGACACCATCGCGGACACTCCGGATCTCGAGCCTCAACGACTCCGGTCACGGCACCCTCCGCTGGGCGCTCCGGACGGCCGGGAACGCGGCACCCGGCATCTCCACCGTCATCGACTTCACGGTCGCAGGCCAGATCACGCTGCTGTCGGCGCTCCCGCCGGTCGCCGCTGACGTCTGGATCAACGGAGAGTCCGCCCCCGGTTATGCGCCTGGCGGCCCGCCGGTCATCGGCATCGACTTCGGCGGCCACCAGGGCCTGACGTTCACGTCCGCCGCTCGCGGCGGGAAGCTGCTCGGCGTTGCGATCGAGAACGCCGGCGGCAACGGCGTCACCGTCGATGCCGGGTCCGTCACGCTCAATGCCAACTACATCGGGCTCGGCCTGACCGGGGCGAAGGCCGGCAACCACGGCAACGGCATCGTCGTATCCGCGTGGTCCTCCGGCGACCGGATCGGGCTGAACCCGTCCGGCACGCCGGGCGTCGTCGGCAACGTGATCTCCGGCAACTGGGGCAGCGGGATCGTGCTGGCCGGGTCGTCCCATGACACGATCGTGGCCAACCGCATCGGCACCAACCCGGCTGGCACGGCCGGGATCGGCAACCGCGGGAGCGGCATCGTCGTCACCGCGGGCGGCCGCGGCAACGAACTCGGCGGCACCGAGTACACCGACCCCGCGACCGGCGCGCAGAACAACCCGACCGGCAGCAAGGGCACTGTCCCGCCGGTGTTCGTGGTCCCCCCGCTCGGCAACCTTGTCTCCGCGAACGGCGGCAACGGGGTACTGATCAGCCGCGGCGCCACCGGCACCATGCTGAACGGCAACTTCATCGGCACGACCGCGTCCGGCGACGGCAATCTCGGCAACGCCGGCAACGGCGTCTGGATCGACCGGGCGAGCCGCACCTCGCTGACCGGCTGCAAGTTCGCCAACAACCCGTTCGTCTACTACAACGTCGTCAGCGGCAACGGCCAGAACGGGATCCGCATCACGGACTCGGCGGACGCCGTCGTGCAGGGAAACTTCTTCGGCGTCGGCGCGAATAACACGACCCCGATCGGCAACCGGCTCAACGGGATCCTGGTCGACGGATCATCGGCGAACACGCAGGTCGGCGGCGTGATCCCGCTGGGGAACGTGTCCGCGGGCAACGGCCAGAACGGCGTCGAGGTAGCCGGCCGCGCCCACGGCTTCGTCACCTTCAACACCTTCGGCGGCCTGCTGGCCTTCAAGGGAGCGGCGCCGAACGGCAACGACGGCCTGCTCGTCACCTCGACCGGCGGGGACAACCTGGCGCGCACGAACGTTTTCTCCGGCAACCAGCGCAATGGCATCGAGCTTTCCGGAAACGCCAGCGGGGTCACGGTTGACCCGAACATTGCCGGTCTCACCACCAGCGGGCAGTCGCCGCTTCCCAACGGCGGTGACGGACTTCTCATCGACGGGAACGCGCACTCCAACGTCATCGGCGGCACGCGCCGCTCGGTGATAGCGCAGAACACCTTCTCCGGAAACACCGGGTATGGCGTCGTGATCACCGGCCGGGCGCACTACAACAGGGTGTTCCTCAGCTACATCGGCGCCGCGATCCTCGGCGTCAAGCGCGTGCCGAACGGCAAGGGCGGCGTGCTGCTCAGCGGCCGTGCCTACGAGAACGTGATCGGCGGCGGCAACAAGGTCCCGGCGAACCTGATCAGCGGCAACACCGGCATCGGCGTCACGCTGACGACGGGGACCCGGATGAACCTGGTGTTCGGGAACTACATCGGCCTGGACCGGTTCGGGCGGCCACTGCCGAACACCGGGCGGCCAGTGCAGAACCGGGGACACCGCAACGTCGTGCGGAACAACCGCACCTGAAATCAGCTGCGCCCCGCCGCGGCCGGTCACGCGCGTCCCGCGACGCTGCGTGGCCGGCCGGTTGCCGTCGCCTGCACTTATCGGCCCTGACCGGCCACTTTGCATCGGAGTCGAACCGATGTAGCGGAAGTAGCGGGAATAATGATCACTGCGACCCTTTCGAGATTTAGTCGTTATGCTTCCGAGATCGGCCGAGTGCTGTTACGGTGTCAGTCGCACAGCAGGACCTGACCCGTTCAAGAGTGCGATCCGGCTTGTGGGCTGATAACACGCTGCGGCGCGACAAAGAGTCAACCGGCAATGGCCGCCGCCCAGTCAGCCCGGATCCTGACTTTCGGAAGAGGCAGAGTTATGCCCACGCATGCAAAGCCGCGCCGTACCGCGGTATCGCGAAAACCAGCGCTTCCGGCTATTGCCGTTATTGCGAAATCACGTCGCAAGCTGGCCGCGCTCGCCGCGGCCGCAGTCGCCGGGCCGGCGCTGGTCATCGGTGCAGCACTGCCCGCGCATGCGGCCATTCCGTCGCATCCGAAGTGGGAATCGAGTGCACCGCTCAGTTCCTGGAATACCGGCAAATTCGATATCTACAACAACGAGTGGAACAAGCCGCTGTTCGGGCCGCAGACTATCTGGGGCTACTCCTACTCGCACTGGGGCGTTGAGTCCACCCAGCCGGACACGACGAGCGTAAAGACCTATCCATCCGTGCAGGAGAACTACAAGGGCACTACCCTCGGCTCGCTGCACGGGCTGTGGAGCAACTTCAGCGAGTCGATGCCGAAGCAGTCGAACTTCGACGCCGAGGCCGCCTACGACATCTGGCTGAACAACTACAAGATCGAGGTCATGGTCTGGTTCGACAACCACGGTCAGCGGCCGGCCGGGCGCGTCATCGCGCACACCACGATCTACGGCCAGAAATTCGCGGTCTGGAAGGGCGGATCGAAGCTGTACACCCTCGCGCTCCTCGGCAAGCAGGAGTCGAAGGGCACGGCTCACCTGCTGAAGTCGATGGCCTGGCTGGAATCACACGGATACCTGAGCTCGTCCGACATCCTGACCCAGGTCAACTTCGGCTGGGAGATCTGCTCGACCGACGGCAGGCCGATGGACTTCACCATGAACAGCTACAACCTCACCACGAAGCGATAGAACGACGCAGCGCGCGGGCCGGCCGCGAGGTAACTCGGGCCGGTCCGCGCCACTGCTCCGGTACTCCCGCGACAGCGCGGCCGCCGTCCCCTAGGGCGCCCCAAGCAGTTCTGGCAATTGCCGTAAATCAGTCAAGGCCGTTCCCGGCATGGGGCGTGATGTTGGATCTGCCGCCCATAGGAGGGCGGCAGATCCAGTTTCACGCCCCATCAGCGATTCTCAGGGCGGCGTCAGAGCTGCGCGCGGGGCTGCTCAACGCCGGCCCGGCCAGCCGGCCGCGGTGGCGACCAGCGTGGCAGCGTCAGCAACACGGCAGCCGTCAGTGTCGATGCTGATCATGCCGGGACCTCCGGTGCCGAGCGCCGCGTCGTGCGCTGCCGCTCGCTCGGCGACCATCGCCAGGTGCTCAGGCGGCTGGCCGCGCAGCGGATCGCCGGGCTCCGGCCAGCTGCCGCCCGTGCCGCGGGACAGATCCGGCGCGTGAGCTCAGCCCGCCCGGCACGCAGCCGGCATACCGCGACGGTTGCCGCGGGCAGCGCATCCGCGAAGGCCTGAACGTCCGCCGCAGTCCCCGCCGGGACGGTCGCGACCAGGTGCCGCGCGCCGGCCGCGTGGTAGTTCCGCCAGACGGCCGCGAGGTTGCGAGCCGTCAGCTGGCGGCGACCGGGATCCGCTGGCGGGTCCGGGCGGACGAAGCCGGTCTGGCCGAGATCCAGATAGCGCGCGCACAGGCCAGCAGCGAGCGCGCGCATGTACACCTCGAAGCCGATCGTCGACTTGCCGACGCCGGCCGGCCCGCAGATCAGCAGGACGTGACCGCTCACACCGCCGGCTGCGCCGCCGCCGCTTCGCCGCTCAGCACGCCGGTCGCTGGCGCCCTCTCCCGTCCCGCCGGTATCGCCGGCCGGTTCGCGAAACCCGGGCCAGTCGCGGCAGGCGTCGCGCTGGTGTCGACGCAGACATCCGCGAAGGCAGCGTCCATAGCGTCCGCTTCGCTGAGCGTCTCGCGGCTGGTCGCCTCGAGATCGTCGCCGGGGCCACGACGGCCGGCGAGGCGCCGGACAAATCCTTATGGCACTTCTGGTGAGAAAGCCCCGATCCGCGGGCGCGGCAGCGCAAGGATCGGAAGACCACGGAGGTCGGGGAAAGGCGGGCTGCACCGGACACCCCGTTCCCGTCAGAATTATCTCTACGCTGGTCGTCCGCACCCGACAACAGGAGAGCACTGTGCCTACCAGGATCGGTATCAACGGCTTCGGCAGGATCGGCCGCAACTTCCTTCGCGCGGCGCTCGCGCGGGGAAGCGACCTGGAGATCGTGGCGGTCAATGACCTGACCGACGCGGCGATGCTGGCCAACCTGCTGAAGTACGACTCCGTGGCCGGGCGCATCGCGGCGGCCGTCAGCAGCACCGGGGACAGCATCAGCGTCGACGGCCATTCCATCCGGGTGCTGCAGGAACGTGATCCCGGCAGCCTGCCGTGGGCCGAGCTCGGGGTAGAGGTCGCGGTCGAGTCAACTGGCCGGTTCACGAAGGCCGACGATGCCCGCCGCCATATTGCCGCCGGAGCGCGCAAGGTCATCGTGTCCGCTCCCGCCTCGGGCGACGGCGTGGCCACCATCGTGCTCGGCGTCAACGACGCGAGCTACGACCCGGCACGGCAGGACATCATCTCCAACGCCTCGTGCACCACGAACTGCCTGGCGCCGCTCGCGAAGGTGTTCCACGACGCGTTCGGCATCGAGCGCGGGCTGATGACGACAGTGCACGCCTACACCCAGGACCAGAATCTCCAGGACGGCCCGCACTCCGACTACCGCCGGGCTCGCGCGGCGGCCCTCAGCATCATCCCGGCGTCCAGCGGTGCGGCCAAGGCCATCGGGCTGGTACTGCCCGAGCTGGCGGGCAAGCTCGATGGTGCCGCGCTGCGCGTGCCGGTTCCGACCGGATCGATCACCGACCTGACCATCGACTCCGCGCGGGCCGTAACCGCAGACGAGGTGAACG
>Ga0302324_100008664_pt1 | contig 21399 bp, 24 predicted proteins | sample Palsa_T0_1_FD_201949 | JGI IMG/M metagenome (GOLD analysis project Ga0302324, IMG submission 201949) | Peat permafrost microbial communities from Stordalen Mire near Abisko, Sweden - Palsa_T0_1 | ecosystem: Environmental > Terrestrial > Soil > Palsa > Peat permafrost | place: Sweden: Abisko...
CATCACGTTGATGAACATCTTTCAACATCCGCAAGCCTATGCCGTGGCCTACGCGGGAGTTCCCGTGAGTGACCTGGTGGCTCGCATGGGTTACGAGTCGGAAGGCTATCGGCAGCAGTATTCCGCGCCCTATCACATCGGCAAGACCGTGCGCGAAGATATTCAGGAATACCTGCGCCGGTCGCCTTATTTTCATGCGAGCGAATTGCAGACGCCGCTGCTGATCCATTCCAACACCATTGACGAGGATGTCAACGTGCTCGAGGTGCAGCACCTGATTGACTCATTGAAAGCGGCGGGCAAGAAGTTCGAATACAAGATCTACGAGAGCGCACCGGGCGGCCATCGCTTCAATCGCACCGATACCCAGCTCGCCCAGGATTCGCGCCGTGAAGTGTACGCCTTCCTGGCCAACTACCTGCATGCGGCGAAGTGACGTACGATGTCATCGTGGTAGGCAGTGGACCGGCCGGCGCAACGGCTGCCCGAGTGTTCGGCGAAGCCGGGATTTCAACTCTCCTGCTCGACAAGTCAACATTCCCGCGCGACAAACCTTGCGGCGGCGGAATCAGTGCGCGAGTCATGCGGCGGTTTCCGTATCTGGAGTCCGCTCTGGCCGGCATTCCGGTGAACTGGGTGAGCAAGGTTTACTTTGAGGCGCCGTCGGGAATCGGGGTTGACTACTGCTCGGACGACCGTCTCTACCTGATGATCCGGCGCTGTGAGTTCGACAATCTTCTTTTCTCAATGGCGCGGAAGCAGGTGGATTGCGTCGCGCCTGCCCTGGTGCGGAAGCTGGATTTTAGCGGCAATTCCGTCACCGTCGGCGCGGAAGTGGCCGGGGAACGCAAAGAGTATCGCGCGAAAATCGTGCTGGGCTGCGATGGCGCCAACAGCATCGTCGCCCGTGCTTCGGGGCTCCGTAGCGGAACCGTCAAAAACGAATACGCCATCGACATGATGGAGGAAACTCCTTACACCGGGCTGGGCTTGCGCGAACCGGATCGCATGCACGTCTATTACGGCTATCAAGGCAGCTATGGCTACAGCTATGTTTTCCCAAAGATGAATCACGTAAATTTGGGCATCGGCTGCAAGCTGGATCATTACCTGGCCGGAATGCGCGGTACGCAATATGCGCACCATCGAAAATTCGTCGACGGGTTGATTGCGCAAGGATTGCTCACGGGCGCATCCAACCATGCGAATTTCCGGACTTTTCCGCTGCCGATCTCGGGCCCACTGCCGCGCACTTATGCGGAACGGGCTCTGCTGTGCGGAGACGCCGGCGGATTCGTAAATGCCTTCACAGCCGAAGGCATCTACTACGCGATGGTGAGTGGCGAGCACGCCGCCCGAACCGCTGTGGATGCGATCCGCGCGAACGACACAAGTTCGAATCGCCTGGGCCTCTACGAACAGGCGTGGAAGAAAGAGATCGGCCAGGATTTGAGCAAAAGCGTTGCCATCCAACGGCTGCTGCTGGCTGATTTACGCCGCGTTGACCGCATCGTTGAAGCGGCCTCGCGCAATCCAGCTCTCGCGGGAATGCTGGCGCGCTATGCAACTGGCGCGTTGCCCTATGACCAATTCAAGAGGTCCGTACTTTTCCGGGCGCTCCCGTTGTATGTAAGCGAAAAAACCAGAGCCTTCTTCGGTCAAAGATAACTCAGCCACCAATTTTTTCTGCGCTCCTTGAGCCGCGCAAACCATAGGCAGGCCGGATACAGCAGAACAACCACGAGTATCCACAAAAGATAGACCGTGCCCAGGCTATAGCCGTAATCAGCGGGATACACGTTGGCGGCGCCTCCCATGCTGGGCGCGGGCGTGAACAGAAAACCCGCGTGGCCATAGCGCAAGAGCGCCAGTGGGAAGGCCAACAAATGGGCGAGGTACAAATGCAGGATGAAATAGAACAGCGGCACACGGCCAAACACCATCAGCGGATTGGCGGGTTTCCACGTTAGCCGATCGAACCACGCTAATAACAGGAGGGCCGGGCCGAGCGTCATCAAAAGGAAATCGAGCGACGGCGGATATTTGGTGCATCTCAGGAACGACAGCACGGTCATTCCCGGAAACTGTCTGGACCAAGGCTGGGGATCGCCGTAGATATTGATCCAGCGGATCCCGACGAAAGCGATGGTTAAACCAAGACCGATGCGGATCATCCAGCGGCGCCGATCTACTGGCGCGAGATGGAAGACTAGTCCGAAGCAAAAGCCGGCCGCCATGACAGCGAACCAGGGCACCAGCGGATAGCCTGCAATTACGATAGCGCCATCCACGGGAAACATTCCTGGTTGATGCGCCAGATTCCAGATCCAGGCGAAATCGCCGAACTTCGCCGCATTCACGGAATCGGCCAGGTTGTGTAATGCGATTACTGCAATACTCAACGGCGCCAGAACGCGAATGGGCAGATGAACAAGAGCGCTGAGGATCACCATGCACCAACCCAGAGCCCACAATATGTTCAAAATCACCGGACCGGAACCAATGCTGAAATTGAATCCCAGGCGGACCACTACAATGTCCAGAAACACCAGCCAAAGGCCGCGCGTCCAGAGGAAACGCGACAGTTGGCTCCTGGTGCGGCCGCGGTTCATCCAGAAAAACGCGCTCAATCCGGCGGTGAACATGAACACTGGCGCGCAGAAATGCGTGATCCAACGGGTAAGAAAGAGTGCGGCAGTGGTGCGCGAAAGATTATCCGGCGGAAAGGCCATCGCACCGGCGTGAAAGAAATCGCGGACGTGATCGAGCGCCATGACGATCATCACGAAACCGCGCAAGGCATCCACGGAGGCTATGCGCGAACGCGTTCGAAGCTGCGCGGACACCTTACTTGCCGTCAACCGTCAGGGCAAGCAGAACATTTCCGCCCATTCCGCCAAGCTGGCTGTATCCCGAACCTACAAACATCATCCCGCCTGCGATGGTCGGGCCGGTGGCGTTCATGGATCCGCCGTGGGCTTTGACTCCATTGACGGTTTCGAAATCGTGCAGCGTGTCGAGATCCCAAATTACGCTTCCATCCGCGGTGGCGTAAGCACGCAAGTGCCCATCCATGGAGCCTGAGAACGCCACGCCGGGGATGAGCGTGGCCGGCGCCATTTGCGCGGGGCTGCATCCCTGCTTGCCTTTGCAGGGCGGATCGGCCGGGGGCGTATACCAGGCTTTTTCGCCAGTGGCGATCTTCAGCGCGAACATTCCCCCGCCCGGGCCGGGCATGAAATCGGACAGTGGAACGTAGACCTTCTCAGAATCCGCCGCCATGCCCCACATGATTCCACCCAACGCGCCGCCTTTCCCGATTTGTATCTTCCACAGGATTTCGCCGCGATGATCCGGATCGATGCCGTAGACAAAACCCAACTTCTGTCCGATAAGCAGGACATCTTTGCCGCCGGGCAGCGAACGCAGAATAGGCGAAGCGCCGATATCGGTATCGCGGTCGGGAGCTTCGGGACAATTCACTTTACTGGGTTGAGAACAACCGAAATTCCACACGTCCGGATTCATTTGCTTGGACCATCGCATGCTGCCGGTTTCGAGATCGAAAGCCAGCACCGCATCCGAATAGCGGGTGGATGGGTCCGAGTAGTTGTTGCCCGTCCCCACGTACACCGCCTTGCGCTTCACATCGATAGTTGGGGACGACCAAATGGCGGCGCCGGAAGGTCCATACATGTCCGTGCCGGCCGAGTTTTTCTTGGTCACCGCGGGCGGATCCGGAATAGTGTACGTTTTCCAAATCTGTTTTCCGGTGGAGGCATCCAGCGCCGCCAGGCTTCCACGAAATGTGCAGCACTGATATTTCGGATTGGCCGCCAACATTTCCTCAGAGCCCGAGCGCACGCCAACATAAACACGGCCTTGATAAACCTGCGGACCGCCGGTAATGCCGGCCAATTTATGTTCTTCGATCTTGGTCTTCCATAATTGTTCGCCGGTTTGCGCATTCACCGCGTAGATGTTAGCTTGTCCATCGCCGAAATAAGCAGCGTACTGGCCCTTACCGAAGGCAGCCACCGTAATGGGGGAACGCACCTGACTAGAGGCGCGAAACGTCCAATAAAGGCAGCCCGTCCGGGCGTCCAGCGAATAGACTGTCCCATTGTTACTGCCGAGGAAAATCCGGCCTCCCACCACCGTCGGCTGGCCGAACACGGTACTGACAGCGGGGAACCCGAAGGCCCATTTCACTTTCAACTTCGGAACATCTTCCGCGCGAATTCCAGCCTCGGCGGTGGGCTGCATGCGGCTGTTTACCAGATCAACGCCCCATCCATCCCAACCGTTGAGATTAGAAAGCGGCGCCGCACCGGCGCTACAAGCGTTCGGCTGCGCCGTCTCGACGGTGGAGTTGGCCGGCGGCGCCAGAAAGTCGGCGATGGCTTGGCGCTCGGCCGCGCTGAGCGTGGATCCCTGCGCTTTCATCGATCCCGACTCAAGCGCCGTCACAATGGCCCCGTTGGGCACCCACTTGAGCGCTTCAAACGTTGGAGTGCGGTTGGCGGCATCCGGTTTATGGCAGAGCGCACAGTGTTGTTGGAACAACGCCTGGCCGTCGGGAGCCGCGGGCGGCGGAGCTGCCGCGCAGGTCATCGCGATCATCGCTATCATCACAAGGGAAAGCCAGCCCGTTAAACAACGCATGTGGGATTATTATAGTCACTTATGACACGCCGCGAAATGTTCAAAAATGCCGCCGCGGCCGCCGCGCTGTTCGGGCTGCCGGCGCAAAAATTCGCCCGGGCCGCGACGCCGCTGCCCGACGGATCGCTGTTCGAGCACGATCCGGAAGCCTACTGGACCAAAATCCGTGACGAGCAGTTTCTGCTGCCGCAATGGCGGGTGTTTCTGCAGAACGGAAGCCTCGGCGTCGCGCCCAGGCCGGTGCTGGATGCCGTGGTGGATTATCTCACCCGTTCCGCCGCGCTGCAGTTGGAAGAATATCCGCGCTGGGGCTACGAGACGTTGGACCAGCATCGCACGGAGATGGCCGATTACCTGGGCTGCAAGAAAGACGAACTGGCCTTCACGCACAACGCCACCGAGGCGCTCAGCATCATCGCCAACGGAATCGATTTGAAGGCCGGCGACGAAGTGGTGATGACGGACCAGGAGCATCCCAGCGGCAAATCCGGCTGGCTGGAGAAACAGGCGCGCTATGGAATCACGGTCCGGGAGGTCAAGATCCCGCTGCCACCCAAGAATCCGGAGCAACTGACGGACGTGCTGATTTCCGCCATTGGACCACGGACGAAAGTGCTGTTCTTCAGCGGCATCACCACTACCACCGGGCTGCTGTTTCCAGTGCGTCAAATCTGCGAGGCGGCGCGGGCCAAAGGCGTCATCTCGGTGGTGGATGGAGCGCACATGCAGGGTCAGGTGCCGCTTCGGCTCTCCGAATTGGGCTGCGATTATTACGCCGGAAGCCCGCACAAGTGGCTGTTCGCGCCGGCCGGATCCGGCATCCTTTATATCCGTGAAGAAAATCTCGAGAAGCTGTGGCCGCTGGTGGTGACGGCCGGCTGGGACGACAAAAACTTGAAAGCGGCGCGGTTCATGATGATGGGCACCAATAACCGCGCAATTTTTGAAGGCATGCTGGCCGGTCTCCGATTCCACAAGCAGATCGGTTCCGAGCGCGTTTACAATCGCATGCACCAGTTAGCCCGCATGGCGCGCGAAAAGGCGGCAGCCACGCCGTACATGGAATTGTTGACGCCGGCGGACGATCGAATGTACGGGTCACTGGTAACGTTCCAGATAAAGGGCAAAACCGACCAGCAGCTCAAGCCGGTGGGGGACATTTTCCAGAAGAACAAGGTCTGGACGCTGTGGGGGCAGCGCGTGCGGCTCTCGGTCCATATTCACACCCGGCCGTCGGATGTGGATTTGTTCTTCAACACGGTCCATGAAGTTTTGGGATAGCACCGTGTGATTCGGCGGCTTTGACGATATCTTCCGCAGTTTGAGTGTGGTTGCCAAGTTGCTAGATGTTCATTACCCGCTGTTACAAAGTGATGCGCAATGTGATGCTAAACTGCATCAATGAAGCGTCGCCGTGCAAATGACAGCCCCAAACGGCGGACCACGTTGACGTTGCCCGCCGATTCACTGACACAGGCCGCCAGCATCGCACGCGCAAAAAAAGTGACCCTAAGCACCGTCATCTCGGAAGCGCTTGCGAATGGATTGCAGGCCTATGCAGCGACACAACGCAGCGAGGAAATATTGAGCGCATACAAGAAAGCTTTCTCGGGGTTCTCCGAAGAGGAGTTGCAGCTACTCGATGGAGTAGTCCTCGATTCGCCTCGTAAGCGCCGTTAATGGTAGACCCCGCCTCAGGTCCATTTATTTTCGACACCAGCGTGGAAAGTTGGCTCGCGCGATCTCAAGATTCGGCTCTGAAACAGTGGTTCCAAGAATACCTTTCGCTGCACCCCGTGCATGTGTCAGCCATCACCGTGACCGAGCGGATTCGGGGATATGCCGTTATCCTGCGCCGTTCCCGAAAGCAACGGCGGGAAGCCGTAGAGGCGGCTCGGACGGCCTATCTCAGCCACCTGGGATACGTGTGGCCAGTGGACGCAGCAGTTGCGGTGGTAGCGGCCGAAATCATGGCGCTGTTGCCGCATCCTGCAACATCTCCGCGTGGAACTCATAAGCTGATTGAGTCCCGGCAGGAGAGGTTGGCTCGTTGGCGGTTTGATTGCATCATCGCAGCTACGGCGCTGGTTGCCGCGCTGGCGCTGATACACAACAATGCCGCGGATTTCGAATCCATCCGCGGCGCGATAGAAAGATCTCCTGAAAGATTCCCGAAGCTTGGTCCGCTTGAGCTCATCCGGTGTGGGTCGCTTGTAAATTAGGCTCCGAAATCTTTATCGAACGCCAACTGCAGCGCCGAGCTGTTCCGCTTCGCCAAAATTTCCTGAATCCGGCTCCGCACGGTTTCATCGCGGCCGTATAAGCCCAGTGCCGCTAACGCACCCAACGCGGATTTTTCGCCGTCCTCGGCCAACCGCATCAGCAAAAACTCAACAGCTTCATCCAGGCGCAGCATAGCCATCGCCAACAGCAATGTTCTTCGCAACGTTGCCTGCGACGTCGCGTGCCAGGCTTGCTGAAGCAACGGAAGTGCCGCGGCCAGACGCGATTCCCCCAGGGCCAATGCGGCTCGCTCAGCCGTCTCCTCGGACGATTGCAAGAACGTCGCCACAAATTCGAGCGATTCCGCGGGTGCCAGCCGCAGCAGTCCGGCGAAACATTCGGCCAGCACCTCTTCGTCTTTGTCCCCAATCAAGGCTTTGTACCGCAGCAGCAGAACTCCGGCGTGCTGCCCGCTCTCTGAAATCGCTCGAACTGCCCCGGCACGGGCGGCGGTTTCTGAATCCGACAGCAGCGTCACGCATTCGAGCAACGCGTCGGGATGAGACATCCGCGCCAGGCCTTGCGCGCACAATCCACGCAGCGCGGCCGCTGCATCCACCTTCGGACCGAAGCTCGCTTCCATTTGCACGTGCCGAATCCCGGCCAGGTACACGGCTGACGCGGGATGGTCCAGGCCGGCCAGCGTCTTAGCGATGGCGGTCAAAGCCTTGCAGCCGGGATCGCGTTCGGCTGGATTCTTCATCCACTCGATAAACGCGTCCGCCAAATGCTGAGCCAGCGCCACCGCTTCCAGACGGCACACGGTATCGGCCGCCGCGGCGGCCACGTGATTGCTCTTATGTGCTAGAAATGGCACGAGATCGCGCTTCAGATCGAAATTTTCCGGCGTATCGCGGATATCCCGAATGGCCCGGAGCGCGTCTTCGGTCGACGGACGTTTCCCCACTCCATCATTATTGCGCGTCAAATCAGTCACTTACAATAAGGGCTGGGGGGAGCCTGGGCGAAAACTTGAACCTGCACATCCTGGATCTACTTCGCGTCAAACGTACTGTGAGGCGTATTGCGCTATGGGTGTCCCTTGCCGTGCTGCCGCTCCAAGCAGCGAGCACGGATCTCAACGTGCTGCTCAAAGGTGTTGAGCAGCGGTACAACCACGCGAAGACCTTGCAAGTCCAATACAATGAGACGTATACGGTGCAAGGTCAGGCGCGCAAAAGCGAAACCGGAACGCTTACTCTACGCAAACCCGGACGCATGCGCTGGGACTATACCGCTCCCGCCGGCAAGCTATTTCTCTCCGACGGCAAGGATGTCTATCTTTACACACCCGAATCGCATCGCGTGGAGAAGGAACCGCTCAAAGCCAGCGAGGACATGCGCGCGCCCATGGCATTTTTGTTGGGCAAACTGGATTTCTCGAAGGAATTCCGCAATTTCGAACTGAAGCCCGAAGGCACGGGCTACGTGGTGGTCGCCAATGCGAAGAGCGACAAGTTGCCGTACACAAAAGTGGAGATGCTGGTGTCGCCGGATTACGAGATCCGGCGCCTGGTGGTGAATGGGCAGGACGGATCCATCCTGACGTTTTTGTTCGATCAGGAGAAACTGAACCCGGCGGTGAACGACGCCCAGTTCAAATTTCAATTGCCGGCCGGCGCGCAGCTTGTATCAGGGGAGATGACCCAATAATGGCTGAATGGGTGCTGAAATACTCTGATCCGCGCGGTGAGGTTCACTCGCAGGTGGCCGAAGCGGTCACGGAAAAAGAACTGCGCGATCGCTACTCGCAGCAGGGCTTTCTGATCTATTCCATCAAGCCGCGGCACGAGATCGCAGGCATGTCGATGGGCGGCGGCCGTAAGAAGAAGATCAACCTGGAAAAGTTTCTGATCTTCAACCAGCAGTTTGTAACCCTGGTGCGCGCCGGGCTGCCGATTCTGAAGGCGCTGGATCTGCTGTCGGATCGTTTGACCGACATGAAACTTGCGCCGCACATCAAGGCAGTTCGCGAAGAAGTGCGCAACGGATCGCTGCTGTCGGACGCGTTCGCGCGGCAAGGCGTTTTTCCGCCGATCTACGTTACGTCGGTTTTGGCGGGCGAAAAGAGCGGCGCGTTGGGCGAAGTGCTGGATCGGTTCATCACGTATCAGAAGTTGGCGCTGGCGGTGCGCAAGAAGCTGATTTTGTCGCTGGTTTATCCCTGCATCCTGCTGGTGCTGGTGGTTTGCCTGATGATATTCCTGATCACGTTCGTGGTGCCGAAGTTCGCGGAACTCTACAGCAGCATGTCCGCAAAATTGCCGGCGGCAACGGAGATCCTGATCGCTGTTGGGACCACGGCGCGCAATTACATTCTGTTCGGGTTCGGAGCCGTGGTGATCGCCGCGGTGGCTTTCCGGTTCTGGGCGAAAACCGAGAAGGGCGAAGAGCGGATGGATCGCTGGAAGCTCCGCACGCCGGTGCTCGGCGAGATCTGGATCAAATATCAGGTGGCTCAGTTCGCGCGCGTGTTGGGCACGTTGTTGGTTGGCGGCATTCCACTGATGCAGGCGCTGGATACGGCTTCCAGTTCGCTCGGCACACGGCTGTTGAAGAGGACATTGGGAGAAGCAGGCAAGATGGTAAAGGAGGGGCAATCGCTATCCAGCTCCCTGACCAAGACGAAGATTTTTCCCGGACTCGCGATCGACATGATTGAAGTGGGCGAATCCACTGGAGCGCTGCCGCAGATGCTGCAAAGCGTCGCGGAGTTTTATGAAGACGACGTGAATACCAGAATGAGCGCGTCGCTGGCGCTGATTGAGCCGGCAATCATGCTTTTCATGGGAGCGTTTGTTACGTTCGTGCTGGTAGCGCTCTACCTACCAATATTCTCGCTGGCGGATACGTTGAGATGAGGAACCCTAATGTCGGCTAGCGATCGAACCAAACTTGTTACTCCCACCGAGGAGATCGCGCAAGCGAAAGCTGTCGCTTCGCGCTATCGGTGCGAGTTTGTGGATCTGCGCGAGGTCCGGATCGATCACGACCTGTTCCACTCCGTGCCTGTCGACCTGATGTTCCGTTACAACTTCGTGCCGATTCATTCGGTGAACGGGCATCTCGACATCGCGCTGGCGGACCCGCGCAATCTGAACTTGATCGATGAGCTTTCGGTGCTGCTGCAGAAAAAGCTCAAGGTCAAGGTGGCTACTCTCTCACAGATTTCCGATCTGCTGAAGAAAACCGAGCAGTCGCAGCGCGTCCTGGAAGAGGTCACCGAAGGCTTCACGCTCGACGTGATGTCCGGTGACGAGGAGAATCAGGAGGAAACTCTCTCCATCGACAAGCTCACCGCCGATAGCGCCATCGCGCCGGTGATCAAGCTGGTGGACACCACCATTTTTAACGCGCTCGAGCGGCGCGCGAGTGACATCCACATTGAAACGCGCGATCAGGAAGTGGCCATCAAGTACCGCATTGACGGCGTACTTCACTACGCCATGCCGCCGATCTCCAAAGATTGGCACTCCACCATCATTTCGCGCGTGAAGGTAATGAGTGAGCTGGACATCGCGGAACGGCGCATCCCGCAGGACGGCCGTTTCCGGGTGCGCTACAAAACGCGCCTGATCGACTTCCGCGTTTCCATCATGCCGACCATTCATGGCGAAGACGCCGTGCTGCGCGTGCTGGATAAAGAATCCATGAGCGAGAAGTTCGCCAAGCTTTCGCTGGATGTGGTGGGTTTTTCCGAGAACGACCTGGTGAAATTCCGGCGCTACATCAAGGAACCATACGGCATGGTGCTGGTGACCGGGCCTACCGGGTCCGGCAAGACCACCACGTTGTACGCCGCGGTGAGTGAAATCAAGAACGACGAAGACAAGATCATCACCATCGAAGATCCGGTGGAGTATCAGATCAAGGGCATCACGCAGATCCCGGTGAACGAGAAAAAGGGGTTGACGTTCGCGCGCGGATTGCGGTCCATTTTGCGGCACGATCCGGACAAGATCATGGTGGGCGAAATCCGAGATCAGGAGACCGCGCAGATCGCGATCAACGCCGCGCTCACCGGCCACCTGGTATTCACTACAGTTCACGCCAACAACGTGCTGGATGTGTTGGGCCGATTCCTCAACATGGGCGTGGAACCCTACAACTTTGTTTCAGCGCTCAATTGCATTCTGGCGCAACGGCTGGTGCGGATCATCTGTGAACATTGCAAGGTTCCAGTTCAGTATCCGGATTCGTACATGATCGAAAGCGGCCTGAATCCGGACGAGTGGCGCGACGTAACGCTCTATGAAGGGCCGGGTTGTTTTGAATGCGGCGGCACGGGATTCCGCGGCCGCACCGCCATCCATGAACTGCTGGACTTGAGCGAGCACATTCGCGAAATGATTCTGGACAAGCGTCCGGCGTCTGAGATCAAGCGCGTAGCGCGCGATGACGGCATGACGTTCCTGCGTGAATCGGCAATCAATAAAGCTCGCAGCGGAGTTACCACGATGAAGGAGATCAACAAGGTGACGTTCATTGAATAACGCCCCTCCGCGCCCATGACCTCGCTCACTCAGTTGCTGCCCACTCATCTGCTAAAAGATCCGCCGCCGACGCACGCGTTTGAATTGTCGGAGTCGGGTATTGCGTTCGCGCGCGTGAACGAGCCGAAGGAATCGAACTTCCTGCCTTTCGATCCGGGCGTACTGCTGGTTTCGCCGGCCCACGATAACATTCATCAGCCGCGCAAGATACAGGATGCGATCGGGGCCATCGCGCCGCCCAATGGGCACCGGAAACGGCGCGCGGCTTTGATTCTGCCGGATTATTGCGCCCGCATCGCGGTGCTGGATTTCGACAATTTTCCGGCGGACCCGGTGGAACAGCTCGCCCTGCTGCGTTTTCGCATGAAGAAGAGCGTGCCGTTCGAGGTAGATTCCGCCATCTTCAGCTATGCGGCGCAGCCTCGGAAAAACCAGGAGAAAATTGAGGTGCTGGCGGCGGTGATGTCCCAGGAAATCGTGGCGCATTATGAGGCTCCGTTTCGCGCTCATGGTTTTCATCCCGGTCTGATCACCACTTCGTCGCTGGCCGCTTTGAATCTGATGCAGCCCGAACAAGTGACCATGCTGGTGAAACTCAGCGGACGAATTTTGTCCGTACTGGTGCTGGATTCGAACGTCATCAAGCTGGCGCGCTGCGTGGAGATGGACGCCGGACGTCCCGAGGAAATTGAAACCGTGCTGCATCCCACCGTGGCCTACATTGAAGATGAGTTGAAAGCCAAGCCGCGGCGCATCTGGTTGTGCGGATTCGGAGCCGAAAGCGCGGATTGCGCCGAGCGCTGGCAGGCGGAGTGGGGCGTGGACGTAGAGCCGCTGCGCGCGCGCTTTGGAACGCCGGGCGCCAATAACGCCGGCCTGCTGGGCTATCTTGAATCGGTGGGTGCATAACAAGCATGGCAATCCGTATCCCCATTAATCTCGCTATTGAGCCGTTTCGCCGGGATCGTCCCGTGTTGGTGGCCACCGCGGCGCTGGGATTGCTGCTCACGATCCTGCTGGGGTTCCAAGTGAAGACCATTGTTTCCGAGCGCCGGGACGGCGCGGAAATCCATATCGCTATCGATCGTCTCAATTCCCAACTGCGCGGCATCACCAGCGAACAGGCCAAGCTGAACGCGCTGCTGCGGCGGCCCGAAAACGCCGAAGTGATGGAGCGCAGTCTGTTTTTAAATGCTCTGATCGATCGCAAATCGATCAGTTGGACCAGGCTTTTTGCGGACCTGGAAAAAGTGGTGCCTTACAATGTCCGCCTGGTCTCCGTTCGATTGCCGGAAGTGGATTCGGACAATCGTGTGCAGCTGGACATGGTAGTGGGCGCCAAAGAGCGGCCCGAACTTCTGGAATTGGTGCGGCATCTGGAAGCTTCGCCGCAATTCGGCGAGACTAATGTGCAGAGCACTACGCCGCCTTCTCAGACCGATCCTTTTTACCGGTATCACGTGGTGGTTTCCTATGCTCAAAAACTTTAGTTGGAACGTGTGGCCACCCAACAACGCGGCCGCGCTGTTGCGGCTGGGCGTGGGCGTGTTGCTGGCGGCGAATCTGGTGGCGGGTTATTTCGTGTTGCGGCCCATCGGCGGTTCGCCGGATGAATTGCGCCAACAGGCCGTAGAGATGCGCGCGCAGATTCACCAACAGAAGAATGCGCTGGATCGCATGCGGCTGCTGTCCGGCAAGGTGGAAATCGGGCGCGGGGAGGGCGATACGTTCATGAGCAAGTATTTTCTGCCCCGCCGCACTGCCTACTCGGTGATCCTGGCGGAGTTAAACCAGATTGCAAACGACGCCAAAGTCACTCCCAAAGAGGGCGCCTACTCGTGGATGCCTGTGGAAGGCAGCGACAATCTGGAAATGATGCAGATTACGGACAACTTCGAGGCCAGCTACGAGAATCTCCTCCGGTTTGTGAATATGATCGATAAGGCCGACCGGCTGCTGATCATTGAAGGCCTGAATGCCACGCCGCAACAGGGCGGCTCGAAGTTGAATATCATGATGAAGCTCGACACCTTTGTGTTGCAGGACGGTTCCGCGCAATGAATTTGATGCCGGCCAAAATCGGAGCCGAGCCGAAGAAAGTGGCGGTGGTGGTGGTGCTGATGGCCGTCGCCGCTTATTTCTACATCTCAAATCGCAATTCGGGACCATCGGATGCGCCGAGCCCAAGTGTGGTTTCGACGAGTCCGAGCCGGCCTGCCGCTACGCAAAGAGCGGCGGTAAGAACTGGAGTGCGAGTCCCAGGCCAAAGCGCGGGGGGCGGAAATCCCAGGGAGTTCCGGCCTTCCATGCGGCCGCCGAAAGGCGTTGAGGTTTCGTCGGTGGATCCCACGCTGCACTTGAGTGCGCTGGCGAAATTGCAGGAAGTGAAGCTGGAGCCCACCCAGCGCTCGCTATTTGAAATTTCCGCCACTCCGCCGCAAACAGCCGCCGAATTGAAAATGGCAGCAGAGCCGGAAAAAATCAAGCCGGCATTCGTGCTGTATGGGCCTAAACCTCCTCCGCCCCCGCCTGCACCGCCTCCCACGCCGCGAGCTCCGGCGATTCCGTTGAAGTTCTACGGTTTCGTCAATCCCGCGCGGCCGGATGTGAAACGGGCATTTTTCATGGAAAACGACGAAATTATAGTGGCTGGCGAGGGCGACGTCGTCAAGAAACATTACAAGATACTTCGAATCGGAATCAACTCGGCGGAGGTTGAGGACATCCAGTTCAAAGGCGACAACACCAAACAAACGCTGCCGCTGGAAACGGAGCTGCAAGGATGAAACGGCGCACGGAATCCGGATTTGCCATGCTGCTGGTATTCGTGCTCGCGGCGGCCATCGCCATCGCGCTGTACATGGAAATGCCGCGCGTGGCGTTCGAATCGCAGCGCCAGCGTGAGCACCTGTTGATTTCGCGCGGCGAACAATACAAACGCGGCATTCAGCTCTTTTACCGGAAGTATCACACTTACCCGCAGAATCTCGACGACTTGGAAACCACGCGGAACATCCGCTTCCTGCGGAGGCGCTACAAAGATCCGATGACCGGGAAGGATGAGTGGCGGCTGATCCATGTTGGTCCGGGCGGCCAGTTAACCGATTCGCTGGTGCAGCCGGCCAATCCGCTGCAATCGGATAAAGATAAAGACAAGACCACGGCGGACAGTTCTCAGCCGCAGAGCGGAACCGCTGGAGGCGCAACAGGTCCGGCCATCGACCCCGCCACCGGGCAACCGGTGAATCAGGGTCTCAACATGGCGATGCGGCGGCCGAGCGATCGCCCAATCGGCGCAGGCTCGGAGCAATCCCCAGCGCCGGATTCCGATCCAAACCAACCACCGCCGCAGTATCCGGGGCAACCCGCGCAGCCGCAGTATCCGGGACAACCGGTTCAGCCGCAATATCCGGGACAACCGGTTCAGCCGGACCCCTCACAGCCAGCCGTGCAACCGCAGTATCCAGGCCAGCCGGGGCAGCCTCAGTATCCAGGCCTGCCGGGTCAACCGCAATATCCGGGGCAACCCGGGCAACCTGCGTATCCGCTGCCGCCACCTCCGGGAACTGCGCCGGGCGCGGGTAATCCATTGCAAGGCGTGCCGCCATATAATCCGAATCAACCTTACAACCCGAATCAGCCGGCACAGTTCACTCCGCAGAACGGCGGATTCGGAGCGCCAGCTTCGGCGCCACAGAACCAAGCCACCAGCTTGATTAACTCCATCTTGACAACGCCGCGGCAGCCGCCGTCCGGCTTAGGTCTGCAAGGCGGAGGCACGGGCCTGGCTGGAGTGGCGAGCACCGCGAAAGGCGTGGGAATCCACATCGTCAACGAGCGCAAGAAATACCAGGAGTGGGAGTTTGTCTACGACATCAAGAACGATAAGACGACGGGCGCCGGACAGCTGATGCAACAGCAACAGAACATGATGCAGGGGGCGCCGGGCGCGCCGGGAACTCAACCAAACGGCTTAGGCGGCGCCGGCCCATCCGCAACTCAGCCGGCACCCAATGCGGCCCCTACTCAGCCGACCAGCCAGCCGAACCAGTAGCCAACCGATTTAGATAAACATCTCTTCGTCGCTGGTGGCCTGCGCGACGCTGGGGCGGTTGCCTCTGGAAAGGAATTGCAAAGCGGCTCTGAGACCGGCGGTTACGCCGTTGATTTCGCGCAGGGGGCGCATGATTCCGCTGTGGATCAAAGCCACGGTCTCATGAGCCCGGCTGAGCGTGTCATCCAGGACCAGCTCCACGCGGTCCATCTGGACCTTGGCGCGAGCGGTGGCATCGCTCACCACTTCTTCCACCATGGCCAGTTGATTCTTGGTGGAATCCAGCACATCGTTAGCGCGGGACGTGATCTCGGCGATCTGCCTCCGGCTGAGCTCGACGGTAGCTTGGGTGGTTTCCACCAACGATTCCACTTTCGGAACCAGCGGCGTGATCTTATCGTGAAGATCCTTGGTTTTCTTGCTGACAGCCACCAGCATTCCCGCTTGAATTGACAGAGCGATGGCGGAGATGATGACGAAAGCCGTCATGACGTAGAGCAGTGTGGTCTGGTCCATGGTGTACCCTAATTTGCTAAAGCTGCCTGTCGATCAAATTCCTTCGGTGACGTCGCCCGGAGCAGTGCTGACAGCCTCGCGATATGCCTGTTTCCCCGCCTCCACCGCGGCGCTGAGATGATCCTTCTGGCGGGTGACTGCGGATTTGCCTTTTTCCATGGCATCCACGGCCGAGTCGCGCAATTCGGTGGAACGCCGTTTCAAGAAATCCTTGCCTTCATCCGCTTTGGTCAGCAAAAGATCGCGTGTTTCGGCGCCGGCCTTGGGCGCAAAAAGTAAGCCAACCGCCACGCCCAGTCCCAGCCCCAAAAAGAAATACGAAAACTTGTTGTCGTCTTCCATTACGTCCCCCTACTTCTACAATAGCAGCCCCGGAATCTGTTAGTGTTCCATTGAGTGGCGAAGCGCACAACCAAACTGCTGGATCAAGAATCCCTCATGAACTATGCCGTACGCTTGCTGGGTGGGCGCGGCTATTCCATGGGAGAACTGCGGGAGAAAATGCGGCCGCGAGCTGAGCAGCCGGAGAGCATTGACGCAGTGCTGGCGAGGCTGAAAGAAGCCGGCTACGTGGATGACCGGAAGTTCGCCGAGAATTATGCGGCAACTCGTTTGGAAAACCAGGGATTCGGCAAGATGCGCGTGTTGAGCGACCTTCGGCGGCGCCGCGTGGCTCCCAAACTGGCAGAACAGGTAACCGAACGGACGTTCCAAGCCACAGACGAAACGGAATTGGTGGAGGCTTTCCTCAAGCGCAAGTTTCGAGGCAAACAACTTAGCCAATTCCTGAAAGACCCGAAAAATCTGGCGGCCGCCTACCGCCGTTTGCGTTACGCAGGATTTTCGTCGGGCGGGTCCATCGGCGTGCTCAAACGGTACGCGAACCAGGCTGAGGAACTGGAGGGGCTGGAAACGGAAGAGCCAGGCTAGCGGCCTGCGTTTCCGAATCCTGCGGCCTTCGCCAATTGCATGGTCTGCACCATGCTGGCGCCCTTTTTGGTGGGCCGATAAAAGCTGCGGTCCGCGTCGAGCCGTATTGCGACGTCGAGCAGTCCGTCTTCCACCAACTGTTCCAGCCGTGCGTTCGAGTCGCCATTGAATCCAGCGCGTGCTCCACCGGCGGCGCAGACGGTTTGGAGCAAGCTCAGTGTTTCAGTGTCCATGCAGCTAGAATGATACCAAGCGGCGCCGGGGGCTGCGGTCACCCATCGTTCATGTTTTTGTGATAAGCAATTCACACGCGCGGACTATTCTTTTCGAAGAAAGGATTCCATGCCGGAAAACCACATCGATCATCATCATAAAGCCGCGGAGCATCATGAACACGCGGCCAAGCATCATCGCGCCGCCGAACATCATAAAGCGGGCGACCATCACAAAGGAGCGCATCACGCTCAGGTGGCCCATGGCCACGGATTGCACGCTGGCCACCACGCCTCAGAGGCCGCGAAACACCATGCCAAGGAGCATGGGCCGACGAGCTAAGCGTGACCAAATGGGTTGGCAGACGGAAACGAAACGTCTGCCCCACCCTGTTCCTCAGGTTTCTTCCTGCATTTTTCGGGCGATCCTGGTCACCAGGGCGCGGGGAGTGAATCGCACCGACTGCGCCAGCAGCTTGTTCATCAGACCTGGGATCACCACCGGCTTTCCCGCCATCAACGCACGATGGCCGGCTTCGGCGACAGTGCGCGCGTCCATCACCTTCATGCTTTTAAACAGCCGGGATTTTTCCAGCTTGGTGCGGGCCTGGAATCCAGTGGCGGTGGGGCCGGGACACAGCGCGGTTACGGTGACGCCGGTGCCTTCCAGCTCACTCCCGATGGCTTCAGAGAACGAAAGAACGAAGGCTTTGGTAGCGTAATAAAGCGCCATCAGCGGACCCGGCTGGAATGCTGCAGTGGACGCTACATTCAAAATCCTGCCGTTTCCGGCAGCCACCATTCCGGGCAAGTACAGCTTGGTGAGCACCACCAGCGCCGTCATATTGAGCTGTAACATCCCCAGTTCCTCATCGAGCGGGGTTTTGAGGAACGGGCCATATACGCCAAAGCCGGCGTTGTTCACCAACACATCCACTTTGGGGACCTCCCGGTAAACGCCTTCGGATGCGCCCACCAGAGTGAGGTCTTTTGCGAGCACCTGGACGGGCGTTGGTTTGAGCTCTACGGCGATCTCTTCCAGACGCTGGCGGCTGCGCGCCACCAGCACCAGGGCATAGCCTTGCTCAGCGAAGATGCGCGCGAGTTCGAGGCCAATTCCGCCCGAAGCACCGGTGATCAATGCAATCGGCATAGCATCACTATAGCTTGCGCCTCAGCGGAAAGGCCTTGGCCCACGGGGCCCACGGTCTCGGCAGTTTTAAATTTCACCGAGATCTGATCGGCCTTGAGATCCAGCGTCTCGGCCAGTTTCTGCCGGATGGCCGTGCGGAAGTCTTTGAGCTTGGGGCGTTCGAGAATCACCGTGGAGTCCACATTCACGATGGCGTAGCCTTTTTCTGCAACCAGCTCTTGCGCGTGCCGAAGAAACTTGAGGCTATCGGCTCCCTTCCAGCTTGGATCGGTATCGGGAAAATGCATTCCGATGTCGCCCAGCGCCGCGGCTCCCAGCAACGCGTCGGTAATGGCGTGGGCCAGCACGTCGGCATCGGAGTGTCCTTCCAAGCCGAATTCGGAAGGAATGGTCACGCCGCCTAAAATCAGAGGCCGGCCGGCCAGGATGCGATGAACGTCCCAACCCTGGCCGACTCGCAGATCGTTCAAGACGATTCTCGAGCGGTCATTTCTTCGGCCAGAAACAGCTTGGCGAGATCCATATCGGAAAGCTTGGTGATCTTGATGTTACGATCGCTCCCCGGAACCACGCTGACTTCCACCTGATCCAGGCGCTCCACCAAGCTGGATTCATCGGTGCCGGCGAATCCGTCCTCGCGCGCTTTTTGAAATGCCAGCTTGAGCAGATGGAATCGAAAAACCTGAGGGGTCTGCGCCAGCACCAGACGCTCGCGCGGTATGGTCTGCCGAATTTTATTCTTGTGGACCTGTTTCACCGTGTCTACCGGAACAATACCGACGATGGCGCCGCCGCATTCGGCCGCTTCAGCGAATACCGCGGCAAGGGTGGAGAGTTCAATGAAGGGACGAACGGCATCATGCACCGCAACCAGTTCGGTATGTTCCGGGAGCGAGGCCAGGGCATGTTCCACGGACTCTTGACGGCTATCGCCGCCCTCCACCAAGCGCACTGGTTTGCCGAAGTTTTCCTTTCCCAGCAGTTCTCGCACCCATTCCAGGTCTTCGGCGCGCAAAGCTACTACGATTTCCATCACCGCAGGAGAGGATGCAAACTTCCGGATGGTGTGCAGGAGTATGGGAGACCCGTCCAGCAGCATGAACTGCTTGCGGCTGGTGCCGGCCTTCTCAGGGACGCTGCGGCCCATGCGAGTTCCCAGACCAGCCGCCGGAAGGATCACAGAAACGTTCATGTCAGCACTATTTTAACCGGCTCCGACACCGGAACCACGAGCTTCCGTGTGCGTGCCGTCGCGCTGGCCGCCACCGTGGCGCTCGGCATGGCTTTTGTCGTGGACGTTATGCACGCGTTCGTCAAACCTTCCGAAGATCATTTTGCCGGCGGTGGTCTGCAGGACGCTGGTGACGGCAATGTCGATGGTGCGGGAGATCATTTTCTTCGCGTTATCCACCACCACCATGGTCCCGTCGTCGAGATAGGCCACGCCCTGGTTGTATTCTTTGCCTTCTTTCAGGATGAAGACGCGCATGATCTCACCCGGCAGCACCACCGGTTTCAGCGCATTGGCGAGCTCGTTGATATTCAAAACCTGGACGCCATGCAGCTGCGCCACTTTGTTCAAGTTGAAATCGTTGGTGACGATCTTGCAGGTATACACCTTCGCGAGTTCAATCAGCTTCATATCCACTTCGTGAACATTGGGGAAATCGTCTTCCAGAATCTGGATATTGAGCTGGGTCATCTTCTGCACCCGCTGGAGAACATCGAGACCACGGCGGCCGCGATTGCGTTTGAGCGAATCGGCCGAATCGGCTACCAGTTGAAGTTCCCGTAACACGAATTGCGGGATCACCAGGGTCCCATCCATGAAACCGGTCTCCACAATGTCCGCGATCCGGCCATCGATAATGACGCTGGTATCCAGGATCTTGAAGGACTGGCTGGAAGTCTGCTCTCCGCCGAACAAGCCACCCAACGCTCCAAGGTTGAGCATCTCACCTTTGCTGGCGCCCACCGCCAAGCCGACGTAACCCATCCACAGCAGCAGCAGGAGTTGCACAAAAGCGAGGGTGGCGGAGTTGCCTGGAATGGCGCGCGCCAGGATCAGGGAGATGAGATAAGCTCCAACGATTCCAAGCAGCGATCCGACGGCCGCGCCAATCAAGCGCTTCAGGGTAGTTTTCCGTACCTGGATTTCGAAGAAGACGATGCTGAACCCGAAAGCCAGACCGGCGGCGGCGGCAGGATATTCCGGAAGATCGAAGGGGCGCAAGTACCAGGCGCACCCTGCGAGCAGCAGGACAAAGAGGACGCGGATGACCAGGACGCTATTCACGGACACCATCCCCCACCGAGCGGATAGTCTGTTATAACGCCGCCAGATGAAATTAGGTTACAAATGTGTGCCATTGAGTATAGCACTGATTGGAGGGAGGTTACAGGAAGAAAAAAAAAGCGAGCTTCGACCAGGGGAGGCGAGTGAGGAAGGGGGAGTTTAGAGAGCTTTTGCGAGTTCTTCCGCGAAAGCGCTGGAGGGACCCTGCGGACCATTCTGGGTGCCGGGACGCTTATGCTTCCTGCCGCCGCGCTCCCGTCTAGGACCTGCCCCGGCCCCTACACCGGGCCCGGCTATGGTTCGATTGACAGGGCCGCTGGGTCCGCCGACGCCGGGACCTTTCGACTTGGGCGGCTGGGCCTGGTTGGCCCGCAACAGCCTGTCTTCGAGTGGTGCGCGATCAAAGCGGCGGATGATTGAGTTCATCTCTTCGGCGTTCGGTGCATCGATGAAAGCGAACCCTTTGGATTCTTGCGTCTCTGGGTTGCGAATCACTTTTACGTCGTCGTATACAAGGTTTTCTGCGTTGAGCCAGGACTTGATATCGTCTTTGGTAACCCAGACAGGCAAATTTCCGAGGAAAACAGTGAAGCTCATTCTGGCGCGTCGATACTCCGTTTTTGGGGATTTGGCAAGACACTTCTCGGATGCGATCCGTGAAGCTAACCTATGGTATCACACGCTCCGGTGGTTGGTAAACAGAAAGTTTTTCGTAACCCGATGTTTACCAAGGAGAATGAGTACTACGGGGGTGGTGACCCCGCATTTGACGGCTTGGAACCCGAGCGGGATTGGGT